>Ga0102943_1000954_pt1 | contig 18532 bp, 15 predicted proteins | sample SalPonC_black_MG_FD_78174 | JGI IMG/M metagenome (GOLD analysis project Ga0102943, IMG submission 78174) | Salt pond soil microbial communities from South San Francisco under conditions of wetland restoration - Salt Pond MetaG... | ecosystem: Environmental > Aquatic > Marine > Intertidal zone >...
TCAATCCTCCAATGCCTGGGATGCGGCCGGAGCCTCAGCATTTGGATTTAATGTCGCCTGGGTTAATCGATTCGGCCAAAGCAAGGAACGGCTGCCCGGCAAACCGGATTTTGAAATAAAAACTTTGATGGGGCTTCCGGATCTGATCAATTGACACAGCCTGACAAGGGCATTGACAGCGGTGAGGGTATGCCGGCTTAAATCTATCAAAGTGAACGTAAACTTCTTTTGTTCTTGGGTACTGATATATAAAATCTGACATATCAAGCCGGGGTGATTGAGGCGAGGACTACTATAGGGACAAGCTTAGTTTCCCGGGTGAATGAACACCCCTGACTTTCCTCTGTCAGCCTTCTTGCAAAAGAATCTGCTCCCACCCCTACATGCTTCTGTTATTGAATACCGCTTTCAATTAGGCTCAGGTGACCGATGATACACATAAGCACCGCTTATGTTATTAAATTTATAGACTATATTTCTAAATGAAAAAGCCCCTGAGTAAAAAGCTACTCAGGGGCTATAATGTCACTGGGATAAAATGGTATATTAGATCACGGTCACATTTGAAGCAGCCGGGCCTTTGGAACCCTGTTCAATGTCGAATGACACTTGATCACCCTCGTTGAGAGTTTTAAAACCAGCTGCATTGATGCCTGAATGATGGACAAATACATCGTTGCCACCACCTGCATTTTCAATAAATCCAAAACCTTTTGACTCGCTAAACCATTTTACAATACCGTTTGCCATGTAGGCGTTCTCCTAAATAAGAATAAAAATAAATCGTCTCGATCTTAAAAGAATAATCACTGATTTCTCGGGGAAAATATCTAAGGAAGAAACTCAAGCACTTTAAAAGAGTGCAATGGGTACAGAGCATACAGGAAAGGTTGAGCATGTCAAGGAAATTAAATTATTATTTCAAAATGAAAAGAGGCTTTCCATATTGACCGGTGTAAAATTTTTTTGGAATTTGGTATTCATGCTTATAGTTATGGAAAACTCAAATGAATGGTGCAGGCTTTTACAGCGGAATCAAAAACAGGATACGGGATAATGACCGGATTTGACATGGAAGTTGCCTGGGTAACCATGGTGCTTGTGGCAACCCTTTTTCTTCTGATTACCGAAAAGATCTCGGTGGACAAGACAGCGATGGCCATTATGGTTATCCTGGCCCTGACCGGTATCCTGACCCCGAAAGAGGCCGTGGCAGGCTTTGCCAACCCGGCCGTTCTGACCGTGGGAGCCATGTTCCTGCTCAGCCGGGGCCTGATCAAAACAGGGGCGGTCGGATTTGTAACACAGCTGGTTCTGAATTTTTCAAAGGGCAGCAAAAAAAAGGCCGCCGTTCTTATCCTGGCTGCCGTTGCCCTGTCTTCGGCCTTTATTAACAACACCCCGGTGGTGGTGCTGTTTATTCCCATTGTCATGGGACTTTCCTGCCAGTGCGACTTTTCGCCTTCCAAACTGCTCATCCCCATGTCCTATGTTTCCATACTGGCCGGAACCTGTACCCTTATCGGCACCTCCACCAATATCATTGTCAGCGACCTGGCCGCTTCCCACGGGGCTGAGGCCATCTCCATGTTTGAGCTGGGAAAAATCGGTATTCCCATTGCCATTGCCGGCACACTTTTTTTGCTGGCCATGGCCCCCAAGTTGATGCCGGAGCGGGTGGGACCGGTCTGCGAACTGGATGAAGGAAAGGAAAAACGTTATCTGGCCGAGTTGATCGTCATACCCGGCAGCCCTTTGATCGGGTGCGAGGATATTCTTGAAAAAGCTGATTCACAAATGGGTCTCCGTGTGATTGAAATTTTTAGAAACGGAAATGTCTTTGACCCGTCACGAACCCATATCGCATTAAAGGAAGATGACATTCTCCTGGTCAAGGGATCGGCCGAAGACCTGATCTCCGGGCTGAAAAAAAAGGCCTTTGAACTGGCTCATGGAGAGGAAGACCTCTCATTCGGCACCGGGATCAAAGACGATCTGATCGTGGAACTGGTTGTTCCCCCGCTGTCCAGCCTCCTCAGGGAACCCCTTTTGTCAACAGATATCAACGATGACCCGGCCATAAGGATCATCGGCATCCGAAGCCGCCAGAGCCACTACTCCTATCGGAAAATCGGCCGGGTAAAACTAAAGGTGGGGGATATCGTTCTGGTCCGGTGCCCCCGGGAAAAACTGTCCATTATCCGCAACAGCACTGATTTTGTCATCATTGAAGACATCCACCATGCCATTATCAACAAGGAAAAGACACAAATTGCCGTGGGGATATTTTCAGGGGTGGTATTGGCGGCAACCCTGGGGATTACCGATATCATGATCGCCGCTTTAACCGGTGTGCTGCTCATGACCCTGACCCATTGCCTGAGTTTAAGAGACGCCTACAAATCCCTGGAATCCAATGTGCTGCTTTTGATCATCGGCACCATTGCTCTGGGGCTTGCCATGGAGAAAACCGGTGCGACCAAACTTTATGCCGATCTTTTCTTAAGCTTTTTCCAGGGTATGGGGCCCGGCTGGGTGCTGGGGGGGATGATTCTTTTGTCCAGTATTTCCACCCATGTCCTGAGCAACAATGCCACGGCGGTCCTGCTCCTGCCCATTGCCCTTTCCACGGCCGCTTCTTTGGGGGTGGATGCAAAACCCTTTATCGTGGGCATCTGTTTTGGCGCCAGTGCCTGTTATGCCACCCCCATCGGCTACCAGACCAACCTGCTGGTCTATGGTCCGGGCGGGTATCGGTTTTCAGACTACTTAAAGATCGGGCTGCCCCTGAGTGTTCTGGTGGTGGTGCTTTCCACCCTGTTTATTCCAAGCATCTGGCCTTTTTGACGGGTTTACGCCTTTGGCCGGCAGGAACTTGGGATTTAAATGTTGGCCCGGGAAAAGGCCAGGTGTTTCTGGGCGTGCTTGGGCTGCATCATATTCAACCAAGGCAGGGGATCAATAGGGACGGACCATTTTATCGTAGGTTTCGTTGATGATATTGAGTCCGTTTCTGATGTTGTTTTCGAGGTGCAGCTTCAGGGCATCTGGATCCTTGGCCTTCAACGCCTCAAAAACGGATCGGTGTTCGGCATTGAATTTTTTGCAATACGCCTTGTCCCATTGATAAATATTGAGAACGCTTTCAACAGAAAGGGTCAGGGTCTGGGCAATGGAAAAGAGGTGGGGCAGATTGGCTGCATCATAAATATGGTCATGGAACTGCCTGTCGTATTGATAGTGGTACTTTGGATGCCCTTCCATGGTTTCCAGCAGGGATTCCATAATATCAAAATCAGGCGCATTGAGGTGATGCATGGCCTCACCCGCCAGCGTGACCTCGATATTCACCCTCAGGTCATATATATGCTGGATCTCTTTTCGGGTGGGCGGTGCGGCAACCAGGGCCCCCTTGTAAGGAATATTTTTCACCAGCCCGGACCGGTCCAGCCGCATCAGGGCTTCCCTGATGGGGCCCCTGCCGATTCCCAGGTCGTGTTCCAGGTCGGACAGAATCAGCCGGGTTCCGGGGCGTTTCTGGCCGCTGAGTATCATATCCCGAATTTTCTCATAGGCTCTGAGGGATTTCATAGATGATTTTTTTGCCAAACTTATCCCATCTTGAAAAAAGCTAATACATGTCTTCGGCGCAGATACCACCGAGACTGTCCATAATAATAAAGCAGATTAAAATACATAAAACCATCTTCTATGTCAAATCCTTTGGGTGGTACGAACCTGCCCCGGGGTGTGAAATTCAAAAATTGCTCGGGCCTGTTTGGCCGTGGCAACAATCTCCTCTGCAAGCACATCGGCAGCATCCACAGCTGCCATGGGCAGATCAGCATCCAGGGCGCTCAACTCTGTACAGGCCACCACGGCAATGTTTGCACCCTTCTTTCTCAGGTGGCTGCAGACACCCTGGTATTGCTGTGTGACAGCCGCCCCCAGTTCACCGCGCTTAACATCACGGATGACCTGGAAGAGCCGGTCCTGGACTTCAGGATCAGGCCAGATTTCCCTGAGGCCCAGGGGGGCAAAGTAGCGGGTATACAATCCAGTCATTTTCACTGCTGGAGAGGCCAGGATGCCGATGGCCTTTTTTTCCGGGTACCTTGACACCAGATGATCCGTTATCAGGCCGGCCAGGTGAATCACCGGGATATCCACGGCGTTTCGGACAGACGCATAGTAGTGGTGGGCCGTGTTGCAGGCAATCACAAGAAAATCAGCACCCCAGGATTCAAGCCGCCGACCCATATCAGCCATGCAGGGGCCGGGATCCTCTCCGGTTCCCTCGATAATGGCCTTGATGCGTGACGGGGTCTTGGGGTTGTTGTCCACGATGCAGCGGATATGGTCAGCATCATCATGTGCCGGTGTCATCCGGATAATCCGTTGCATGAGATCCACCGTGGCCTCTGGCCCCATCCCGCCTAAAATGCCCACGGTTTTTTCGCTTATAGACATCTTACTATCCTCTTTGGTGTTCCTTTCCAGGACCTGGGAGCAGGCCCTGGAAAGAAAACGTGTTTTACGCCCTGAAGGTATCCAGGTAGGCAAACAGGGCCGGGCTGCCGCCGGTGTGCAAAAACAGAACATTGGCCCCGTCTTTGAAGTGGCCCTGGCGGACCAGGTCGATGAGGCCTGCTGCTGCCTTGCCAGAGTATACCGGGTCCAGAAGAATGGCCTCGGTCTTGGCAAAGAGCTTGACCGCTTCAACCATGGAGTCGGTGGGCAAAGAGTAACCAGGTCCCACATACTGGTCAAAACAGACAAAGTCATCTCTTTGGACGCCGCTTTTCACCCCCAGTTTTTCAGCCAGTTCTTTTGCCAGGGTAAAGACCAGTTCCTCCTGGACCGTTTTGGTTCTGGAAACATTAACACCAGATACCGGGATGTTGGCGTTCGTACCGGTCATGCCGACAACCATGCCGGCATGGGTGCCTGCAGAGCCCGAGGGGACAATCACGTGGTCAATGGCCAGGTCCATGGTGTTGAGCTGGTTCATGGTCTCTTCGGCGCAGGCGGCATATCCCAGGGCGCCGATGGCATTGGAGGCGCCGCCGGGCACGATATAGGGGGTTTTGCCCTGGGCTGCCAGGGCGTCGGCTTTCTTGGTCATTTCAGCCATCATATCTGTGCCGCCGGAAACCACGTCAATGGTCTTGACGTCCAGCAGTTCAAACAGGAAGTTATTGCCCGAGGCCTCTTTCTTGTAGGATCCTTCTACCCGCTCTTCCAGGATCAGGTGGCAGTCCAGCCCCTCTTTTGCAGACCAGGCCGCAGTGAGGCGGCAGTGGTTGGACTGCACAGCACCGCAGGTGATAATGGCATCGGCGCCTTTTTCCATGGCATCGGCAATGCAGAACTCAAGCTTACGGGTCTTGTTGCCGCCGGCAGCGCCGGGCAGCAGATCGTCCCGCTTGATATAGAGGTTGACCTTGTCGCCCAGGGCCCGGCTCAGGGCGGGCATGGGTTCGATGGGGGTGGGGCCGTTCAGGTAGGACCGTCTGGCAAATTGTGTAAAGTTCATGGGATTCCTTTTTATGCTGTCTGGTTTTTTATGGTGTTTTTCAAACTAGAGTTCAAATACCGCTTCCACTTCGATATCCGCTCCCAGGGGAAGGGCGGCCACCTGGAAGGCGGACCGGGCCGGGAAGGGCTCATTAAAGTATTGGCCGTAAATCTCGTTGACGACTGCAAAATCTGCAATGTTGGCCAGGTATACCGTGGTCTTCACCGCATTGTCTAAACAGGTACCACCGGCCTCGGCAACGGCGGATAAATTCTTGAAAACGATGTGGGCGCGGTCTTCAACGCTGCCTTTGGGAATTTTACCTGTGGCAGGGTCAATGGGCAGCTGCCCTGAAGTGAACAACAGGTTCCCGGTCTTTACGGCCTGGGAATAGGGGCCGATAGCGGCCGGGGCCTGGTCTGTGCTGATAATGGTCTTAGACATCTTGGGTTTCCTTTGTTTACGGGTTTAATATTTCGTTTGCGGTATCTGCGATGATGTCGATAATCAAATCGCAGTCCTCAAGGGAAAAGGTCAGGGGGATGCGCATGTCGCACATCACGGCAAGAATCCGTCTGGTATTGGGCAGGTCGGGCAGATCCCCCAGATATTTCCATGAGTCATAGGCAGAGGTGAATCCCACGGGTTCCTTGCTGCCGAACCATTTGAGTTCCACGCCCCGGGTCATGCAGAGACTCAGAAAGGCCTGGATCTGGGATTCGGTACTGCCCGGAAGAGAAAATTGGATGGAAGAGCCAACATAGGCCTCCTTGGGATTCCGCTCAGGCACAAATACTCCGGGGATTGCCTTGAGGCCCCGGGCCAGCCTGTCGTGGCGCTGGTTCCAGCGGCGGCACTGGCGGTCCAGGTCTGCCAGCTGAGGCCGCAGCAGGCCGGCCCTCAGATTGTCCATGCGGGAGGAGTAGTTGGGCACCATGGTTTTGAGGGCCTCGAACACCTCCAGGTCCGGCCTGGCCGTATGGCGCTCATAGAGCATGTATGAGCCGGAAAGGATGATGGCACGGGCTGCGAGGTCAGGATCATCAGTGACCAGCAGCCCCCCTTCGCCGGAGTTCATGTGTTTGTAGGTCTGGGTGGAAAAGCAGCCGGCCTTGCCAAAGCTTCCTGATTTTTTTTGATTCCACAAGGCCCCCATGGTATGGGCACAATCCTCGATGAGCACCAGGCCGTGGGTGTTGCAGATTTCCATAATCCGGTCCATGTCCGCAATATGGCCCCGCATATGGGAGAGTAAAAACCACTTGGCATCCGGGTCTGCGGCCTTGGTCTCCAAATCGACCAGATCAATGGTGTAATCGTCGACAATGTCCACCAACAGGATTTCAGCACCGGTATTCTCGATGGCACCAGGCACCGGTGCCAGGGTATAGGCATTGCATAAGACCTTGTCACCGGGGCAGACCCCGGCGCTCTTCAGGGCAATATACATGGCACTGCCGCAGGAGGCCAGGGCCAGGCAATAGGGTTTGCCCATATAGGCGGCGAACGCCTCTTCGAGCAGGGCGGCCTCTCCCTTTTCTCCAGGTGCCACATTATACCGGTGAAGCTTGCCAGAAGCCATGACGGCCATGGCGGTTTCCACACCGGCCTGGGGGATGGGTTCCTGAAGGGTGAAGTCCTTGGTAAAGCGTTTTGTGGACATGGTGCCTCCTTTATCAATAGGCGGTCTGGTCATAGACCTCAAAGTCCCACTCCTGGTCAGGAAAGTATTTTCTCAGCCGCCAGTCACAGGCCCGGGCATGGCCTTCCATGCCCTCTACCCTTGACAGCCGGGAGGCGGCCCCGGACACGGTCAGATTGGCCTCGGGTGTGATTTCCTGATAGGTGTAAATCTTCAGAAATTTGTGAACGTTGAGGCCTCCAGAGTAATATCCGGCCTTTTTAGTGGGCAGAATATGGTTGGTTCCAGAGCATTTGTCGCCGTGGGGTACGGTAGAGCCTTCGCCTAAGAAGAGGGAACCATAGGCTTTCAGGTTTTTCACCCACCAGTCCAGATCTTCTGCGATCACCTGGACATGCTCGGCCGCATACAGGTCATTGACCCGGCACAGTTCCTCCCGGTCCCGGCAGAGGATGATTTCCCCGTAATCCTCCCAGGCGCGCGCCGGCACCTCGGGATTGGGCATGTCTGCAATGATTTTGGGCATGACCGCTAATACCTTTTCTGCCAGTGCCCTGGAATCGGTATAAAGCCAGACTGGTGAATCATACCCGTGTTCTGCCTGGGATACAAGATCGACGGCAACGGTCATGTAATCTGCGGTTTTATCGGCAATAATCGCCGATTCAGTGGGGCCGGCAAAAACGTCAATGGTGCAGTGGCCCTGGGACGAGAGGATGCTCTTGGCCTCTGCCACGTAGGCGTTGCCAGGACCTGCCAGGATGTTGGCAGGCTTTCCTGTGAACAGGCCAAAGGCCATGGTGGCAATGGCCTGGACCCCGCCCATCTCCAGGATGATGTCAGCACCGGCCACATCCAGGGCATAGGCCACGGCCGGGGCAATGGCATCTCCCCGGGGCGGAGAACAGGCAATCACCGTCTCAACTCCGGCGGCCTTGGCCGTGGCCACACTCATGAGGGCTGAACAGGCGTGGGCAAACCTGCCGCCGGGGATATAGCAGCCAGCCACATCCATGGGAATGATGCGCTGGCCCAGCCGGACCCCGTCCATGGGATTTGTTTCAAACTCCTTGAGGCTGTCCCGCTGGGCCTTTGCAAAGGCTGCAACCTGTTTGTGCGCATACTGGATGTCCGCTTTAACCTGGTCTGGCACCTGATCAATGAGGGCCTGTTTCTTTTTCGGGCTGAGAATGAAATCGCCTTCCCAGCCGTCGAATTTTTTGGCCAGGGCGGCAACGGCCTGCTCCCGGTTGACCTCGATGTCGGCCAGGATCTCCTTAACGGTTCCGCGGATGCTGTGGGAATGGCCCTCAGCCGTTTTTTCTGCTTTTTTGATGTATTCCATTTTCTCTCCTTGGGAATTAGATTTAACCCCCATTTTACCTTAAGAATTATCTGGGTTCAAATATTTTATAAAATATTTTATAAAATATTTTGTTTGCTGGTATACTCGTGTGGTTCATCATCGGGTCCATTTATTTTGATCGAGGCTCTGGCCGGCAGAAAAAGCCGGCCAGAGGGATTTACCACACCTTGAAACTATCCGAATAAACTGCCAAAAAAGTTGGGCAACCACAGGGTCAGGCCAGGGAAATAGGCAATCAAAAAGACCACCAGCACGCTGACAAAAACAAAGGGCAGTGCGTTCAAGGATATTTCCTCCAGGGTGGCTTTGGCCACTCCGGATGCAATAAACATGTTTTCTCCCAGAGGCGGGGTGGCAAAGCCGATTTCACAGCAGCAGACCAGGACCACACCAAAGTGGATGGGGTCCACGCCCAAAGAGACCATCACGGGCAGAAGCACGGGGGTGACCAGCATGATGGTGGCCAGGGTTTCCATGAACATGCCCATAAAGAGCAGAAAAAAGATGATCAACGCCCAGATCAGATACAGATTTCCCGTCAGGTCCAGCAGGCCCTGGGCAATGAGATCCGGTATCTTATTGATGGTCAGAAGCTGGCCGAATGCCAGGGCCGTAAACATGATGATCAAGACCCGGCCTGTGATCCAGGTGGTGTTTTCCAGGGCCTTCATCACCCCGGATATCCGGATTTCCCCGTAGATGAAAATGCCCACAAAAAGGGTATAGAATATGGAGACAATGGCGGCCTCAGTAGGGGTAAAGAACCCGGTGTATATGCCTCCCAGGATGATCACAGGGGCCAGCAGGGCCCAGAATCCCTCTTTCATGGTCCAGAGCACTTTATTGGCCGAAATGGTGGTGCCGTCACCCTGGTAATTGTTCTGCCTGGACCGGATATAGTTCATGGCCATCAGCCCCACTGCCAGCATGACCCCGGGAATGAATCCCGCAATAAAGAGATCGGCAATGGACTGGGAAGCGGTCACACCGTAAATGACCATGGGAATCGAGGGCGGGATGACCACCCCCAGCCCCCCGGAGGATGAGGTCACGGCGCCTGCGTAGCCGCGTTTGTATCCGTGACGCATCATGGCCGGAATCATGAGCATGCCCACGGCAGCAGTTGTGGCGGGGCCGGAGCCTGAAATGGCACCGAAAAAGAGGCAGGACAGGATGGTAGAGGCGGCCATGCCTCCAATAAAAGGACCGGCCAGGGATTCGGCCACAGCCACCAGCCGCCTGGAAATTCCGGCAGACTCCATAAGGGCCCCTGACAGGATAAAGGCCGGCAATGCCATGATGGGAAAGGAGTTGACCGAGGTATAGGCAACCTCCACCAGGCCTTCAAGGGGCTGGCCTGAGACGATCATTCCGCCCATGGCAGCCGCTCCAAGAGACAGGGTAATGGGGGCGCCCATGAAAAGCAGTACCACAAAAGCGATAAAGATGACAGCTGTCACACTCATTGGGACACCCCGCTTTCGGCATCCTTGTCATCCGTGTCAATGTGGTCGACATCTGCCAGTTCAATGTGAAAAATGTACTTCATGATATTCACCTGGATGATCCGGATGGTCATGAGGGAAAAGGCAATGGGGAAAATCAAAAAAACATAGGCCATGACCCAGTCCAGCCCGGGGGAATACTCGGGGAATTCAAAGCCATCCCGGACCACGCTGATGCTGTAGTAGACCATGATGCAGTTGAACGCCACCCATACCAGATCTGATACAAGGGTGAAGATATTGCCCACGATTTTGGGAAACAGCTTGAACTGGAAGGTCACCCGGTTATGGGCTGCCAGGCGTGCTGCATAGGTGGCCCCGAAAAAGACAAACCAGACAAAGGCAAACCTGGACAGCTCCTCTCCCCAGGGCAGGGAGGCTGGAAACGGCCAGTGCTCCAGAATTGGAATCAGGCCGGACATCATGTCCACAGCACCGAAGACAATTCTCAAAACGATCTGCAAAAAGAGCAGGCAGACAAAAAAAACCAGCAGAATCTGACAGATATAGCTTTCCAGGTTGTCGAAAAACTTCAATATTTTTTTGGCTTGCATAAAAAACTCCAGCTAAGAAGGTCCCCGGGCATGGCGTTGGCAACAGGCGGCTGCCTGCCCGGCAAGATAACCTGCCGGGCAGGCAAGAAGGCCTAACGGCCGAGCGCCTTTACAACTTCATCAACTGCAGACTTGCCACCCACAGACTCGTAAAACTTGGGCCAGACCTTTTCAACGGCGATTTTCGCCCACTGGTCTTCGTCTTCGATTTCCATATATTCCACACCCTCTTTAATCATGTTCTGCTTTGCCTTTTCAGATTCGGTAAGGGAGAACTGAAGGTTGTAGAGCTGGGCCTCAAGACCGGCCCGGGTAAACATGGCCTGGTCCTCGGCAGAAAGGGACTGAAAGAATTTTTCACCAAAGATCAGAGGCTGCAGGGAAAACAGGTAATGGCATTCCGAGGTGTACTTCTGGACTTCGTAAAATTTCATGGTGTAGTTCACGGCATGGGGATTGTCCTGGCCGTCCACAACCCGCTGCTGCAGGGCGGTAAAGGTTTCAGGCCAGGCCATGGGGATGGGCTCTGCGCCCAGGGCCTGCCAGGAGGCGATCATGATGGGGTTTTTGGGTACCCGGATCTTGAGCCCCTTAAGGTCGCCAAGGTTCTTTACCGGTTTTTTGGAGTTGGTCAGGACCCGGAAGTTGGAATAGCCCCAGCCCAAAAGACGGACACCCACATCTTTTTTCAGGGTGGCCCGCCATTTGTCTCCCATATCTCCGGTAGTCACTTTCACGGCGTCGTCAAAGCTCTGCACCAGGTAGGGCAGGGTCAGCACCCCTGCGGTCTTGGAAAAAGGGGTGATGTTGTTGATGGCAACCACAGCACCGTCAATGGATCCCCTTCTGGCATCCTTGACCATTTTCTGCTCGTCGCCCAGCTGACCGGCTGGGAAGATATCAACTTTGTAGTCTCCCTGGCTTGTTTTCTCCACAATGTCCTTGAATCTGAGGGCCAGTACGCCCTGATCAGAATCAATGGGGTCGCCAAGACCGATTTTCAGGGTCTTGCCTGCCAAGGCTGAGGCAGGCATCATCAATGCCGCCAGCAGAACTGCAATCAAGCTAAAAATTGTAAATTGTTTCATTTGTCCTCCTTAGATTATGTTGTAAAAAGGCAACCCCCTATGGAATTGCAGTTAATCGCTGCTTTGAAAAATAAAAAAACCGAGGGGCCGAGGGCCCTCCGGTTTTTTTATTAAGAATATGCAATGGAAGACCCTTGATGGGGCGGGTCCCATAGCTGATGTGTTCTGGCTTTTATTCCAAGCATCATCGCCTCCGTTTTTAACCAAATGCTAACGTATCTGATAATCTATCGACTGAAAAAAATGATGTCAACAATTTTATAAAATATTTATAAATATATTTTATAAAATCTCAACACGCCTCATTCTCATCCCATTCCCCCCTTTGCCTCTCCAAAAAGCACGCCACCTGCTCCTGGATCACCCATACGGCGGCATCTTCAAGCCTGGAAAATCTTGTTGCTTTCAGCCTGGCCGGGATGATAAACTTTTAAAATGCTAAATATTCTGAAAAATCTGTCGTTTAACCTGTACTCATAGCAGTATGTCTGCCCTTTTCGGATAGTATGGATAACCAATTGCCGGATGCCATTGACAGAAACAGGCGCCTTTTGGGCCTGGCCCTTGACTGCCGTCTCATCTACCCCAGAAAAAAAGAAAAAATTGAAACAATCCTCAACGAGCGCCTGGAAAAAAAAGCCTCGGATGGCGTTGATGACCCCATAGACGTCATAGACATCTTAAAACAAGAAAAGGTCCTGACCGATGAAAAGGCGGACTATCTGCTCGCCCTGGATGCCCATACCGCCACCTGTGCCCGGGACCGGATATTCGGCACCCTGGCCCAGGCCAATCATATGGCTTCGGAATCGGATATTGAAGCGGCCCTGGCCCTTCAGCAGGCCAGGTTCAGGCAAAACCAGGAAAGCCTGAGACTGGGCCAGATCCTGATGGACCGGGGCATCATCACCCAGGCAGACTGCACAGCCATTCTCATGACCCAGAACCGGGTCCGGAACAAGGATCTTTTGACAGCCATGGAAACCCTGGGCCGGTCCCCTGGCGAGCAGGAAACAATCAACAAACGATTTGGGGCCATTGCCATCAAAAAAAACCTGGCAACACCGGAACAGGTAGGCCAGGCCCTCAGATGCCAAAAACAGCAAGCCGACCAGGGTGAGGCCGTCAGATTTCTGGGCATCATCCTGGAACAGATCGCAGGCTTTGGCCAGGAAGATACAAATGCCATCCTTGAAGAGCAAAAGCTCATGGAAATCCGGCGCCTTGACCTGCTCAAGGCCCTTTACCCAGTAAAAAAAGAGCTCAAGGTCTTCAAGCGGCTGAATCATTTTTTTTCCTATAGGATTTCAGCAGATGGCATTGAGGCCTTTGCCTGGAAAAAAGCAGACCTGGATGCCCCGGTGCCGGTGTATGAATTTACCATCTGGCTCAAAAAAACCGGAATTTGTTTCGGCATTCTCAACGACGCCCTTCTCACGGATTTCATTGAAAACGCACCCAAGAACCAGTCCGTGCTGGTGGCCAGGGGTCAAAGACCTGACCGTCCACAGGACCAGGAGATCCAGTATTATTTCAAAGACCGGCAAGCCGCCGGAAAAACTGAAGATGACGCCAAAAACACCACTGAAGAAGACCCCAAAGAAAAACCGGCCATGGACCAGGCGATCCCTGTTCCGGTGGCGGCAGGGGAGCTGCTGGCCCGGATCATACCAGGGCAGAAAGGGCGGCCGGGAAAAAATGTCCTTGGACATTCTGTGTACCCGGCAAATCCTGCTGTCCGGTCTGTGTATCCCGGCCGGGGCGTAACCAGAAAGGGAAATGATTTTCTGGCCGTGGAACACGGATTTCCCAATCTCAAAAACGGCACTACCCTGGTGATCGATCCTGTGAACACCCTGTTCTCAACCACCACCCTGGCCATGAACCTGGAAGAGGATACCCAAGACAAATACCTTCAGACAAACCTTGTCCTGAAAGGAAATATTCTGCCCAATGCCCTGGTGAAATGCCGCAGCCTCTGCTTGACCGGCACCCTTGCGGGGCAGGTGGGGTGCCAAGGAGACATCACCATTGACGGAGACATTGGGCGGGATCCTGAAAAAGCCATTCAGACAAAGCCGGAAAAACAAGCACCGGGCACACCCCAGGAACCAGTCCTGGAACACACCCAACCCGCCTCTTTCAAAGCCCCCCGGGCCGAAGTGCTCTGCTACGGTTCCATTAAGGTCACCCGGTCTGTTGTGAATGCCCGCATCCGGTGTGCCGGAACCTTTGTGGCAATAAATGCCGCAACAAAAGGGGCAAATATCTGCGCCAGCAGAGGCCTTACCCTGAAATCAGCGGTGGCAGGCCCCCAGAGCCCTTGTGTCCTCCGGGCGGGACTGCCCCCCCAGGACCCTCTCCTGGCCATTGACCAGACCCTTGAGGCCAAGAAATCCGAACGCGCAGCCCTGAAAAAACAAGACGAGATATCCAGTCTGACACAGGCGTTCCAAAAGGATGCGGAAAGGGCGGCCCAGCACCTTTTAGAACAGGATATCTACAGGGATTTGATTCAGATTATTCAAGGTCCTGAGCTGTATCAATACGAAGAACTTGAGGATAAACTGGCCTATCTGCGCAACCTGCCCGAGCATTCGTCAATCAAGGCATACTTTCTGAAAATCCCTGATACCGAAACCGCATCCAATGTTGTGTCCCAGTTTCTGCCCCCTGCCAATAAACAATCCTTGGAAGAGACATTAAAACAGCTGCGCACCCGGTTGGATCCGGAACCGGAATCCTCGGACGAGGACCTGCCCATGCCGGAGACACAGCGGTTAGAGGTGGCATTCAAGGCCCGCTTGGACGCCCTGGAAAAAGAGGCAAACCAAAATCTGGAAGAAATCATTCAGACTGAACGGGAAATCACCACCCTTGAAACCGCCAGAAAGCGGCTGGGCCAAACCTATCTGAAACGCCTGTCTCCCTCTGATTTCCCGGTGATCCGAATCAGAAACAAGTGTGAACAGGGAAGCATTATCCAGGGAATCCTGGCCAGTTTCACCCTTGAAGAGACGGTCTACAATGTCAGGTTCCGGGAAGTGCCGTCCACCGGAACTTCAGCCACCACCATGGTCATTGAAAACTGACCCCTGCAAAGACAAACGGCCGGGCCTGCCTTGGCCAGCACGGCCCTTATGGTCCAAGCCCTCAGATTTAGGGGAAAATCCGGCGCCGGCCAATGCCGGCAGCCTCAAACGGTCAATCCGGTCTTGACAAGTGTCATCCGGATTTCTAATCTATCAGAATCTATGATAATTTTAACTTGTGAAACGGAGATGACATGCTGAAACTTGGTGAAAAGGGGGCCATCCCCCAGAATGACAATGAAACCTATGCCATTGCCCCCCACATCCCCTGTGGTGTGGTCACCCCGGAATTGCTGCGAAAAATTGCCGATGTGGCAGAACGGTACAATGCCAAAGCCATTAAATTAACAGGGGCCACCCGCATGGCCATTGTGGGGCTAAAAGAAGAGGATATTGACGGGGCCTGGGAAGACCTTGAGCTGGGCAAAGGAGCGGCTGTGGGCCTTTGTGTCCGGTCGGTGAGGGCCTGCCCCGGCACGACCTTCTGCAAGCTGGGCAAGCAGGATGCCCTGGGAATGGGAATGAAACTGGATGAAAAATACCACGCCTATGAGCTGCCCGGAAAATTCAAAATGGCGGTATCTGGATGCAAGCTGAGCTGCTCCGAATCCTGGGTCAGGGATATCGGCCTCATCGGACATCCACAAGGGTGGACCCTGGTCATCGGAGGAAATGTGGGCATGCAGCCCCGTATTGCCCAGCATCTTGTCGAAGGATTAGATGATGCCCAGGCAATGGCTGCCTGTGAAACAGTGATCGCCACCTACCAGGAAAACGCCAAAAAAGGAGAGCGCCTGGGCAAGACCATCGAACGGATCGGCCTGGCCCCGTTTAAAGATGCGCTCAACGACTGATATGCAAACGCCGCGCATCCCAAACCACGCCTTTCCCATGGAAATTGCACCAGGGACCTTTATCCTGGGCAATTATTATTTCAACCTGTTCCTGGTGGCAGGGTCCGAAAAAACCGCTCTTTTCGAAACCGGGGTGTCTGCAGGGGTGGACCAGGTCATTGGCCAGCTTGATGCCCTGGGGATCTGTCCAGACTTCCTGGTGGTCAGCCATCCCCATACCGATCACATCACCGGGCTGCCGGGTCTCAAGGCCTGCTATCCACAGGCTCAGGTGCTGGCCGCTCAGGGGGCAGTTGAATTCATCACCCACCCCAAAGCCGAGCCGGGTCTGATCAAAGAAGACAGGTTCATCTCCTCCAGCCTGATGGCATCCGGTATTACCCCCGGCCGCCCCAGCCTGGAGTCGGTGCCGGACCTGTCCGGGCACACCGTGGTCCGGGAATCTTTAGACCTGGACCTGGGCGGCGGCACCTGCCTGACCCTCATGCCCGTGGACGGGCATTCCCCGGGGAATCTCATTGCCTGGGAAAAAGAAAAAAACATACTTTTGTGCTCTGACAGCCTGGGATTTCACTATCCCGGCCGGGGATTCTGGCCCCTGTTCTTCACCAGCGCCCGGTCCTATATTGACACCATGGACATGATGGCGGATCTGGATCCTGATATCCTATGCCCTGCCCACCATGGTCCGATACAAGACAAGGATGTCCCTGCCGCCCTGGCCCTTGCCAGGCAGACCACCACAGACCTTATCAACAGGGTGGTTCAGGAGACCGGGGATGATCAGGCCCTTGCCAATGACTTGTTTGCCGAATCCTACAAAGATGAGTTCACCCTTTACACCCGGTCCAATATCCTCAGCTGCAACCGGTTGCTGATCAAACGGGCCAGAGAAACCCAGGGGTAAGGGGATAAAAAAAGCGACGGCAACTTATTGGCATTTTCAGCGGCCCTTTTTGGCCTTTCTCAGGGTCAGGACCACGTTGCCCGTAAAGATCAGAAACGCACCGAGCCACCCAGACCATGACAGGCTGGGATCCATGGCGATAACAGGTCCCAGCAGGGCGGCCAGCAGGATCCGGGTCGAGGAAATGATCCCCCCTTCAATGGCGGTGACATACTTAAATCCCACGGTAAGCAGGTACTGGCCGGCAATGGCAATGGCGGAACACCAGAACAGATAGTAACATTCCTCAGGCAAAGGCACCCGCATCTCATGAAAAAAAAGGCAGAAAACCACAAGGCCGCCAAGACCGAACATCACAAAGAGGGTGGTCTGGGTGTCATGGACCCTGCGGGACATGTTCAGATACATGATGGCCACAGCGGCAAAGATGCCCGATGCCATGCCCCACAGGGAGTTGTGGGTATACCCCATATCCCCGGGAGAAAGAATCAGCCAGACCCCGGCAAAGGCCACGCCCACAATACCCAGGGCAAATATATCCCGCTGCTGTCTGAGGAAAAACCAGGAAAACAATGCAATAAACAACGGATAGGTCATGTTCAGGATATTGGCCTGGGCCACAGAAGTGGTTTCCACCCCCTTGAAAAAACAGAACACGGCCATGGCGTTTCCCACAGCCCTGCCCACAAGGTATGTTTTTTTAACCACTTTTATTTTTTTTTGCTGCACAGCCATGACCAGCAGCACCGTTGCAAAACCAAAGACAAACCGTGAAATGGTGAACATGGATGAGGGGATGGCAAGTCCTGCCATGGCTGCCCACTTAATAACCACCGTGGCCAGGTAAAAGAAAAAGGCAGAGCCGAAAACCGCCAGGCAGCCCAATGTTGTTCTAATGTCCATATCCCCAATCAGTCTTGAATTTAAAGAAAGTTGATGATATTCAAGCGTTTTGCAGGCACAGAATGCTTAAGACTCAGGATACTCATGGAAAAAGACAATACAGCATTTTTTGACAAGATCAAGCCCATGCGGGATGAAATCGACCGCATCGACAACCAGATCCTTTCCCTGCTTGCCCGGCGCCAGACCCAGGTGGAACAGGTGGTGGCCGCAAAAAAGGCCCATAACATGCCGGTGCACCACCCGGCACGGGAAGAAGACCTGATCTACAGGCTCCGCGCCCAGGCAGGCCAGGCCGGGATGGACCCGGACTTCATGGAAGACCTCTACCGGATAATCCTCAGGCAGTCCCGGGTCAAGCAGACCCGAAAAATGGCCCACAAGGGGCTGCGGCCCGGGGCAAAAATCCTGATCATCGGCGGCCGGGGACAGATGGGCGCCTTTTTTGCCCGGCTCTTCACCCTTTCCGGTTATAACGTCAGCATCCTGGACCAAGACGACTGGGACAGGGCAGCCACACTGTGCCGGGACATCGATTTGGCCCTGGTCTCCGTTCCCATAGAAAAAACCCGGGAAGTGGTGGACACCCTGGCCCCCCTGCTGCCGGCCTCGGCAGTCCTGGCAGATTTGACCTCGATAAAAGCAGGGCCCATGGCAGCCATGACTGCGGCCCACAAGGGGCCGGTCATGGGGCTCCACCCTCTTTTCGGCCCCACATCAGGCTCTTTGGACAAACAGATCATTGTGGCCTGTTCAGGACGTGGGGATGCCGATTGTCAATGGATCCTGGAGCAGCTCACCATCTGGGGGGCGGTCATCGTCCCGGCCTCGGCAGACGAGCATGACCGGGTCATGGAAATTGTCCAGGCCCTGCGCCACTTTGCCACCTTCTGCTTCGGCGATTTCCTAAGGCACCACAATATCCCCCTGGACCGCACCCTGGAGTTCTCAAGCCCCATCTACCGCCTGGAACTGGGGATGGTCGGCCGCCTTTTTGCCCAGGACAGCGCCCTGTACGCCGAAATCATATTTGCCACCCCAAAGCGGCGTAACCTGCTTAAATCTTACATAAACACCCTCTCCCGCCACGTTGACATGCTGGA
>Ga0102943_1000962_pt1 | contig 18469 bp, 17 predicted proteins | sample SalPonC_black_MG_FD_78174 | JGI IMG/M metagenome (GOLD analysis project Ga0102943, IMG submission 78174) | Salt pond soil microbial communities from South San Francisco under conditions of wetland restoration - Salt Pond MetaG... | ecosystem: Environmental > Aquatic > Marine > Intertidal zone >...
CACCCAGCTGGCATCCGCATGGCTGCGTTTGGCACTGCTATTTTCTAGACCTGAGCCAATTCTGCTTCGATTCTGGTAAGAAATTTGGGTTAGACTTAGAATCCGCAGGCGCTATCAACGCCAATCCATGAGTGCAAGCTGCGGGTAGCACTGTCCATTCCATTGATTCCAGTTCAACTTAGCGGCCATCTCTATCGGTTTTCCGCATGGCGGTATCCGTGCCGCCTTGCCCCAGGCAATCCCTGCAATCGGCAGACCTCGGTGGCCTTCGAGCGAAAAACGAAAATGCCCCTGACCAAATGCCTCTGGAGCTTTCTTCAACACGACATTACGAATCCCAAATACGGGCTCAGGATTGCCTTCTCCAAAGGGGCCCAAGCGATCCAAATGCTCCAGCAACCCGACGCCTATCTGATCGGGCCGCAACCACGCAGCAATTTCCAGAACCGGCTCGATAACGCTACCCTGCGCGAGCAGATCTGCCACTGCCCGGTTGAAGCGTGCGCGAAAGGCCGCAACTTGGGAGGACTCTAAACTCAACCCGACCGCCATCGGGTGCCCGCCCCAAGACGCTAGCAACCCGTCGCATTCGGCTAAAACACGGGTCAAATCGATACCGGGCAGACCGCGGCCCGAGCCTTTGGCTAAAGCGCCTTCAGCCCCTAGCACCACACTCACTCGATTGAATTCCCTGGCCAGACGTCCGGCGACGATCCCGACTACCCCTGGGTGCCAGTCGGGATTCCAAACTACAATTGCAGGGTCATCGGCTTGCTCTTGTTGCACCATCCGCTCAGCTTGCTTGCCCATCGACCGTTCGATGGTTTGCCGCTCTTTGTTGAAAGCGTCCAACTGTGCAGCTGCTCGTTCACAGAAGGCGGTATCCTCACTCAGCAACAGTTGCACGGGTAAACTGGCATCGGCAAGGCGACCGCTGGCGTTGATCCGAGGGCCCAGTCGGTAGCCCACGTCCATTGGCTGTACGGCATGTCCCTGTGACAAACCGCTTACTTGAAAAAGGGCACGCAGACCCGGTCGCGTAGTGACCTGCATTTGCTCGAGCCCAAAGCGAGTCATCAAGCGATTTTCGTGCTGCAAAGGAACGATATCTGCAATCGTCCCCAAGGCCACCAGGTCTAGATAATCCCGCAACTTGATAGCGAACGCACGCGCGTCGCCCAGATTGCGCAACTTTTTCAACAGCCCGTGGACAAATTTAAACACCAGTCCGACAGTGCACGCATTCACCCAAGGCTGCGAAGCGTCGTCAAAGAGGTGCGGATTGATCAAGATACAGTCGTCCGGAGTCCCTTCTTCTTTGCAACGATGATGGTCGATGATCAAGACATCAACGCCTTGTTCGCGCAACTGGCGCACTGTATCCACAGAATTGGTACCACAGTCCAATGCAATGAGTAGCTCAGGGGCGTAATCGCGCAGAATCCGCTCAGCCACGGCTGCGGTGAGACCATATCCTTCTTGCAAACGTTTTGGCAAAACAAAGCCAACGGACGCACCCAATACCTGTAAGATCGACACTAACAGTGACGTACTGGTGACTCCATCGACATCATAATCGCCGACAATGGTTATCCGTTGCCCTTGATGCATGGCTTCGAGCAGGCGCTCAACGCCAGCCTCCAAGTGCCGCATCAAAAATGGATCGGTCAAATGCGCGAGCTTGGGATAAAGAAACGCCTTCGCCTGCTCCGGATCGGTGTAGCCACGTGCAACCAGCAGCTCGGCAAGCTCCCGGTCGATTGCAAGCGAATCGCACAGGGATTCGATTACTTTAGCCGATATCTGCTGGTGAACCCACTGCATGCGCCAACCGCATCAAGCTTCCACCTTTGTCTTGGTCTTTTTGGAACTCGCTTCCCATTCGTAGCTGGGGCGCGTCAGTTCCCGCTCTTCCACGTGCTTGCGGTCTCCTTTGTGCCACCAGTAGAATACGGGGCTGGCAATGAAGACCGAAGAGAACGTTCCCGTCAAAATACCAATCAAGAATATCAAGGCAAAATCATTGATCACCCCAGCACCAAATATGAATAATGCAAGTGCCGCCATAAAGGTCGTGATACTGGTCAACGCCGTTCGAGAAAGCGTGCGGTTAATCGCCAGATTCACAACCTTCTTCAACGTGAATTCGGGATTCAATTCCAACTCTTCACGAATCCGATCAAACACCACGATGGTATCGTTGATTGAGTAACCGACGATCATCAAAATCGCAGCCAGCATTGGAGCTGTAAATTGATTCCCGAACATGACAAAAATTCCAATTGTCATGAAGACGTCGTGGATAGTGGCCACGACTGCACCGATACCGTAACCAAACTCAAATCTGAGAGCGACATACAACAAAATACCAATGAGCGCCACAACTACTGAGTAAACTGCATTCCGCTTAATCGAGTCGCTGACGGAAGCACCGATGATATTCTCACCGACCTTTTGCAATTCAGCCTCCGGAAACGCCGCCTGTAATTGCTTAAACACAGCCTGGCCATTTTCCGAAGTGGTCTGCACCTTGAGGCGCTCGCTGGTTTGCCCAACCACCCGTTGATAAACAGGAATGATTTCGCCGAGTTCAGCCGTTTCCGCAACCTCGTAAATTTTTTCGATGCTGGGCTTATGCTCTTGATTGAAATCGATGGTGAGTTCGCTCCCGCCCAAAAATTCAATACCATAAATTTTGTCGCCTTTGGACGCCACTACAACCAAACCGATCAGCACGATTATCCAGGAAGTGATAAACGCGGGTTTGCGCTTGGACAGAAAATCAAAATTAGACTGAGCCTTAAACCAGAAGGGCATTAACTTCTTCACGCCCAGCACAACCATAATCTCGAGGAACGCACGGCTGATGACCAATGCTGCAAACATCGAAGATCCGATACCAATGGCCAGGGTTACTCCGAAGCCTTTAACCGGCCCCGTTCCCAACCAAATCAAAATGGCTGCCGTGATCATCGTCGTCACATTCGCGTCGATAATCGTCGAATAGGCCTTTGAGTAGCCGGCACTCAAGGCATTTTTTATGGATTTACCTTGCAGCAATTCTTCCCGGATCCGCTCAAAAATAAGGATATTGGCATCCACCGCCATACCGAGGGTCAAGACCAATGCAGCGACACCTGGCAAGGTGATGGTCGCCCCGACACTCGCGAGCACGCCCAATACCACGATCAGGTTTAAAATCACCGAAATCACAGCCACTACGCCAGAGGACAGATAGTAGGCTATCATAAATAAAATCACCAAGATGGCTCCTAGCTGCGCAGCACTGATAGATGCATCGCGCGCATCTTCGGCTAGCGTGGGCCCGACTTCGTACATCTCGTCTAATTGCAAGTCGAACTCCAATGGATTGTTCAACACGTTGGCCAACTCGATGGCTTCACGCTGGGAAAAGTTGCCGGAAATACTGGCGCGACCCCCGGCAATGGTGTCACGCACACTTGGAGCCGAAACCAGTTCGCCGTCCAACACAATTGCCAGCCGACCGACGGAGTTGTAAGAATTTTTTTCAGAGATTTTTTTGGTAACCCGCGTAAATACATCTGCGCCCTCGCCGGTCATCTTGAGTGTCACCTCAAAAGAGCCATTGGGCAACTGGGCGACACCGGCACGCTCAATGATGCTGCCGTCCGCTTCGGGTATTTGCCGCACATACATTCGCTGCTCGATAGGATGGCCATCTTTATCTTCACTTACTTCGACCATCTCACGATAACCGAGCGGCGGCTTTGCCGAGCTGCCAGGAACAGCGGTGCGATGGACCTCGCAGAACTCCAGCCGCGCGGCTTTGGTCAAAATATCGGCAGCGTCCGGGTTGGTGGACGTCGACAGTCCGGGCATTTGAATTTCGATGCCATCGGGTGGAACTTCGCGAATCATCGGCTCCGCCACACCCAGGCCATTCACACGTTTGGCCATGATTTCAATCGCTTTATCCAGCCGCGATTCACGCTCATAAACCGTCTCTGCATCCTCATCAATGCGCAAGGTAACTGCCGTACCACCCTGCAGATCCAAACCTAACTTGACATTGCCAAGAGATTCATCGTATAGAACGCTCATTAACGTGTCGTTCTTTTTGCGGATATTTTTGATATCGACTAAATTAATGTCATTAAAAAACAGCGCATGTAAATCCACCGGGCGGCCTCGCAATGCCGTATTCAGCGCATCGCCCAGGGAGCTTTGCGTGCCGCCATCCACCGCTTTTCTAGCATTGGCCAGGATTTCAGTAGATTCCTGTTCATTCGCTATCCAGGATTTGGCAAATGCCTCCATCGGCTGTTCGCTGAAATACGCACGATGTAATTCCGGTAAACTCATCTGCCCCAGATCGCGCAAGGCCGTATATATAGACACTGCCTCTTCCGTATCTTTGCCGACATCGACGCGTTCCTGCGCGATGTCCAACAAAGCTTTGAACTGTGCTTCATTCGCGGTTGCCCGCGTTTTAATAAATGTGGCAAACGGGGTGTCCTGCATCGGCACCAAATTTAATATCGCCCAGCCAACGATAATGGCGGTTAAAATCAGCTTTCCTGTTATTGAGCCCTTCATAATCAGTGTATACGTATCGTCTAAATTTACCTTCTGTGTTCGCGGGCACCTCCTGCCCATTGGAAAAATGTCAGGTTTTGGCGCCTTTGCCCAACACCATGGCGATGCAGGTTTTGGTCACTTCGATTTTTGTGTTGTCCGCAATCTTGAGCACAAACCGGTCGTCTTTGACGTTGGTGATGGTACCGTAAATGCCGCCATTGGTAACTACTTCCTCACCCGACTTCAACTCGCTCACCATTTTATCGTGCTCCTTTTGTTTCTTGCGTTGCGGGGCAATTATAAAAAAATACATAGCCGCAAACATAAAAACAATTGGCAAAAATTGGACGAGGCCTCCGCCTCCTGGACTGGGTGCGGCTTGAGCTAACACGACAAGGTTTGTAAAAGGAGTTAATGTGAGATTCATGTTTTGCTTTTATTGAGTGAAAACCGATGAGGAAAGCGCATCAAAAGCCAAAGTTCAAGTGAATAAATCCACACTGAAAGGGGCAAACGCAATTGCGCACGCGGAGCACGACTCACCCTAACATATAGCTTCGCTCAATGAGCATTGCTGCACAACTCCCAACTAAGTATATCGAGCCGTGGATATGTGGCTCATTCAACTTCGATGCCCAGGCTGTACTCAATATGATGAATTTTCCCGGAGGGATCTGTTTGAACCACAAAGCCCGAGAAATCATCAAAGAACCGCGCCAAGATAAAGTTCCACGTTCTGCCCTTTTGAGCAACACGAGGTTCAATTTTGTTAAAACTGCTGTTTTTTTGCGTACAGTGCCTTAAATGCCGAAAGCATCAACTGCCCATCCTTCTCGGTTGCCAATTTGAATGTGGGCTTGAGTGTCTCCAGCATTTCTGGCATCGGCGTGGATGTGGATGGCTTCGTCACATTGACAAGGCCGTTTGCCGTATCGGCATAAACAAAATGGTCGATTGAACCGTCAAAATTGCATTCGACTGTATAAAACTCAGTTGCAAAAGTTCGAGTCAATCCGCTGTGCTCGATTTTCGTAACCTCCACTTCCATTTTTTCAAACATCAATTCTTTGATCTTAGCTTCGATCGATTGGTTGTCCTGAGCTTGGGCCGTTGCGAAGGTTAGAAACCAGCCAATTGTAAGTGAAGTTAAGAAATGTCGCATATGTTTGTCGTGTGTTAGTTCGAAATTTTTTTATTCGACGCAAATTGATTGAGGCGGGAATATTTATTTTTTGCTCATTCAGATTACAAGGCAAAACTCAGGCATCTATTAAGTTCCATGGTCAAATCTGCAACGAATACACATCTGCATCTAGCCCGAACATCTCACCACTCATCGAGCAAGCAGATTTTATTGCAAAGTAGACAATATAATGCATTGCATTCCAAAAATTTCTCCTAAACGTTTGAATGCTTGAAAGAAAGTAAACACACAACCTGGACCAAAGCCAAAGCCGTTGAATATTACGGCATTAATCGCTGGGGGCGTTCCCAGTTTTCCATTTCCAAAGACGGCCACCTGTGCGTAGACCCCCTGTCCGACGGGCAACGGATCGATCTGTTTGAGGTGGTTCGTGAGGCAACTGCCATCGGCTTGCAGCCCCCCCTGACCATTCGCCTTCAGGACATGCTGCACCAGCGCGTTTTTCAGTTGAATCAGGCATTTGAAAAGGCCATTGAGGATGAACGCTACAAGGGGCGTTACCGCGGTGTGTTTCCGATTAAAGTGAATCAACTGAAAGAGGTGGTTGAAGAGATCCTGGACGCCGGCAAGCCCTTTCAATTTGGCCTGGAAGCGGGCAGCAAACCAGAACTGCTGATTGCCATGGCCATGCTCGACAGCAACGAACCGCTGCTGCTTTGTAACGGTTATAAAGACGAAGAATATATCCGCCTGGCGTTAATGGGACGACGCCTGGGCAGGCAGGTAATTCTGGTGATTGAGCAGCTATCCGAGGTCGACACCATTCTGAGGCTGACTAAAAAACTGAACGTCGAACCCATGATCGGGATTCGTCTCAAGCTCAATTCTCAAGGAGAAGGGAAATGGGCGACCTCTGCTGGCGACAATGCAAAATTCGGCTTGTCGACGATGGAAGTGGTGTCCACCTGCAAGAAACTCAAGAAAGCCGGGCTGACCGATGCCCTGCAACTGATCCACTTTCACATTGGCTCACAAGTCCCCAATATTCTGCCCATCAAACAAGCCGTCACCGAAGCCACGCGCTTTTATTGCGAGATTTCCAAACTTGGGTTTCCGTTAAAATATTTAGATGTTGGTGGTGGACTGGGCATTGATTATGACGGCTCCAAATCGAATTTCGAAAGCTCGATGAATTATTCCATGGAGGTGTATGCCCGGGATGTCGTGTTCAACATCAAGAGCGTATGTGAGTCTGCGTCGATCCCGCCACCCGATATCGTTTCCGAAAGCGGTCGAGCCATCGTCGCCCCCCATTCGATATTGATCACCGAGGTCGTCGACCGCATCGCAAAAGTAGAAACCTCACCCAAACCGCCCCGGCGCAAGCATCGCCACCAAAGCATCACTGACCTGCTCTACATTCTCAATAGCAAGGAACGCTATGGAGGCTTGGAACGATTTCACGATGCACAGCAGAAAAAAGAGGAGATTCAATCTCTGTTTTCCTTAGGCTTCCTCGACTTGGAATCCCGCGCTGAGGCAGAGTCGCTCTACTGGCAAATTTGTAAAGACATCCAGCAATCCTGCCTGAATCAAGGTTACATCCCCGAAGAACTGGCCGAACTCAACGGCCTTTTAGCGGAACAGTACGTCTGCAATTTTTCTGTCTTCCAAAGCCTGTTGGACCACTGGGCACTCAAACAACTGTTTCCCATCATGCCCATCCATCGGTTAGACGAAGAACCCACTGTAGCAACCACTCTCGTGGACATCACTTGCGACAGTGATGGCAAAATTTCAGAATACATCGACCTCGAAGATGTCCGGCACTCGCTCCTGCTTCACGAATTCAAGCGCAGTGCTCCCTACTACCTCGGCATTTTCCTGGTGGGCGCCTATCAGGACATCCTGGGCGATTTGCACAATCTATTTGGCCGCGTGAACGAGGTCCACGTGTACGTCGACCGCGACGAAGAAAACGGATTTTACATTGAAGAGAGCATCAGTGGCTTCTCGACGGATGAGGTGCTCAACTTCATTCAATACAAGGGCACCGAGTTGAGCCGCCGCATGAAACAACAGATAGATCAGGCGACCAAGAATAACCAATTGCGTGCCCGGGAAGGCGTGCGGCTGTTGTCGGAATACACGGAATTGCTCAAAGCCAAAACCTACTTAACCCCGAAGGCAAGACCCAGGAAGCGCAAACCCGCAACCTGATGGCACACGCTATCCGCTCACACCCAGCTTTGCCCATTATTGAATAAAATACCCGCTCACCAGCCACTCGGATGCGTGCGCGCGCATCAGTGTAATCGTTTCGAGCGCGGCTTTGTCCCGGTTTGCAAACTGACTGCGAAACTGCACCACGATGTATGCCCCCGAAGGCGCACCCGGTAGTTCAGTCGTGAAGAACGCCGTCTTTACCGTGCGCTTTGTCAGCTTTCCCATCGGAGTGCGCACTCGTGACAACCCTGACACCCATACTTCCATTTTTAATGAGGCTTGAATAGACGGCTCCATCTCCTGAAACGCCGCTTCATACTCAGCGCTGTCCACCTGTTTTATCCAGCGCAACGCTTCCTCAGTACCCGCTACCTCTTCATTGGGCACCCCATAAGCCCCGAAAGGCATCCCCAAAGCTGCCATAACCCATATGCATCGCATCCACTTTTGCATCCCTCAAACTCTGCAATACTTGAAAAGATGACAAGATGTAAATGAGTAAGATGACAAGTTGATCCAGGCTTGGCTGCGCGGCGGTCCGGGGCTGTTTATCCAATGCCTTCAGCGCTGAATACACACCACTCCTGGCTCCTCTTGACTACGGACCACCCACAGCTACGGATTCGGAAGTTGGCGGCTTAATTCCGAGGCATAGGTGGTCGATGACAGCGACAATTTCATCGCCGTGCGGCTTGCTCAATTGGTCATCGGCTCCCACGGCTTTACACTTTTGGGCCATTTCTCGGGTGATCAATGAAGAGTATACGACGACCGCGGGTATGTGCATATGCGCGTCTCCTCCTTTGACCTGTTTACACAGCGTCAATCCATCCATTTGCGGCATCTCGATATCGGTGATGATCATATCGATATAATCGGACACGACTTTGCCTTGTTCCCTGGCCGTCTCTGCGGTCGCGATGATATAATCGTAAGCCTTCTGGCCATCCTCGAATGACTTTAAGCCCGTAAAACCAGCTTTCAGCAACGTCTCTTCAGTTATGGCACGCACCATACGCGAATCCTCAGCGTATACGATATTGAGTTGTTCACGCTTGGTTTTGACGTCTGCCTGAGGCTCCTCAACGAGTTCCACCGGTCGATGATAATCAGGGTAGTAGTCCAACATCAACCGCTCCAAATCCAGAACTAAAATCACGCGCCCATCCATTTCGATGGTCCCGGTTACATAGCCGCCGGCAGTGCTATCCTGAATCGAGAAATCATCTTTCATCGGTTGAAATTGTTTCCAGGATGTGCGGTGTATTTTGTGGATGCCGTCGATCACATAACCCGTTGTCATGCGATTAAAAGTTGCCACCAAAATCAGTTGTCGCTCTGCTTCCTGCCCGTGCGTGGCGATATTTAAAGCCTCCGCCAAATGAATCAATGCGACTGGCTTGTCCTGCAAGTGAAACGTGCCCAAAACTGAAGAAGGTGCCTGCAACATAGGCGTGACCTTGATCGATTTGAGCTCGATAACTTTTTGCACCTTTGAAACATTGATCCCATAGCTGACGCCAGCTAGGTAAAATTCAATAAATTCGACTTCATTGTTTCCTGAAGTCAGCAAAATACCTTCTTTGGGTTCGGCCATAGCAAATGTCTTTCTGTCACTGGTAAATGTGGTACTCGATCCTGTTTGATTAGCTAAGTCGGTCCATCCGGTCACCATCTTGAGTACAATCCTCAATACCGCCCACTAATTTTACCACAATTTCTACAAAAGCCCTATTTTTCAGTAATTTTTAGCGCTGACAGATCTACTTTTACTGCATCGCGCACGGCTTTGCGCAAAAAGCGCCCACGTCTGAGCACAATATGAACCTCACGATCACCAAAGATACTTTGCTGAAATTGGGCAGAAAAGTCTTTGAGTAAAGCAGCCATCTATGCCCCCATTGGCTCGGCCGACTCAGGCCAAGCTCCATTTCAACGCCTTGCCCGCATACATCGGCACGACTTCCCCCATCTGTTCCGGCACCTTGCCAGGCTCCTTAACGAGGGTCACCTCCTTCTCTGGCACATCTTTAAGGCGATACAACTTTTTTGCATTGTCACTCACAAACGCCTGCAAATACTTGAGCGCATTATGCTGCTCGAAAAACTGCACCAGACAGGGTAATAATACAGGGGCAGAGAAAACCCCTGCAGCTCCCTGCGCAGATTCCTTGGCACTGCGAGGATGCGGCGCCGAATCACTCCCGAACATCAACTTAGGATGTGCTTCCAAAACCGCTTCCATAATCGCTTCGCGATCTTCAGGTCGTTTGATGATCGGTTTGCAAAAATAATGTGGGTTCAGCATACCGCCGATCACATCATCTAAAGTTAGAACCAAATGGTGCAGGGTGACGGTAGCCCGAAGATTTTCATAGTCGCTCACCAACTTCACTGCCTCTTCGGTCGTGATGTGTTCCATCGTAATCCTGAGCTTCGGGAATTTTTTCGCCCACTTCTCGTAAATGTCTAAAAACTCATTTTCACGATCCAATACAAAACCATCGGTTTCGCCATGGACCATCAATGGGATGTCTAAGTCCTCCATGAGATGCAAGATAGGCTCTGCATCGCGCAAACTGCTCACCCCACCCATGCTGTTGGTTGTCACTCCATCAGGATACAGTTTTATCCCGATCACTTCACGCTGCAACGCAATCAGTTCCTTCTCGGTGAAATCGCGAAAAAACGCAGTCATCAAAGGCTTAAAACTCTCTTCGCCAACTGCATCTGTAATCCGTTGACGGTAAGCTTGAACGGAATTTAGATCATTCACTGGTGGCAATAAATTAGGCATGATCACCGCCGCTGAGAAGGGATGAGCAGTGACCGGAGCAACCAATTTGAGCATCTCTCCATCACGGAAATGGATGTGCATGTCTAGAGGCGTACGGAGCTTGATTTCCATACGGCGCATGCTGCAAATACTTTCTTTAAAGGTCAAAACAAAGTTCCCTGAAATTTAAGTTGTGACGAAAAAGGTTCGTATCTAAATCCACAAATCTTTAGACGGTGGTGTGATATGAATACGATAAAGTTTCACATACTCCACGGACTCCTGTTGACCTGCACGCTGTGCGGACTCTACAAGCCGCTATCAGCACGCACTTCAGCGGAAGCGTTACAAGCCCACCTCAAAGAACGCGTCTCCCGCGACGTAAGTCAAGGGATCGTTGTCGGTATCATCACTTTTAATGGCACCCAATTCTTTCAGGCCGGCACTTATTCCGAAACCGATGAACGCCCGGTAGGTCCCAATACACTCTTCGAAATCGGCCCGGTCACCCAATTGTTCACGGCCTCCGCCACCGCAGTGCTGGTAGAAGAAAAGCAATTTTCATGGCGCAGTGCCATCAATCCACTGTTGCCGCAAGCGGCCAACCCCCCAACCTGGGAGGGGCAATCGATGCGTGTTTTTGATTTACTGACTCACTCGGCAGCACTGCCAAAGTTCCCCCTCAACCTGGACCCCAAAACCAATCGTTCCAATCCCTATGCAAACTTCACCCAAAAAGATCTCTATACAGCCATCAGTAAAGCTCGCTTCCCTTATCCTCCCGGCCAGAGATATTTGTATTCAAACTATGGGTACGCAATATTAGGACATGCCCTTGAGCTACGCACTGCAAAACCGTACGAAACGATCCTCCAGGAAACCATCGTGCGGCCACTGAACCTGAAAAACACCACCACTGAACTAACAGCAGAACAACGCGAACAGCTCGCTCCCGGGCATTTCGGTTTGGCTCCAACGGAAAACTGGGATTATAATGCCATGACCGGCGATGGAGGCGTGTATACAACGCCCAAAGACCTGCTCCAGTTTCTGGCCGCTCACCTGGGCTTGATAAAGTCGCCCCTCACAACCACCCTGAAACCGCTACAGGCAAAATATCTCAACACCAAAATAGACAAAACACAAATGGGCTACGCTTGGCACATCACCCAAAAAGGCGACGATCCGGTGCACTGGCTCAGTGGCATAACTGGAGGCTACAGCGCATTTGTCGGCATGAATATTTTGCAGAAAAAGGGGGTCATTGTTTTGTCCAATACGTCCGAAGGTATTGATGAAATTGGGTTTAACCTTTTGGCGCCAAGCGATTACCCACTCGTTGAACTGCCAAAATTATATTCGATTACCGCAAAACAACTCGAAAACTATACCGGCAATTACCAAATCACCCCAAACATCTTTTTGGAAATAACCCGCAAAGGAGACCGTCTGTATGCTCAATTTACCGGTGAACCCAAATTTCGCATCTACCCACGCAGTGAAAAAACATTTGAATATGCACAGGGTCACCGGACGCTGACATTCGATACGGAGCGTGGAGGCACAGCCGACAGTATCACTGTCATCGAAAACTTTAAAAGCATAGAAGCGACAAGAGCTCAGTGATCCGTACTTCGTAGAGGATTACAACGGATTAATAAAGCAGCAAGCCGTTCGCCTTGCTGCTTTATTATGCTTGTATCACCCCCAAAACATTGTCGGCAACCAACAGCGTTCACGACCTTGTGAACGCTGTTTTACAATTGAAGGGGCGCAGTCTGCGTGTTGCTTAGGTTTTAAATTAGATTAAACAGAGGCACTACAACAAAATTAGGCCACACACCCCATAACCAATAACATGTCTATTTTATTTTCAGGTAGGAAAACTACATGTAAATGAGTTACCCAGCACTTCTCATTGACCTCGAATCTGGTTATTTTATATTCAATACAAATTTTATTTGAATAGGGATCAACATTTAATCGACAAGATACGAAATACTGCTGCGGTGAAATTTAATCAATATGCTCTCTATACTGTCACGTTTCACTATTAAGCTCCTACTACACATACTATATCAGCCATTCAGTCCTCTCGACTAAAAAGGCTGGTGCCGCACGGTGCCAGCCTTGGTTGTTTTCAAGTTCGACAACAACGGTCAACGAGAGGATGGCTCATCCGTACGAGCAGCAATAATCGACAACCTTGGCAATCTTGAGCTTAAACGTCTTGCCTGCTGGCACAGCAAAGGTATCCCCTTCGCCAAACGTGCGCCACTCATCGCTATTTGGGAACTTAACGGTCATTGCCCCTCCAAGCACTTCCATGACTTCATGCTCGTTTGTAGTAAAGTCATATTCTCCCGGCAACATAATACCCAATGTCTTTTTACTCCCATCGGCACAAACGATCTTGCGGCTCGTAACTTTTCCCTCGAAATATACGTTGGCTTTTTTTGTGATGGTTGCGTTTTTGAACTCCGTCATAATTTTTATGTGATATCAATGAATCAAACAGTCGGCAATATGTGGATACCCTGCTGGGTATTCAACCAGAAACTGTGATTCGATTTTCGCAAAGTGATCGACGTATCGGACCTGTTCGCGTGTGCCTTGCGCATTCCCGCGACATTCAATATTCGCCTTGAGTCTTCCACATTTCACGGCCAATCTCGAACAATTATGGTGCAATTGCAAAAATGACACCAAAATTGCCGAGTATGTATTTACCACCGTTCACATCCAGAGATGTAGATGGTTAAACTTAGCCGCATACAATTTGAAACCTAAACACATCATCACGCATCCGGGCGGTGCGCATAAAGACGAGTTTCTCGCTTGTTGCCTCCTGATTGCCAAACATGAACTTGTGGTTTACCGACAAGAGCCCAGTCAAGCCGATCTTGAGGACGCCGCTATTTTCGTAATCGATGTCGGCCATCGGCACGACCCCGATAAACTCAACTTCGACCATCACCAGTTTCCAGGCGATCATCCCCCCACCTGCTCACTATCGCTGGTGCTCCAATATTTGGGCTTGTATGAGGACGCCCAACAATTCTGTGCATGGCTTGAACCTGCAGAGTGGCTCGACTGTCGAGGCCCCCGCAGCACAGCCAAATGGATGGGCGTTGCACCAGAGGTGATCCAACAACTTGTCTCCCCCATGGATGTCAGCCTGTTGAAACGATTTGCTGCGCAGGAAAAACTCATGCCCGGTGACTTACTTTGGGAAATGATGCGCTGCATCGGACAAGATGTGCTCGATTACCTCACGCAATTGCGCACCCGGCTGGCGTTTATTCAGAAACACGCTTCCGTCTGGGAAGTCACCCACAGCACCGGCAATCACCAAGTCCTCTTCATGCCACGCACCGACCCCCTCCCCGAAGAGCCATCGTCCGGCTTGGGCTTTTATATCGAACAACTTGGACTGGACCATGCAATCATCGGCATGATTTACCCTGACCGCCGCCATACGGGCTACGCACTCGCACGCTTTCAAGACAGCCCGACCCTCGATTTCACCCAAATCGAACACGAAGCCGACGTGCATTTTGCCCACGCGAGAGGTTTCATTGCCAAAACGAGTGCCACCGATGAAGCTCGCTTGCGGCAACTGCTTGCAACCGCAGTACGCGTGGAAGCATAAAGGTTTGTGCAGAATGTAACAGCACCATCGTCCTGACAGCGGCGGTCCCGCGCAAAAATCGGCCTCCGCATAAATTCCCTCTTCACTTTTCACCCTTCACACATCACCCTTCATGCTATGAGTAAAGACGCACCCTCTCTCGAACGTCGCCTACGTCAGGAAATCCTGTTTGCTCGCAAGCGGGTTTATCAGGCGGGGCAACCGACACCGCTCGAACAAGTCGACATTGAGTTTCCCTGGCAACTTTATCTCAAACGCGAAGACATGAGCCCCATACGTGCCTACAAATGGCGGGGTGCTTACAACCGCATGGCCTTACTCTCCACCACCGAGCGTGCACAGGGGGTGGTCACTGCGTCCGCAGGCAATCATGCGCAGGGCGTGGCACTGGCAGCCAAACTCCTCGATACAACGGCCACGATCTACATGCCGCGTTCGACTCCAAAAGTAAAACAAACTGCAGTGCAAAAACTGGGCGCCCATCGAGTCGAGATCCTCCTGTCCGGCGACTCCTATGACAATGCCGTCACCGCAGCAAAAGCTGAATCCGAGGCATCGCAGAAACCGTATATTCACGCTTACGATGACCTCTACGTCATGGGGGGACAAGGCACCCTCGCCGATGAAATCGTCATGACCAGTAAAGGCCCACTAGACGTGGCCTTCCTGCAAATTGGCGGTGGGGGCATGGCTGCAGCCGTTGCCTGCTGGCTCAAAACCTATTATCCCAATATAAGGATCGTCGGGGTAGAAGGGGTGGGTCAGGCATCCATGCAGGCTGCGATTCAGGCCAACCGGCCGACCCGTTTGAAATCACTCGATATTTTCTGTGACGGCACGGCTGTGCGCCAAGCAGGGGATCTCACCTTTGAATTGTGCCGCACACTGATCGATGATTTCATGACGGTCACCAACGATGAAGTGTGCGAAGCCATGCACTTCTTGTGGAATTGCCATCGATGCGTATCCGAACCTGCCGGTGCAATGGGCGTTGCCGCAGCGCTTAAGCAAGCAGACACCCTCAACAATCAGAAAGTCTTGACGGTGCTGTGTGGCGCCAATATCGACTTCAGCCAACTCGGTGCCATCGCCATGTCCACCGGCACTACCCGCACGCATCGCCACTACGTACGCATCGAAATCCCAGAAAAACCCGGCGCGATGCTCGACTTACTCGATAAATGCCTCCATCCTGTTAACATTATCGACTTTCAATACGGCAAAACCCACGCGCAGAAAGCCTGGCCGATTTTCGGGATTGCTGCCGATACAGCAGCGCTTGAGCTCGTAGAAAATCACCTGCGTGCGCACAAACTGCATTACCAATTTATCGAAGCGGGGGATGATATTCACTTTCGTATCATCCCCTATCGCGACGAATTGATGACACACCCATTGTTCTTTAAACTCGAATTTTACGAACGCCCGGGAGCCTTATACGATTTCTTAAACCAGCGCGTGCGCGGCCAGGCCAATTTTTGCTACTTTAATTACCACTACAGCGGCGAACGCGTCGGTCGTGCCCTGATTGGGTTCGAATTCGACTCGATTCAACACCGCCAACAATTTATCGATCAACTACCGAATCACGGCCCCGGTTATCGACAGTGCACGGCAATCGCACCCGCTGCATTTGCACGTATGATTCAGCCTAAAGAGAGTTGCTAAGATGCTAAAACGATAAGTAAAATTTTATCCGTATTTGTGCCCCAGAGCGTTGGCCGCATTTTCTAGTCTATTAAATTAAAAAAATACAATGTCAGACAAACAATCATTAGGATTTGGAACTCAAGCCGTTCACGCCGGGCAAACGCCTGATCCCACCACTGGCTCACGTGCCGTGCCGATTTACCAGACAACCAGTTATGTATTTCGCGACACTGAACATGCTGCCAATTTATTCGGGCTGAAAGAATTGGGCAATATTTACACACGCATTATGAACCCGACCAGTGATGCACTGGAACAACGCGTTGCCGCCCTCGAAGGCGGCACTGCTGCCCTGGCACTGGCCAGTGGCAGTGCGGCAGTGACCAACTCAATCCTCAACGTTGCCGGTGCAGGCGACCATATTGTATCCGTCGCACAGCTTTACGGCGGCACTTACAACCTGTTTCACTACACTCTGCCCAAAATGGGGATCGAAGTCAGTTTCGTAGACGGCGAAGATCCTGAAAATTTCCGTCGCGCCGTCCGCCCCAACACCAAGGCATTGTTTGGCGAAACCATCGGCAATCCACGGCTGAATATTTTCCCTATCGCCGACGTGGCCAGCATTGCCCGGGAAGTCGGCGTGCCGCTGATTCTGGACAACACAGCGCTCAGCCCCGCCCTGTGCCGGCCGTTCGAACACGGCGCTCATGTGGTACTACACAGCCTGACTAAATTCATCGGCGGGCACGGCACCTCGATTGGCGGCATCGTTGTTGACGGCGGCAACTTCGACTGGGGGGCTAACGACCGCTTCCCCGGTTTCACCGAGCCCGACGACAGTTACCACGGCCTCATCCATTGGGATGCCTTCAAAGCCTTCGAACCTGTCGGCGGAGCCAACATTGCCTACGCCATGAAAATGCGCCTGCAACTGCTGCGTGATACTGGCAACTGTATCTCTCCCTTCAATGCATTTCTCATCCTGCAAGGCCTGGAGACGTTGCACCTGCGCATGCAACGCCATTGCGAAAATGCACTTAAAGTCGCTCAATACCTCGAAGCACACGATAAGGTCGGTTGGGTCACTTACCCCGGCTTGCGAGGCAGCCCGGGATATGCGCAAGGCCAAAAGTATTTAAAAAATGGATACGGTGCATTGGTCGGGTTTGGCTTAAAAGGTGGCTTGGAAGCGGGTAAATCGTTCATTGAGTCCTTGAAAATTTTCAGCCACCTGGCGAATATTGGTGACGCTAAAAGTCTCGCGATTCATCCGGCTACTACGACCCACTCGCAGCTCAGTGAAGCAGAGCAACAAACCTCAGGCGTCACGCCCGATTTCGTCCGACTGTCGGTCGGCATCGAAGATGCGGGCGATTTGATTGCCGACCTGGAACAAGCGCTCGGTTGATCCAGAGCCCAGGCTCACAGGACATTGCAAGACATATGGATAGGGGGAGGGGAGCTAGCCCAATAGGCTAGCTCCCCTCCCTCCGAACCGGACGTGCGGATTTCCCGCGTCCGGCTCTCCAGTCAGTGTTTTACTCCTTTAATGGAGGCTAATGCTTCACTTTGAGCTGCTTCCTGACTAAACTGGCCAAGTTCGGCAAAGTGCTGATTGGGCCAGCGGTGATGGTCGCTTCCGCGACCTCTTCCCCGTTTTCTGTGTCGCTTGCGATAGATTGAGCGCAACCGCATACGTACCCACCCGTCCATCTCTTTGAGTCGTGTCCGACGGACATGTTTGAAGTATCCAAACCATCCACGTATTGTTGGGTTGATTTGTTCAATTATTGTTTGCATGCTGTGCTTATTACAACGTCGTGTATACCGGCGTATGCTTGCACGCAGCTTTGGTTGACTCCTGGGACGCACCAAAGGCGCAATATCACTTCGTCGGGTTCGCTTGAACCGATAGCCGAGGAAATCGAAGTAACTTCCTGTTGCTTGCAGATTGACTACTCATGTCTTTTCTGGGTGTAGCTGCAGATTTTGCCTGTTGCATCCATTGGCGCACTATTTTGAGTGCTTGTTCGGCTTCCTGTGCACTTGTGCATAGGATAACCATATCGTCGGCATAGCGTGTCATTTTATATCCTGCATCATTAGATGGTCGAGTTCGTCGAGATAGAGGTTCGCAAGCAGCGGGCTGATGACGCCTCCTTGCGGCGTGCCTTCTTCACTCATCTGCCAGCTCCTTTGCTCGAGGGCACCCGCTTTGAGGATCGATTCGAGGACTCTTAGCAGTTTACCGTCAGCTACATCTTCCTCCAGCAGCTTCATGAGTCGCTGTTGATCGATTGCATCGAAGTAGCCTTTGATGTCGATATCTACTACATGGGTGTGGCCATCAGCAAGTTGTCCACTCACACGCCTGAGCGCGTCGTGACATCTGCCTCCGGGACGAAACCCGTAGCTCTGTTCGGCAAAGCGTTGCTCATAGATCGGTTCGAGCACCATG
>Ga0102943_1000964_pt1 | contig 18440 bp, 13 predicted proteins | sample SalPonC_black_MG_FD_78174 | JGI IMG/M metagenome (GOLD analysis project Ga0102943, IMG submission 78174) | Salt pond soil microbial communities from South San Francisco under conditions of wetland restoration - Salt Pond MetaG... | ecosystem: Environmental > Aquatic > Marine > Intertidal zone >...
ACGAGATAGACCGTCGCGGCCCCCTCCGTCACGGGCGAGGACACGCCGGTCAGCGCCACCGCGGCCACCGCGGCGGCGAACATCACCAGCCCCTCGACATGATTCTCGAAGGCCCGCTTCAGGCGTGCGGGCGCCCCGGTCAGCTCCCGCGGGGGCGCCGTGTCGCGCGGCCCGGCCAGCCAGTCCGATCCCATCTGCAGGTTCGCCGGCACCGCCATCAGCAGCAGCTGCGCCGCCGCCAGCAGCCCGGCCCAGGCCAGGATCGTCCCCTCGAAACCCGCCGTCATCAGAACCTCCAGGTCTGCACCGCCATCGCCGCCACCCAGGCCGTGACCCAGGCCACCGCGAGATCCGGCCCAGGCTCGGGCAGCAGTCGCCAGGCCTGCGTCACGCCGAGCCAGACGAACGCCGCCGCCCAAAGAAACGTCGCCCTCAGCGCCGCCCGCTTGGTCAGGCGCACCGCCCGGGCGTAGGCGAGACCGAACCACACCGCCGGAGCCGCCGCGCCCAGCAGCGCCGCGGACTTCACCGGCCAGTCTGCGAGCGGGGCCGCGAGCCCTTCGTCCCACGGCAGGAACCACAGAAGGCCCAGCAAGGCCAGCGGCAGACCCGCGCGCATCGCCGCGGCCCATGGCGGCAGCCAGCCCGGCGGCGCCCAGCCCCAGGCCGCTTCGGACCGGGGGGGCGGGCTCACGCCGTCCCGCATGCCGGGGCCGCGGCGAGGCTCACGCCCGCGCTCCGGGATCCCGCCTGCCGCGTCCGGCGGAGGCGTGCGCCGGCGCGGGCCGCCGCCCCTCGTCCGTCTCGCCGCGCGCGGCGGCGGCCAGCCGCTCCAGCGTCGGGACGATCAGCATCGCGGCCAGCGACACGGCGAACACCGCCGCCAGCGTGTTCGTGGTCCCCACCAGGGCGTCGGACAGCGGCAGGCCCTGGCTGATCGTCCAGGTCCGCACCCCGCCGTTCATCACGAAGGCCAGCATCAGCCAGGGCAGCAGCAGCGCCCGCAGGCGCGCCACGCGGCCGCCCGGCGCCCCGCCGGCCAGCCGCTCGCCGCCGAGCACGGCCGCCGTCAGCGCCAGAACCGCGGCCGCGGCCGGCGCCGCGCCCTCGCCGGTCGCGTAGAACCGCGCGAAAAGGCACGCCGACGCCACGGCCAGCGCCGGCGCCGCCGCGAGCAGCCCGAGCAGGAGACCTCGCCGCCCGCCCATGGCTCAGAGGTCCATCAGCAGGCGCCGCGGATCCTCCAGCGCCTCCTTGACGCGCACGAGGAAGGTCACCGCGCCCTTGCCGTCCACGATCCGGTGATCGTAGCTCAGCGCCAGATACATCATCGGCCGCGCCACGATCTGGCCGTTCATCACCATCGGCCGCTCCTGGATCTTGTGCATGCCGAGGATGCCGGACTGCGGCGGGTTCAGGATCGGCGAGCTCATCAGCGAGCCGTAGACCCCGCCGTTGGAGATGGTGAAGGTGCCGCCCTGCATCTCGGCCATCGAGAGCTTGCCGTCGCGCGCCCGCCGGCCGAGTTCGTTGATCCGCTTCTCGATGTCCGCGAAGCCCATCCGGTCCGCGTCCCGCACCACCGGCACCACGAGGCCCGAGGGCGTGCCGACGGCGACGCCCATGTGGTAGTAGTTCTTGTAGACGACCTCGGTCCCGTCGATCTCGGCGTTGACCTCGGGCACTTCCTGCAGGGCGTGCACGCAGGCCTTCACGAAGAACGACATGAAGCCCATCTTCACGCCGTGCTTCTTCTCGAAGAGGCCCTTGTACTCGTTCCGGATCGCCATGACCTCCGTCATGTCCACCTCGTTGTAGGTGGTCAGCATGGCGGCGGTGTTCTGCGCGTCCTTCAAGCGCCGCGCGATCGTCTGGCGCAGGCGGGTCATCTTCACCCGCTCCTCGCGCTCGGCGTCCGAGGCGGCGACCGGCGCGCGCGGGGCGGGCGCGGGCTCCTCGCGCTTCGCCTCCTTCGGCGCCTCGCCCTTCTCGAGGTGGCGCTGCACGTCCTCCTTCATGATCCGGCCGTCGCGCCCGGTGCCCTTCACCTGCGCGGGGTCGACGCCCTTCTCCTCCATCAACCGCCTGGCGGCCGGCGCATGCTCCACGTCCGAGCGTCCGGCGGAGGGCCGTCCGCCCGCCTCGCCGGAGAGCGGCGCGTCGCGGCCGTAGTCGGCGGCCTCCCCCGAGGTCTCCTCGACCTTCGACTCCGACTTCGACTTCGAGCCGCCGCCGGAGGCGCCCTCGCGGATCCGGGCCAGCAGCCCGCCGGCCTCCACGGTCTCGCCCTCCTCGACCATCAGCTCCTCGATCACGCCCGCGACCGGCGAGGGCGCCTCGACGCTCACCTTGTCGGTCTCGAGCTCGCAGAGCATCTCGTCGGCCTCGACCCGGTCGCCGACCGTCTTGAACCAGCTCGCGACGGTCGCCTCCGTGACGCTCTCGCCGAGCGAGGGGACCGGCACGTCGACGACGTCGCCGCCGCCGGACCCGGCGTCCTCCTTCTCCTTCGCCGGCTCGGCCTTCTTCGCGCCGCCGCCCGACGCTTCGGCCTTGGCCTTGCCGTCGCCCTCGGACCTGCCGCCCTCGCCCTCGGACAGCGTCGCGAGCAGGGCGTCGACGCCCACCGTCGCGCCCTCCTCCGCCACGATCTCCGACAGGGTGCCGGAGGACGGCGCGGGCACCTCCACCGTCACCTTGTCGGTCTCCAGCTCGCAGAGCATCTCGTCGGTCTCGACCGCGTCGCCCGGCTTCTTGAACCAGGTCGCCACGGTCGCCTCGGTGACGCTCTCGCCCAGCGTCGGAACCCGGACTTCCACGGTCATCTCTCAGTGCTCCTTCAGGCCAGCGCTTCGGACACGAGCGCGTCCTGTTCCTGCTTGTGCTTGCGGGCCAGCCCCGTCGCCGGAGAGGCGGAGGCCGGGCGCCCGACATAGCGGGGCCGCCCACGCTCGGCCCCGATGCGGCCGAGCACCCATTCGATGTTGGGCTCCACGAAGGTCCAGGCGCCCTGGTTCTTGGGCTCCTCCTGGCACCAGACGATCTCGGCGCCCTTGAAGCGGCTCAGCTCCTTGGTCAGCGAGATCGCCGGGAACGGATAGAACTGCTCCAGCCGCAGCAGGTAGACGTCGTCGATCCCCTGCTCGTCGCGCGCCTCCAGCAGATCGAAGTAGACCTTGCCGGAGCAGAGGACGACCTTGCGGATCTCGGAGTCGGGCTTCAGTTCCGTGTCCGAGTGGCCCATCTCCGCGTCGTCCCAGAGCACGCGGTGGAACGACGAGCCCGTCGCCATCTCCTCCAGCTTCGAGACCGCCTTCTTGTGGCGCAGCAGCGACTTCGGCGTCATCAGAACCAGCGGCTTGCGGAAGGTGCGGTGGATCTGCCGGCGCAGGACGTGGAAGTAGTTGGCCGGCGTCGTGCAGTTCGCGACGATCCAGTTGTCCTCCGCGCTCATCTGCAGGAAGCGCTCCAGCCGGGACGAGGAGTGCTCCGGTCCCTGCCCTTCGTAGCCGTGCGGCAGCAGCAGCACGAGGCCCGACATGCGCAGCCACTTGCGCTCGCCCGAAGCGATGAACTGGTCGATCATGATCTGCGCGCCGTTGGCGAAGTCGCCGAACTGCGCCTCCCACGCCACCAGCGCGTTGGGCTCGGCCAGCGAATAGCCGTACTCGTAGCCGAGCACCGCGTATTCCGAGAGCATCGAGTCGACGACCTCGTATTCCGCCTGGCCGGGACGGATCTGGTTGAGCGGGAAGAACCGATCCTCCGTCTTCTGGTCGACGATCGCCGAATGCCGTTGCGAGAAGGTGCCGCGCGTCGAATCCTGACCCGAGAGCCGGACCGGATAGCCCTCCGTCAGCAGCGTCCCGAAGGCCAGCGCCTCGGCCGTCGCCCAGTCGATGCCCTCGCCCGCCTCGATCGCCTTGGTCTTGGCGTCGAGCATGCGCTGCACGGTCTTGTGCGGCGTCCAGTCCTCCGGCAGCCGGGTCAGCGCCTCGCCGACCTCGCGCAGCCGCTCCAGCGGCACCGCGGTCGCGCCGCGCTGGTATTCGCCCTCGCCCGCGCCCATGCCGGACCAGCGCCCGTCCAGCCAGTCGGCCTTGTTGGGGCGGAAGTCCTTGGCGGCCTCGAACTCCTCGTTGAGGAAGGACTGGAAGCGCGCCTTCTCGTCCTCGATCTCGCCCTCGGGGATCAGCCCGTCGCTCACCAGCCGCTCGGTGTAGAGCTGAAGGGTCGTCTTGTGGCCGCGGATCGCCGTGTACATCAGCGGCTGGGTGAACATGGGCTCGTCGCCCTCGTTGTGCCCGAAGCGGCGGTAGCAGAAGATGTCGAGGACCACGTCCTTGCCGAACTTCTGGCGGTATTCCGTCGCCACCCGCGCCGCATGCACCACCGCCTCGGGGTCGTCGCCGTTCACGTGGAAGATCGGCGCCTCCACCATCAGCGCGATGTCCGTCGGATAGGGGCTGGAGCGCGAGTTGTGCGGCGAGGTCGTGAAGCCGATCTGGTTGTTCACCACGAGATGGATCGTGCCGCCCGTGCGGTGTCCCTTCAGGCCCGAGAGGCCGAAGCACTCCGCCACCACGCCCTGACCGGCGAAGGCCGCGTCGCCGTGCAGCAGGATCGGCAGCACCGCGCGGCGCTCGGGGTCGGCGTGCTGCGACTGCTTGGCCCGCACCTTGCCCAGAACCACCGGGTTCACCGCCTCGAGGTGGCTCGGGTTCGCCGTCAGGCTGAGATGCACCTTGTTGCCGTCGAACTCGCGGTCCGAGCTGGCGCCGAGGTGATACTTCACGTCGCCGGAGCCCTCGACCTCCTCGGGCTTGAAGCTTCCGCCCTGGAACTCGTTGAAGATCGCCCGATAGGGCTTGCCCATCACGCAGGCGAGCACGTTGAGCCGCCCGCGATGCGGCATCCCGATCACGATCTCCTTCACGTCGAGGGCGCCGCCGCGCTTGATGATCTGCTCCATCGCCGGGATCAGCGCCTCGCCGCCGTCGAGGCCGAAGCGCTTGGTGCCGGTGTACTTGACGTGCAGGAACTTCTCGAAGCCCTCGGATTCCACCAGCTTGTTCAGGATCGCCCGGCGCCCGCGCTTGGTGAACTGGATCTCCTTGCCGTAGCCCTCGATCCGCTCCTTGAGCCAGGCCGCCTCCTCGGGGTCGGAGATGTGCATGTACTGCAGCGCGAAGGTGCCGCAGTAGGTCCGCCGCGCGAGGCTGACGATCTCGCGCATGGTGGCCGTCTCCAGCCCCATCACGTTGTCGAGGAAGATCGGCCGGTCGAGATCGGCCTCCGCGAAGCCGTAGGTGCGCGGCTCGAGCTCGGGATGCGGCTTGCGCGCGGTGATGCCGAGCGGATCGAGATCCGCCGCCAGATGCCCGCGGATGCGGTAGGCGCGGATCAGCATCAGCGCGCGCACCGAATCCAGCACCGCCTGCCGGATCGCCGAATCGTCGACCGAGACCTGCTCGCTCCTCGCCTTGTCCGCGATCTTCTCCGCGAGGTCCTGGGGCGCGCGGTCCAGCTCGATCTCCGGCGCCCACTCCCCGGTCAGCGCCGAGACCAGTTCCCCGTCCGGCGCCGGCGGCCAGTCGGCCCGCGCCCAGGACGGCCCCGAGGCCTCGCGCCGCACGTCGTCGGCGTGCTCGTTCAGCTCCGCGAAGTAGCGTCGCCAACTGTCGTCGACGCTCGACGGGTTCTCGGCGTAGCGGGCGTAGAGCTGATCCACGTAACCGGCGTTGTGACCCTGCAGGGCCTGGCTGGAGCGGAAGGCGTCGTTGGAGCTCTGATCGGTCATCGGCACACGGGCGCGGCGCGCCCCTCCCTGGGTTCGCGGCGGGGTCGCGCCGCGGTGGACCGGGACGCGGCGCTCACCGCGCCGGCTCCGGCCCGAAACGGTCGTCGGGCGGCCCGCCCGACAAGACGCGCCGCCGAACCGCGAGGGCCGGCGGCGGCAGGACGGCGGCCGGCGCCGGGATCGGCGGCGGCGTGGATCGCCACGGCGTCCCTTGCCGCGCGGCGGGCGCAGGCTCGGCAGGGCAGGTCCGGATCGCCTCGATCGGCCGAATTCACGCCGCGCTTCCTCCTCCTCTCGTCAGGGCCTCAGCGGCCCATCGCCTTCAGCACCGCCTCGCCGAGGCCCGCGGGGCTGTCCGCCACGACGAAGCCCGCGGACTTCATCGCCTCGATCTTGTCGTCGGCGCCGCCCTTTCCGCCCGAGATGATGGCGCCGGCATGGCCCATCCGGCGCCCCGGCGGGGCGGTGCGGCCCGCGATGAAGCCCGCGATCGGCTTCGCCCGGCCCTTCTTCGCCTCGTCCGCGACGAACTGCGCCGCGTCCTCCTCGGCGCTGCCGCCGATCTCGCCGATCATGATGATCGCCTCGGTCTCGTCGTCGGCCAGCAGCCATTCCAGCGCGTCGAGATGCTCGGTCCCCTTGATCGGGTCGCCGCCGATCCCGACGCAGGTGGACTGCCCCAGCCCCGCCATCGTCGTCTGCAGCACCGCCTCGTAGGTCAGCGTGCCGGAGCGGGAGACCACGCCGACCGAGCCGCGCTTGTGGATGTGGCCCGGCATGATGCCGATCTTGCAGGCGTCCGGCGTGATGACGCCGGGGCAGTTCGGGCCGATCAGGATCGACTTCGAGCCCTCGAGCGCCCGCTTCACCTTCATCATGTCGAGGACCGGGATCCCCTCCGTGATGCAGACGATCAGCGGGATCTCGGCGTCGATCGCCTCGAGGATCGCGTCGGCGGCGAAGGGCGGCGGGACGTAGATCGCGCTCGCGTCGGCGCCCGTCTTCTCCCGCGCCTCGATCACCGTGTCGAAGACCGGCAGACCGATATGCTCCGACCCGCCTTTGCCCGGCGTGACGCCGCCGACCATCTTCGTGCCGTAGGCGATCGCCTGCTCGGAATGGAAGGTCCCCTGGGAGCCGGTGAGCCCCTGGCAGATCACCTTGGTGTTCTCGTCGACCAGAACGGCCATCGCGCGCGTCCCCCTAGTTGGCCCGCCTGCGCAGCAGGGCGTGGATGTTGTCGTCGAAAGGCAGGTTGATCGGGTTGACGATTCCGAGATCGAAGCCCGCCTCCGCCGCCATCGCCGTCAGCGAGGCGGCGGTGAAGTAGTTGACGTGGTCCGGCAGCCTGACGCCGCACCACCGGCCGCCGGTCACGCGGCGGTTCACGGAGCCCCAGTTCGGGACCTTCACGTAGACCGCCCCGGTCGGCTTCAGAGCGCGCCGCGCGCCCTCCAGCACCTGCATCGGTCGCTCTTCGTGCTCGAGATACGAGCGCATGACGATCCCGTCGAAGAGCTCCGGCCCGAACGCCCGGATGGCTTCGGCGCCCGGTCCCTGCACGCAGCGTCCGCCGCGTGCCCGCATGTCCGCGTCGGCCTCCGCCGCCAGCGCCTTCGAGACCTCGATCCCGTAGGGCGTGAAGGGCTCCGTGATCCGCCCGCCCGAGGCGCAGCCGACGTCGAGCACGTTTCCGCCCGCCCCGAACCAGCGGACGTACTTCTCCATGTCCGTCCGCTGGAACAGCCCGGTCCGGAACCGCGTCGCGTAGTCGAGGCCGTACATCGCCGGCGCCGCCTTCAGCCGCCGCGCCTTCTCGGCGTCGAGGCCCTTCTCCCAGGCGAAGTCCTCCTCGAGCGCGGCGTGGCCCGGCGGATTGGCCAGACGCACGAAGCCGCAGCCTGCGCAGCGCGCCACGCGCCAGCCCTCCCGCGAATACCGCGGCAGATCCTGCGCGCCGCCGCCGCCGCAGAGCGGGCAGGGGCGCGTCGGCGGGGGCGCTTCGGAGGCGATCGGGGCGGGGCCGTTCATGCGGCGCCCTGCGGACCGGAGATGCGAAGGACCGCCGGCGTCGCGGGCGCGCAGTCCGCGCCCGGCGGCAGGAAGGCCAGTTCGAAGCGGCCGGCCGGAGTGGCGACCCTGAGCGGTCCGCAGCTGCGGTCCGGCCCGGCGACCTCGAGGACGCGCCATTCGGTCCCGAAGACCTCGTCGAGGGCGCGGGCGGCGGCGACGCGGGCGAGTTGGAGCGCCATCGCGTCGGAGGTCACGAGGCAGAGCCCGAGGCTCGGCGTCAACGCCACCTCGACGCCGCCGCGGCGTGCTCGGGCGCTCTCGCCCTCCGCCTCGCGGGAGACCGCGAAGCCCGCCGCCGCGAGCAGGGAGAGCGCGTCGTCGATGTCGAGGGGATGGCGCAGGCAGCTCGTCGCGGCTTCGGCGACGCCGGAGACGACGCGGAACCGCCGCGCCTCCGGCCCCTCTCCGGGGAGATCCGGCGCTTCCGGCGGGAGTCCGCCGGAGGCGGAGGCGGCAAGCGGAACCGTCGCCGCCGATGCGCCGGCGAGGGTCGCGACCTCGACGCGGCCAGGCGCGCCCCCTCCGGAAACGCCCCCTGCGGAAACGCCCCCGCCGGGAACGGCCCCGGCGGCGCCGCCCGCGGGCTCGGCGACGGGAAGGGCCGGGCCCGCCTCTCCGCCGGATCCGGAGACGGCGGAGGACGCGGCCCCCGCGCCCGCCGAGACGGCCGAGCCGCCGGCACGCAGCGCCGAGGCGCCGAGCGACAGCGCGCCGGAGCCGACCGCGGCGACGCCCGAGATCGCCGAAGAGCCGGCGGCGCCGACCGCGCCGACGGTCGCGTCCACGGGGGAGCAGCCGGACAGCGCGCCGATGACGACGAGCCCGCAGGCCCCGCGGCCGGCCGGCCGGCGGAGCGCCCCCTGCGCCCCCGCCGCGCTCGTCATCGCGACCGGCGTCACCCGTTCAGCCCCTCACCGCCTTGACGATCTTGTCCGCGGCGTCGGCCAGGTTGTCCGCCGGCACCACGTCCATCCCGCTCTCGGTGATGATCTTCTTGCCGAGCTCCACGTTCGTCCCTTCGAGGCGCACGACCAGCGGCACCTTCAGCCCCACCTCCTTGACCGCGGCGATCACGCCCTCGGCGATCACGTCGCAGCGCATGATGCCGCCGAAGATGTTGACGAGGATGCCCTTCACCTGCGGATCGGAGGTGATGATCTTGAACGCCTCCGTCACCTTCTCCTTGGTGGCGCCGCCGCCGACGTCGAGGAAGTTCGCCGGCTCCGAGCCGTAGAGCTTGATGATGTCCATCGTCGCCATGGCGAGGCCGGCGCCGTTGACCATGCAGCCGATCTCGCCGTCGAGCGCGATGTAGTTGAGGTCGAACTTCGAGGCGGCGAGCTCCTTCGGATCCTCCTCCGTCTCGTCGCGCAGCGCCATCACCGCCGGCTGGCGATAGAGCGCGTTCGAATCGAAGTTCATCTTGCAGTCGAGGCAGCGGACATGGCCGTCCTTCATCACGATCAGCGGGTTGATCTCGAGCAGACTGACGTCCCTCTCGATGAAGAGCCGGTAAAGCTGTCCGACGAGCTTCACGCACTCCTTGAAGGCCGTGCCGCTCAGCCCCAGCGCGAAGGCCACCTTGCGCCCGTGAAAGCCCGAGATGCCGGAGGCCGGATCGACGCTGAAGGTCACGATCTTCTCGGGGGTGGAGGCCGCGACCTCCTCGATGTCCATGCCCCCCTCGGTCGAGGCGATGAAGCTGACCCGCGAGGTCTCGCGATCCACCAGCAGCGCGAGGTAGAGCTCGGTCTCGATGTCGGCGCCGTCCTCGACGTAGATGCGGTTGACCTGCTTGCCCGCCGGCCCGGTCTGGTGCGTCACCAGCGTCCGGCCGAGCATCCGCTCGGTCTCCTCCGCCGCCTCCTCGACCGACTTCGTCAGGCGCACGCCGCCCTTCTCCCCGGCGCTCGTCTCCTTGAACGAGCCCTTGCCGCGGCCGCCGGCATGGATCTGCGCCTTCACCACCCAGAGCGGGCCGTCCAGCGCCGAAGCCGCGGTCTTGGCCTCCTCGGCCCGCGTCACCACGCGGCCCTCCGCCACCGGGCAGCCGTAGTCCTTCAGCAGCTGCTTGGCCTGATACTCGTGGATGTTCATGGCGTCCCGTTCCTCCGTCGCCGCCCCCTCGGCCGGCCGGACCGCCGCCCGGCGGCGGGCGGGGCGCGCCGCGGGCCGCAGCCCGCGCCTGCGGTCCGATGGTTTCAGGCCCTCATAGGCGCCTGCAACGCTATGCCGCAACGCCCGCCTCCCAACCGACGCCAAAAAACCGACATACGTGATCACGGCACGAAATCCGGTGATCACAAACGGTCCGATGGCGCCACGCCGTTCCGACGGGCTCGATTCGAAACCCGGCGCGCTCCGCGGGCGACATCCGGCGCGCCTGACGCGACTCCCCTCTGCCTTTCGCCCGCGCCGCGTGCTACCGGCGGCGCATGACCGCGACCGACGCCGCCCCGAACCGCCCCGACGCGCTCGCCCTCGCCATGGGCGTCGGCTTCGCGATCATGTGGTCCAGCGCCTTCACCTCGGCCAAGATCGTGGTCGCGGACGCGCCGCCGTTCCTCGCGCTCGCGCTTCGCTTCGCGCTCTCGGGCCTGCTCGCCGTCGCGCTCGCCGCCGCCCTCGGCCAGACCGTCCGCCTCGGCCGGCGCGGCTGGGCGCTCGTGGCGGTGTTCGGCATCTGCCAGAACGCGCTCTATCTGGGGCTCAACTTCCTCGCCATGACCCGGATCGAGGGCGGGCTCGCCGCGATCATCGCCTCGCTGCTGCCGCTGCTCGTCGCAGCCGGCAGCTGGGCGGTCTTCGCCGAGCGTCCCGGCCGCCTCGGCGCCGCCGGCCTCGCCCTCGGCTTCGCCGGGGTCGCGGTGGTCATGGCCAATCGCCTCGAAGGCGGCACCGACGCGCTCGGCGTCGGCCTCTGCGTGATCGCCGCGCTCGCCCTCTCGGTGGCGACGCTCGCGCTCCGCGGCATGACCGCGGGCGGCAACCTCCTGATGATCGTCGGACTCCAGATGCTGGTCGGCGCCCTCGCCCTCGCCCCCGTCACCCTGATCTTCGAGGATCCGGCGACGGTGACCTGGTCGATGCCGCTCGGCCTCGCCTTCGCCTACACCACGCTCGTCCCCGGCCTCGCCGCGACGCTGGTCTGGTTCATGCTGGTGCGCCGCATCGGTCCGACGCGGGCGTCGAGCTTCCACTTCCTCAACCCCGCCCTCGGCGTCGGCATCGCGGCGCTGATCCTGGCGGAGCCGTTCGGCTGGCGCGACGCCGCCGGCGTCGCCGTCACCACCGTCGGCATCCTGATGGTGCAGTCCTCGCGTCGCCGGGTCTAACCCTCGGCGGCGCGCTCCACCGGGATCACCACCTCGTTGCGCCGGTTCCAGGGCAGCGTCCAGGGCGGATCGTAGAGATAGGCCCGCGGCTCGCCGGCCGGCGTCCAGCCCGACCCCTCGAGCGTCTGGCGCAGGTCCGAGGCGCGCTCCAGCGCCCCCTCCGCCCCGGTCCAGCCCGAGAAGGTCAGCGCCGCTTCGGTCCGCCCCGGCACCGTCGCCAGGCGCACCGCCGGGTCGGTCGGCTCGGGCGCGCTCTCGGCCGTCATGTCCTCGGGCAGGAAGAAGCGCATCACCAGCCCGTCCCCGGTCTCGGCGGTCTCGACCGGCGCGGTCATCTCGATCGTCTCGCCCTCCTCGGGCCCGGTCCCGACCGGCGCCGTCATGGAGATCGACCGACCCCCCTCGTTGCCGCCGTCGATATAGGCGAACAGCCGCCGGAACGCCGCCGAGGTCCCGTCGGAGGCGTCGGTCTCCACGACGGCGCGCGCCTCGTAACGGCGCACCTCGACGTCTTCCGAGATCGTCTCGACCACCTCGTAAGGCACGGTCGGCGTCTCCTCGGCGCCCGAGGGCAGGACCGAGGCGAGAAGGGCGAAGGCGGAGGCGAGCAGGCGTTTCATGCCCGGCATATGCGCCCGGCCCCCCGCGGTTTCAATCGCGCCCTTCGCGGGCGCGCGGCCTCAATCCGCGAACTTCGCCTCCAGATGCGCCAGCAGCGGCCCCTCGTCCACCGGCCCGCCGCAGGCGTCCGACAGGATCTCGCCGGCCGGCACGCTCCGGGCGCGCGCATGCACCTTCTCCCGCATCCAGCCGAGCGCCGGGGCGAAATCGCCCTCGGACCAGCCCGCCTCGACCTCCGGCAGGTCCCGCCGCATCGCCGCCGCCAGCGCCGCCGCGGCGACGTTGCCCAGCGTGTAGGTCGGGAAATAGCCGATCAGCCCCTCCGACCAATGCACGTCCTGCAGCCAGCCGAGGCCCGGATGCGGCGGGCGCCGCCCGAAATCCGCCTCGAAGCGGTCGTTCCAGGCCCCCTCCAGATCCTCCGGAGCCAGATCGCCCGCGACCAGCGCGCGCTCCAGGTCGAAGCGCATCAGGATGTGCAGGTCGTATTGCAGCTCGTCGGCCGCGGTGCGCACGAAGCCGTCCTCGACCCGGTTCACCGCACGGAACAGCGCCTCCGGATCGTCGATCCCGATCGCCCCGAAGGCGGCGCGCAGCTCGCCCAGCATCCACGGCGCCGCGGGGCGGGAGCGGCCGACATGGTTCTCCCAGAACCGCGACTGGCTTTCGTGCAGGCCCATCGAGGCGTGCGTCCCGGTCGGACGCCCGCGCAGGTCCTCCGGCAGTCCCTGCTCGTAAAGCGCGTGGCCGGTCTCGTGCATCACCGCGTAGGCGTTCTCCAGCGGGTCCGCGTCCGCGACGCGGGAGCTGATCCGCACGTCCCCGAAGGAGCCGGCGCAGAACGGATGCACCGCGAGGTCGAGCCGCCCCGCCTCCCAGTCGTAGCCGCAGACCGTCGCGAGACGCCGCGCCAGCGCCATCTGCGACGGCGCCGGGAAGTCCCCGATCAGCCCCGGCGCCCGCCGCGCGCCCTCGCAGCGCCCGAGGAGATCGACCACCCCCTCCCGCAGACGCGCGAACATCGGTGCGAGCGCCTCCGCCCGCGCGCCCGGCTCGTAGTCCTGCAACAGCGCGTCATAGGGCGAGAGATCGGTCCCCTCGGCGACCGCCGCCGCCTCCTCGCGCCGCAGCGTCAGCACGCCGCCGAGCGCCGGCACGAAGGCCGCCGGATCCCCCGCCGCCTTCGCCGCCGCCCAGATGACGTGCGCGGCCGAGGTCTCCCGCGCCAGCGCCACGGCGAGCGCCTCGGGCGCCTTCGCGGCCCGCTCCCAACCCCGCCGCGCCTCCGCGAGATCGGCCCGGACCGGCGCGGGATGCCCGCCCGCCTCGGCGTCCGCCAGCCAGTCCCCGATCCGCGGGTCGGTGCGCAGCGCATGCAGCGCGCCCGCGACCGCGCCGCGCTGCTCGGCCCGCTGCGCCGCGCCCTTCGGCGGCATCTGGGTCTCCTGATCCCAGGCCAGCAGGCCCAGCACCCCCTCCATCGCGTCGATCTTCCGATGATGGGCGAGCAGCGCGTCGAGGGCGGCGTCCGGGGTCATGCGTCGGGGCTCCGTGGCGGCGGGGACGGGACCGAAGCCATCCCCCGCCGCGCCGCCCGGTTCAAGCGCCGGGCGCCCGGAACGGCCCCGAAAAGCGCGGAACAATACCGGAACCGGGGCGGAACGATACCCGAACGGGGTGGCCGGCGCGCCGCGCGGGCCTCATCCGGCCCCAAGCCACCGTTCTTCAAGCCCCACCGCCGGATACGAAGATGGTCTTTGGTTGCCGGCTCCGCAGCCGAAGCGATACCTACTCTTGACTTGCATGCTTGAGCCGTTGACGCCCAAAGCCACAGCCCGACAAAAAGTCTTTATATTTCAGTCGCTTGACCCTGTCAGACGTCCAGATTCTCGACGCTCAGCGCGTTCTCCTGGATGAACTGGCGCCGCGGCTCCACCACGTCGCCCATCAGCTTGGAGAAGATCTCGTCCGCCTCGTCGGTGTGCTCGATGCGCACCTGCAGCAGCGTCCGCGCCTCAGGGTCGAGCGTCGTCTCCCAGAGCTGGTCGGGGTTCATCTCGCCGAGGCCCTTGTAGCGCTGCAGCGAGACGCCGCGCTCGCCCTCCGCCATCACCAGGTCCAGCAGCTCGGACGGCCCCCGCGCGGGATAGCGCCGATCCTTGCGCAGCAGCGCGGCGCCGGCCGCACGGCCGCCCTCGCCGCCCGCATAGACTTCGGCGAGCTCCGGCGCCAAGGCCGCCAGGCGCCGCGCCTCGGCCGAACGCAGGGCAGCCCCGTCGAGCGTCCGGATCTCGGCCACGCCTCTGAGAACGCGCGTGAATCTGAAGCCCCCGTCGGCCGTGGGCAGGCCGGACCACCCGCGCTCCGTCTCCGGCGCGACGGCGTCGAGCCGCGCCGCGATCATGTCCGCCACCGTCTGCGGCTCCACCGGTTCGCGGCCCGCGGCGTCGGCCAGCGCGGCCGTCAGCGCCAGCGCGCCGGAGACCGCCGCCTGCTCAAGCACGAAGCGCGGCGCACTGGTGGGGAAGGCGTTGAGCGCGCCGCGCGCCGACCGCGCGGCCTCGATCACGTCCATCAGGTCGGCTCCGGCGCGCGTCTCGCCGGTGGCGAGCTCCAGCGCGGCGCCCTCGGCGCCCTCGCCCAGAAGATAATCCTCGAGCGCGCGCTGGTCCTTGAGATAGACTTCCGATTTGCCTCGGGCCACTTTGAACAGCGGTGGCTGCGCAATGTAAAGATGCCCCTGTTCTATCAGCTGCGGCATCTGACGATAGAAGAACGTCAGAAGCAGAGTGCGAATGTGGGCGCCGTCGACGTCCGCATCGGTCATCACGATGATCCGATGGTAACGCAGCTTGGAAAGATCGAACTCGTCCCGCCCGATCCCGGTGCCGAGCGCGGTGATCAGGGTCCCGATCTCCTGGCTCGAAAGCATCCGGTCGAAACGCGCCCGCTCGACGTTCAGGATCTTGCCGCGCAGCGGAAGAACCGCCTGATTCTGCCGGCTGCGCCCCTGTTTCGCGGACCCGCCGGCACTGTCGCCCTCGACCAGGAACAGTTCCGATTTCGCCGGATCCTTCTCCTGACAGTCGGCCAACTTGCCCGGAAGGTTGGAGACGTCCATCGCCGTCTTGCGCCGCGTCAGCTCGCGCGCCTTGCGCGCCGCCTCGCGCGCCAGCGCCGCCTCGACGATCTTGCCGACCACCGTCTGCGCGTCCTTCGGGTTCTCCTCGAACCACTCGGCGAGCTTCTCGTTCATCAAGCTCTCGACCGCCGGACGCACCTCCGAGGAGACGAGCTTGTCCTTGGTCTGGCTGGAGAATTTCGGATCCGGCACCTTGACCGAGAGGACGCAGGTCAGCCCCTCCCGCGCGTCGTCGCCGGTCACCGTCACCTTCTCGCGCTTGGCGAGGCCGGAGGACGCCGCGTAGGCGTTCACCGTGCGCGTCAGCGCGCCCCGGAAACCGGCGAGATGCGTGCCCCCGTCGCGCTGCGGGATGTTGTTGGTGAACGGCAGCACCATCTCGTTGTAGCCGTCGTTCCACCACAGCGCGGCCTCGACGGTGATGCCCTCGCGCTCGCCCCGCACCATCACCGGGGCGGGGATCAGCGGCGTCTTTGAGCGGTCGAGATGGCGCACGAAGGCCTCCACCCCGCCCTCGTAATGCAGTTCCTCCTCCTGAACTTCGGCGTGGCGCTCGTCGCGCAGCAGGATGCGGACGCCGGAGTTGAGGAAGGCGAGCTCGCGCAGGCGATGCTCCAGCGTCTTCCAGGCGTATGTGCGATGCGAGAAGGTCTCGAGGCTGGCGAGAAAGCGCACCTCGGTGCCCTTCACGCCCGGCGCGTCACGCACCTCGCGCAGCGGCTCGGTCGTCACGCCGTGCTCGAAGCGGACGTAATATTCCTTTCCGTTCCGCCAGATGCGCAGCTCGAGCCATTCCGAAAGCGCGTTGACCACGGAGACGCCGACGCCGTGAAGGCCGCCGGAGACCTTGTAGCTGTTCTGGTCGAACTTCCCGCCCGCGTGCAGCTGGGTCATGATGACCTCGGCGGCCGAGACGCCCTCCTCCTCGTGGATGTCGACGGGAACGCCGCGGCCGTTGTCGCGGACCGAGACGCTGTCGTCGGCGTGGAGCACCACCTCCACCCGGTCGGCGTGCCCCGCCAACGCTTCGTCGATCGCGTTGTCGACGACTTCGTACACCATGTGGTGCAGGCCGGAGCCGTCGTCGGTGTCGCCGATGTACATGCCGGGGCGCTTGCGGACCGCGTCGAGCCCCTTCAGCACCTTGATCGAACCGGAATCGTAATCCTGGGGGCCGCCCTCGGGGCGCTCCTGATCGGCCATGCGTCGCCATCCCTGATGAGGTCGGCGCAGTCTAGTCGGCGAGGTCGGGAGTGTCCATGCGAGCGGCCGTGTTCGGGTATCGTTCCCGCACGTCGCGCGGCTGATCCGACGGGGCCCGAAGCCCCCACGCCGAAGGCGCAGGGGCGGGTCGCAAGCCGCGGGAGAACGCCGGCCCGGAGACCGGCGCGTCGGCGCCTCAGCCGTGCGCGCGACGGCGGCGGAGACCCAAGCCCGCGAGCGCGGCCACGCCGGCGCCCAGCAGCGGCAGCGCCGCCGGCACGGGCACCGGCTGCGCGGTGACGCGGAGGGTGAAATCCGCCATCGTGCCGTCGAAGGTCGACCACTGCGTCGCGTCGCCGGTGTAGATGAAGTAGTTCACGTTCAGATTCGCGACGTCCTCGACCAGGTCCTGGAAGAAGGTGACGCCGTCGAGCGTCCAGGCCCTGTCGTCGAAGAAAAGTTCGACGTCCTCGATCGAGGCGAAGGACGGGCCGCGGACGTCCGGATCGGCGACCAGCGTCTCGGCTTCGCCGAGCGAATTGATGACGCGCCGCTGCTCCCACTCGCCTGTCTCGGGAACGAGATAGGCCATGAGGAGAGCGTCCGTCGTCGGATCGCCGTCGTCGTCCCAGAGCAGACCCTCGGGCGCATCCTCCTGCGAAATCCAGGAACCGAAATAGTCGTCGTAGGCGCCGAAGATGGCGCCGGTCGTGATCGAATCCTCGTCGAAGCTCGTCCCGAAGCCGGCGCGGGCGGTCGCGTCGAAGAAGCCGCCGATGCGGCCCCGGGAACCCTCCTCTCCGAACAGGCCGAAGGGGAACTGCGTCGGGTTCTGCGCGCCCCGCGGCGCGAGGCGCAGGCCGTCGCCGGAGGTCGAGGCCGTGAAGCTCGAGCCGACGCCGAAGCCGAGTTCCAGCCTGAAGCCGGCGAGCTGCTCGCCCGTGACGTTCACGAGGCGATGGAAGCCGCGATACTCCGTCTCGTCGGTGCCGGTCGCGTCGACGTCGAACACGAGATCCATCGCGCCGCCGGCGCGGGTGATCTGCTGCTTCCAGCGCTTGCCGGTCCGGCGCGGGCCGTCGCACCAGCTGTCGCTTGAGGCCATGATGCAGTTCGAGGCGTTGGAGGTGCTGTCCTCGATCACGCCCGGCAACGTGGTCGTGCCGAAGGAGCCCTGATCCGGGCCGTTCATCACCTTGATGCCCGGCGAGAACGCCTCCTCGTCGTCGTAGGTGATGCGGCCGTAGGTCTCGGCGCCGGGAGCGGTCGGCGCGCGGTCGTAGATGACGCTGAAGAAGGTTCCTTCGGCGTCAGGCCCCGTGCCGACGGCGACGTTGTCGACGTTCCAGCCCTCGGGTCCGGAGACGATCGTCGCGGCGCCTGCGCCGCTCGCCCCCATGCCGGCCGTCAACGCGGCCGCGCCCAGCTTGATCAATCTCATGACGGCATTCTCTCCATGCTGCCGGACGCGACCGCGAGCACGGGTGTCTTTCCGTCCCCACCGGTCGCATCACCAGTGTCCGTCAACCCTCGGAACGCCTCGACGCGGGATCGTCAGGAAAGCAATAATTTTTATTACCATCTTTGAATGCGATTCTGAAGGAGAGACGTGGACTCGGTCGGCGATCAGACGAGCGTGGATCCGCCGTCCGTCTCCCGCACGGCGAGCCGGAGCGCCCGACGGCCGAGCGCTGCGAAGAGCGCCGGATCGGTTCCGGTCATCCAGGCCTGTGCGCCGAGCGCGACCAGTTCGTCGTAGAGCGCGGCGCGGCGGCCTTCGTCGAGATGCGCGGCGACCTCGTCGAGCAGGAGCACGGGCGCCTCGCCCGTCTCCGCCCGGAGCGCGCGCGCCGCGGCGAGGATCAGCGAGACGAGCAGCGCCTTCTGCTCGCCCGTCGAGCAGTCCCGCGCGGGCATGCCCTTGGCGGCCCAGACCGCGTCGAGATCGGCACGGTGCGGCCCCTCCAGCGTGCGGCCGGCGGCCTGGTCCCGCGTGCGGCCGGCGGCGAGCGCCTCGGCCAGCGCGGCGGCGTCGGCGCCGGCCTCCGCCTCGGCCACATAGCCGGGGGCGAGGGCGAGTTCGGCGGCGGGAAAGGCGGTCTCGGCGCCCGTCTGCGCCTCGGCCAGCCGGGAGACGAGGGCGCGGCGGGCGGCGGTCAGGGCGGCGCCGGCCTCGGCCATGCGCGCCTCGAGCGCGGCGAACCAGCGGGGGTCGCGCACCTCGTCGCGCAGCAGCCGGTTGCGCTCGCGCATCGCCTTCTCGTAG
>Ga0102943_1000965_pt1 | contig 18420 bp, 13 predicted proteins | sample SalPonC_black_MG_FD_78174 | JGI IMG/M metagenome (GOLD analysis project Ga0102943, IMG submission 78174) | Salt pond soil microbial communities from South San Francisco under conditions of wetland restoration - Salt Pond MetaG... | ecosystem: Environmental > Aquatic > Marine > Intertidal zone >...
TCGCGTTCAGCTTCGCGGTGATCCGTCATCGGTTCCTCGACGTCGACATCATCATCCGGCGCAGTCTTCTGTACCTCGTGCTCGCCAGCCTGATGGTCGGCGTGTACTCGCTGCTGGGGATCTTCGCCGGCAACCGCGTGGTCGAGCGCTGGCCACAGACGGCGCCGTTCGTGCCCATCGTGGCCACGCTGGTTTCGGCGTTGCTGTTCAATCCCACGCGCCGAGCCATCGGGCGCGGGATCGACCGGGTGTTCTTCCAGATCCGGCTCGAGGCGTCGAAGGCCCTCGAACGCTTCCGCGGCGAACTGCGCACCTGCACCGACCAGCAGAGGATCGCGTCGCGCATGGCGATCTTCCTCGCACGCGAACTCGGGCCACGGCGTTTCGTCGTGATGCTGCGGCACGACGCGCGCACCTTCCACGAAGGCGAACCCGTGCCGGTCGGCGCCCCGCCGCCGGTGGGAGCCGACACCCGGCCGGTGATCGCGCGCGTGGGCTCGACCGCACGCGTCGCCGTCGAGACCGACGCGTTCCCCGCCGTGTGGTCGGACGCCGGCTACGTTCTCGCGCACCGCGTCGAGACCCAGGGCGAGGAACTCGGCTACGTCGCCCTCGGCGAGACCCAGAGCGACCGGCGCTACCTGGCCGAGGAACTCGACCTGCTCCGCGACGCCTGCCGCGAAGTCGCCATCCACCTCGAACGGGTGAACCTGCAGCAGGAGATCGTCGACGAGATCGTGGCCCGGCGGCGCACCGAGGAGATGAGCCGCTTCCGCACCGACTTCTTCGCGCAGTTCGCCCACGACCTGCGCAGTCCGCTCACGTCGATCAGCTGGAGCGCGCGCAATCTGCTCGACGGTGTCGTCGGTCCGCTGACACGACCGCAGACCGAGTACCTGGACGGCATCGAGGGATCGGCGCGCCAGCTCGTGCGTCTGGTGAACAATCTGCTCGAGGTCACGCGTCTCGAATCGGGCGAGCCCGACATCGAGCTGGTGCCGCTGACGCTGCGCGACGTCGTCGACGAATCGGTCGCCAAGCTGCGCGTGACCGCTGCCGCGAAGCAGGTCGAGATCGCCGTCGCCGATGGCAGCGAGCCCACGGTGTTGGGCCATCCGGAGAAGCTCGTGGAGGTGGTGGACAACCTCCTCGAGAACGCGATCCGTTACTCGCCGCCCGACTCGACGATCGACGTCCGCCTGGCTCCGAACGAGGACCATGTCGAACTCGAGATCGGCGACCGCGGACCCGGTCTGGAACCCGACGACATCGAGGGGATCTTCGATCCCTACCGGCAGGGAACACCCAGCCCCTACAGTAACCAGCACGGCTTCGGGCTCGGCCTGTTCGTCGTCCGCAGCTGGGTGGAACGCATGGACGGAACGGCCGAGGCCGGCAACCGTGACGGCGGCGGGGCCGTCTTCCGGATCCGCCTGCCCGAGGCGTCTTCGACGACCGAGGAGGAAACCGCGTGACCCTGGAAGCCCGTGTCCTGGTGGTGGACGACGATCCGATGCTGCGGCGGCTCATGAACGACCGCATGCGCTACTGGGGCTGCGAGGTCGAGGACGCCGAGACCGGCGAGCAGGCACTCGACGTCCTGTCGCGCCGTTCCTACGACATCGTCCTGCTCGACCTGAAGCTGCCCGGCGCCAGTGGACTCGACGTCCTGCGCACGATGCGCGAGCGCGGCGACACCACCGAGGTCGTCGTGCTCACCGCGCACGGCAGCGTGGAGGCCGCCGTCGAGGCGATCCGCGGGGGAGCGGCGGACTTCCTGCTCAAGCCCGCCGAGTTCGACCTCGTGCGCAACACGCTGCAGCGCGTCCTCGACGCGCAACGACTGCACCGCGCGCACGGTGCCCTGCAGGAGCAGCACGCCCTGAACGCGCCCTTCGTCGTCGGTGCGTCGGAATCGATGCGCGCGCTCGTCGATCAGGCCGGCCGCGCGGCGCGTAGCAACGCGACCGTCCTGCTGCGCGGCGAGAGCGGCACCGGCAAGGGCGTCATCGCCGAGCACGTCCACAACCAGAGCGAGCGCACCGACGGCCCCTTCGTCTACGTCAACTGCGTGGCCCTGAGCGACGACCTGATCGAGAGCACGCTCTTCGGCCACGAGAAGGGCGCGTTCACCGGTGCCGTGGCGCGCAAGGAAGGACGCTTCGAGGTCGCCGACCGCGGCACCGCCTTCCTCGACGAGATCGGCGACATCTCCCCGCGCCTGCAGACCAAGCTGCTGCACTTCCTCGAGTCCGGCGAGTTCGAGCGCGTGGGCGGGACCAAGACGCTTCGCGTGGACACGCGCATCGTCGCGGCGACCAACCGGGACCTCGAGGCGGCCGTGCGCGACGGGGAGTTCCGAGAGGATCTCCTGTACCGGCTCAACGTGATCAGCCTGCGCGTGCCGTCGCTGCGCGAACGGCCCGACGACGTCGAGGCCCTCGCGAACTCCTTCCTGGCGCGCTTCGCCTCGGAGACCAAACGCCCCGGACTGCGCTTCGCCGACGAAACCCTCGCGATCCTCCGCGCCTACGACTGGCCCGGCAACGTGCGTCAGCTCAAGAACGCCGTCGAGCGGATGGTGGTGATGGCGCCGGGCGACGAACTCACCCCCGAGATCCTGCCCGACGAGATCCTGCGCGGCGACGACCCGGGCGGCGATCCCGGCTTCGACCCCGACGGCATCCTTCCCCTGCGCGACGCCGAGCGCGAGTTCCGGGCGCGGCACCTGCGGCGTGCGCTCGCCGCGACGGGAGGGAACCAGACCCGGGCGGCCGAGATCCTGGGGATCCAACGGAGTTCGTTGAATCGTCAGATGAAGGAGCTGGGGCTGCGGGGAGAGGAAGGGGACGCGTGATCCCGACCGCGCTTTCGCCGCGAAGGCAGTGAACCTAGGAGGGGCGGCGAGTCCACGCACTCCACTTCCGTCTCACCTCCGCGCCGACGCACCTGCCTCGCCGACCACCGCCATCGCCAACGGCCGGAAGTTCCGGTGGATCCGCAGGTCCTTGCGACCGGTCACCTCGAACACCGTGAAGTCGAAGGTGTAGGTGTGCCCGGCCGTCATCTGCACGCGGTCCTCGGGCGTGGGGTACTGCTGGTCGCCGTTGGCGTCCACGGCGTTCCAGCCGTCGCCCACCTCGAAGGCTCCGTTCCGGTTGACGTCGTCCCAGATCTCGATCCAGTACGCCCCGTCGGTGTCGATCTGTCGCTGGTACTGCCCAGTGGCCTCGTCCACGTCGATCGCGAAGGCCAGGAAGGGCTGCCCCTGGTTCGTGTCGAACAACAGGACCTGACAGTCGGTCAGGCCGCGGCCGTCGTTCCAGGCCGCCGTGCCCTGCACGGTGAAGCCGGCGCCGCCCTCGGGCACGAGCTGGGCATCGATGGTCGTCGTCTGTCCGGCCCGCACCGGCACCGTCTGCTGCCAGGCCTGGAAGCCGGCCAGGGTCAGCCGCACCTGATAGCCGCCCTCGGGCCCCTGGAAGGTGGCGGGCGTGACCTCGCCGGTGTCCTCGCCGTCGATGGCGATCGCCGCGCCGGCGGGCGTGGAGTTCACCTCGAGCGTCCCACTGACCAGCTCCTGGATCCCCTCGATGAACGACCGCACGAAGCTGTCCCAGTTGTTGTCGGCGAAGTCGATCTGCGAGTACGCGGGCTGCCACTGCTGCTGCTGGTAGGGCATGTAGATGTTCATGCCGCCGCGCGTGATCCCGACGGCATTGGTGGTGGTGAAGACGACCATCTCGTTGATGGTGTCGAGCACCTGGTGCGCGACGGTTTCCACGTACGAACCGCTCTGCGACAGGTTGGGTTCGTTCAGGATGTTGGTGACGAGCTCGCGCAGGTCCACGCAGGCAGGATCGTCGTAGTTCGTCACGTGGGTGTTCTGCCAGGCGTGGAGGACCTCGGCCCACAGAGGATCCTGGGGATCGATCGGCAGCGCGTCGCCCAGGTCGCCGACCCGTGAGGTCAGGGAGGTGGCCCGGGACAGGTCGAGGACCGACATGTGGCACACCTTGTCCTGGGCGTTGGCGCGGGCCTTCACGTCCTGGGCGATGCGCACGCCGAGCTGCGCCGGCGCGATGTCCGGGTTGTCGCGCAGATGGGCCAGCCAGGCGTCGGAGTTGAGGATGCTCTCCATGGGCATGGAGAACTGGCAGGCGACCATGTAGTCGGCCACGTCACGCAGACCGTAGGCCGCCTCGCTCGAGGCCATGAGGCAGGCGTGGAACAGCAGGACGTCGAAGCTTCCGTCGAAGGACTTGCCCACGTCGACCGCTTCGATCGCGTCCGCCATTTCGCGGATGGTCATCGGTTCGCCTCCGGCGGGGTCGTCGGTGCAGGCACCGGCCCAACCTCCGCCGTGATTGTCGATGATCAGAAGGGTGCGGTCGGCCGGATAGTCCCGCAGGCCGAGCTCGAGGAAGTCGGTCAGGGTCTGCGGGTCCGACATGTCCTTCTGGCCCCACGAGGCCAGACGTTCGGAGCTGATCTGGTCGCCCACCTCGTCGGGGTGGTGTCCGACGTGGTAGACGTTCGCGTCGCCACCGTTCTTCAGCGACGAGATCACGGCGACGATCTCCACTTCGTCGCTCGAGCCGATCAGCTCCATCTCCTGCAGGTCCTCGACCACGAACGAGTTGATGTTCTCGCTGTAGTCGAGGTTGTTGTTGCCGGCCATGTAGGCCAGCACCGTCCAGTTCGTGGGCGTCTCTTCCGTCGGACCGGTGCCGCCGTCGTCGTCGCCGCCACAGCTCGTCACGAAGGCGACGGCCGCGACCAGGACGAGAGCCAGACACGAGGACGCGAAGAACCCGGCCGCGCGCATCGCCCGCCGGCGATGCTCGGTGCGCACACGTCGCATGGTGGTGTCCCCTGGCGATCCGGGGCTCACGGCGTCCGTGCCGGCGCGCCGGGTGGGTCGTCACGCGCGACGACGGGCTGGGGCGGGGCGTGGACGACGGTGCGAAGCGATGGGGTCCGAGCTGGGATTCACGCCGGTCCCGGTCCGGCCGCACGTGGCATGGGCCGGAATCTCCGTCTTCCAGGAATGGTGCGGGAAGCGTAGGTGGCGGCGGGAGCGGGGGTCAAGTGAGGCAAGTGCACGATGGGGTGCGGCAGGCGCCTGCGTGGACTGCATGGGTTCGTCGCTGGGATGGCGGTGATTCGTTGCCGCGCGGATGGCCCGAACGTGCGTTCGGCCGCCCGCCGGTGGTGTGCGATCGAGGATCGCCTTGGCCTGCTCGAAGGAATCGCAGGTGCCGGCGGTGAGGCGGAAGGAGAGGGAGACGGGGTCTTCGGGTTCCGGACCGGAGCCCAGTTCCGCGGCGGAACATCCCCAGGTGTCACCCCGTGATCACGACGCGCCGCGCCAGCGCACCGCGTTCATTCCCTGGATGCCGCGCTCGTTCCCTGCAACCCGCGTTCATTCCCCAGAACCCGCGCTCGTTCCCGGCGCGACAACCGCCCCCCGCAACGATTCTTCTCCACGCTTGTCCGCCCCCGAACCGAACCCTAGACTCCGCCGAAGTCATCAGGTCCACGACCCCGCAAGGCCCACCATCTCCCCGGAGCCCACCCGTGACCGCTTCCCCCGCACCGCCGACCGGACCCGACCGCTGGATCCCGGCGATCCTCGCCCTCGCGTTGCTCGCCGCCATGGCCGTCGCCGCGGCCGCGGGGGGGCTGGCCGGACACACGCCGCTGCTGTGGTTCGTCCTGCTCACGCTGGTGTGCGTGCGGCAGCGGCGCGCGGGGTGGGTGGTCACGATGTACCTGCCGGCGCTCATCCTCTTCCTGCTGTGGTTCGCCGGCGCGGCGCAGTCGGTCACGGTGCCCTTCGCGCTCGGGCTGCTGATCGCCTACCTGCTCGATCCGGTCGTCGACCGCATGGAAACGCGTCTGAGCCGGTCGGCGGCGATCGGGGTGCTGTCGGTGCCGGTGCTCGCGTTGATCGTCCTGCTCGCCGTGGTCCTGATCCCGGCGCTGGTCGCTGAGGGCGGGCAGCTGATCTCACGCCTGCCGGAGCTGCAGGGACCGCTGGAGCGGCTGGGGGTGTGGGCGCAGGCGCAGGCGGCGCGTCTGGGCTACGACGTGCAGCCGGCCTCGATCGCCGACTGGATCCTGCCGCGGATCGAAGGGATCGGTCGCAACCTGCTGGGGGCCGGTGCCGGGGTGTGGAAGGGCGTGCAGGGCGTGATCGCCTTCGTCAGCTTCCTGGTGATCACGCCGGTGGTGGCCACGTACATGCTCCGCGACATCGACCGGATCCGCGAGGGGCTGCTCGAGGCGATCCCGCCGGCCTCGCGCGACGGGGTCGACGGCTTCCTGCAGCAGGTCGACCGGGCGATCAGCGGCTACTTCCGCGGGCAGCTCCTGGTGGGATTGGTGAGCGGGGTGATCTTCGCGGTGGGGCTCACGGTCCTGGGCATGGACTACGCCCTGCTGGTGGGGATCAGCGCGGTGGTGCTGAACCTGGTTCCGTACATCGGGGCGGCGGTGACGGCGGTCCTGGCGGTCTCGGTGGGGCTGCTGAGCGATCCCTCGTGGACCTCGCTGGTGAAAGTCGGCGGGCTGTACCTGGTGGCCTCGACGGTCGAGAACGTGGTGTCGCCGCGGATCATGGGTCATTCCTTGTCACTTCACCCGGTCGTGGTGATGTTGTCGCTCCTGATCGCCGGCCAGTTCCTGGGGCTGGTGGGGCTGCTGGTGGCGGTCCCGGCGGCGGCGGTCATCAAGGAGTCCCTGAAGGTCTGGGCGCCGCAGCTGATGGAACTGTTGCCCCTGCCACGCGACGGAGCGACCTCGGAGTCCGAATCGTGATCCAACTCGAACGAGCACCCGCGACCGGCATCGTGCCGGGCTACGAATGGCGCGAGGGCGACCGCCTGGTGGCGATCGGAAGCACGCGCCTGCGCGACATCCTGGACTTCTACTATCTGAGCGAAGAGGAAGGCGAGACGCAGCTCACGATCGTCGACAACGACGAACGCCACGCGCAGTACCCGATCGACACCTCCGATCTGAACACCTTCGCGCAGGCCTTCGCGCCCATGGAGTTCAAGACCTGCGCGGCGCAGTGCGTGTTCTGCTTCATCGACCAGAACCCGCCGGGCATGCGCCAGAACATCTACGTGAAGGACGAGGACTACCGGTTCAGCTTCCTCTACGGCAACTACATCACCCTGACCTCGCTCGGCCGGCGGGGGATCGAGCGCGTGATCGAACAGAAGCTCAGTCCGCTGTACGTGAGCGTGCACGCCACCGACGTCGAGGTCCGTACGAAGATGCTGGGCATCAAGCGGCAGATGGACGTCATGGCCGTGCTGCAGCACCTGACCGCGAACGGGATCGAGGTGCACGCGCAGATCGTGCTGTGCCCGGGCTGGAACGACGGCGCGGTGCTCGACCGCACGCTCGCCGACCTGTCGACCCTGCACCCCATGCTCAAGTCGATCAGCACGGTTCCGGTGGGCCTGACCGACCACCGCGAGGGTCTGACGAAGCTCGAGCCGGTGACCGTGGACGACGCCCGCGACGCGATCGACCGGATCCACCGCTTCGCCGACCGCTTCGAGGCCGAACACGGAACCCGCCTGGCGTACCCGAGCGACGAGTTCTTCCTGATGGTCGAGGAGGACTTCCCCGACCTGTCCTACTACGAGGAGATGCCGCAGCAGGACACGGGCATCGGCATGTGCCGCGACATGATCACCGACGTGGAGGACGCCCTGGACGAACTGCGCGAGCTCGACGCACCGCGCACGACGGCCACCGTTCTCACCGGCACGCTCGCGGCCACGTTCATGGAGCGCGACCTGCGGCCGCTGCTCGACCGCATCCCCTGGCTCGACCTGCGGGTCGTGGGAGTCGAGAACCGCCTCTACGGCAAGGGCATCACCGTGGCCGGCCTGCTCAGCGGCCGGGACTTCCTGCACGCGATCGAGCAGTTGCCGGACGACGCCGGCGTGGTCATGCTGCCCGACTCGCCGATCAACCACGACGGCGTGTTCCTCGACGACATGCCGCTCGACGAACTGACCGAGCGCTCACGGTTCCCGATCCGGGTGGCAGAGGACGGCCTGGTCGAGACGCTCATCGCCGCGGTCGCGGAGCGGGCGGCATGAGCCTGCCCGTGGTGGCCGTCGTCGGGCGGCCGAACGTGGGCAAGTCCACGTTCTTCAACCGGATCATCGGCAAGCGTCAGGCGGTGGTCGCTCCCGAGGCGGGTGTGACGCGCGACCAACACGTGCATCCCGCCGACTGGAACGGGCGCTGGTTCATGCTGGTCGACACCGGCGGCATCGTTCCCTTCGGCGACAAGGGGGTGTTCGACGAACCCGTCTCGGCGATCGCGCGACAAGCCATGCAGGGCGCCGACGCCGTGATCTTCGTGGTCGACGTGCGCACCGGGATCACCACCGAGGACGAAGCCGTCGCCCGCGAGCTGCGCGGCGTCGACAAGCCGGTCTTCCTGGTCGTGAACAAGGTCGAGGCCAAGGGCGATCTCGCTGAGACCGAGACCTTCCATCGCCTGGGACTGGGCCACCCATGGCCGGTGACGGCGCTGCACGGTGAGGGCTCGGCCGACGTGCTCGACGCCCTGGTCGCCGTCCTGCCCGACCGCCGACCCGAAACCGAGCCGGACGACCTCAGCGTGGCCCTGATCGGCCGGCCGAACGTGGGCAAGAGCTCGCTGCTGAACGCGCTGGTCGGGAGCGAACGCGCGCTCGTGAGCGAGATCGCGGGCACCACGCGCGATGCGGTCGACACGCTCCTGCGTTGGCAGAAGCGCCGGATCCGTCTGATCGACACCGCCGGGATCCGCCGGCGCCACAAGCACGACAAGGGCGTGGAGTACTACTCGGTGCTGCGCTCGCTCAGCAGCCTGGCCCGCAGCGACGTGGTGGTGTTGCTCCTCGACGCGACCGAGGGCGTGGTGGCCCAGGACGCACGTGTGGCCGGCGAGATCCACGAGAGCGGCCGTGGAGCGCTGATCGCGCTGAACAAGTGGGATGCCGTCCCCGACAAGGACGACCGTACCTTCCTGCGGCACGAGGAGGACGTCCGCCGTGAGCTCCCGTTCTTGAGCTACGCGCCGATCGTGAGCATCTCGGCCCTCGAGGGGCAGCGCGTTCCGCGCATCCTCGATCTGTGCTGGGGGATCGGCCAGGAGCGTCAGAAAAGCGTTGAAACGAGCCGGCTCAACGACATACTGCAGAAGGCCTTGCAGAAGAATCCGCCGCGTCCGTACCAGGGTGGCACCGGTAAGGTCTACTACGCCACGCAGACGGGCACGGCACCACCGGTGTTCCGGCTCTTCGTCAACCGACCCGAGATCTTCCCGCGCCACTACATCCGGTACCTCAACAACCAGTTGCGGGCGGAGCTGGGCTTCGAGGGATCCAGGATCCGACTCGACCTGAGGAAACGCTCATGAACCCATGGACGGCGTTGCTGGTGGGGGCATTGATCGGCTACGTGCTCGGAAGCATTCCCGCGAGCTACGTCGCCGGTCGCCTGCTGCGCGGCATCGACCTGCGCGACCATGGCAGCGGCAACCTCGGCGCGACCAACGTCTACCGTACGCTGGGCTGGAAGGCGGCGGTCCCGGTGCTCGCCATCGACATCGCCAAGGGCTCTGCCGCCGTGGCGGTCGGTCTGTACCTGCTGCCGTCCTGGTCGACCATGCCCGATCTCACCGCGCTCGTGTGCGCGGTGACCGCCATCCTCGGCCATGGCTTCAGTCCCTTCGTGGGATTCAAGGGCGGCAAGGGCGTGGCCACGGCCGCCGGGGCTTTCATCGCGTTGACACCGGTTGCCACGCTGTCGGCGATCTTCGTGTGGGCCGTACTCCTGGTCGCCACGCGCATCATGAGCGTGGCGAGCGTGGCGGCGGCAGCGGTGCTGCCGGTGAACCTCCTGGTCTTCGAGCTGTTGCAGCGCGGCGGCGAGGCCCGTTGGGCCACGATGATCTTCGGCACCCTGATCGCCGTGTGGGTCATCCTGCGCCACCGGGGCAACCTCGAGCGTCTACGCGAAGGCAAGGAGTCGACCCTGTGGTGAACACCGGGCCGATCGCCGTCCTCGGCGCCGGCTCGTGGGGAACGGCGGTCGCCGCCAGCCTGGCTCGCCACGACGGTCAGGTGCGTCTGTGGGCCCGCGACCCCGAAGTGGCCGCGGCGATCGTCGGGGGACAGAACCCGCGGTATCTGAAGGACGCGGCACTGCCGTCGGGGATCGACGCCTCGAGCGACCTGGAAGAGACCGTCCGCGACGCCACGACCATCGTGCTGGGTGTCCCGGCCGCGGCCACCGCCGACATCGTCGACCGGGTGGTGGCACTCACCGGATCCGACGTCGATTGGGTCCTGCTCGCCAAGGGCCTCGAGCGCGGAACCGGTCGCCGCCTGAGCCAGGTGGTTCTCGAGCACGCCCACGCGACCACGCGCCACGTCTTCGCCCTGCTCGGCCCGAGCCACGCCGAGGAGGTGGTGCGCGGCCAGCCCACGGCCATCGTGCTCGCCGGGCGTCCCTGCCCCGAGAGGGCCGATCTGCAGCGCCGCCTGAGCGGCCCCGGCCTGCGTGTGTACACGAACGACGACCTGATCGGCGTGGAGATCGCCGCCGCGGTGAAGAACGTCCTGGCCATCGCGGCCGGCCTGGGCGACGGCCTGGGGTTGGGCGACAACGGCAAGGGTGCCCTGCTCACCCGCGGGGTGGCCGAGCTCGCGCGGTTGGGCGTGGCGCTCGGCGGCCGACGCGACACCTTCTTCGGGCTGTCCGGTGTGGGCGACGTGGTCACCACCTGTTTGAGCCGTCACAGCCGCAACCGCGCGCTCGGCGAGCGGATCGCCCGGGGCGAAACCATGGAAGAATCCTTGAACTCGATCGGCCAAGTGGTGGAAGGTGTGGCCACTACGAAGACCGTCGTCGAGCTCGCCGACGCGCGGGGAGTCGCCGTCCCGATCGCCCACGAGGTCGCGGCGGTCCTCTTCGAGGGCAAGGCCCCGCGCGAAGCGCTCGACGATCTCATGCAACGGAGCCTGAAGGGAGAGTGGGAGGACGCCCCGCCCGAGGACGACGGCGAGGCGTGACACCCCGGCGGACCCCCGTCCGCCACGACAGACGACCGGGGAAGGATTCCCCGAACCGAGGAGAGGGTCGCTGTGATGGAACACGGTCAAGCCCTGCCGAACCTGCCCGAGAAGCTGTACTACAGCATCCGGGAGGTGTCGGAGTACACCGGCGTGAAGGCGCACGTGCTCCGCTACTGGGAGCAGGAGTTCCCCACCCTGAGGCCGAAGAAGAATCGGGCCGGCAACCGCAGTTACCGGCCGCGCGACATCCATCAGGTCCTGATGATCAAGAAGTTGCTCTACGAGGACGGCTTCAAGATCGACGGTGCCCGTCGGTTGCTCAAGGAAGAGCCCGAGAAGATCGAGCAGCTCGATCTCCTGGCCGAGCCGCCCGAGGTTCGTCGGAAGGCCCAGGTGGCCCAGCTCAAGCGGGAGGTGGCCGATCTCCTGGACTTCGTCCGTGGACTCTGAAGCCGACCCGTGCGAGCCTTGGCGTCTCGGGCGTTGCACGGGACCGCCGATCGGCTAAACTGTCCCCGCGTCGCGTCGGCATCGTTCCCTCGGTGCCGACCAAGGATCTGGTCGGGGCGTAGCGCAGTCCGGTAGCGCACTTGCATGGGGGGCAAGCGGTCGCTGGTTCAAATCCAGTCGCCCCGACCATCCGAATCTCAACGGTCGTCACCGAACCTCCACGGGCGGCCACCGGTCCGGGCCCAACGGCCCCCACGACGAGGGGACTCCCGGCCGGAGTCCCCTTCGTCGTGACCAGAACCCAGGGGTGAGCGGACGTTGAGTGAGCTGACCGTCCTGCTCCCCGGGTACAACGTCGCCCGCCATCTGGGCGAACTGATCCCGAAGATCCGGGAGCACCTGCCCGAGGCCGAGATCCTGCTCGTGGACGACGGTTCCACCGAGGGAACCGCCCACGTCGCCACCGAGCTCGGTCTGCAGGTCGAGATCCACGCCCAGAACCGCGGCAAGGGCGCGGCCCTGCGCACGGGGTTCGACGCAGCGCTCGCGCGCGGGACACGGGCCGTGATCACCATGGACGCCGACGGCCAGCACCTCGCGTCGGAGGCCCACCTCCTCGTCGCCGCCTGGCGCGAAGGGGCCGAGGTCGTCGTCGGAAACCGCATGACGGCCACGGAGTCGATGCCCTGGTTGCGCAAGCGCACGAACGAGTTCACCAGCCGTGTGATCAGCGGACTGGCCGGGACACCCATCCCCGACAGTCAGAACGGGTATCGACTCTTCGACGCGGCCGTGTTGAAGGCGGTGCATCTCGAGTCCGAACGATACGATCTCGAGAGCGAGATCCTGATCAAGGCGGCCGCGCTGGGATTCCGTGTGGTGTCGGTTCCGGTCACCACCGTGTACGGCGACGAGATCAGTTCGATCCATCCGGTGGCCGACACCATTCGCTTCGCACGCCTGGTGTCGCGGGCCGGCCGGTGGCGGCGCCATCCGGGCGAGCGCACGACCCGCGTGTCCTGAACCCCGATTCCCGGGAGATCCATCCGTGCACCTGCTGCTGAGCAACGACGACGGCGTCGACGCCGAAGGCCTCAAGCGTCTGCGCGACGCCCTCCGTACCGCGCGGCCCGACTGGCGGGTCACCGTGGTGGCACCCACGTCCGAGCGCAGCGCCACCAGCCACGCCCTCACCCTGACCCAGCCGTTGCGGATCGAGGAACGCGGCGACGGCGTCTTCGCCGTGTCGGGAACACCGACCGACAGCGTCCTGGTGGCCATGAACTCGATCGTGGCCGACGATCCTCCCGACGTCGTGATCAGCGGGATCAACCACGGCCCGAACATGGGCGAGGACGTCCACTACAGCGGCACCGTGGCCGCGGCCTTCGAGGGACGCATGCTCGACGTGCCTGCCGTGGCCCTGAGTCTCGCCAGCCGTGAGATCCCGCTGCGCTTCGGCGCTGCCGCGCACTTCGCCGGTGAGATCCTCCCCGCCTGGATCGAAGAGGGCCTGGTGCCCGACACGCTCCTGAACGTGAACATCCCCGGCGGCGAACCCCACGAGGTCAAGGGCATCCGCGCCTGCCGACTGGGTAGCCGCAAGTACACCGACGTCGTCGTGCGCAAGGAGGACCCGCGCGGGCGGGCCTACTACTGGATCGCCGGCCACCACCAGGCGATCAGCGAGGAGCCGAACACCGACCTCGTGCTCAGCGCCGAGGGCTGGATCACCGTCACGCCTCTGCTGGTCGACCTGACCGATCACGCCAAGCTCGACCAGCTGGGAGGGATCGACCGGACGTGGTAGGGGACTTCGCCGAACAGCGCCGGGCCATGGTGCAGCACCAGCTGGTGGAACAGGGCGTGCGCGACCCGCGCGTGCTCGAGGCCATGGAACGCGTCCCGCGCGAGGAATTCGTCCCCGAGGACCTGTGGCACCGCGCCTACGATCCCACCGCCCTGGAGATCGGCGACGGCCAGACCATCAGCCAGCCCTACATGGTGGGCTCGATGACCGAGAGCCTGCAGCTGACCGGCGGCGAGCGCGTCCTCGAGATCGGCACCGGCAGCGGCTACCAGGCCGCCGTGCTGGCGTGGCTGGGCGTGGCCGTGGTCACCGTGGAGCGCTACGTGTCGCTGGCGGTGACGGCGTCCCGTGTGCTGCGGCGGCTCGGCCTGACGTCCGTCGAGCAGGTGGTGGGCGACGGCTCGGCCCCGCACTTCCTGGACTTCCGTTTCGACCGGATCCTGGTGACCGCCGCCGCGCCCTCGGTCCCGCCGTCGTTGCTCGAGCACCTGGCGGAGGGAGGGCGGCTGGTCTGCCCGACCGGCGACGCGGCCATGCAACGGCTGTCCATCATCGATCGTCGGCCCGACGGCTTGCGCACCGCGACGGGCACCGCCTGCCGTTTCGTGCCCCTGATCGGCGAGCAGGGCTTCCGGCTCGACCGCTGAGGCGTTGCGGGGGGCACCCGCCTTTGGTAGATTCGTCCGGTTGCCACCGGTGCGCCGGTGGCGATTGTGTCCGTACCGGCGGTGACGCCGGGAGCGGTCTCGGGTCGGGGCGTAGCGCAGCCCGGTTAGCGCGCCTGCTTCGGGAGCAGGAGGTCGGAGGTTCGAATCCTCTCGCCCCGACCACCCCGAGACCACCGGACCTCGAGAATCTCGGTGGGGGAGATCGTCGCCCCCGCCCGGACCCGAACGATGGAGCGCCGCGGTGGACCTCCGCTCCTACGTCCGGTCGATCCCGGACTTCCCCATCCCCGGGATCCTCTTCCGCGACATCACGCCCATGCTCGCCGACTCCGGCGCGCTGCGCGAATCCGTGCAGCAGCTCGTACGCGCCGTCGACGGCCAGCCCGTGGACAAGGTGATCGGGATCGAGAGCCGCGGCTTCATCTTCGGCACGCCGCTGGCCACCGAGATCGACGCCGGCTTCGTGCCCATGCGCAAGCCCGGCAAGCTGCCCTTCACCAAGCTGTCGCGCAGCTACCTGCTCGAGTACGGCGAGGCCACTCTCGAGCTCCACACCGACGCCATCGAGAAGGGCGACCGCGTGGTCATCGTCGACGATCTGCTCGCCACCGGCGGCACCGCCCGCGCCGCGGCCGAGCTGGTGGAGGAGGCCGGCGGCGAGATCGTCTCGCTGCTCTTCGTGATCGAGCTGCTCGGACTGGACGGCCGCGCCGCCCTCGGCGATCGTCGCGTCGAGGTGCTGATGCCGATGGGGGCGGACGGGGACTGAGGTCTCGTTCGTCGCCGTGGCACGGGTGCCCGTGGTCGTGTCCGCGGCTCCGTTGCCTTCCGGCCCGCTGGGGCCCCCGTAGCTCAGGTGGATAGAGCACCGGTTTCCTAAACCGGGTGTCGCAGGTTCGAGTCCTGCCGGGGGCACCATGTTTCCCAAGGGGTTACGGCGGTCGGGGGTGCGGTGAACCGCGGTCGTCGGGCCGTGGGGGACCACTGGGGGTCACCTTTTCGCGAGCTACGTTCCGGGGATCCCTCGACGCGGATTCCCCGCTTCCGGATGGACCGACCCGACCGTCGTCGGCCGACGCGCCCGGGATCCGGACGTTCGCGTTCGAGGCGAGGCCCCACCGGCTCGCGCCGATCGATGCCTGGCTGCGATCGGCGGCCGACCCCGCACGGCGTCGGTGTCCGCGCGCGTGACGGCTGGGGATGTTCCGCGGGGGAAAGCCGGTTGCCACTTCCGCGGCGGAAGTGACCAGCGCGCGTGACACGAGAACACCACCCACCGACGCCCCTCGACGTCACCTCCGCGCCGCGTCCAGCTTCCCCCGGACCTCGGCCGCCCAGCCGGTGACGACCTCGATGTCGCCGCGCGAGGGGTTCTCGACCATGATGAACTCCTCGGCGTCGTCGGTGTTCATCAGCTCGTACTGACGGTACCAGCGGTACTGGAGATAGCCGCCGGCGAAGAGCGTCTGCCGCGAGGTCACGCGGACGCCGTCGGCGGTGTCGATCGTGGCGGCGATCATGGCGTTGCCGTCCTGGTAGAAGATCTCGTCGCCGTCGTCGGACCAGGTCGGACTGGTGCCACCGTCGGCGGAGATCTGGACGCGTCCGCCCGCGCGCGGGAAGGAGGTCACGTAGATCTCGTCGCGGCCGGAGAGCTCGCTCACGTAGGCCACCCAGCGCCCGTCGGGCGAGATGGCCGCCCCGAGTTCGTCCTCGGGACCGGTCAGGAGCGGTGCGATGGTCGCGCTGTCGCCGAGGTCGGGCCAGATCCAGAGGTCCATGCCCTTGTCGGGGACCTCCTGCCGGAAGACGAACGACCCGTCGGGGGCGACGGCGGCACTGCGCAGGTTGTCCTCCCAGTCCAGGAGAGCGGTCTCGGGTCCGCTGAGGTCGGCGGGCACGCGCATGAGATCGTAGTTGCGGTTGCGGGTCGTGCCGTACAGCAAGTGGCGACCGTCACCCGTCCACAGCGGGTAGAACCCGTTGGGACTGACGAGCGAGGCGGTCTCGCTCTCGAGGTCGATGCTCCAGACCTGGAAGCCGTCGGCCACGAGGACGAGACGGCGCCCGTCGGGGCTCAGGCGCGGGTCGCCGACCGAGTCGAAGCTCAGAGGACGCGACAGCAGGGGACGCCGGGAGCCGTCGCGGCTGACCACGTGGATCTCCGCGCGATCCGCGTCGTCGGCGGGCAGGTAGGCGATCGTCCCGTTGTCCGCGATGTCGAGGTGCAGGGTCTGGGAGCTGAGTTCGAACCACGTACGGTCCAGAACGGGAATCGGGGTACCCACGGGGGTCAGGCTGCCGGTGTCGAATCGACACGCCATGAGCTGGCGAGCCTGACCGAAGATCAGGACGTCGTTGCCGAGGAGCGCGGGGTTGGTCCCGAGCAGGCCGAGTTCACGCAACTCACGCGTGCGGATGTCCAGGAGCACGAGGCGTGACTCCTCGTTGGTGCCCTGTTCCGTGTTCAGGAGGAGCGCGTCGCGGCCTGGCACGGCCGACGGGTTGCGCAGCAGCGGGGGGCCGCCTTCGCCTCCGCCGTCGACCACCAGCTCGAACTCGCCACCCTCGGCCGGGATCCGGTAGAGGTCGCCGCCCCCGACGGTGTAGATGTAGCCGTCGTCGGACCACGTGGCCCCGGTGAACGCGCTCGATCCCTCGGCGACCAGCACGGGTGCTCCGCCGTTGAGGTTGATCTTGTACAGGCGGCTCACCTGCATGAAGCCGATCCACTGGCCGTCGGGCGAGAAGAAGGGGCCGGCCGCGGCGTTCGTGCCCCGCAGGGGCGACCATTCGAAGTCGTCGAGTCGACGGGTGTAGAGCGTGGTCCGGTCACCGTCGGTGCCGATCGACACGACGGTCTGGCCGTCCGGCGAGATCGCGATGCCGCGCCCGTCCCCCTGACGCAGATTGGCCGCGAAGTCGTTGCGCAGACGGAAGCGCAGGGTCTCGACACCCGCCTCGTCGACGTTCCGCGGTACGAACCACGCTCCGGCCGCGACCACGACCGCCAGCAGGGCCACGATCCACGGAAGTCTCGCACGGCTACGGGGCGCCTCGGCGATCACGGGCGCCTCGCGGCCCGGATCGCTCAACACGATCCGCGCTTCGCCGATGTCGCGCAGACGCTGCTTCGGGTCGCGGTCGAGGCAGCGGCGCAGCAGTGCACGCACACGGGGCGAAAGGTCCGACGGCAGCGCGTCCCAGGGGATCTCGCCCTTCATCACGTCGGCCATCGTCTCGCTTGCCGTCTCACCCGCGAAGACCGGTTTGCCCGTCAGCATCTCGAAGAGCACGGCCCCGAACGACCAGATGTCGGCGCGACGGTCGACCGGCTTGCCCTTCGCCTGCTCGGGCGACATGTAGGCGGCCGTGCCGAGGATCATGCCGGCCGTCGTCATCGCCGCGGTGATGGTGGGCGACGTCGACATGTCGTGATCGTCGAGCGGGTCGCCGGTGTAGGCGCGGGCCAGGCCGAAGTCGAGGATCTTCACCTCGCCTTCGGGCGTGACCTTCACGTTGCCGGGTTTGAGGTCGCGGTGCACCACGCCCTTCTCGTGCGCGAACTCAAGACCCTCGGTGATCTGCAGACCGATCCGGAGGGCCTCGCCCACGGACGGGGCTCCGTGGGTTCCCAGGCGTTCGGCCAGATCCATCCCCTCGACGAGTTCCATCACCAGGAAGGTTCGCCCCTCGGCCTCCTCGATGCTGAAGAGCGACGCGATGCGACGGTGGTGGAGCGACGCCAGGGTGCGGGCTTCGCGCGCGAACCGCGCGAGGCGCTCGGGGTCGGAGGCGAGCTGGGGCGAGACGATCTTGATCGCGACCTCCCGCTGAAGCTTCGTGTCGCGGGCGCGGTAGACCTCGCCCATGCCGCCCTTGCCGAGCAGGGCCGTGATCTCGTAGTGGGCGAGCTTCGAGCCGATCATTCGCCGTCTCCGGTCGCCAGGGTGGCGCCCCAGATCTCCGACGCCTGCTGCCGGGTCCCCGTCAACAGCCACCGGCCGTCGGGCGCCACGTCGATGCCGAAGGCCGGGATGTCCTCGGCCACGACGCGGGCGCGGGGGTCGAAGAGGTCCGGCAGCGGTGCGTCGGCCAGGTCGACGGCGACGGTCGCGTCGTCGGGACGCTGGACGTAGACCGTCTCGCCGTCGGGGGAGAAGTCCATCGACTGCCACCCCCGCGCGTCGGAGGCGGTGACCAGTTCGGTCCATGCTTCGTCGGCGACGTCGTAGGTCCAGATCGAAGCCGAACGCTCGATCGTCTCGCCGATCCACCCCAGGAGGACGGGCCGGCGGGGATGCCAGTCGGTCGCGCTGAAGAAGTTCAGGCCGCTCGGATGTCGTGGCGCGCGGGGAGCGGTCATCATCCCCGTGGCGGGGTCGAGGTCCCA
>Ga0102943_1000970_pt1 | contig 18396 bp, 13 predicted proteins | sample SalPonC_black_MG_FD_78174 | JGI IMG/M metagenome (GOLD analysis project Ga0102943, IMG submission 78174) | Salt pond soil microbial communities from South San Francisco under conditions of wetland restoration - Salt Pond MetaG... | ecosystem: Environmental > Aquatic > Marine > Intertidal zone >...
CGCCAACCAGATCATTGCCTATCTGCTCTTTGATACGGTGATCAATGCCGTGAATGTGCCTTCGGTCACGGGAGAAGTGCTGCGCCAGCTCAAACCCTTCTTGTTTCTGGCGGAAAAAATGGGCAAAATGCAGGCCCAGCTCATCTCCGGCGGCATCAGGGAGGTGCATGTCGAATACATCGGCAAATTTCCGGATCTGGACCTGAAATCGGTCACCATTGCCGGCATAAAGGGATTGCTGAATGCATTTATTCCCTATGAGGTGAACTCGGTGAATGCCATTTCCCTGGCCAATGAAAAAGGTATCAAGATTTCAGAAGCCACCTCCCAGGATTCCGGCAATTTTTTGAACCTGATCCGCATGACCGTGGTGACCGACACCGGTACCGATGTGGTGGCGGGCACTATTTTCGGCAAGGATGCCCCCAGAATTGTGCGCATCAACAAATTCAGACTGGAGGTGATACCCGAAGGCCACCTGGGACTGATCCACAATGTGGACAAGCCCGGCTCCATCGGCTCCATCGGCAATACCCTGGGAAAACACAAGATTAATATATCACGGATGATGGTGGGCCGGGAAGAAGACGGACAGCGCAACATCATTTTTTTGAAAACAGACACCCCTGTGCCGCCGGAGGTGGTAAAAGAGATTGAAAATCTGGAACTTGTTGTAAGTATGACAACATTTGAACTTTAGGCATGCAAGATCCAAAAAGAAAGATTCCCTACAACTACACCTCTGCCACTGACGACCAGATCATAGCGCATCTTTTTGGATCAGACATGTCAGATGCTGTCCATGCACTGGACAATCTGAAGAACACCGGCAGATCCTCCCGGCTGCTGCACCGTTTCATGGGTGATGTGTTCATCATCCAGCGCAATCCGTTCCTTTTCCAGGAACTGCTGGAAAATCCCGGCAAACGCAGACATCTGTTCACAGAATATGAAAGCGACCTTGAAACCATCAGGCAGGCTGCCCGGCATCCCGGGGTTTTACCGGTGCTGGATGCCTGTTGCAAAGTCCTCAATGCGCTGCGGCACCAGATCCTGACCCATTTTGCCATCCAGCAGAAAATTTTACGCAGGCTGGGCCCTGTTATTGGAAAGCACAATATTTACTTTGATCCCTTCACCCTCACAGCCCATGCCACAGATGCCACAGACTGGAGACGGTTTCTGCCGGTTGCTGTTTTAAGACCGGAAAAGGAATCCCAGGTGCCTGCACTGGTGACAGGCATCCGGGACCTGGGACTGCAGATCATTCCCAGGGGAGCCGGTACCGGGCTGACCGGCGGGGCCACGCCCCTCACATCCCGGTGTGTCATGATCAATACGGAAAAACTCAATCGTATTTCAGATATAGAACCTTTTCCAACCCCGGAAAATAGGGGCTGTTTCGCCATTGATGTGGAAGCCGGGGTGATCACCCAGGATGCCAAAGAAGCTGCAAAGAAAAAGAAACTGATATTCGCCACTGACCCCACTTCTGCCTGGGCCTGCACCATCGGCGGCAACCTGTCTGAAAATGCCGGCGGCAAAACAGCGGTCCTTTTTGGTACCGCCCTGGACAATGTATTGTCCTACAGGATTGTCATGCCTGATGGAAAGATATATACGGTGGCACGTAAATACCATCCCGGCAGAAAAATTATTTCCACAGACCGTGTTACCTTTGTGGTGCTAAACGACACGGGTGAAACCGTCCAGACCATAGTTCTGGACGGGGAGCAGATCCGAAAAAAAGGCCTGGGCAAAGATGTCACCAACAAAAGCCTTAACGGGCTTCCCGGTATCCAGAAAGAAGGGTGTGACGGCATTATCACCTCTGCCCGGTTTATTTTGTACCCTGAATTTTTGTGCAAGAAAACCGGCTGCATCGAGTTTTTCGGCAATGACATGACCGAAGCCGGACAGGCCATCACTGCCATATCCAGGGCTTTTACCAATGCTGATCCTGCCATAATGGCCCTGGAACATTTTGACGAAGAATATATCAAAGCCATCCGGTATAAAACCAAAAATGCCCTGGGCAGCCGGCTCAAGGCTGTGCTGCTTGTGGACATGGTGTCCAATGAAAAAAAAATCCTGGATCAGGGCATGAAAACCCTTGAAACCATCCTGGATCCCTATGACCAGACAGGCCTGACCATTGCAGCCGATGACACAGAAGCACAGCGTTTCTGGGAGGACCGCAAGCGGCTGGGGGCCATTGCCGCCCACACCAATGCCTTTAAACTCAATGAAGATATCGTGCTGCCCATGGATTCTCTGGCGGATTTTGTGCGTTTCGTGGACCGGACAAACCTTGCAGAAAAGGCATTCAATCAGACCAGGATCATCCAGGATATCGTGGATTACCTGGACCGGGCCATTCCCCTTGCCGATCCCCAGTGGCTGAAAAAAAAAGTAGGACAGGCCAAAGACCTTGCCTGGGCAACGAAAAAAAAACTGGCCATTGCTTCCAGGGATGCCCTGGAAGCAGGCATTCATGCCAAAAATTTTTATAACCAGGTCACACAGAGCCTGCGCGGGTACACCCTGATTCTGGAAAATCTGGAAAAAATTTTCCAGGTCACCCGGTCCCGGCTGATCGTCATTGCCACACACATGCATGCAGGTGACGGCAATATCCATGTGAACATCCCGGTTTTGTCCAATGACCGGGAAATGATGGAACGGGCTGCCATGACTGCCGACCGTGTCATGGAAAAAGCCATTTCCCTCCATGGTGTGGTATCTGGAGAACACGGTATCGGGGTGACCAAATTCAAACACCTGGATCCGGCGTTTATCAGTGCATTTGACCGGTACCGTGACCGCATTGACCCTGACCGGATAATGAACCCTGAAAAACTGTCTGAATCCGGGATTATCAACAAACTGTTCACCCCGTCCTTCAACCTGCTGGAGCTGGAAGCCCGGATACTCAAGCATGGTTCTTTGTCCCACCTGGCTTTGAACATTGCCAATTGTGTGCGCTGCGGCAAATGCAAACCGGTGTGCCCGGTTTTTTTCCCGGACAAAAACATGTTCTTTCACCCCAGAAACAAAAATATTGCCCTGGGGTCACTGATCGAAGCCATGCTGTATATTACCCAGCGCACCCAGTCCACAGGATTCAAGATCCTCAAAAACCTGGAACAGATCGCAGATCACTGCACCATTTGTCACCGCTGCAGGGACAAGTGCCCCGTGAATATTGATTCCGGCAATATCTGCATTGAAGAGAGAACCATTCTCAAATCCATGCAGTTTGCCCGCAGCCCTTTATCCACCCGCATGACTTTGGCATACCTGGCGGAAAAGCGGCCCCTTGCCAACCGCCTGATCAGGCCGGTCCTGCTGGGGGCAGGCGCATTTTTACAGCGCAATGCTGCCGGACTTTTATCTTCAATGGCCGGAACCCGGGCTTTTTCCCGGACCAGACCCCTGCAGCTGCTGCGGTCAAAAATGGCCCGGCCAGATGCCCGGACCTTGCGGTCTGTGCTGCCTGTGACCCACAAAAACCAGGCCCTGCTGCTGGAACCTGCCGGACCTGTCATATCCACAGTTTTTTATTTTCCAGGCTGCGGCAGTGAACGCATTTTTTCCCGCATTTCCATGGCCGCCATCTTTGTTTTGCTGCAACAGAACCACCGGGTCATACTGCCGCCGCCTTTTTTATGCTGTGGATACCCATTTCAGGTCAATGCCCGGACACAACAGTTTCACCGGATATTTTTAAAAAACATGATTGTCCTGACCCAGATCCGGGATATGTTCCATGATCTGGATTTTGATGCCTGCCTTTTTTCCTGCGGCACATGCATGGAATCTCTGGTGCAGCTGGATGTGGAACAGATTTTTGGCTGCCCTGTCGCCGATATTGCAGGCTATGTGCTCAACCATCTGAAAACACCCATACAGGGGCATCAAACCTGTCTGTACCATGCCCCATGCCACGATTCTCTGAAGGAAGCCGCCCCTTTCCTCCTGAAAACACACGGCATCAGTGTGAACCAGGTGCCATTCTGCTGCTCTGAAGCCGGTACCATGGCCCTTTCCACACCGGATATCAGCCATTCCATGCTGGTGCGCAAGCAAAAGGCCCTGGACCATGTTCCCAGGGACGGGCACACAAAGATATTGACCAACTGTCCTTCCTGCCTCCAGGGTTTAGGGCGCCACCCGTTTCTTTTGCCGGTCCATCTGGCAGAAGAGCTGGCACTGCTTTTGGGAGATGCACAATGGCAGACAACCCTGAAGCACCAGGCAGGTTCCTGTGAAACGGTTACCTTCTGATCATGAACCTGATACTGCTCACCCCTTGCGATTTCATTGGTTCTCACAAGGTCACCCTCACAGACAGGCGCCATGCCCACATCCAAAATGTGCTCAGGGCCCGACCCGGGGACCGGGTGGCCTGCGGTATCTGCAACGCAAATATGGGAACGGCCGTCATTGTCCATATTGATGATAAAAAGGTGGACCTGGCGGTGTCCCTCAACCAGACGCCGCCGGCACCACTGCCTGTAACCCTGGTGCTGGCACTGCCCCGGCCCAAGATGCTCAAACGCATCATCCAGAATGTTACCAGTCTCGGGGTAAAAGATATATATCTGGTTAATTCCTGGCGGGTGGAAAAAAGTTTCTGGCAGAGCCCTGTGCTCACCGATGAAAAACTTCATGAATATGCACTGCTGGGACTGGAACAGGCAAAGGATACCAGGGTGCCCCGTATCCATAAAAAGCGGTTTTTTGCCGGATTTGTAAAACAGGAACTGCCCGGGATTACACAGGGATGCCTGTGCATCGTGGCCCATCCCGAAGCACACCATCCGTGTCCTGTCAGGGTGAATCAGCAGGTGGTTCTGGCTGTGGGGCCTGAGGGCGGATGGATTGACCTGGAGGTGAAAACATTTGAAGACAAAGGGTTTGTTCCATACAATATCGGTTCCCGGATATTGACGGTGGAAACGGCTGTGACTTTTTTACTGTCACGGTTGTACATGTAACCAATTATGCAAAACAGATAAATCATGGATAAAAATGGATAAAAAAGCAAAAAAAGAACGGCAGGAGGCATTTGACAGCCTTCCCCAGGCCATCAAAGATAAGCTGACCCCGGAAGAAAAACACGTGTTTTTAACAGCAGATATCTGGCCGGAAACGCTCTTTGAAAAACTGGATGAGTTTCTCATCAAAGAATGAAAGGTTTATTTTTGCGCATCTGCTTTTTTCTGTTCCAGGATCTGCCATCTGGTGTATAGCTCCTGAACCAGGTTTTCAGCCTGTTCCAGTTCTTCACAGGCTTTGGTCATCTGCACCACCTGGGCTGCAAAATCAGGGTCCTGGATTTTGGCATGCAGATCCTGCACGCAGGCTTCTGCCGCCAGAATGTTTTCTTCCATATGTTCCAGCTCATACTTGTCCTTATAGGAAAAAACAGGTTTGGGAGCAGCTGGCTTTTTTGCTGCCGGTCTGGCAGGAACATCGGGAGCCTGTTTTCCGGGAGCCTGTTTGCGCAGGTTTCTGGCTTTGAGGATCTGGTTGAAGTCCCTGTAAAACGCTGCATCTGCTGCCGGATCCAGATACAGTATCCGGTGACAGACCCGGTCCATGAGATACCGGTCATGGGAGACAATCACCACAGCACCGGCAAATTCCTGGATGCTTTGTTCCAAAACTTCCAAAGACAAAATATCCAGGTCATTGGTGGGTTCATCCAGAAGCAGGACATCAGCAGGCTGCAGCATCAGACCGGCCAGAATGATCCTGGCCTTTTCTCCGCCGGACAGGCGTTTGACCGGCATATCCAGCTGATCCGGCATGAACAGAAACCGTTTGGCCCAGGTGACCACATGCACGCTTTTCCCCAGGTAGTTGACCGCATCCCCGCCGGCAGGATTCAGGGCATCCCGCAGCAGGATTTCAGGATCCAGCTGTGTTCTGTCCTGGTCATATACGGCAATTTTCAATCCTTCGGCCCATTTGACCGTACCAAGATCCGGTTCCGCCTTTTTTTCCAGCAAAGATAAAAACGTGGATTTGCCGGAACCGTTTTCCCCCACTACCCCCATGCAGACACCAGGCCCCAGTTCAAAGGTAATGCCGGAAAAAAGGCAGGTTTGTCCAAATCCTTTGGTGAGGTTGTGCACCTGTATCAGTTTTCGGGTCTGGCGGCCGGTGGTGGTGAAATCAATATCCACTCTGGCAATGTGCCGGTTTCTTTCTTTGACTGCACCCAGATCCTGGCGCAGTTTATCTGCCTGGTCAATGCGGAACCGGGCCTTGGATGTTCTGGCCTTGGGCCCCTGTCTGAGCCACTGGTCTTCTCTGCGCATTTTACTGGCCAGAGATGCCTGCTGTTTTTTCTGGGCTGCCAGAAATTTTTGGCGTTCTTTTTCAAAAACCTGGTAGGAACCGTGAATTTTAAAATACCCCTGGGCGTAAAATTTGCCCATTTCCATTATACTGGTGCATACATTTTCCAGAAACGCCCGATCATGGCTCACCAGAATATAAGAAAACGGCGCAGATACAAGGACCTGCTCCAGCCACAGAATGCCGCTGATATCCAGATGGTTGGTGGGCTCGTCCAGCAGCAGAAGATCCGGGCCCATGCACAGGGACCGGGTGATGGACAGGCGTTTTTTCCACCCGCCGGACAAATGTTTTACCAAAATGTTTGTATCTGCAAATCTGCCCTTTCCCATGGCCTGGTTTATCCGCCGGTGGCGTTCTTTTTCATCCATGGGAAAAGATGACAAGCTGGTGAACAGCGTTTGTTCAACGGTCTGCTCCGGATCCAGAAAGTCTTCCTGGTCAAGGTAGACAATGCGCTGGCCTTTTTGCACTGCCACCTCACCGCTGTCAGGAAGCACCATGCCTGCAATGATCTTGAGCAAAGTGGATTTTCCGCTGCCGTTGCTGCCGATGAGCCCCAGATGCTCGCCTTTTTTTAAATCAAAGCTCAGGTGAGAAAAAAGGGTGTCATCACCAAACGTTTTGGATATTTCAGTGGTGGAAAAGAGAACTGACATGAAGAAAAATACCTGAAATCAGATGTTGTTCTGGATCCGAATGAATACCCGGACCATTTTGATAACAAAAGTGAATACCAGAGCCACACTGATGAGCAAAATAAAGTTGGCGGCAAAAAATGTCATGATAAAAGTGTAAGGGTCTTCAAGACCATAGGATTTCATGAGCAGGTCTAGTCCGAAAAAAAAGAAAAAAACAGAAACCAGCATCAGCACAATCTGTAAAATCCACCAGGTGTATTTCATGAACAGGTCGGTTTCCTTGATTTATAATAAAAGGCCAAAATTCTGGGGCCACAGTACCGGTTTTGCCAAAAAAAATCAAATCAATATTGATTATCCACAGGGGGGGCATATAATAATGAAATGATCCTGAATATCATCATAAAGGTCGGACAAACAATCCTTTGGGGGAATACTGGTTCATGAGGGTGCTGCTGGTGGAAGATGATGAAAAAATCGCCCGGTTTGTGGAAAAAGGACTGCAGGCATCCGGATTTGCCATGGATATTGCATCCACAGGAACCCAGGGATTTGAAAAAGTGTGTGAAAAATCTTATGACACCCTGATCATTGATATCATGCTGCCGGAACTGGATGGATTTTCTCTGATAGACAAAATCCGGGCACATGATAACAACACCCCTATTATTGTGCTGAGCGCCAGGGACCGTGTGGCAGACCGTGTCAGGGGGCTTGAGACTGGTGCAGATGATTATCTGACCAAACCGTTTGCTTTTTCCGAACTGCTGGCCCGTATCCAGGCATTGATCAGAAGGGCCGGTAATATGACAGACCCGGTTATACTTTCTTACCAAGATTTGTCTTTGGATATAGTGAAACGCCAGGTCACAAGAGGAGACAATGCCGTCGATCTGCAGCCCCTGGAATTTTCCCTGCTGGAGTATCTGCTGCGCAACCGGGAACAGGTGGTGTCCAAAACCATGATCATGGAACATGTATGGAATTATAATTTTGACCCCATGACAAATGTGGTGGAGGCGAGAATCTGCCGGTTACGCGAAAAAATCGACAAAGATTATCCTGTTAAGCTGATTCACACGGTAAGGGGTGCCGGATATGTATTACGGATACAGGATGCCTGATCTGTTCAGGACCATCAGTTTTCGTCTCACCCTCTGGTATACCGGAATTTTTTCCATATCTGCCTGTGTGGCATTTGTGCTTTTTTATTATCTGGCCGTGTCCACCCTTCAGGGCCAGACCGACCAGGAACTGCTGGAAAAAGCCAGCCAGTTTTCTGCCGTTGTTCAGCAGGACGGGCTGCGGGGAGCCAGTAATCTGGCGGTTATAGAAGCCCAGGCAGCCGGAGAAAAATTGATATTTTTCAGGCTGCTCTATCCAAACGGGGAGGTGTTTGCCTCCTCCCACATGTCTTATTGGAAGGATATCAAAGTGAACCAGCATCTGCTGGATCAGCTGGTAAAAAAAAAATCCCATGTCTTTGACACCCGTACTGTGGACAGAACCCAAAAGGCACGCATCCTTTATGCCTTTGTGGCCCGCAATGTGATTTTACAAACCGGTATTGCCATGGACGCACAGTCCAGATTCCTCAATGCCTTTAAATTGGTATTCGGGGTGGCCATGGCATTTATCATCGGTTTTTCCGCCCTTTCCGGCTGGTTTCTGGTGCGCAAGGCATTGCTGGGGGTGGATACCATTACCCGAACCGCCAAACAGATTACAGGTTCAAATCTCCAGAAACGGGTGCCTGAAACCGGCAGCAAAGATGAACTGGATCATCTGGCCAACACCTTTAACCAGATGCTGGACCGTATCCAGACCCTGGTCAGCAGTGTCCGGGAAATGGGAGACAATATCGCCCATGATTTGAAAAGTCCGGTCACACGGATTCGGGGAATGGCGGAAATGGCCATGATACAGGGCAGTACCATGGATGATTTTCATGCTGTGGCGGCTGATACTATTGAAGAATGCGACCGGCTTTTGGGTATGATCAATACCATGCTGGTTATTTCCCGAACAGAGGCGGGAGAAAGCGGATTTCATTTTCAGCAGGTGGATGCAACCCGGATGATCCAGCAGGCCTGCGATCTGTTTATACCGGTTGCAGAAGACAGGCAGATTCGATTTACCTGCAGTGTTGCACACACTTTTTATGTGAATGCAGATATTAAAATGCTCCAGCGCGCATTCTCCAATCTTGTGGATAATGCTTTGAAGTATACGGACAAAGGTGGTCAGGTTATGGTTCAGGCCCGGCAAAAATCCGGTGAAAACCTCGAAATTCAGGTGATTGACTCTGGACCGGGAATTGACCCGCGCTTCCAGGAACGCATTTTTGAACGGTTTTTCCGGGCTGAATCATCCAGAAACAGTCCGGGCACAGGACTGGGACTGCCTCTGGCCAGAACCATTGCCCAGGCCCATGGGGGTGATGTCCGGCTAAAAAGCACCCCGGGCAGGGGATCTGTTTTTACCCTTACATTACCGTATTGTAATTTTCAGGTCATTTAAACATCATATTTCGGTATTATAATAGCAGAATAGAATAAATCATGGTTTGGCACATATTTTTGAACTTATTGAAAAGGAGAAGACCCATGAAACACATCAATAAAATCAGTGCATTGGTGCTGGTTATGTTAGTCAGTCTTGTGCTGTTGCCGGTGCCTCGCCTGGATGCGAAAAATTTGCAGATGATTCCGGCCAGTTTTTCCGACCTTGCCCGGGAAGTCAAACCTGCAGTGGTCAATATTCAGACCGTTAAAACCATCCAGGGGGGAGGCAGGGTGTTTCAGCATTTTTTTGGTCAGCCCTTTGGTAACAGAGAAGGTCTGGAAGAGTTTTTTTCACCCTTTTTCAATCAGCAGCCCCGGGACCGCAAGGAACAGAGTCTGGGATCCGGATTTATCATCAGCCAGGACGGATATATTGTCACCAATAACCATGTGATAAAGGATGCGGATGAAATAAAGGTCATCCTCCATGACAAACAGGAATATGACGGCAAAATAGTGGGGACTGACCCCATGACCGATCTGGCCCTCATCAAGGTGGATGCAAAAGGACTGCAGCCGCTGAAATTCGGCAGATCCAAAGATGCACAAATAGGGTCCTGGGTGGTGGCCATCGGCAGCCCCTTTGGTCTTGAACAGACCGTCACGGCAGGTATTATATCAGCCAAGGGACGGATTCTGGGTTCCGGTCCCTATGATGATTTTATTCAGACCGATGCTTCCATTAACCCGGGTAACAGCGGCGGGCCGTTGCTCAACCTGGACGGTGAAGTTATCGGCATCAATACGGCCATTGTCCGGTCAGGCCAGGGAATCGGATTTGCTATTCCTTCTGATCTGGCCACCAACATAATTGATCAGCTTATCGAAACCCAGCAGGTATCCAGGGGATGGATGGGGGTGGCAATCCAGAATGTTACCCCGGAACTTGCAGAGTATTACGGCATCAAGGATACCGGCGGTGTGTATGTGGCCAAGGTTTATGAGAACAACCCTGCCCATGAGGCCGGCATCGAATCAGGGGATGTGATCATCGCCATCAACGGCAAACAGATTGACACCTCCAGGGATCTGACCATCACCATTGCCAATCTCAAGGTCAACCAAACCGTTGATGTGACACTGATAAGAGAAGGCAGAGAAAAAATTGTCACCGTTACGCTCGGGGAACGGCCGGACCAGGATCCTGAGACCCTGGCATCCAGTGATGCCTTTGACGGGTTTGGATTCAAACTCAAGCCTGTGGATGAGCAGATTGCAAGACGTCTGGGATATCCTGCAGATATCAAAGGCCTTGTGGTAATGCAAATAAAACCAGACACACCGGCGGAAAATTCCGGTGTACGGCCCGGTGACCTGCTCATGGAGCTGAACCGCCACCGGGTCACCAGTATTGAAGAATACCTGTCCCTGCTTGACCGGATTGAAAAAGGCCGGATTGCCCAGCTCCTGTTCAGAAGGGGCAACAGCCATGTGTTTGTTGTCCGGTTTGAAAAATAGCAGTGATCAGCCCGGGGTGACTTATCCATGACAACAACAAAGGTCACATATGTATGCTGTTGTCCTGTAAATTCCCCGGGTTTTTCCTGCCGGCCCATGACTCGCATAAACACTGTAAAAAATGCTATTTGCATATAACCACTCTTTGCCTGGAGGCTGAACCCAGTCTCCAGCATAAAAACAGAAGGAAATTGTCATGGATACCATCATAGAAAGCCGTCCCCTGCAGATCAAACTGGCAGACGGGACCCAGATCAAAGGAGAAGTCAATTTGAACCGGGGTAATGGATATGACAGATTAAGTGATCTTGTAGGGGATTATCATGAAAATTTTTTAACTGTTTTCAATGCCACCCTGCACCACGAACACCAGACCGCACCTGACATTTACCAAACAATTCTGATCAATAAAAGCCATATACTGTATGCCATACCCGAAGATGACCTGGATTAGCTGATTTATCACTTTTAAAAACGCTGTTTTTGCTGCCCTGCAAAAATAATCATTCCCCCTCCTCTTGTACCATGAAGTTGTACCAAAGGATGAGGATAAAAGGACCATTGAAATTTAAATACTTGGTATTACAGAAGAAAACATGACTTGGTGGAGCTGAGGGGGATCGAACCCCTGACCTTACGGCTGCCAGCCGTACGCTCTCCCAGCTGAGCTACAGCCCCACATCAAGAAGATGCTGATTAATAATCGAAACACAGAGCGGTGTCAATACAAAAATGACAATTTTTAAAAAAATTATGAATACGCCAGGGAGGGGATAGATAAAGGGCCAGGAAGAAAATGTTGACACAAGGGTTTGCGAAAGTATAGTATGGAGTGTTTTATTAATTTTCAATCATCGGGTGTATGAAGGAGAAACCAATGCTGCGTTATCTGCGGGAAAATACCGGTAACTGGATCATCAAAATTTTTCTTGGAATTATTGTGGTGGTGTTTGTGTTTTTGGGTGTGGGTTCCATGAACTCAGACCGGAACAATTCAGTGGCCTCTGTGAATGATGAACCTATTACCGTCAGCGAATTCCAGGATGCTTACCGGAATCTGGTGGAACGCTATCGGGCGCAGTTTCAAGACAATCTCACCGATGATCTGTTAAAGGCCTTAAACGTGAAACAGCAGGCCCTTAATTCCCTGATCGAACAAAAGCTGGTGTCAGACCAGGCTGAAAAACTCAATGTCATGGTGTCAGACCAGGAACTTGAAGCAGTTATTCTGGCTATTGACGCATTTCATAAAGACGGGGTCTTTGACATGGACCGGTATAAGCGGGTTTTGGCCCTTAATTCGCTGAGTCCAGAAATGTTTGAGCAACTTCAGCGCAATGCTCTGAAGCAGCAGAAAATCCAGGATATGGTTCTGGGCAGTGTTTTTGTATCAGATCTGGAAGCAGAACGTTTTTACCTGTATCAGAACACCCAGATGGCCGTGCATTACCTGAAGGTTGATCCTGCAGAATTTACAGATATTTCCCCAGCCCCGGAACAGATCCAGGAACATTACCAGAAAAATATGGAACAGTATCAATCTGAACCCAAACGCAAAGCAGTATATTTACAATTTTCTCCCCGGGATTATCGCAGCCAGGTAACAATTACCCAGGCACAGGTCCAGGACTATTACCAGCAGCATCCAGAAGAATTTAAAATACCGGAAAAAGTTGAAGCCCGGCATATTCTGATCAAAGTGGATGACACTGCCGATGAACAGGCGGTGCAGACAGCTGAAAAAAAGGCCCGGGCTGTTTATCAGCGGGCTGAGTCAGGAGCGGATTTTGCCGAGCTGGCCAAAGAAGCCTCTGAAGGACCTTCCAGTCAAGACGGGGGATATCTGGGTATATTTGACAAAAGCAGCATGATCAAACCATTTGCGGACAAAGCTTTTTCCATGAAACCCGGTGAGATATCAGAACCGGTCAGAACCCGGTTCGGCTGGCATGTGATAAAGGTTGAGAACAGGTTTGATGCCCAGGTAAAATCAATGGAACAGGCAGCTGAACAGATCAAGGCCCGTCTGGCGGAACAGGAAATGCAGAATATGGCCTATTATATGGCAGGAGAGGCCTTTGATGGCGTTATTGACGGAGATACCCTGGAACAGATAGCCCTGCTTACAGAAAAACAGGTGCGGTCCACTGATGTTTTCGACCAAAACGGCAATGGACTGGATATGGAACAGGCAGCTGATTTTGCTGGTGCTGCCTTTTCCCTTGAAGAACAGCAGATCAGCGATGTCAAACAGATCGGCAGTGCATATTTTCTTATCAAAGTAAAGGAAACCATCGACCCTGTGCAGTTGCCTTTAGATAAGGTACAGGAATCAATCATTGATACCCTTGGCCAGAAACTTCGCAGGACAGCTGCACAAAAAAAAGCACAAGAACTGCTTGCTGCAGCACAATCTGCTGAAAACCTTGCAGCGGTTGCCCAAAAAAACAATATGACACGTTCTTCCACAGAGATGTTTGCCCGCAATGATTCTATTCAAAAGGTGGGCAGATCTGCGGAGTTTACCAGTGCTGCTTTTGATCTGACGCCGGAAAATCCCTTATTCCCAGAAGTTTTGGAAACAGACCAGGGTTTTTTTATTATTGCTTTCAAGGAAAAACAGGTGCCGACATCTGACGAAATCAGGCAGAACCTTGCAGGTATCAGGCAGCAGCTTTTGCAGACCAAACAGGGACAATATTACCAGGCATGGATTAATGAGCTGAAAGAAAACAGCAAGATTGAAGTTGATCCCCAGTTCATCAACTAGGACGGATCAGTGAAAAAATATTTAATTTTTATATTACTGGCCCTGATCTGGGTTGCTTTTGTTTCCTGTGCACCAAAACAACCGCTGCCGTTTGCTTCCCAAAACCTGCCGGCTGATCCGGCGGTGGTTCACGGGGTGCTGCCCAATGGATTCCAGTATGTTCTCCTGCAGAACCATACCCCCAAAGGCCGGGTCAGTATCCATCTGAATGTATTTGCAGGTTCAGTTCATGAAACAGATGAGCAGCAGGGGGTAGCCCATTTTCTGGAACATATGCTGTTTAACGGAACACAGCATTTCCAACCCGGGGAACTGGTGACCTATTTTCAGTCCATAGGCATGGATTTTGGTGCAGATGCCAATGCCAGCACTTCTTTTTTTCACACGGTTTATGATTTAAGTCTTCCCAAAGGTGATCAAACCCATCTTGAAGATGCCCTGCTGGTTATCGCGGATTATGCCAAAGGGGCATTGCTTTTAGAAGATGAAATTGAAAAGGAACGCGGCATTATTCTGGCTGAAAAACAGGAACGTGATTCTGTTTTTTATCAGACATTTAAACAGAGCTTTGCCTTTGAGCTTCCCGGATCCATTGTGCCAAAAAGATTTCCCATAGGCCTTGAACCGGTAATTCAGACAGCTGACAGAGGGGTGATAAAAAATTTTTATGACTCCTGGTACAGGCCGGATAATATGGTCCTGGTCATGGTGGGAGATATGGATACCCAGATGGCACAGGAACTCATCCAAAAACGGTTTGCATCATTTTTTCCGCGCGCTTCAGGTAAAAGCCCTGCACCATCAGACATACAATGGATCCCCCATAAAGGCATAAAACCCTTTTACTATTATGAACCAGAGGCGGCAGAGACCAAAGTCACCATAGAGCGCATTGCATACACTGATGCTGTTTTTGAAACCACAAAGAAACTTAAACAGGATCTGGTCAGAACAGTTGCAGATACTATTTTCCACAACCGGCTCTCACATTTGATCAATCAGGGGACAGCGGATTTTTCATCTGCGTCTGGGTATTCCGGAACTTTTTTACACCACATTTCCATGGCAGCCGTCACAGCTGACTGCAAACCTGAAAACTGGCAAGCTACTTTGGTCCAGTTGGAAAAGATGCTGCGACAGGCTCTGGAATCGGGTTTTACCCAAAAAGAAATGGATCATGTAAAAGCAGTGTTTATTTCCAAGCTGGATGCAGATGTCAAACAGGCTGATACCAGGAAAACCGCCCGGCTTGCCCGATCACTTGTGCAGGCCATTCAAGACAAAAAATTGTTTTTATCTCCTGACCAGCGGAAAAAACTGCTGCTGCCCCATATTGAAAAATTGTCTTTGGGCCAGGTGAACCAGGCATTTAAAGATTCCTGGAAAACTGATCACAGACTGGTCCTGGTCACCGGTAATGCACAGATTGCTTCCCGGCCCTCTTTTTCTTCTGAAGACAGCATCCGAAAAATCTTTGTGGAAAGCCGGGGGGAACCTGCTGACCTGTTTGTGCCTGTTGTCTCTCAAAAATTTCCCTATCTGCCGATGCCGGATGCCCCGGCCCGGATTACACACCAGCAAAAAAATGAAAATAATCTGGGCATTACCCGGATTGACCTGGATAACAATATCCGCCTTAATCTTAAACAGACAGATTTTCAAAAAAATAAATTTTTATTCAAGGTGATTTTCGGCAGGGGCAGGGCATGCCAGCCATTGGATATTCCCGGGCTTGCCCATATCAGTCAGCAGACCGTTCGATTGAGCGGGCTGGGTGCCATGGATCTGGATCAGCTCAAACAGGCTCTGGCCGGAAGGAATGCAGACATTTCCTTTACTGTGGGCGAGACCTATTTCTCTTTGGAAGGCACGGCAGACCCCCAGGAGATAAAACTGGTTTTTCAGCTTGTGTATGCCTATCTTGCTGATCCGGGTTTCAGACCTGAAGCACTTGACCTTGCCAAAATCCGTTACCGTCAGATGTATGACACTTTGAAACGGACACCTGACGGGGTTATGCGTATCCATGGAAACCGGTTCCTGGCAAAAAACCATCCCTTGTTCGGAATGGCCCATCCTGATGAGGTGGATCAGATCAGGCTCAAAGATATCCACTCCTGGCTTTCCCCCTGTTTTAATGGCAAGGGGCTTGAAATCTCGATTGCAGGGGATTTTGATCCAGAAGCAGCAATTTTCCATGCCCGCACCGTGATGGGGGCGCGTGAACCAAAAAATATTGTGCCGCCTGCCTGTACCAGCAAACCGATCCTGTTTCCCAAAGGAGAACAACTGGATCTGACCCTGGACACCAAAATAGAAAAGGGTGTGGTACGACTGGCCTTTCTTACAGATGACTTCTGGGATATTCAGCAGACCCGTCAACTGTCCATTTTGTCACGGGTGGTTTCCGACCGCCTCAGAAAAATCATCAGGGAAAAACTGGGGGAGGTATATTCTGCATATGTTTTTAACCAGCCTTCCATGGTCCACGAAGGATATGGGATTATGCACATGGTTGTGCCGGTGTCCTGGAAAAACAAAGAACTGGTTGAACACACCATGAAGGATATCGTCAAAGATATTGTGATGAACGGTATTACACATGAAGAAGTGGAACTGGCATTGAATCCGGTACGCAGCCAGTTGTCAGACCTCAGGCAGACCAATACCTACTGGTTGAATTCAGTGATGGCTGATTCAAAAAATCATCCGGAAAAACTGCAATGGGCAAAAAATATGGTTGCCGGGTATGCATCCATCAGCGCTGATGATCTGGATGCACTGGCAGATAAATACCTTGATCTGCACAGTGCTGTTCTTATCCGGATCATGCCGGAAAAGAGAGCAGAAAAATCGGACAGGGCATTCATGACTGGTATTGCCGGGGGGGGCTGTCAACCGGCTCGCTGACATTGTTGCGCAGATAATAATCCAGGTCAAACAATTGTTTGAAACTCAAATCTGTAAACTGTACATGGCGTTTTCGCACCTTCATGGAACTGAAAGACGGTGTATTGGTCACTTCATAATCATCAATGGTTTTAAACGGCAGATCCCCTACATAATATCCCATACTGCTTAAAAAAACGGTTTCTTCCGGCAGTTGTTCCTCTTGATCCTCTGCGCTGCTGGTATCAATATATTTAAAACACAGACCCCCCATACTGATGTCGATAATCTGGCCCAGTTTTCGGGATTTGGGACTTATGGCGGCATAAGCACCTTCTGTTGCTTTATACCGCTTGTTTTTCCTTCTTTCAACTGTTCTCTTTCTGCCAACCATAAGAAGGTTCCTTGTTGGTTCCGGTTAGTTGTTGTGGGTTGCCATCTTTTTTGAATATAATGCAAAAAATATACCCTTGTCAAGTGAGTGGAATTCTTCAAAACCAATTATCTGCGGTATAGCCCGTCAATCAGGTGTTAAAAACAGACACAATTGCCTGAGTCCTGTTCTGTGTGGTATGTATGCAGATGCAGCAACTGGAAAATAAAGTAATAACAATCGGTATATTTTTTCCTAAAATTGGGTATATTTTTTCCTTATTTTCTATAGTCATTTTGTTAACCGTTTCCATCCATATCTGCCAGAAAATTTTGCCATGCCGTCATGCAGGCTTCATAACCAAACCCCCTGTATCGCAGATAATTCAGGGCTTTTTTCTTTTTTTTTTCCAGATCAAGATGCTGCCATTGCCCCAGTTTGGAACCAAGGGCTTTTCTGGCCATAGGAATATCTTTATACTCTTTGAGTACAGTTTCACGTATATGAGAAGATATCCCTTTTTGTTTCAGCTCATAGCCCAGGGCAAATTTTGACTTGGGGTTCTGTCTTTTGCGGCTTTCAACAAACAGCCTGGCAAAAGTTTCATCATTGAGATAATCATGGTATTTGAGCAGGGCAATGACTTTTGAGATACTTTTTTTATCATATTGTTTTTTTTTCAGATAATCAGTGACTTCCTGCTCGCTGCGCGGCCTGTAACCCAGGTACCGGACAGCCAGATGAAGGGCTTTTTCCACATCAGGATGCAATGAATCAAACAGGCCCATGGGATATCTTTTTCCAGGTGAAAGTAAGACAGGCCAGTTTTGTGCCGCTTGCTGCATGAAAAATGGCATGGCCTGTTTTGATAAATTTATTTTGCCTGCACAGCTTTGTTCTGACAATAATTGTATCCGGATAAAAAGATTCCTTAAGATAGGAGACAACCAGGGAATGGGGCGTGTATTTGAACAACCAGGATATGGGCAGGGTTTCCATGGCCCAGGTGACATAAACAGTGTTGTTCACATGCTGGTTCATATCCAGATCATGTATCTGGATGCAAAATTTTTTTTCATGATCAAATCCGGACAAATCCGGATCGTTCATCCACAAATCCGGGGCAGGGGCGGTCCGGGTCATCAGAGCAGCCGGCATATGCGGAGCAAGGCGCACAGGTTTTGAATTTTGGGCCCTGACCATGACCCAGACCCCCAATGCAGAGATAACAGGGAGGTCATGCACGTTTACAATGGTGAACTGCCGCAGTTCATACAGATTTTTCCAGGGCAGCCGCCAGGTTTTCAAAACAAGCGGCTGGCCCAGCTGCAG
>Ga0102943_1000971_pt1 | contig 18389 bp, 20 predicted proteins | sample SalPonC_black_MG_FD_78174 | JGI IMG/M metagenome (GOLD analysis project Ga0102943, IMG submission 78174) | Salt pond soil microbial communities from South San Francisco under conditions of wetland restoration - Salt Pond MetaG... | ecosystem: Environmental > Aquatic > Marine > Intertidal zone >...
CATAACCCTGGCCGAAGGCCGCCGACTCGAGGTTCTCGGCGCTGATGTGCGCCACACCGTTGGTGGTGCGCCGGATGGTCGCGACCGGACCGCTGTCGGACGCGAACACGCGATCGGGCGGCGGCGGCGCCACCACGCTGTCATCGTCGGTGCCGCTGCCGCTGCAACCGGCCAGCAGCAGCGCTGCGCCCAGGCAGAGCGCAGCATGCAGACCATGACGGTTCCGGCGCGGCATCATGCGCGAGATTTCCAGGTTCATTGAATAGGACCCCTTCTCTTTCTATTTATGTTTTCTATGCTGCAGCGCAGCGGGAAAAACTCTTTCGAGCATCCAGAAAATAACCGCTGCGGGCCGTTGCGGTCAAAAGTCAGCGGGGCTGAAAGCGGGCCGCGACGCCGCGCAGCAACTGCAGCGCGTGCTGCACCGGCAAGGGCAAGCCTTCCTCGTCGAGTCCGTCGAGAAAGTTCTTCATGCCCAGGCCCAGCTCCGTGTCCCCCTCGATGACGAGCCGGCGCTGGAAGAACAGCGTGTCGGGGTCCTCGAAGCGCGCCACCATCGCCAGGAAATCGGCCGACTGCCCGCGGATGGTCACGTCCGCCCGGTCATCCCGCGCCAGCACCTGCAGGCGGCCCCGGGAGAGCCTGATCGGCCAGCGCCAGCCGGCGTCGTCGATCTCGATGGCCATGCAGCGCTCCTCCAGGAACGCCAGGTCGCCCTCGGCCACGCTGGCCCGGAATACCTGTTCCAGCGCCAGCTGCAGCGGCACGCGCTGCGCGGGATGCGGGACCAGCCGTAACGGCCGGGCGAGCAGGGGCATGACGGCGCGCGCGTCGGGCAAGGACAACATGGGCACCTCCCAGGCACCTGCGGTCAGCCTTTTGACGATACTCCGTCCGCGGCCGGCGGCATTGATTTCGATCAAGATGCCGTCCGGCTCGGCTCGCTATGCTCGTCGGCACGCCAGGTCACGCTGAGAGCCACGATGGAACTGCTCTGCCCCGCCGGAAACCTGCCCTCGCTGCGCGCCGCCGTGGATGCCGGCGCGAACTCCGTCTACCTCGGTTTTCGCGACGCCACCAATGCGCGGCACTTCGCCGGCCTCAACTTCAGCGACCGCGACATCGTGCGCGGCATCGAGTATGCGCACCAGCGACAGTGCAAAGTCCTCATCGCGCTGAACACGTATCCCCAGCCGGCCGGCTGGAAGCTGTGGACCGCGGCGGTGGACCGCGCCGCCGACCTGGGCGCGGACACGCTGATCCTGGCCGACACCGGGCTGCTGGACTATGCCGCCGAGCGCTGGCCGCAGCTGGAGCTGCACCTCTCGGTGCAGGCCTCGGCGACCAACCCCGAGGCGCTGCGGCTCTATCACCGGCTGTTCGGCATCAAGCGCGCCGTGTTGCCGCGCGTCCTGTCGGCGCGCCAGGTCGTGCAGGTGGCGGAGCAGTCCCCCGTGCCGGTCGAGGTGTTCGGCTTCGGCAGCCTGTGCGTGATGGTGGAAGGCCGCTGTCTGTTGTCCAGCTACCTGACCGGACGCTCGCCCAACACCTACGGCGCCTGCTCGCCGGGTTCGCACGTGCGCTGGCAGGAGACGCCGGCCGGGCTGGAATCTCGCCTCAACGACGTGCTCATCGACCGCTATGGGCCGGGGGAGAAAGCCGCTTATCCCACTCTTTGCAAGGGGCGCTTCCAGGTGGGCGAGCATACTTACTATGCCCTCGAAGAGCCCAGCAGCCTGAACAGCATCGAGTTGTTGCCGCTGCTTTACCGCGCCGGCGTTGCGGCCATCAAGGTTGAAGGTCGCCAGCGCAGCCCCGCCTACGTGGCGCGGGTCACTGCAGTCATGCGGGCGGCGATCGACGCCTGCGCCCGCGATCCGGACGGTTTTCGGCCGGACCTGGCCTGGCAGCAGTCGCTCGCCGCGGTTTCAGAGGGCACACAGACCACGCTTGGCGCTTACCACAGGTCATGGCAATGAAACTTTCGCTGGGCCCGCTGCAGTACTTCTGGCCGCGCGAACAGGTGCTGGCCTTCTACGCCGAGGCCGCGGACTGGCCGCTGGAGACGGTCTACCTCGGCGAAGTGGTCTGCCCCAAGCGCCGCGAGTTGCGTCTCGGCGACTGGCTGGAGATCGCAGGCCGGCTGCAGGCGGCCGGCAAAGAGGTCGTGCTGTCCAGCCTGGCGCTGCTGGAAGCGGGCTCCGAGCTGGGCGCGCTCAGGAAGCTGTGCCGCAACGGGCGTTTCCTGGTCGAGGCCAACGACATGGCGGCGGTGGGCATTCTCGGCCAATGCGGCCTGCCGTTCGTCGGCGGACCGACCCTGAACATCTACAACCAGCGCACGCTGTCGGTGCTGCGCGCGCAGGGCATGACCCGCTGGGTGCTGCCCTTCGAGCTGTCGGGCGCGACCGCGGCGGACCTGGTGGCCGCCGCGGACGCGGACTGTCCCTGCGAGGTATTCGCCTGGGGACGGATTCCGCTTGCATGGTCGGCGCGCTGTTACACGGCGCGTGCCGAGGACAAGCCCAAGGACCACTGCGACCTCGCCTGCCTCGCGGATCCTGACGGGCGGCTGCTGCGCACCCGGGAGGGCGAGCCTTTCCTGGCGCTGAACGGCATCCAGACGCAGTCGGCGCTGACGCAGGACCTGGCGCCGTGGCTGGACGAACTGCGCGCGGCCGGGGTCGCCTTCCTCAGGCTCAGTCCGCAGTCGCAGGGCATGGCGGAAGTCGTGAGTCATTTCGACCGCTTGTGCCGGGAAGGGGACGATCGCGGGGCGCTGGATGCGCTGGCCGCACTCGCCCCCGTCGGCACCTGCGACGGCTACTGGCGTGGCGCGCCGGGGATGGAGCGCGCCGGGATCTCGTAACCGTAGCGACTTCGCCGCGCGGGGACGGCGACACGACACCAACGCCGCTCAGGGCCGCCAGCCGGTCTCCATCGCGCGCACGATGATGTGAGCGCAGGCCGACGCATCGGATGCCGCGTCGTGATGTTTCAGGGGGATGCCCAGCGTGCTGCAGACCAGCGGCAGCTTGGTCGGGTAAATGCCCCAGACCTGTCGCGCCAGCTGCACCGTGCAGATGTAGGGCTTGTCGACCGAGGCGAGCCGATACGTCCTGCAGCAGGCGTCCAGCACGCCGCGGTCGAAGGGCGCGTTGTGCGCGGCCAGCCAGTCGACGCCTTCCAGCCAGGGTTCCAGGCGGGCCCAGGCGCCGTCGAAGGGCAGTTCCGCGGCGACGTCCGGCCAGCTCAGGCCGTGGATGTGCGTGAACAGGAACTCCCGCTCCGGCGGGCGGATCAGGAATGCGTCCTCGGCGACCAGGCGGCCGTCCTCGACCAGCGCCAGCCCAAGCGCGCAGGCGCTGTCGGCCGACCTGTTGGCGGTCTCGAAATCCAGCGCCAGGATACGGGTCATGACAGCCGCGCCGCGTCGATGAGCATGGACCGGGCCGCTACTCGGCGTGTTTCCGCAGGACGATGGGTATGGGCATGCCGTTCTCCTCGGGCGGCAGCAAGCGCAGCAGATCGCCGTCGACGCGCGCGTTCACCAGGCCGAACTCGCCGTCCCGGGTCATCTCGATGGTCAGCAGATCGCCCTCGGCGGACCATTTCCCGGTCACCGTTTCGCTGCGGCCCATCATGCTGGTGGTGCTGGAGGCGGTGCCGTCCGGGTTAAGCGTCAGGCTCATGTCCATCGCTTCCAGCATGCCGGCGCCCATCATGGACATGCCGTGCTCCATTGCCTCTTTTTGCTCCGGGTCCTCGATGGCCGCGACCTCTGCTTCCATCGCCTCCATGGCAGCCTGCGTATCCAGTTCCCAGGTGCCGGCGTGGCGCACGCTATCCGCCTGGCCGCAGCCCTGGAGGAGCAGCGCGGCGGCAATCACCAGGGTGGCCGGCGCCGCGAGCGCAAAGAAAAAGTGTTTCATGGACATGCCTCCTTGGGGGCGCCGCTCGGGTCGCATACCAGCATAAACCCGCGACAGAAAAAATGGGGCCAATCCCCATTTTGGACGTAAAATGGGGAATGGCCCCATTAAATGAAGACCGCATCGAGGCGCTGGAATCTAAGGTCGCTTACCTGGAACTCGGCAACCAGGAGCTCAGCGACGTGCTGTATCGCCAGCAACAGCTGGTGGACGCCCTGGCGGCGCGACTGGAGCGCCTGACCGAGCGCCTGAAATCGTTGGAAGAGCAGCCGCGCGGCTACACCGAGCAAGAGGAAGCGCCGCCCCACTACTGAGGCCCGCGCCCGCCGTGCATAGGCCGGCGAAGCGCCCCGGGTCCGGCGCGCCTCAGGCCGGCTCGCCCGCGGCCAGCGCCGCCTGGCGTGCCTCGAGTTCCAGCCAGCGCTCGGCCAGCTCATCGTGCTGCGCGTTCATCGCAGCCAGCGCATCCAGCGCGGGTTGCGTCTGCTCCCATGGCTGGGCATAAAAGCCGGGCGCGGCGATGCGCGCCTCGAGCGCCTTGATCTCTGTTTCCAGCGCCTCGACCCGCTCGGGCAGCCCGTCCAGTTCGCGCTGCTCCTTGTAACCCAGCTTCCGCGCAGTCTTTCGCGCCGGCTTGCCCGGCCCGGCGCCAGGCCCGCCGGCGCGCTTTTCATCGCCCGCACCGCCGCGCCCCGCTTCGCCGGCCGCTCTCGCCCCGGACGAGCTTTCCGGCGAGCTCGCCGATCCGCGGGCCGATCCCGGCGCGTCCATCTGCGCCAGCTCGCGCCCGCGACGCGCCCAGTCGCTGTAGCCGCCGGCGTATTCCACGATGCGACCGCCCGCCTCGAAGACCAGGATCTTGTCCACCACGTTGTCCAGGAACTCCCGGTCGTGACTGACCACAAGCAGCGTGCCGGAATAGTCCACCAGCCGCTCCTCGAGCACCTCGAGCGTCTCCACGTCCAGGTCGTTGGTCGGCTCGTCCAGCACCAGCAGGTTGCTGGGCCGCGTGAACAGGCGCGCCAGGATGACGCGGTTGCGCTCGCCGCCGGACAACGAGCCCACCGGCGTCATCGCCCGCTTCGCGCTGAACAGGAAACCGCGCAGGTAGCCCACCACGTGCTGCGACTTGCCGTTGATCACCACGTGGTCGCGGCCCTCGCCGACGTTCTCCGCCACGCTCTTCTCCGGGTCCAGCAGGCCGCGCATCTGGTCGAACCAGGCGATCTCCAGGTTGGTGCCGTGTTTCACGGTGCCGCTCTGCGCCTCCAGCTCGCCCAGCAGCAGCCGCAGCAGGGTGCTCTTGCCGACCCCGTTGTTGCCCACCAGCCCGATGCGGTCGCCGCGCATGATCTTCAGATCCAGCCCCGCGAACAGCGGCGTGCCTTCGAAGCCGAAGCCCATGCTCTTGGCCTGGATGACCTTGCGACCCGAGAGCGCCGCCTCGCCGATGGTGATGCGCGCGTCGCCCGGCCGGTTGATGCGTTGCGCGCGCTGCTCGCGCAGCTCCATGAGCGCCCGCACCCGCCCCTCGTTGCGCGTCCTGCGCGCCTTGATGCCCTGGCGGATCCAGGCCTCTTCGCCAGCCAGCTTGCGGTCGAACTCGGCGTTGTGGCGTGCCTCTTCCTCGACGGCTTCAGCCTTGCGCCGCAGGTAATCGCGGTAGTCGCCCGGCCAGCTGACGAGCTTGCCGCGGTCGATTTCCACGATGCGCGTGGCAAGCCGCTGCAGGAAAGCGCGGTCATGGGTGATGAACAGCACCGCGCCCGGCCAGCTCGAGATGCGCTGCTCCAGCCACTGGATGGAGGACAGGTCCAGGTGGTTGGTGGGCTCATCCAGCAGCAGCAGTTCCGGCTTGCTCACCAGCGCGCGCGCCAGCGACACGCGCCGGCGCCAGCCGCCGGACAATTCGCCCACGAGCTTGTCGCCGGGCAACTCCATCTCGGTCAGCAGCGTGTCCACGGTCCGTTCCACGTGCCAGCCGTCCACTGCATCGATGCGCCGGTGCAGCGCCTCCAGCGCCTCCAGGCCGCGCGCGTCCAGGCTGTCCGCCGCCAGTCGCTGGTATTGCTCGACCAGTGCCCGCGTGCCGGCCAGGCCTTCCATAACCGACTCGCGCACGCTCTGGCCCAGTTCCTCGGGGAGGGTCTGCTCGAGCCGGCTGACGCGCAGGCCGGCGCGCGCCCGGATTTCGCCGTCATCCGGGGCGATCGTCCCGGAGATCAGCTTCAGCAGCGAGGTCTTGCCGGCGCCATTGCGGCCGATCAGGCACACGCGTTCGCCCGGCTCGACGCCGAAATCGGCGGCCGAAAGAATCACCTGGTCGCCGAAGCGGAGCGAAACCTGGTCGAAGCTGATCAGCATGAATGCTATATGGGGACGAATCGGGAAAGTGGCAATCATTCTATCGCGGCCGCTATCCCGGCGAGGAATTATCGCTTAGTCTGAACGGTCGAAATGCGGCCCTGGCCGCGCCAGGAAGCAAGACCTTGCGAACAGAACTCAGCCCGCTCGAGGGACGCGTGATCGGTTGCCTGATCGAGAAGGAAATCACCACTCCCGACCAGTACCCGCTGTCGCTGAACGCGCTGACGACGGCCTGCAACCAGAAAAGCAACCGTGACCCGGTGCTGGCGCTGGACAAGGCCGAAGTGCAGGCCATCGTCGACGGGCTGATGAAAAAGCACCTCGTCACCGACCGCAGCGGCGGCATGGGCGGCCGCGTCACCCGTTACCGCCATCGCTTCTGCAACACCCAGTTCGGCGACCTGAAGTTTTCGCCGCAGGAAACGGCCATCGTCTGCGAACTGCTGCTGCGCGGGCCGCAGACCCCGGGCGAGCTGCGCGGCCGAGCGAGCCGCATGGCGAGGCTGCACGATGTCAGCGAGGTGGAGGCCGCGCTGCAGTCCCTGGCGGCTCGCGAGGAACCGCTGGTGGCGCGCCTGCCGCGGCAGCCGGGGCGGCGCGAATCGCGCTGGATGCAGCTGTTTACCGGCGAGGCGCCCGCTGAAATGCCGGATGAAGAGACCGCTGCGACGCCGGCCGGAGCACACGCGCCGCCAGGCGCCCGCGCCCCCGAAAGCCACCACGGCACGACCGGCGACGACGCCAGCCTCGAACGCCGGGTCGCGGAGCTCGAAACGCAGATCGAGCGCTTGAGCCGGCGGCTCGACGAACTTGCCGGACCGGATGAAGCCCTGGACTGAACGACAAGACCGGGCGAGAAGGCCGAGTGAGCGGGCCGAGCCGGTGATATTCGCGTACTGGACCCGCGCTCGAGGTTTGCTAGCATGAGGATATATCCTCTTTTGGTGCTCACCATGCGTAAGTCGACTGCCGCCGCGGCCCTCACGCTGGCCGTTTTTCTTCAAGGCTGCGGCCCGAGCGAAAGTCCGCCGCCCCCGCCGCCCGAAGAGCGCTCGCCCGGCTTCGACTACGCTGAACAGACCGGGCCGGAGAACCTGCAGGAACTCATCCAGAACCGGCCCGGCGCGGAGGCCTTCGATTTCACCGCCTACGCCTACGACTGCAACGGCATCTCCGTGATCGCGCGCCCGCAGGACGGCGAGTTGACGCTCATGCTCCCGGAGCGCGAGCTCACGCTCCCGCAGGTGGAGGCCGCCTCGGGCGTGAAATACTCGGACGACGAAACGGTGTTCTGGGGCAAGAGCATCAATACCGGCACGCTCTCGGTGGACGGAGAAGAGAGGCAGTGCACCCTCAACCGCTCGGAAACCACCTGGGTCGACGCGCGCATCCGCGGCGTGCTGTTCCGCGCCGCGAACACCGAGCCGCGCTGGCACATCGAGGTCCGCCCGGAGCAGATCGTGATGGTCCACCAGTACGGCGAGGCGCGCGTCGAAGTCCCCAACCCCGGCGTCCAGGACGAGGACGGATTACGCAAGCGCTGGCGCGTCGAGACCGAGGCGCACCAGCTGGAAATCGTCGCCGAGCAGCGCGCCTGCACCGACGTCATGGCCGGCGAGGTCAACCCGTGGACCGTCACGGTGACGCTCGATGGTCGCAGTTACACCGGTTGCGGCAGGGACCTGAACTAGGGGCGCCCGGCAATGAGCGCGCCCGCCGAGTCCGCCGATTCCGTCGTCATCGCGGGCCGTTACCGCGGCCCGCCCGGCTCGGGCAACGGCGGCTACACCTGCGGACTGCTGGCGGCCGGCATGCCGATGCCCGTGGAGGTCACGCTCAAGCAGCCGCCGCCGCTGGACCGTCCTCTCAAGGTGCTGCAAATTGGCGAAGATCGCGTGCTCATGGACGACGGAGAGCACATCGCCGAAGCGCGCCGAAGCACGCTGGACCTGCTGCCGCCACCCTGTCCCGGCCTCGGCGCCGCGACCGAGGCGGCGGCCCGCTATCACGGCCTGGAAGAGCACGCGTTCCCGGGCTGCTTCGTCTGCGGCACCGACCGCGCACCGGGCGACGGTCTGCGCGTATTCGCCGGTGAGGTAAGCGGCGGGATGGGCGGCAAGGAAACCTGCGAAGGCCTGGTGGCCTGCCCGTGGAAACCGTCTGCGGAACTCGCCGGGCCGGACGGCCGTGTGCGCCCGGAATTCACCTGGGCCGCGCTGGATTGTCCGGGCGCGTGGGCCTGGCTCCACGAGCTCGAGAACCCGCTGGTCCTGGGTCGGCTGACCGTCGCCGCCAGCGCGCCCGTCATGGCCGGACGGCCGCACATCGTCGGCGGCTGGCGCCTCGGGCGCGAGGGCCGCAAGCATTATTCCGGAACGGTCATCTGGCGTGCCGACGGCACGCCCTGCATGCGCGCCCGCGCGACCTGGATCGAGATCGATGCCGCGCGTTTTGCGGCTGCCGGCTGAAGTAAGCTGACCACCCGACTGACGAGAATCACCGGCAACAATCACCCGCCTGACAAGAACGCCTGACAAAAACGACGGAGAAAAACCATGAGCGCGATTACGGTGTTGCTGTTCGGACTGGCCATGCTCACGGCCGGTTACCTGTTCTACTCGAAGTTCATCGCCGAACGCATCTACCGGCTCGATCCGGACTTCCGCACGCCCGCGCACGAGTTCCGCGACGGCGTGGACTACGTGCCGACCAACCGCTTCGTGCTCTGGGGCCACCATTTCACCTCGGTGGCGGGCGCCGCGCCGATCGTGGGGCCCGCCATCGCGGTGATCTGGGGCTGGGGCCCGGCCTTCGCCTGGGTCATTCTCGGCACCATCTTCTTCGCCGGCGTGCACGACTTCGGCGCGCTCTGGGCCAGCGTGCGCAACAAGGGCAAATCCATCGGCACGCTGACCGGCAACATCATCGGCGCGCGCGCCCGCAACCTGTTCATGGTGGTGATCTTCCTGCTGCTGCTGATGGTGAACGCGGCCTTCGCCGTGGTGATCGCCAACCTGCTGGTCGCGCAGCCCACCGCGGTGATCCCCACCTGGGGCGCAATCCTGGTGGCGCTGGTCATCGGCCAGCTGATGTATCGCTACAAGCTGAACCTGCTGTGGGTCTCGATCATCGGCGTGGTCGCGCTGTACTCGCTGATCCTGGTCGGCTACGCCCTGCCGGTCACGCTGCCCGAAAGCGTGTTCGGCCTGGGACCGCGCTCCCAGTGGATCCTGCTGCTGTTCGCCTATGCCGGCGTCGCCTCCGTGCTGCCGGTCTGGGTGTTGCTGCAACCGCGCGATTACATCAACGGCCTGCAGCTGTTCCTGGGTCTCGGCCTGCTGTACGTGGCCGTGCTGCTGTTCTCGCCGGAGATCGTCGCGCCGGTCCTCAATGACAACGTCCCGGAAGGCACGCCTGGGCTCATGCCGCTGCTGTTCGTCACCATCGCCTGCGGCGCGATCAGCGGCTTCCACGGCCTGGTGGCGTCCGGGACCAGCTCCAAGCAGCTGGACAAGGAAACTGACGCCCGCTTCGTGGGTTATTTCGGCTCCGTGGGCGAAGGCATGCTGGCCCTGGCGGCCATCCTCTGCACCACGGCGGGCTTCGCCACGCTGGGCGAGTGGGAGGCGATGTACTCCAGCTTCGGCGCCGGCAGCCTGACGGCTTTCGTGCAGGGCGGCGGCGCCATTCTGGCGGGCGGCTTCGGCCTGCCCGAGGACCTGGGGGCCACGCTGCTGGCGGTGATGGCGATCCTGTTCGCGGCCACCACCATGGACACCGGGCTGCGCCTGCAGCGTTTCGTGGTGCAGGAAGCCGCCGAGATCGCGGGCTTCAGGCTCAACGTGCTGGTCGGCACGCTGGTCGCGCTCGGTTGCTGCCTGGCGCTGGCTTTCGGCGCGGGCGCCGACGGCACCGGCGGCATGGTCATCTGGCCGCTGTTCGGCACCACCAACCAGCTGCTCGCCGGGCTGACGCTCTCGATCATCTCGGTGATCCTGATCCGGCAGGGCCGCAGCGCCTGGTTCACCGCCGTGCCGCTGGCCTTCCTGCTGAGCATGTCGGTCTACGCGCTGCTGGTGCAGCTGGGGCAGTTCTACCGGCAGGAGAACTGGCTGTTGCTGGTGATGGACATCGTCATCCTGATTGCCGCGCTGTGGGTCGCGCTGGAGGCCGCCATCGCCATGAGCCGCGGCAAGCAGGGCGCGGTGCCGGTCGAGGAATGGGGCTGAAGGCGTGAAGCGCGACGGTTCCGTAAGCCTGCTGGCGGAGATCTCCGCGGCCTTGCGGGAGTTCTACATCGCGCCCTACCGGCGGACCTTCGCGCGGGCGCGCCGCGAGGAGGAGGACCTGTTCATGCTGCTGGTGTTCGCCGAGACGCTGGGCGTGCCGAACCCCGCGGCGTGGTACACGCTGGAGCTGATGCCGGTGCTCTACGAAGAGTTCCACGACTGGCACCGCCGCATGGGCATGGAACACTCGCCGCTGGACCAGCTGCGGTGCTGCTGAGCCTGGCGCGCCGGCGCCGGGTGCTGTTCTTCGGCGGCAAGGGCGGCGTCGGCAAGACCACCGTCGCCGCCGCGGTAGCGCTGGCCGAGGCGAATGCCGGCCAGCGCGTGCTGCTGGTGTCCACCGACCCGGCCCACAACCTCGGCCATCTCTGGAACCGCGCGGTCGGTCCGCGGCCGGTGCGCCTCGCGCCCGGGCTGGAAGGCCTGGAGCTGGACCCGGAGCGCGTGGTGGACGAACACCTGGCGGAAGTGGGTGCGGCGCTGCGGCGCCTGATGCCTGAGCACCTGGCCGGCGAGGTGGATCGCCACATGGCGCTGTCGCGCGAGGCGCCCGGCATGCAGGAAGCGGCGCTGCTGGAACGCATCGCGGAGACCGTCGAGCAGGGACTGGCGGACTACGAACTGCTGGTTTTCGACACCGCGCCTTCGGGTCACACGGCACGGCTCATGGCGCTGCCGGAGATGATGTCGGCCTGGACCGAGGGCCTGCTGGCGCGACGCGAACGCGCGGCGCGCTTCGACACGGCACTGTCCAACCTGGAGTCGGAGGACGCGCTGGGCGAGCGCGTGCTGGGCGGCGAGCCCGGCGCAAGCGGCAGCCGCGACGACCGCATCCGGCACCTGTTGAACCGGCGGCGCGAGCGGCTTGCACTGCTGCGCGAAACGCTGGCCGATGCGGCCCTCACCGCCTTCGTCATCGTCCTGGCCGCGGAGCGGCTGCCGGTGCTGGAGACACTCGAGCTCGCGCACAAGCTGCGCGCAACCGGCATCGCCATCGGGGGACTGGTGGTCAACAAGCGCACCCCCGGCGACGCGGGCGACTTCCTCGCCGGGCGGCGCGCCCAGGAAGATGCGCACCTGCGCACGCTGGCCGAAGGCCTGCCGGAGCTGCCGCGCATGGAGTTACCGCTGCTGGCGCGCGATATCGTGGGGGGCGAAGCGCTGGAAGCCTTCGCGGCCTCGATCAGGGCGCAAGACGCTCGATGACCCAGGCGTCGTCCACGCGGCGGTAGCGGAAACGGTCGTGCAGGCGCGACGGCCGACCCTGCCAGAACTCCACTTCCTCGGGCCGCACCCGGTAACCGCCCCAGAACGACGGCACCGGCACCTCGCCGGCCGAGAATTTCCGCTTCAGCTCGTCCAGCTTGGTCTCCAGCAGCGAGCGCGAAGTGATCACCGCGCTCTGCTCCGAGACCCAGGCGCCCAGCTGACTGTTGCGCGGCCGGCGGGCGAAATAGCGCATCACCTCGGTCGCGCCGATCCGCTCCGCGCTGCCGCGGATGCTGACCTGGCGCTCCAACGTCTGCCAGAAGAACAGCATGGCCACGGAAGGATTCTCGGCGATCTCGCGGGCCTTGCGACTGGCGGTATTGGTGAAGAACACGAAGCCGTCGTCGTCGAAATACTTCAGCAGCACGGTGCGGGCGCTCGGGCGGCCGTCCATGCCGACCGTCGCCAGCGTGCAGGCGTTCACCTCCGGCTGCTTCACTTCGCGCGCCTGCCCGAACCACCGGCCGAACTGCGCGACCGGGTCGGGGTCGAGGTCCGTGCGGCGAAAGAGCTCTCCGCTGTACTCGCTCCTGAGATCACTGATGTCCATGCGCCGCTCCCGCTGTCCGTTCGGTTCTCAAGCGTTATTCTAGGCCGCCCACGGCTTCAATGGAGCCGCTTTAATGGAGGATGGCATGCTTCGAGGCGGATTGCTGGCGATCATCATGCTGCTGCTGACCGCGCCGGTCGCAGCGGCGGAACAGGTGCTGCGCGTCGCAAATCCGGGTCACCCGGCGTCGCTGGACCCCCACCGCATCACAGGCGTGTGGGAGAACCGCATCGTCGGCGACATGCTCATGGGTCTCACGACCGAGGGGCCGGGCGGCGAAATCGTTCCGGGGGCGGCGAAATCCTGGTCGGTATCGGAGGATGGCCTGCGCTACGTCTTCGAATTGCGCGAGCATGACTGGTCGGACGGGCGTCCCGTGACGGCGGAGGACTTCGTCTATTCCTTCCGCCGCATGATGTCCGGCCGGACCACCTCGCCCTACGCGCAATTCTTCTGGGTGATCGAGAACGGCCGCGCGGTCACCGCAGGGGCGCTGCCGCCCGCGGCGCTCGGGGTCGAGGCGCTCGCCCCCGACCGGCTGGAGATCCGCCTGGAGCGGCCCACGCCTTACTTCACCGGCCTGCTGATGCACTTCGCGGCCTTTCCCGTGCCGCGCCACGCCGTCGAGGCGCACGGCGAGGACTGGACGAAGCCCGGCAACATGCCGGCCAACGGTGCTTTCCGGCTGAGGGCGCGGGCCCCCAACGACCACGTGCTGCTCGAGAAGAATCCGCGTTTTTTCGATGCGGACGGCGTGCGGCTCGACGGGGTGCGCTACTACGGTCTGGAGGACCGCGACGCGGCCCTGCTGCGCTTTCGCGCCGGCGAGGTCGAGGTGCTGCGGGATTTCCCCGCGGGGCAGACCGCCTGGCTGCGGCAGAACCTGCCGGACGCCGTGCGCACGCCACCCTACCTGGGCCTGTCCTTCCTCGCGGTGAACCACGCGCGCAAAGCCCTGCAGGACGCCCGCGTGCGGCGCGCGCTGTCCATGGCGATCGAGCGGCGCATCCTCACCGGGCGGGTGCTGGGCAGCGGCGAGCGACCCGCCTGGAGCCTGGTGCCGCCGGGCACCGCGGACTATCCCGCGCCCGCGCGCGCCGCCTGGCACGACCAGCCCGTCGAAGCACGCGTCCGGCGCGCCCGGGAACTGATGCGCGCGGCCGGCTATGGCCCGGCGCAGCGCTTGGACCTGCGGCTGCGTTATCCGCAGTCCGAGAACGAGCGGCGCGTCGCCATCGCCCTGCAGGCCATGCTGCGCCCGGCGTTCGTGGACCTGGAGCTGGAACGCGCGGAAACCGCGGTGCATTACTCGGCGCTGCAGCAGGGCGACTTCGATCTCGGCCTGGCCAGCTGGCTCGCGGTCTATGACGATCCGCAGACCTTCACGCTCCTGCTGCAGACGGAAAGCGGGCCGAACAACCTCGGCAACTACTCGAACCCGGAATACGACCGTCTCACCGATGCCGCGTCCCGGCAAGACGACCCCGCCCGCCGCGCCGCGCTGTTGCGCGAGGCCGAGTCGCTCGCCATGGAGGCGCAGGCGCTGCTGCCGCTCTATCACCACGCCGCCCGCAACCTGGTCAGCCCGCGCGTGCTCGGCTGGCGGGACAACATGCTGGACGTCCACCGCAGCCGTTACCTGGGACTGGCGCCGGACGGCTAAGTTAAGCTTCCCGGGTCATCCAGGAGGACACGCCATGAAACTCTACGATATGCGTCTCGCCCCGAACCCCCGCCGGGTGCGGATCTTCCTCGCCGAGAAGGGCATCGAGGTGCCCAGGGTGGAGGTCGATATCCGCGCCGGGGAAAACCTGCAGCCGGATTTCCTTGGCGTGAACCCGCGCGGGCTGCTGCCCACGCTGCAGCTGGACGACGGCACCGTAATCGACGAATCCACTGCCATCTGCCGCTACTTCGAGGAAATGCAGCCGGAGCCGCCCATGATGGGCGTCACCCCGGTGGAAAAAGCGCTGGTGGAATGCTGGACCCGGCGCATGGAGTTCGACGCCGGCTTGCCGCTGATGGACGCGTTCCGCAACAGCTACCCGGCCTATGCCGCCGAGCGCGCGGTCCCGGGCCGGACCGGCCTGCGCGCGATCCCCGAACTGGCCGAGCGCGGCCTCAGCCGGCTGGCGGATTTCTACCCGGTCATCGAGCGACGGCTGGGCGAGTCGGATTACGTGGCCGGCGCGCATTTCTCGAGCGCCGATATCGCCCTGCTGTGCATCACGGATTTCGCGCGCGCGCTGAAGATGCCGATCCCGGAGGACCTGGAGCACTTTTCCCGCTGGCACGCCGCGGTCTCGGCGCGGCCCAGCGCCAGCGCCTGAAGCCCGGCGAAGCGCTCGAAGCGGGCGCGCGGTCAATCCTTCTTCTGCGCGAGGCGCCGCTCCAGCGCCTCGACCTTGTCTTTCAGCTCGTAGACATTGCGAGCGAGCTCGTCGAGCGACTGCGGGACGAAACTGCCCGCCGGCGGACCGTGGAACAGCGCCTCCATGGACTTCACGAACTCGGGGTCCTCGAGCGCCATCGCGCCGAGATCGGAGAGCGTGAAACGCGGGTGGCTGACCGGTGCGAGAACTTCCACCGCGACCTGGCGCGCGGCCGTGCGACGCGCTTCCTCGTCCATGGCCGGGTGTCGCCACCAGGAGATCTCGGTGATGCGCCCGGGATGCGGAATCGCCTCGCGCACTGCCTCGCTCGGGCCTCCGGACCCGAACATGTGCTCCTCGATATGCGCGCGCAAATCTTCCGCCGCGCCGACCATCATGACCTGGTCGTGTTCGTACAGGGCATAGACGGCGGGCCCCTCGGGGATGTTATTCAGGCTGAAACGGCTCATGTCTCTCTTCCCAGGTGGCTTCAACCCTATTTTAGCCGTTCCACGCCAGGGACACGCCGGGGAGACGCGATTTTGCGGGAGGTTCAGGCGGGCGGCGCGGCGTCCGGCTGGACGTCGGGATGCGCCCGCCTGAAGGCTTCCCGCTCGCCGCAGGCCGCGTCGATGCGCAACAGTGTCGGAAACCCGTCCAGCGGACAGTCATAGCGGCGGGCGTTGTAGAGCTGGGGCACCAGGCAGCAGTCCGCGAGGCCCGGCGTGTCGCCGTGGCAGAAGACGCCGGTGGCGGCTTCGCCCGCCAGTCGCGTTTCCAGTGCGCGCAGCCCCGCCATCACCCAGTGCCGATACCACGCGTCCCGGCGGGCGTGGTCGATGCCGAGCGGATCGCGCAGGTACTGCAGCACGCGCAGGTTGTTGAGCGGATGAATGTCGCTGGCCACCAGCTGCGCCAGGCCGCGCACGCGCGCCCGGCCGCCCGGGTCGGCCGGCAGCAGCGGCGGCGCCGGATGCGTCTCATCCAGGTATTCGATGATCGCCAGCGACTGGGTGAGCACGCCGTCGGCGCTCTCCAGCGCCGGCACCAGCCCCTGCGGATTGAGCTGGAGGAACCCGGGGCGGCGCTGCTCGCCGCCGTCGCGAACCAGGTGCACCGGTGAATCGACCCAGTCCAGCGCCTTGAGGCGCAGCGCGATGCGCACCCGCCAGGCGGCCGAGCTGCGCCAGTAGCCGTGCAGCTTCATCGCGGTCTCAGCGCCGTCGCGGGCATCGCCGGCGCCGGGTCGCGCTCAGTGCCGGGCTCAGCGCTGGTAAGGCTCGTAGACATGTTCGATGGCGCCGAAAATGCTCTCGCCCGCCTTGTCCAGCATCTCGATGCGCACGCGCGCGCCGAAAGACAGGAAGGGCGTGGTGGGCTTGCCGTCGCGGATGATCTCCAGCATGCGTTTCTCGGCCATGCAGGAAGCGCCCCGGGATTCGTCCTGGTTGGCTACCGTGCCCGAGCCGATGATGGTCCCGGCCGCCAGCGGGCGGGTCCGGGCGGCGTGCGCGATCAGTTCGTGGAAGGAGAACTGCATGTCCTCGCCGGCCTCCGGCGCGCCGAAGCGCTCGCCGTCCAGCCAGGTGAGCAGCGGCAGGTGCAGCTTGCCGTCGCGCCAGGCGTCGCCGAGCGCCTCGGGCGTGACCATCACCGGGGAGAACGCCGAGCGCGGCTTGCTCTGCAGGAAGCCGAAACCCTTGCCCAGCTCCGCCGGAATCAGGTTGCGCAGCGAGACGTCGTTCACCAGGCACACCAGGCGCACGTGGCCGGCGGCCTCGTCCGGCCGGACGCCCATGGGCACGTCGTCGGTCACCACGCAGACCTCCGACTCGAAATCGATGCCGTGCTCCTCGCTCTCCACCGGGATGCTGCCCACCGGCGGCAGGAAACCGTCGGAGACCGCCTGGTACATGAGCGGGTCGGTGAGGAAACTGGGCGGCATCTCGGCGCCGCGGGCGCGGCGCACGCGCTCCACGTGGGCCAGGTAGGCGCTGCCGTCCAGGAACTGGTAGGCGCGCGGCAGCGGCGAGGCCAGGTCTTCCACGCGCAGCTCGAAAGCCCCGGCGGCGCTGCCCTGCTGCAGCGCCCGATACAAGTCGTTCAGCAGGTCCGCGCAGCGGTCCCAGTCATCAAGCGCCGCCTGCAGCGTGGGGGCGATGCTTCCCGCGGGCACCGCCCGCGACAGGTCGGCACTGACCACCACCAGGCTGCCGTCGCGGCCGTTCTTCAGGCTGCCGAGTTTCATGCCTTGCCTCCTTTCCAGCTGTCCACGTAGCCCCCCCACTCGACGGCGGCGGCGGACTCGCCGACCTCCAGTGCGTCGCGCGTGTCGAGCATCACGGCGACCTCGTTGGTGCCCGGCGCCGACTGCTGCAGCATGTTCTTCAGCGCCTTGGGGTGCGGCCCGTGAGTGAAGCCGCAGGGATGCAGCGTGATCATGCCCGGGTGAATGTTGTCGCGCGAGAAGAACTCGCCGGCATGGTAGAAGATCACCTCGTCGAAGTCGTCATTGTTGTGGAAGAAAGGCACCTTGAGGGCGTCCGGGTCGCTCTCGAAGGGACGGGGCACGAAGGTGCACACCACGAAGCGACCGGCCATGAAGGTCGTGTGCGCCGAGGGCGGCAGGTGATAGCGATGCGACATCAGCGGCCGGATCGCGCGCCAGTTGATGCGCACCGGCGCCAGGTCGCCCTTCCAGCCGATCGCGTCCAGCGGGTTACAGGGATAAGTGATGACGGACAGCTGGTCGCGCCGCTTGACCTCGACGCGCCACTCCCGCTCGTCCTGCTGTGCCAGGAAGGTCGCGTCGATGGCCGGCGTGTCCAGCATCGCCTCGTCGAAAATGGCGTGCGGGCCGACCAGGCCCTTGTCCGGCAGCCGGTAGCTGTCGTTGGTCGCCTCGATCAGCAGCACGGACACCGGCGCGTCGACCTCCAGACGCCACATGGTGCCGCGCGGCAACACCAGGTAGTCGCCTTCGACCAGTTCCAGGTGCCCGTAATCGCAGTAAAGCCGCGCGGCGCCGGCATGCAGGAACAGCAGCTCGTCGCCGTCGGAATTGCGCGCCAGCGCCGGCATGCTGCGCTCCAGCGTCCAGTGCCGGAATTTCACGTGCGCGTTGTGCAACAGCAGGCGCGCGCCCCAGGGAGAGTCGGCGGCCCCGCTGAACCTGGTGGTGTCGAAGGCGCGCGGGCGCAGCGGCCCCTCGAAATTGCTCCAGCCCGTGGGCGGCCGGCGGTGGTACATGTGCGTGGCCGGACCGAAGAAGCCCTCCTTGCCCAGCTCGCGCTCGAAAGTGCCCTCGGGAAGGTCCGCGTGCGCCTGCCGCGATGCGGTCCCTTCCACGCGCGGGAAGGCGATCCATTTCTTCATGCGTCGCTCCGCATTCGTCGTTGTGCCGGCCTACAGCACGCCGCGGCGCTGCTGGTCTCGCTCGATCGATTCGAACAGCGCCTGGAAGTTGCCTTCGCCGAAGCCCTCGTTCCCCTTGCGCTGGATGATCTCGAAAAAGATCGGGCCGATGCAGGTCTGGGTGAAGATCTGCAGCAGCAGGCGCTGGCCGGTCTCCCGGTCCGCGTCGATCAGGATGCGGTTCTCGCACATGCGC
>Ga0102943_1000972_pt1 | contig 18356 bp, 18 predicted proteins | sample SalPonC_black_MG_FD_78174 | JGI IMG/M metagenome (GOLD analysis project Ga0102943, IMG submission 78174) | Salt pond soil microbial communities from South San Francisco under conditions of wetland restoration - Salt Pond MetaG... | ecosystem: Environmental > Aquatic > Marine > Intertidal zone >...
AGCGTGCTGAATCGACCGCATAAAGGACATACCCACAGCTTCGAAAACCCGCGATTACCCAACAAACTTTCAATATCTTCAACAAAAACAGGAGGTTTCACCCTCCCCGAACTCAAATTTCAAACACAAGGTCAATCCTTTCCTAATTGTCAGCGTACGCGCACTTTACAATATGATCAATAATTTGGGAAAAGCATACCTTAAACTACTATGGTAATGAGGGAATTAACACCTTGTCAGCGCCGATCTCGCGCAAGGTGCACTCGATTTAGTTGGATCTGGTCTTTCCGCAAGAGATAAATTATTCAAAAATTTAGAAAATGGGATACCACTCGACGAAGCCTTGGACCAATAAGAGAAAGACCGGCGAGAAATCAAAGAGAGAGCAAAAACTGAAAGAATGTGGCTTAAAAAATGACTCATAACGTAGCCAAGCATATTGGGGAAATATCTCAGCTTTGATTTTAGCTTTGTAGTAATTGCACTATTTTTAAACTGCAAATTATAGCCGGTTTCAGTATGCATAGCCATCGTGATGCACATTGCCAGTCCTCAGTTTAAACCTCTTTTAGAGTTGTTCTTCACGTTTTTTAAACTCGGTTGCTCAGCGTTTGGCGGGCCGGTCGCGCATATTGGCTATTTTCAACACGAATTTGTCGAACGGCGACGTTGGCTGGATGCATCTGCATTTGCGGATCTCGTCGCGCTGTGCCAGTTCTTGCCAGGTCCGGCCAGCAGCCAGGTAGGATTTGCAATTGGCTTGAGAAAAGCGGGTGTGACAGGTGCATTTGCCGCGTGGTTGGGGTTTACCTTACCCTCCGCAGTGTTGATGATTTTGGTTGCTTATGGTGTCGTGCACAGTAGCGGCAGTGGCGACATGGATTGGGTTGTGGGTTTGAAAATTGCTGCGGTTGCGGTGGTCGCTCATGCACTGTGGTCGATGTCCCTGCAGTTGTGTCCCGATCGCAGGCGTAAAACCGTGGCCGTGTTCACGGCTCTGTTGCTCTTATTGATAAACCGTCCCTGGGTGCCAATGGTTGCAGTTATTTTGGGACTACTATGGGGATTAAAGTTTCATTCAGTTGAAAAGGTTGCATTTGATGGATCCGATGCCCATGCATCGCGCTGGTTGCACCAGCAGAGGAGGCTTGCAGGGGCCTTGCCGTATTTGCTGGGATTTGGTATACTATTGGTGGGTTTGCCGCTACTAGCCAAGATATTTGCGGCAAACTGGCTGCAGACGGCCGCTGCCTTTTATCGAGCAGGTGCGCTGGTGTTTGGCGGTGGTCACGTCGTTTTACCACTGCTCGATGCCTATACGGTAAAAACGGGGTGGGTCGAGGCTGAAACGTTTCTGGCTGGTTATGGAGCAGCACAGGCACTGCCCGGGCCCTTGTTTGCATTTTCTGCCTTTCTTGGCACCAGTTTCATGGGAACCCTTAATTGGGGCATGGGGCTGTGGTGCCTGGTGTGGATCTACGTGCCGTCGTGGTTATTGGTGTTGGGCGTGATGCCGTATTGGGAGCGCTTGCGCGCATCTCGGCCAGCTAGAGGAGCGCTGGCGGGTGCCAATGCCGTCGTGGTCGGTTTGTTATTAGCGGCATTCTATGAACCCATTTGGGTGTCGAGCATCCAATCGTCTCGGCATATGGCTTTTGCCTTGGGGGCATTTTTGCTATTAAAATGCTGGAAGTGCCCAGCGTGGCTTGTGGTCATCATTTGTGCGGTCATTGGTAGTTTTTTATTTTGACAAGCAGAATTGAACTGTATGCTCTATGGGCTGCCGAATATGGCGGGCTGTAGCGCAGTCTGGTTAGCGCACTACACTGGGGGTGTAGGGGTCGGAGGTTCGAATCCTCTCAGCCCGACCATCGAAGCAAATATTCTCAGTATCTTGCTCAAATCTCAGGGACTGTTGGGAGGATTTGAATCTCCGACGGGGTGGGGTTCGACGCAAGGAGGCAAGTTGCGTTGGTTATTCGCCGTTTTGTTCAGGGTGACCTTCGCGGGCCACAAAATCTTCAATCCGAAAAAGATCACTGTCGGCACGCCGCGTGATCTTTAAAAGTGTGTCCATACTGGCGACCTCTTCAACCTGCTCTTCCAGGAACCACTGCATGAAATTTTGCGTGATACGGTCGTTGGCTTGTGAGGCTGCATCATAGATGGCTTTGATTTGATCGGTGACCCGTATTTCTTGCTCATACGCCATCTGAATCGCTTGTTCGACAGATGCAAAAGTGGATTTGGGTTTAGGGATGGCCGGCATTTCGATGGTTTGATCCGTATCGTTGAGGAACTTGATCATTTTCATCCCATGTTGCCGTTCTTCTTCAGCCTGGAGCGCAAAATAATTGGACAATACCGGTAACGCTTCGGCATCCAACCAGGTAGATAGCGCTACATACTGGTAGAAAGCGAAAAATTCATGTCCAATTTGTTGATTGATCAATTGAGAAGCCTGGTTGTCTATCATGATTCCAATTTTGGACATAAATTGGCTTAGATGGCAAGCGCACAACGCACTTCTGCTTCCATTTGGCTTTTTAAGGCGGGGGCGTAGACATGAATGGACAATTCTTCAAGCGCGGCTTCGGTATGTGGTCCAAAAAAATTTTTACACCACTTGTCCTTTTTCAATGCTTTCCGCAGCCTCCTCACCGCGAAATAACCAATGGTGGCTGAGCTGCGCAGAGGAATCTGACATTTTGAACACTGCTTGTCGCAGCAGCTTTTTGCTTTTTTTCGGTCCTTGCCGGCAATTTCAGGCACGAGTAATACCCGCTGTGGACTGTCGGTAAATGCGAGCAGCAGGGGTGCATGCCCCACCGATGCCTCCAGGATGGATAATTTTGGTGCGTGGCTGTCAGAGCAGTCTGCTGTTGGAGGTAACCCTTCCTGGCTGGTTGTCCAATGAACCGCTAACGGAATCTGTAAGCGTTGTTTTTTTGCCATAATTGTTGTTACTGAGTTTCAGTCTCAATAAAAGCCAGGGGTTGTCAATGGTTCTTTGCAAAAATCAAGGGGCGCTATTTTGGGGTGCCTGTATCTTTAACAATAAAATTATCGGAAGCTGGCTGATGATTATTGCGCACGATCATTTCACCGATAATTCCGAGCGATATGAGCTGGGCAGCTAACAGTAGAATGAGAATGCCAACGAGAAACAAGGGGCGCCAGCCGATATCGTTGCCCAATATTTTAAGCACAGTGAAATACCCCAAAATACCCACACCCGCGACACTCAGAAGGATACCCACACCCCCGAAAAAATGTGCCGGGCGTTGCGCATAACGGGTGAAGGAAAGCACGGTGAGTAAATCCAAAAAGCCTTTGTATAAGCGAGACCAGCCATATTTGGAGTTACCGTGTTTACGGGGATGATGAACCACGGGAATTTCAGTGACATGGAACCCTTCAGCATTGGCCATAATGGGGATAAACCGGTGGAGTTCACCGTAGAGGTTAAGGCGTTTTACCACTGCGCGCCGATAGGCCTTGAAGCCGCAATTGAAATCGTGTAATTGCATGCCGGAAAACAGGCGGGTGACGATATTGAAAAGTTTCGAGGGCAGTGTTTTGCTGAGCGGATCGTGGCGTGTTTCTTTCCAGCCGGATACCATATCGTACCCCTCATTGAGCTTGTCGATAAACCGTGGAATTTCGCATGGATCGTCCTGCAGGTCAGCATCGATGGTGAAAATAATCTCTCCTATTGCGCGTTCAAATCCGACGGACAGAGCGGTTGCCTTGCCAAAATTGCGTCGTAACCGAATGCCTCTGACGGATTGCGGATGTTGTTGTTGCAGCGCTGCAATTTTACTCCACGACTGATCTTGGCTGCCATCGTCTATGAATAAAATTTCAAACGTTTGCACATTGAGCTTATTGAGTGTGTGTTGCACATGCTCAAATAACTGTTGGAGCGTGTCTTGTTCATTACAGACGGGAACGATAAATGAATACTCCATCGGTGCGCTACCGTTAGCTCGTTCGAAATGCTCGCTGTGTGCCATCATTGCACGGAAAGGTTGTGCGGATCGAAATCTGGCTGCGGAAATTTAGGATCTAAATTTTTCAGGGTTTCCACCATAATGCTCGCAACGACCAGATTGCGATACCATTTGCGGTTTCCCGGAATGATATACCAGGGCGCAAACGACGTGCTGGTGCGCGTAATTGCCTCCTCATACGCTTCTGTGTAGGCAGGCCAAAGTGCGCGGTCTTTGATATCTTCAGGAAAGAGTTTCCAGTGTTTAGAGGGGTCTTCAATGCGCTTTATCAATCGTTTTTTTTGCTCCTCGTTGTCGATGTGTAAAAATAATTTAACGACGGTGGTGTTTTCATCCGTCAGCATGTGTTCGAAATCGACAATATGTTTAAAACGTTTAGACCAAACATCCCGAGGCATGAGTTGGCGAACTCTGACGGCCAGTACGTCTTCATAATGACTGCGGTTAAATATCGTGATCTGTCCGGTTTTGGGAGTTTGTTGATGAATTCGCCACAAATAATCGTGGTTCATTTCTAATGTGCTGGGCTTGCCAAAAGTGGCCACATGAATCCCTTGCGGGTCCAGGCCTCCGAATACGTGGCGTATGGTACCGTCTTTACCTGAGGTATCCATTCCCTGCAGGACAATCATGATGCGATGTTTCCGCTCTGCATAAAAAGCAACTTGCAGCTCGTAGAGTTCGGCTTTCAACCGATGCAGTTCGTGCACTCCAGCTTCTTTATTGCCGCTAAACCAGCTTTTATCGTTGGGATTCCATTGGTCGAATTTGAATTGCGCTCCTGGTTTCAACAAGTAATTGTCCATAAAGGAGCAAGTAATTAGCAGTCTCGCCGTGTGCATACCAATAAAATTTTTATTTTTTTCATATTTCTCGCAACTTTTTGCATATATTGCGTGACTTTTTTGATAGGGAGATCGGTTGGTTGGACAAATGCAGTGGCAAATAAGATTTTGCTTCAGTTATCCCCGAGGATTTTGTAGACCAGAGGTCTACGTTTTAAAATGAATTGAGCATATGAAAAAAAGTAAACTGTTCCCAAGACGGACGCGACTCCGTTCCCCTGGCTTCTCGTTAATTGAAATTCTGATTGTTATTGCGCTGATTGGCACCCTGGCGGGTTTAATGATTGCAAATTTGGACAGGTTTTTCAGTGCGGGTAAAGAGGATGCTGCAAAAATATTTGTCAACCAGGCCGTTAAGACTCCACTGCAAATGTACAGTATGCATATGAACGGTTATCCTACAAGTGAACAGGGCTTAAAAGCACTGTCTACGCCACCAGCTGGTGCTGGCAGCAGATGGCGTGGTCCTTATTTTGAAGATGGAAAGGAGCCGACGGATCCCTGGGGCCAACCCTACCAGTACGCCTCACCCGGAACCAAAAGCGGTAAGTCATATGATATTTGGTCTATGGGACCTGATAAAAAAAACGGTGGCGGCGACGATATTGGCAACTGGTAATCCAAAGCTGCACACTGTTGACAGGGCGTCGGATGCCGGTGGGAACGACCTGAGGACATGCGCATGAGGTCACTTGAAGGCGGCGGACGCATCCGATTGTGTCACAGTGGTGGGGGCACCCTTAATCCACCCCGTATACCCGGGTTCACTTTGCTGGAAATTATTGTCGTCATGGCGTTGATGGCGACTGTCACCGGGGTAGCCGTGCTATCGGTGGCCGGAATAACGGGTGTTCAGGACAAACCCATTGAACGCGTTTTCCGGGAGTATGTGCGCGAGGCCAGGATTCAGGCAGCTACGACCAAGAATGTGGTCTATCTTGCATACGAAAAAAGGCGCGGGGAGTTTATTTTGACAGAGCGGGATGGTGCAACAGTGGACCACTTTCTCAGCGATGAAGATTTTATCGAGCCGAGCGAGTGGGCCGTGAAATTCTACCCAAAGCTTGCGTCGGAAAGCAGCTTCGGCCTAAACAGCTCAGCAAGTGCGTATGCGTATGAACCGGTCCCTTATTTAGTCTTTCATCCCAGTGGTATTTCAACCGGTGCAAAAATTGTGTTTACAGAGGAAAGCGGTTACGAAAACACCTTAACACTAGACCGGTTTTCAAGTGGTCCTGCTCCCGGCGGTCTTGAAGAATTTTAGGTATGCTGGTAGCCAAACACACCCATTCGAAACCAGGACTGACGTTGATTGAAGCGCTGGTGGCGCTGGCGTTGTTTTCAATTGCCAGTGCTGTGTTGATTCAGAGTTGTGCAAATGCGTTGGAAGGCATCAAAGCTGTGACGAATTTAGATAACCGCGCGCAAGTATTTCGTTTCGCTATTCGACAGATCGTGCTCATTGCCGACCGGGATGAATTCGAAGACGGTGGTGAGATGCACACAATCGATGACAAAACGATTACTTGGAGCGCTGATGTAGAGGAGACCCGTATATTGGATCTGTTTAAAGTCACGTTGACGCTGACGCACTCGGATGACCATGCGTTTGGAAAAAATTTAAATCAGGAGGCCCATCAGGAAGTGTTGTATTTATTGCGCCCGGATTGGTCCGATCCGAGAGACTGGGAGACGCTCAAGGAGGAAAAACGCGAGGCACTTATGTCCAGACGCAATTTTTCTTTTTAACGAGTATGCGCAGATGGCGAACAACGAAGGTACACATGGATGCTGGCGTCGAGTTTTTCACGTATGGGCGTGTTAAGCGTGCGTTCACGTTGATCGAATTATTGCTCGCCTTGGCCATTGGCATGCTGGTGATGATCGCTGCAACCAGTATGTTGTTTTTTGTTGGCCAATTGTGGCAGCAGTCTGAAGAGCTGACCCAATTTGAAGAGCATACGGAAAGTGTGACTCAATTTCTGGAACATATTTTTGCAGGCAATCAAGTAGGAGGGGATGGTTCGCTTTGGAAAACGGTTCCGGGTGAAACGACCATGGAGGACGAAGTACTCAGTGTCCGCGTTTCAGGGGAATTGCCGCTATTCGCACTGGAAGACAACAGTGTTATTGCGTCTGCCAATGTCTACTTACGCGTTGTCAGTGGCAAGGGGCTTGTGATTGATTGGCAAACTGATGAGCAGGCAGCCGAAAATCAAAATAAAACTAACCAAACGGTCATTTCTAGATGGGTACAGTCAATGGAATATGCTTACTATGATTTGGAAAATGATAAGTGGGAGCACGCTGCAGAAATGATAGAGAACGATGAAGGCGCTCCACAAATCCCCAGTTTTATAAAACTTTCTTTTGTGCGCGAGGATGGACGTGAAGCCACGAGTTACGTAATGCTGCCCAGTATTCATTCAGGTGTGCCATCCTTTTAATTTAAAAATGCGATCCTATTCAATAACAGGCAGGTGCCAAAATTTAAATGCAAGTGTCGATACTGGCAGCAGCTCCTCGCGTGCAACCGCCAAAGGTGCAGTGTTGCTGGCAGTATTGGGAATCATTTTTTTGATGTCTTTCTTAGTCGTCCAGTTTGTGGATACAGCCGTTTCGCAAATTCGCCTGCAAGCAACGCTGAAAACCCGCCATGAGTTCAGTACGACGAGTTTTTCGGTCTTGGAGATTGTCAATGCTGTCATTCACGAGCACCAAATTTTAGATGATGGCAATATTTTCGGCCCGAGTCAGGGCTGGCGCGATCCAATTGCATATGCTGAATCCCTTGAATTGCCCGAAGATCTCGAAATAACTGTGGATATTATTGATGAGTCGGCCAAAATTTCACTGGTCGATATCGATCAGCAGCGGCTTAAGTTTCTTTTTGATGCTATGGAGATAGACCTCGACGAAGCAGACATGCTGACGGATTCACTGCTCGACTGGATAGATGAGGACGATGCGGAACGGCTCAATGGTGCAGAAGAAGGTTTCTACGCACGGCAAAATCCTCCCGTCAAGCCCGCTAATGAACCGTTGACGTCTTATGAAACGCTGCGCCATATACGGGGGTTTAAAGATTTGTTTTTTGATAATGAGACGCAATTGCCCAATCAATTGTTCAATGAATTCATTGCGGCAACCTCACTGTATTATAGAGGACCCGTAAATTTAAACGGTGCATCGGCATTGGTAAAAAAGGCTTTGGCGATGGAGCTGAAGTTTGATGTCGACACGATTGACCAGGCAATTGCGGGAAATGATTTTATTGTGGGTACGGAGGACGATACTTATTTTGGTGCTCCCAATGTAAGCTTGAGCGCGGTTGGCATGGCGGACAGTGATGCGGTTACGGACAAGGCGTCCATGATTAAAATCATTGTGCATGTCAGCCAGGGAAACAAAAACTACCAAATTACAGCTTTGGCTCATATTGAAAGCACGGCTGGTCGGCAGAACAGCCGCAGAAGAAATGACAGTGAGAATTCGGAGGATGCGGTCGAAGTTGAACCACCCGGCTCGAACGCAGGTGACGATTTGAACGATGCACAACAGGAAAGAGAGAGTGGGGTTGACGGTTCATCTGACGCCCCCATAAACTACCCGTTCAATATCTTGTCCATCGTCGAAAACACTCAATTCGATTAAATACTCTGGACAAAGATATGTAGATCTTAGAGTAACACCTTCGTATTTTGAAACTACCATCCTTATTAAACAACACCGGCGACGAGAAGGAATCCCAAATTGGTTGGGTTCCCGCCAACGTGTTTTTTTCCAAGACCATTCATTTGCCTGAAGGTGTGGACGGTGACGAAATCGCATCGTTTACGGAGCTGGAGGTCGAAGAACTTTCGCCGTTCCCTTTGGAGCAGTTAGTATGGGGGTATTTCGCAGATACGACACAGCGCGTCGTGTATGCATTTGCGACGGTGAAACCGCGGGTGGCGCCGATCTTGCTGGAAAAATGGGAAGATTGGATACACATTTATCCATCTTTCCTATCTCTCATTGATGTTCGCGTCGACGTCCCCACGATCAAGGGGTTGTGGCATGACAATGTGGTTACCCTCGTTTATTATGATGGCCGGTCTCCATTTCCCGTAGTGATGGAGCATGCGCTACTGACGAGTGCAGGGGAGCGTATCGAGGCTGATGCGGGTGGTGAAGATGCGGTTGGCACAGACGCAACAGCTGGACAACTTGAGCAAGCCCTGGCGGCCTACGCCCAATTGCAGAACGCATTTGGAATTGCCGATAAACACGTCGAAGCAGGACTGTTGGTGGTGTCGGAGCAATCAACCACGAACCACGATGTTGTAGTTTTAAACCTTCAGCGGTTTACCGCAGTCGATGCAGCACCTGAGATGTTAGCGCCCTTGACGATCGCTAAAGACAGCGGGCTCTGGAGTGCCGAGCTGCGTTCCAGCGACTATGTTGAGGGGCGTCTAAAGGTCATTGATTTTGATAAAAAACTGTGGAAAGCCTACAAGTTTACGGCACTGGTGGCGTTGTTGATGATATGCATGCTGGTCGGCAATGGCGTGTTTGCCTTGTTGGTCAATGCTCGCGAAGATCGCTACAATGCTCAAATGACAGCGAGTTCCGCTATTTCTGAAAAAATCGGCTATCTTGAGAGTTTGAAACGCTTTTCGGGCGAACAATTCAGGCCGCGCCTCATTTTTGAAGAGTTGAATAAATATCGGCCCGAAGAAATTTATTTTAAAAATTTGGAAGCACGGGTTGAAGAAAACCGGGTGAACATCCAAGGCATCGCGCAGAAGGTAAAAGAAGTAAACGAATATGTTGAGATTTTGTTGAAAACTCAGCGCTTTCAGCGAGAAAGTGTGCGGACCGATACGGGCTCTCAAGGTGACGTTAAATTCAACATGCGCCTGTCCTATATACCGCAGCTGACTGAAGGGGCCGTGACATCAACGGCAGATTCGATGCCAACCGACGAGGATTTTGCAGCGTTCGAACTAGACGAAGAAACCCCCAACATCATCGATGAATTTTAAAGCCGCTTATCAACGCATGTCGCTGCGCGAGCGAATCCTGCTCATTGCATTTATCTGGGTTGTTCTCTTTATTGCATTTGGGTATTGCATGCGATGGACTTCGCACAACCGCAGCGAGTGGAGTCAACTCACCCTGTTGTTGAACGCTCAACAGGAGTTGTTTGCGCAGCGGCCGACTGTGGAAGCGCAGCTCGACGAAATGTTACTGCGTTTTAATCGAGAAAAAACGTTCAGTGCCAGCAAGCTTAATGAGCGCGTAGATGAGTTGGCGCGCTCCATAGAATTGGTCTTCGTAAATTCGGGTTTCATTAAAACGGAACACGGTGTGACTGTCAGCCTGCACACCCTTACGGGATTTATCAAACGGAAGAAAATCGGCCAGATACTCGAGTTCGAAGAACTCCTTCGCGCAGAATATCCGTATATAACTTTAGACAATCTCAAGCTGACTGCCGAAACCGGGAATCCTGAATTTTTGACAGCTCGATTTGTAATTAAATCTTTCGAACTCAAATAGGACGCTGTAGCATCCGCATATATTCTTATAAGCATGTATTATTTCAACCGAACAATCTCGAAATATTTCAGGTCTGTTTTTATATTTTCAACAATGCTGACTGTCATTGTGTCAGCATTGCAATGCAGCACTCTCAATGCTCAAGAAGAGAGGCCACTTGCGGATGAGCCAGCCGACCGCCGTCCTGTCGTCCGCCCCAGAGACGCATTTCCCACGCAGCCGGCACCTATCCCCGCTGAAGCTGCAAGTCCTGAAGACCAACCGCCGCCACCATCCCTTGCGAATTTACCACCGATGGCCCCAGAAATTGACAGACAGAGTGCTTTAGACAGATTGCGCGAGCGGATGCGCAGTCGTTCTACGAATAATGGTGAAGCAGCCGATGTGCAGGCGGCTAATCGCGCGGGAGGCATTGATTTAGCTAGCGATCAAGCAGCCGCCGAAGAAGAGCAGGAAGAAATGCTCAGAGAACTGGTTATTGTCGATATGGATGGGCCTAGCCTGTTGAAGATGCTGGAAGACTTAACCGAAAAGCACGTGCTGAGTGCGCAGAATTTACCCACCGTGAAGATTAATTTTGAGATGCGCACTGAGCTGACCAAATCTGAGGCCATCCTGGCCGTCGAGAGTTTGCTGACGCTCAACGGCATTGCGATAACTGAAATCGGGGGAAAATTTCTTAAAGCGGTTCCGGCACAGACCATCGGCACCCAGGTCCCGATTTTTTTGGAGGGACCCGCTGCGGATTTGCAGCCCAGTCAGCAAATTTATTCAAAATTGTACACATTCGATTATTTGAGTGTGGCCAATGGGGAAGTCCAACCATTGCTGCAACCGATTTTATCGCAGCAGGGACAGAGCATCGTGCCGTTTAATAAATCGAATTCGATGTTGATCACGGATTCTTTGGTCAATTTGCAGAGAGTTGAACGTATCATGGCAGAGGCCGATTCACCGGAGCCGGTCGACGAGGATACGATTCATTTCTTTCAAATAAAATATGTGAAAGCATCCGACTTAAAATCGCGTTTGGATTCGATGATCAACAATACACTGCGACAATATTTGCAAAACAACACGAGCGTAGAATTTGATGAGCGGACCAACCAACTCATTGTGGTTACTCACAAGAGTAACTTGCCCCTCATCGAACGCATGATTGCCAGCTTGGATATCGATATTGAACCCTCTACCACCAGCAAAGTGTTTTATATTAAACACGCTAAAGCCGAAGAGGTGGACCAACTGCTCGAAGAAGTGATTCAAGGGCAGCAACAACAGAAAAACGATCGAAATAGCAATAACAACAATCGTACCGAGGCTGCTGTTCAACCAACCACCGGCAATGCACCCAATACACCCCCGGTGCCGCCGCCCCCTGCGGTATCGAATAACAACGGCTCAGCAGGCAATGAGAGTGGCGAGAACCTACAATTCAGTGAGTTCATAACCATTGTAGCCGATGAGCGCAGCAATGCCATTATCGTCTATGGAACGCATTCTGATATCCGTCAAGTTACTCGACTCATTGATGATATCGATGTATTATTACCGCAGGTAAAAATCCGGGTATTGATAGCGGAGATCACACTGGACAGATCCGACGGTTCAGGTATCAATCGTCTCGGATTAACCCATAGCTTAAATTTATCGGGTGCCAGTGGCAGCGAAAAACAGATTGATATCGGCGGACCGGGTTTCAGCACCTCGATGAACTTGCGCAATGGCGATTTTAACTTGGTGCTCCAAGCTGTAAACCGCGACAGTAATGCAAAAATTCTTTCTAATCCTGAAATTGTCACCACGCACAATCAAGAAGCTTCGATTAATGTCAGTGAATCTCGGCCCATTATCACGGGAACCACCACGTCCACTGTCAATGCCGATACCACCTCTAGCACTGTGCAATACCGTGATATCGGTATTCAGCTTAAAGTGACCCCGCTGATTGGATCCAGTGGCATCATTCAATTGGAGATCGAGCAAACAGTGGAAAATATTTTGGGAGAAATTCCAGTTGACGGTAACGACCAGCCCATTATTGGCAAAAAAGAAGCCGTTACATTTATCAGTGTCGATGATGGTGACGTGGTCATCCTTGGCGGTTTGCAAAGCCGTGATATTTCTACATCGCGAGAAGGGCTCTTTTTGTTGAGCGATTTGCCCTTCATTGGCGATTTGTTTTCGGGGCATAGCAGTGATGACCAGCGCCGCGAGCTGATGATTTTCATTCAGCCTCAGGTGATCAATAACCGGGCGGATGCTCAACGCCAATTGGAAGAAAAATTGAATACATTAGAAGGCGGCCCGATGATTCGCAATGTGATTGAGGACGGTGATATGAAGGCATTTGATTTTGAAGATCGTTGGCAGATAAGCCGACCTTTACACCTCAGACCCAAAGCGAAGCGCTAGAACGCAATTTAAATTTTTCGACGAAAATGAATCCATTGGAAACGATGCTCAATTCTCTAAGCGAGGAGCAAAATGCCGAGTTGCTCGAAACACCTCGGCATGAGCGGATGAGAAAGTTAGCCGATTTTTTGGACGAGAAGGAGGACGCACTGTTGGAACGCTTATCGTCTCTTATGCACTTACCCTTACTCGAAGGAGATGTAGAGCTTTCAGATGAAAAGACCGATAATATTCCGTTGCGACTGATTCACGAATACCAATGTCTGCCGATTCAATCTAAAAATGGTCACGACCCCAGCGGATTGACCCTGGTAACGGTTTGGCCACCAAACCGCGACATGGACAACTGGATCTATGCGTGTTGCGGCAAAAAGCCGATTTGGTATCTGGGGCCAGCTGAAAAGGTCAATGAAAAGATTTCACAAGTATTCGGGGTGGGGTCGGACAGCCTGGACGATTCCGATCTTGAAGGGTTTGCCGATGTCCAAACTGAGGAAAAAGAAGATGAAGATGAAGACGCTGCGCTGATTCGCTTCGTCAATGAAATTATTACCAAAGCGGTCGCAGATCGCGCTACGGACATTCATTTCGAACCCCAGCGAGCTGAACTACAAATTCGCTACCGAATTGATGGTCAGTTGGTACCTGTACGGGTCCCGGATAACCTGGTGCATTTTCAAAAGGCCATTATTTCGCGTTTGAAGATCATGGCCAAGCTTAATATCTCCGAGCGTCGTCGACCGCAGGATGGCCGTATCGGTTTCACCTTGGGTAAAGAGGATTTTGACATTCGTATTTCTTCCCTGCCCACGATGTATGGAGAAAGTATCAGTTTACGTTTGTTGAGTAATAAGTCACAACCGGTAACCATCCGTGAACTAGGCTTCTTGCCCGCAGATGAGTCGGCTATTGATAATAACCTGGCACGCCCGCACGGTATCGTTCTGGCTACGGGACCTACTGGAGCTGGTAAATCCACTACACTCAGCGCGTTTATTCGGCGTATTCGCTCGCCCGAACGCCGCATCATTACGATTGAGGACCCGGTAGAGTATGAAATTGCCGGTATTAACCAAACCCAGGTTCACCATGAAATTGGACTGACCTTTGCGAGCTCCTTGCGCAGTGTGTTACGCCAAGATCCGGATGTGCTGATGGTGGGTGAAATCCGCGACCGCGAAACAGCCGAAATTGCCATCCGTGCATCCCTCACCGGTCACCTTGTGTTGAGTACCTTGCATACGAATGACTCTCCGGGTGCGCTGACACGTTTGATCGACATGGACATCGAGCCCTTTCTAATTGCCTCATCGGTCGAAATGATCATTGCTCAGCGTCTTGTGCGCCGGTTGTGCGATCATTGTGGGAAGCCCTGGGACGTGGATGTTGCCTATCTCAGCTCATGTCTGGTCGCCTTGCATGTGGATCCATCAGAGATCACGCACGCGCACACTGTAAAGGGACCCGTAGGCTGTGACCACTGCCGCAATCTCGGTTATCGGGGGCGGGTTGGCTTGTTCGAAATCCTCAAAAACAACGATGACATTCACGAGTTGATCATCCGTAAGGCATCTGCTCGGGAGATTCGCATCTGTGCTGAGGCGCAGGGCATGCGCACATTGCAGGCCTGTGGCTGGGAACAGGTCAAGCGAGGCATCACTTCTTTGCCGGAAGTCATGCGTTATGCCGAAATGATCACCAGTTCGACTAAAGAAGACTAAGCGTATGCCAGTTTTTGAATATAAAGGAGTCGATAAAGCGGGTAAGTCAATAAGTGGCACGGTGGACGCAGTTGACCGTAAGCAGGTCATCAAAAAACTGCGTTTGCAGCATATTAAGCCCGTGCAGATAAAAACCGGAAAAGGCAAGCGTCCGGCCAAGGTTGACCGGGTTGGCGTCAAAGAAAAAGTAGAGAGTCCTGCGAAATCCTCCTCGGAATCGTTCATGAGCCGGTTTCAGCAAGGCGAAAAACTGGCACTGCCGTTTTTTACCAAGTTGCTGCAATTACACAACAGCGGCATGCCACTGGGAGACGCGGTTAATTTGATGAGTCAACGCATGTCTTCGACGGCACTGAAAGAATTATCTGCACAATTGTACAAAGACTTGAGTGAGGGACGCACATTGGCGACTTCGATGCGGCAGGTGCCGTCTGTATTTGACCCCACGATGGGGCATTTGATCGAAGCGGGAGAAGCGACGGGCAATCTGGCACCCATTCTGGAAAACATTATTGAGAATCTGGAGCAACGGGCTGAGTTGAGAAAAAAAATTGCTGCTGCCATGGCCTATCCCATGCTGATCGGCATGGTCGCCCTCGGCGTTGTGGCCCTGTTTTTGTTTTTTTTACTGCCGAGAATTCAAACAATGATGGAATCCTTAGATGGTGAACTCAATATAGCCGCACGCATCATGATTGGGTTTTCCGACTTTTCTGTGAAAGAAGGTCCCTTTGTATTTGCCGGTTTGATCGCATTGTTGATCGCTTATATCCAATGGCGTAAAACAGAAAAAGGACGTATTATCAGCGACCGCTGGATATTGAAGGTGCCGATGATCAGTAGCATTTACTACAATGCAGACATTTGTCGTATCACAAATATCATGGGCATATTATTGGGCAATGGTGTCAATACGACCGAGAGCTTGCGACTGGCTGAGAATACTGTCCAAAATCGTTCATTACTGGCACGGTTTCAGGCTGCCCGCACATTGATCAATGACGGTGCCCCTTTTTCAGCCTCATTCAAACGTTTTGCCATCTTTTCCGATATGGACATTGATATCCTTAATATTGGGGAAAATACTGGCAGCGTTGTAGCGGCTTTTAAGGAATTGTACCGCACGCATTCGATCGAACTGGAAAGTAAGTTAAAGTTTTCAACTAATTTACTGGCGGGTGGCGCATTGGCTTTTGCGTTCGTTATGGTTTTTGTCCTGACCCTGGGGATTGTTACCAGTATCCTTCAACTCAGTGAAACGATGATGGGCGGGTAGCCCGCGAGGTGTCGGGTATCGGGTGCCCAGCCATTCCGTCGATGGCAAGTCGACTCAGGAGCCCGGATGTGCAACAACAGGTTTGGTTTGCAAAAAAATTTGCCAGTGATTACAGTTGCGTCCTTTAAAGTGAACCTGAACACTTGGAAACTATGCGATACTTTACAGCTCACAAAATACGGGATTTTGGCAGCGCTCAATTGCGACCTTTAAGAATGCTGCAATGTGCAGCGGCTGTGTTGTGCAGCGGTTTGTTGTTGCCATCACATGCTCTTCAAGCACAAGCAGATGCACATCAAGAGGATGTAGTCGGATTACAGTTCGAACGCTCAGGTCAAGCGGGTTTTGTCCATTTGCAGATAGTGGATCACGCGTTTAGAGTTACCTTTCTCGATGCGCAGAAACAGCCTGAAGTGGATAACAAAGTAGTTGAGGTGATCGTCCAAGCTGAAGCCATCGAAGGAGATCGGGATCGTGAGGTTTATTATCTCGATAAGGTCAAAAATGAGCCTTTTTACGAAACTGATCGGTTTATTGAGGCCCCCTATATTTATAATGTGAAACTCCTTGTTAAGTCGAAGCAACGCGTTCGCAGTTATTCTAAGCGGAGTGGCTATCGGCAAAAAATCATTATGCGTTCGTATGGATTCACGATTTTGAATCAACTGGTGGAATGAATCAGTCGCTGCATGAATCGCTCGATAATTAGAGTCGCAATTGAAAACACTCCCTAAATCGGCTTGGGCATGGGCGCTTTATGATTTTGCAAATACCGGCTATGCCATGGTGGTGTTGGCACTCATCTTTCCGCGTCTGTACAAGACATTTTGGGCGGCAGATCTATCCGTCAGTGAGCAGACAACCTACTTCAATATCACCGTTGCCGTCGCCTCGATCCTAGTGGCGGTCCTCGCACCGTTCCTGGGCAGCTTGGCGGAAATGGGCGGACTGCGTAAACGCCTTTTATTTGCGTTTGCTGGACTGGGTATCCTCTCAGCTTTGGGTATCGGTCTCATTGGCGAAGACCTTTTCTGGTTGGCCAGTAGCGTATATATCCTGGGAACAGTGAGCTTCTATTGCTCCAATATTTTCTTCGATTCGATGCTGTCCACGGTATCCAGCAAAGATAACCGTAATTTTATCAGTGGGCTTGGCTTTGGGCTGGCCTACACTGCCGGCCTTTCACTGATCCTGATCAGCGTCTTGTGGTTGGGGACTGTCGACCCCGAAGATGAAGGAGCGATCATCACCATTAGTCGATGGCACTTTGTGTTAGCGGGCTGCTGGTGGGCGGCATTCAGTATTCCTTTGCTGTTCACTTTTCGGGAGCAACGAAAAGAGATCACGGGATCTTGGATCGATTTGGTCCGTTCAAGTTTTATCGCAATGTGGAGAACCTTTTTAGAGATTGTTAAGGTCAAACATATCTTTTGGTTTTTGTTGGCTTATTTATTTTATATTGATGGGGTCAATTCGATTATTTTGACAGCAACGTCCTACGGAACGACTATTGGGTTCACACAAAAAGAAATCAATATCGGTTTCATTTGCGTCCAGGTGGTGGGCATTCCCTGTGCGATTGTATTTGGTTTACTGGCCGATAAATTGGGAGCACGAAAAATGATTCTGACCGCCATTGTGCTGTATGCCGGAATCGCTGTTTACGGTGCGTTTGTCACCAACGAACCGATACGTGTATGGGGGGTTGCGATCCCGGAGATGTATGTGCTCGCATCGTTAATTGGGGTGGTCCAGGGAAGCATTCAAGCGTTGAGCCGGGCTTATTTCACCAGTATTATTCCGGAAGATAAAGCAGTAGCTTATTTTGGATTTTACAGTATGATTGGCAAAAGCGCGGCTATTTTAGGGCCTTTATTGGCCGGCATGGTCACCTGGGCCTTTAATAACCCCGAGTATCCAGTATGGAGTACCCGTCTGGGATTTGGTTCTTTATCCATATTGTTTGTCCTGGGGGGGATTTGTTTTTTAAAGAGTCGAAAACTCGAGGCATAGACGCATGTATTATCATTCTACAAACACCGTATTCGCCGCACGCAGCATTCGCTATTGCCCGAGATGCGCCAGTCCAGATATAGCAGTGGTTGTAGATAAGCAAGTGAGCTGTCGCAACTGCCATTTTTCCTTGTTTATGAATACAGCGACAGCGGCTGCTGCACTGCTGTTCAATACACATGGAGAATTGTTACTGGTGAAGCGGGCACAGGAACCGCAAAAGGGAAAATGGACGCTTCCCGGTGGGTTTGTAGACTATGACGAAAGTGCTGAAAACGCTGTCATCCGTGAAGTCAAAGAAGAGACCCATCTATCGGTCAAGGATCTCAAATTCGTGCTGTCGTATCCAAACCGGTACACTTATAAACACATCATTTATCATACGGTTGATCTTATGTTTACGGCGACAGTGGAGGACTGGAGTGCATTAAATGCACAGGATGAAGTCGATGCTATTGATTTCCGTGGTTTGCATACGATTCAGGCCGAAGAAATTGCTTTTCCCGCTGTGTGGCAAGCGATAATTTCA
>Ga0102943_1000974_pt1 | contig 18339 bp, 18 predicted proteins | sample SalPonC_black_MG_FD_78174 | JGI IMG/M metagenome (GOLD analysis project Ga0102943, IMG submission 78174) | Salt pond soil microbial communities from South San Francisco under conditions of wetland restoration - Salt Pond MetaG... | ecosystem: Environmental > Aquatic > Marine > Intertidal zone >...
GACGTCCTCACCCACTGCTTCCGCCCCTACCCCAACTCGCCCGCCACCGCGCAGGGCACGATCCGCCCCGGCGTGCTCGACGCCCGCGCCCGCGGCGTGCTCTTCGACGTCGGCCACGGCAAGGGCTCCTTCGCCTTCAAGACCGCCCGCGCGATGCTGGCGAACGGCTTCCTGCCCGACACCATCTCGTCCGACGTCCACCAGCTCTGCATCGAGGGGCCGGCCTTCGACATGGTCACCACCATGTCGAAGTTCCTCTGCCTCGGCGTCCCGCTCGACGAGGTGATCCGCCGCTCCACCGTCAACGCCGGCTTCGCGCTCGGGCGCCCCGAGCTCGGCACCCTCAAGCCCGGCGCCGTCGGCGACGCGACGCTGCTCCGCGTCGAGGAGGGCCGCTTCGACTACGTCGACGTCGTCGGCGAGACGATGACCGGCGACCGCCGCATCGTCTCCGAAGGCGTCGTCGTCGGCGGGAGGCGCTGGCCGTGACGACCGCCCCCCATCTCGAGCCCGAGCACGAGGCCCTGCGCGACCAGGTCCGCCGCTTCGTCGAGACCGAGATCAAGCCCCACGCCGAGGCCTGGGAGGAGGCCGGAGAGACCCCCCGCGCCCTCCTCCGCCGCATGGGCGAGCTCGGCTTCCTCGGCATCCGCTACCCCGAGGAGCACGGCGGCTCCGGCATGGACGCCCGCGCCACCGCCGTCTGGGCGGAGGAGCTCGGCCGCTCCACCTTCTCCGGCGTCGCCATCGGCGCGCTGGTGCACACCGACATGGCCTCCGTCCACGTCTGGAACGCCGGCAGCGAGGCCCAGCGCGCCCGCTGGATGCCCGGCATCGTCTCGGGCGAGACGCTGACGGCGGTGGCCGTCACCGAACCCGGCGCGGGCTCCGACGTGAAGGGCATCCGCACCCGCGCCCGGCGCGAGGGCAACGGCTGGCGGCTCGACGGCGCCAAGGTCTACATCACCAACGGCGTCAACGCCGACCTCTACTGCGTCGCCGCCAAGACCGACCCCGACGCCCCGCCGAGCCGCGGCGTCACCATGTTCCTCGTCGAGAAGGGAACCCCCGGCTTCGAGGTCGCCCGCCGCCTCGACAAGCACGGCTGGCGAAGCTCCGACACGGCCGAGCTCCGCTTCGAGGACTGCCGCCTCCCCGCCGACGCCGTGCTGGGCGAGGAGGGCCGCGGCTTCCACGCGATCATGGAGAACTTCCAGAACGAACGCCTCGTCCTCGGCGCGATGACGGTGGGCGAGGCGCAGGCCGCCCTCGACCTCACCGTCGACCACCTGAAGTCCCGCCAGGCCTTCGGCGCGCCCCTCTGGGACAAGCAGGCGATCCGCCAGCGCATCGCCATGCGCTCGGCCGAGGTCGCGGCCGCCCGCGCCCTCGTCTACACGACCGCCGCCCGCGACGCGGCGGGCGAGGACGTCGTGCGCGAGGTCTCGATGATCAAGGCCCTCTGCGGCGAGCTGGTGAACGCCGTGACCTACGACTGCCTCCAGTTCCACGGCGGCGCCGGCTACATGCGCGGCATGGCGATCGAGCGCATGGCCCGCGACGCCCGCGTCCAGTCGATCGGCGGCGGCGCGACGGAGGTGATGCTGGAGGAGGTCGCCAAGCGCCTCTGACCCAAGGGGGCTGCGCGCCGCTCGGAGGGCCTCCGGCCCCCGCTCGCGCCGCGCGTCGGCGCGCGGGGCGCGCGCCTCCCGCCCAGCCCCGTCGTTGCGGCGAAGGCCGCGGCGCGCGTAGCGTCGCGGATCGGAAGAAGGAGACCCCGCCCATGGACGGCCCGACGGAGTGGAACGGCCTCGAGATCGGCTACGACGTCCCCGCCGCCCCCGGCATGGCGGAAGCGGAGATCGTCACCCCCGCCCTCTGCCTCGACCTCGACGCGCTGGAGCGCAACCTCGCCGCCATGCAGGCCCGCGCCGACGCGGCCGGCCTGACCCTCCGCCCCCACGCCAAGACCCACCGCTCGGCCGATGTCGGCCGCCTCCAGGTCGCCGCCGGCGCCGTCGGCCTCTGCTGCCAGACCCTCAGCGAGGCCGAGGCGCTGGCCCGCGGCGGCCTGACCGACCTCCTCGTCACCAACGAGGTCCGGGGCCCCCGCCGCGCCGCCCGCGCGGCCCGCCTCGCGCAGCGGATCCGCCTCGGCGTCTGCGTCGACGACACGGCCGGCGTCGCGGAACTCGCCGCCGCGGGCCTCGGCACGGACGCCGTCCTCGACGTCTACGTCGAGATCGAGGTCGGCAACCTCCGCTGCGGCGTCCCCCCCGGCGCCCCCGCCGCCGCGCCGGCGGAGGCCGTCGCCGCCGCCCCCGGCCTGCGTCTCGCCGGCCTTCAGGCCTATCACGGCAAGGCCCAGCACATCCGAGACCCCGCCGAGCGCCGCGCCGCGATCGACGCCGCCGCCGGCGCCGTGCGCGAGACCCTCGCCGCGCTCGAGGCCGCGGGCCTCCCCTGCCCCGTCGTCGGCGGCGCCGGCACCGGCTCCTGGCCCTACGAGGCCGCCGCCGGCCTCTGGACCGAGCTGCAATGCGGCTCCTACGCGTTCATGGACGCCGACTACGCCGCCGTGCCCGACGAGACGGGCGCCGGCCCCGCCTTCGAACACGCCCTCTTCGTCCTCGCGGAGGTGATGAGCGTCCCCGCCCCCGGCCGCGCCGTCTGCGACGCCGGCCTCAAGGCGCTGGCGATGGACTCCGGCCCGCCCCGGATCATGGACCGCGAGGGCCTCGCCTGGCGCGGCGCCTCGGACGAGCACGGCATCCTCGACGACCCCGGCGAGACGCTGGCCGTCGGCGACCGCCTCCGCCTGATCCCCGGCCACTGCGACCCGACCTGCAACCTCCACGACTGGTATGTCGGCCTCCGCGACGGCCGGGTGGAGGCGCTCTGGCCCGTCACCGCCCGCGGCAAGGGCTTCTGATCCCGAGGGGACCCGCGCGGAGCGCGTCGCCCCTCGGCCTCGGCCGAACGGCCAGCGCGCGGCGCCCGAGGATCGCGACGGGTCGCGATCCTCGCGAAGACGGATGCCCGCTTGCCGCCGCGGCGCCCCCGCGCCTAACCTCCCGCGGCAACAGAGGAGGAGCCCCATGCCCGAACCCCGCGAAGTCACCATCGCCCTGATCGACGAGATCCAGAAGGGCTTCAACGACCACGACGTCGACGCCATCCTCTCGCACTTCGCGGACGACTGCGACTGGCTCATGGCCAGCGGCCCGGACCTGCCCGAAGGCCGCCGCTGCGTCGGCAAGGCCGAGATCGCCGAGGTGCTGCGCACCCGCTACGCCGCCATCCCCGACATGCGCTGGGAGGACATGCGCCACTTCCTCTGCGGTCAGGAGAAGGCGCTGTCGGAATGGACCGTGCGAGGCACGCCCAAGGACGGCCCGGCTCTGGAGCGCCTCGGCTGCGACATCTGGACGTTCAAGGACGGCTGGGTGACGCGCAAGGACACCTACTGGAAGTTCCCCGCCTGACGCACGGCCGCCGGGGGGCGGGTCGCGCCCCCCGCAAGGCTTCAGCCGGGGGCGCGATCCGCCCCACAAGCCTCCACGGCGCCGCGGCCCGCACCCGCCACAGCGCCCGCATCCCCCGGCGGGGGCGCGGGCGCGGGGCCGCCTCAGTTCGCGCGCCGGCGGTTCGACGTCCCCGGCAACGTGCCCTCCAGCTTGCAGATGATGCCCAGCATCACCTCGTCCGCCCCGCCGCCGATGCTCGCCAGACGCCCGTCGCGGAAGGCGCGGGCGATCGGGCTCTCCCACGTGTAGCCGTTGCCGCCCCAGTACTGCAGGCAGGAATCCGCCACCTCGCGCAGCAGCCGCCCGGTCTTGAGCTTCGCCATCGAGGCGAGGCGCGTCACGTCCTCGCCCGCGACGTAGCGCTCCACCGCCGACCAGGCCATCGCGCGCAGCGCCTCGACCTCCGTGCGCAGCTCGGCCAGACGGAAATGCACCACCTGGTTGTCCAGCACGGACCCGCCGAAGACCTTCCGGTCCCGCGCATACTCGATCGTCATGTCGATCTGCCGGTCCAGCCAGCGCAGCGCGTTCACCGCCGCCCAGAGCCGCTCCTCCTGGAACTGCATCATCTGGTAGGTGAAGCCCTTGCCGCGCTCGCCGACCACGTTCTCGGCCGGCACGCGCACCTCGTCGAAGAACAGCTCGGCCGTGTCCGAGCTCATCATGCCGATCTTGCGGATCTTCCGCCGCTCGATCCCAGCGGCGTCCATCGGCACCACGATCAGGCTCTTGTTCCGGTGCGGGCCGCCCTCGTCCTCGGTGTTGGCCAGCAGGCAGCACCAGTCGGCCTTCATGCCGTTGGTGATCCACATCTTCCCGCCGGAGATCACCCAGTCCCCGCCGTCCCGCCGCGCCGTCGTCCTCAGCGCCGCGACGTCCGAGCCGCCCGAGGGCTCGGAGACCCCGATGCAGCTCACCATCTCCCCCGCGATCGCCGGCGCCAGATACTCCCGCTTCAGGCGGTCCGACCCGAAGCGCGCCAGCGCCGGCGTCGCCATGTCCGTCTGCACCCCGATCGCCATCGGCACGCCCCCGCAGGAGACCGCGCCGGTCTCCTCCGCCAGCACCATCGAATAGGAGAAGTCGAGCCCCAGCCCCCCGTATGCCGGATCGTACTTGATGCCGAGCAGGCCGAGATCCCCCATCTTGCGGAACACCTCGTGCGACGGGAACCGCTCCGCCTCCTCCCAGGCGTCGACGTGCGGCTCGATCTCCTCGCGCACGAAGCGCGCCGCCGTGCGGCGCAGCGCCTCATGCTCCTCGGTCAGCAACATGCCCGGTCCTCCCCTTGGGTCTTTTCGGCGCGGAGCGTGATCCGCCCCCCCGCCGAAGGCAACATCCCGTTGCCGAAGCCCCCGCGCGGCTGTTTGATGCCCCTGCAGGAGCGCCCGCGGCAGACGGGCGCCGAAGGGATCAGGGAGGGACGGGCATGGCCGGACGGGTCGAGGGCAAGGTCGCGCTGGTGACGGGGGCGGGCTCGGGCATCGGCCGCGCCTCGGCGCAGGCGCTGGCGCGCGAGGGCGCCGCGGTGATCGCGACGGACGTGACCCAGCCGGAGGTCGAGGCGACGGCCGAGGCGATCCGCGCCGCCGGCGGCAAGGCCCGCGCCCTCCGCCACGACGCCGCCTCCGAGGCGGACTGGCAGGCCGTCCTCGCCTCGATCCGCGAGGAGGAGGGCCGCCTCGACGTCCTCGTCAACAACGCCGGCGTCTCCGGCGGCCGCACGCCCTTCTTCGAGACGACGCTGGAGCTCTGGCGCCAGGTCCAGGGCGTCAACGTCGAGGGCGTGTTCCTGGGCACGAAGCTCGGCGCGATGATGATGGCCGAGGCCGGCGGCGGCTCCGTGATCAACGTCTCCTCGATCTACGGCATCGTCGGCGCCGCGGGCTCGGTCTCCTACTGCGCCTCCAAGGGCGCCGTGCGCCTGATGACCAAGGCGGCCGCGGCGGAGATGGCGCGCGACCGGACCCGCGTGCGCGTCAACTCCGTGCATCCCGGCTTCATCGACACCGGCATGACCTCCCCCTTCCTGACCCAGGACGCGTTCCGCGAGGCCGTGACCGCCAAGATCCCGACGGGGGAGGTCGGCCGCCCCGAGGACATCGCCGCCGCCGTCCTGTTCCTCGCCTCGGACGAAAGCCGCTACATGACCGGCGCCGAGGTGGTCGTCGACGCCGGCTGGACCGCGGTCTGAGGGCGCGCGATGTATCAGGTCACGCTCACCGAAGCCCGCTTCCCCGCCCAGGACGACCTGCCGCTGGTCGAGAAGACGGTGGCGGACGTCCTGCACGAGGCCGCCGCCGCCGCCCCCGACGCCCCGGCCCTGACCGAGATCGGGATGGACGGCCTGCCCGGCCGCCGCTGGACCTACGCCGAACTCCTCAGCGCCTCCGAAAGCCTCGCCCGCGCCCTCTCCACCCGCTACGCGCCGGGCGAGCGGATCGTGGTCTGGGCCCCGAACGCCCCCGAATGGGTGCTGACGGAATACGCCTGCGCCCTCGCCGGCCTCACCCTCGTCACCGCGAACCCCGCCTATCAGGCGGCCGAGCTCGCCTACGTCCTCGATCAGTCCAAGGCCGCCGGCCTCTTCATCACCCGCGAACACCGCGGCAACCCGATGGCCGAGATCGCCGCCGCCGCCGCGGCCGAGGCTCCGGCGCTGCGCGAGATCGTCGACCTCGAGGATCCCGCCGCCCTCCACGCCCGCGGCGACCGGCCGGAGGCGCTCGCGACCGTCGCGCCCGGCGACGAGGCGCAGCTGCAATACACCTCCGGCACCACCGGCTTCCCCAAGGGCGCGCGCCTGCACCATCTCGGCCTCGTCACCAACGCCGCGCACTACATGGCCCGCGCCGGGATGCGGGAGGGGGACGTGGTCGGCAACTACATGCCGCTGTTCCACACCTCCGGCTGCGGCATGTCGGTCCTCGGCTGCGCGCAGAACCGCGGCCATCTCGTCCTCTTCCGCATGTTCGAGCCCGACGCCGTCCTCGACCGGCTCGAGGACCAGCGCGTCAACTGCATGACCGGCGTGCCGACCATGCTGATCGCGCTGCTCGAGGCGCAGGCCCGCCGCCCGCGCGACACCACCTCCGTCCGCATCTGCGTCTCCGGCGGCTCGATGGTGGCGCCCGAACTGGTGCGCCGCGTCTCCGCGACCTTCGGCTGCCCCTTCCAGATCGTCTACGGCCAGACCGAGACCTCGCCGGTCATCACCCAGCACCACTCGACCGACGACATCGACACCGTCGCGAACACCATCGGCCAGCCCCTGCCCCGGCAGGAGGTCTCGATCCGCCGCGTCGAGGACGACAGCACCGCCGACATCGACGAGATCGGCGAGATCTGCGTGCGCGGCTACTGCCGGATGCTCGGCTACAACGACGACCCCGAGGCGACGGCCAAGACCATCGACGCCGAAGGCTGGCTGCACACCGGCGACCTCGGCACGATGGACGCCCGCGGCTATCTCAGCGTCACCGGCCGCGTGAAGGAGATGATCATCCGTGGCGGCGAGAACCTCTTTCCGGCGGAGATCGAGAACTGCCTGCTCGAACATCCCGCCGTGGGCGAGGTCGCCGTGGTCGGCCTGCCGGACGAGACATGGGGCGAGATCGTCGCCGCCGTGATCCGCCCCGCCCCCGGCGCGGCGCCCGACCCGGCCGAGCTCCGCGCCCATTGCCGCGCCCGCATGGCTCCGATGAAGACCCCCACGGTCTGGTTGCGGGCCGAGGGCTTCCCCCTCACCGGCTCCGGCAAGGTCCGCAAGTTCGCCCTTCGCGACGCTTGGGCGGCGGGGCAGCTGCACGAGCTCTGAACTCCGCCGGCCGAAGCGAACCCGCCGCCGCCTTGGAGCGGGGACGGACGTGACGTCCCGAACCCGTCGCTCCAGATCTTCGTGACGCGCGCGACCAGGCCGTTCTCGAACCGCATGACGTGGACGTGGTCCTGCGCCAGCGCCAGCGCCCCTGCCCCTTCGTCCGGCGCCGTCGGCGTTCCCCTGAACACGCCGAAGAACATGTATTGTGCGGCGCAGTCAGACAGCCGCGCACCTTCGCCAGCGCCTCGGGCTGGCAGGAAAACCCTCCGTCGGCCTTGCACCAGCGGCGGCAGACCTCCCAGCCCTCGCCGTGCTCCGGCGCGTCGAAGAACGCAGCGGCCTCGCGCCGTCGATCATCTCCGGACCTCCACCGCCGCCGCCCCGCGGCACGCGATCGCCCCCCGACCCGGCGCAGCCGCGCCGCGTACGGAGAGCGCAGCCCGCGCCCCGCCGACGCTCCGGCGCGACGGCGGGGACGGGCGTCATCACGAGCCGGGCCGCCGAAGCGGCGCCGCGCGACGCCCGCCGGCCAGCCGTTCGGCCGCGGCAGCGCCCCGTGTCTCGAGCCCCAAGGCCTCGAAGCCCCGGCCGGCGGAAACCGGCCCGCTTCCGCGCCCCCGTTTGCGCCCGCCCCGCCGGGCGGCTATGCCCCCGCCCAGCCCCCGCTCCGGAGCCGCCCGCCGTGACCGATCCCGACCCCCTCCGCCCGGACCTCGCCCAAGCGCCGCCGCGCACGGCGCAGGAGGCGCGCCGCCAGGCCCGCCGGGCGCTGGCCAAGGCCCGATGGGAGGCCGAACTCGACGGCCCTTGGCCGCGCGCGCGCGCCTGGATCAACATGCTGCTGGTCGATCACGGCGTGCTCCGCGCGGTCTACCTCAACCTTCACCCCGTCGGCCGCACCCGCCCGCCCCGCGCCTGGCGCGCCGCGCAGCCGCTCCCCGGCCAGATCGCGCGCCTGGCCCGCCGGCACGGCCTGCGCAGCGTCGTCAGCCTCCGCGGCGGCGTCCTCTTCGGCTCGTATCCGCTGGAGCGGGAGGTCTGCGCCCGCCTCGGCCTCGACTTCCGCCGCGCGGTCCTGCGCAGCCGCGACCTGCCGAGCCGCGAGGAACTCCGCGCCCTGATCGTCCTGATGCGCGAGGTCGAGACGCCGGTCCTCTTCCACTGCAAGTCGGGCGCCGACCGCGCCGGCCTGATGTCCGCCCTCTGGCGCATCGCCATGGAGGGCGCTTCGGCGGGGGAGGCGAAGACCGAGCTCGCTCTCCGCTACGGCCACCTCTCGCGCGGGCCGACCGGCGTGCTCGACGCCTTCCTCGCCGCGGCGGCCGAGGCCGAGGCGCACGGCCTTCCCTTCGAGCGCTGGGTCGAGACCGAATACGACCGCGACGCGATCCGAAAGCTTCACCGCGGCTCGGGACGCGCCGGCGGCCTCGCCGCCTGGATCGTCGACCGCCTGCTCCGCCGTGAATGAACTCGCTCCCCCGCCAAGCGCGCCCAAGGTCGGTCCCGAGGTTCCGCGCGGAGGCGCACCATCCGAGAAGGCGACGGGGATCCGCGCCCGATCCGCCCTTCGCGCCGAAGAGATGGCCTTTCCGAGCGTTCGCGGCGTCCGACTATCGCCGTCGTTCCGGCCTCCCCGGGCGCCCCTCTCAAGGGAACCGGGCGCAGGCTGGCGGGCGGGCCGGCGCCGCCGAAGGCGGCGCTCGGGGCGCCCGACAGCCAGCCCGGCGCCTAGGGGCGCCCCACGCCCGCGGCCTCAGAACGGCAACTTCATCCCCGGCGGCAATGGCAGGCCTTCCGTCACCTTGGCCATCTCGGCCTGTGCGGCCTCGGCGGCCCGCGACTGGGCGTCCTTGATCGCCGCGACGATCAGGTCCTCGACGACCTCCTTGTCGTCCGGCTTGAAGATCGACGGGTCGACGTCGAGCCGCTTCAACTCGCCCTTGCCGGTCACCCAGGCCTTGACCATGCCGGCCCCGGCGGCGCCTTCGACCTCCATCGCCTCGACCTCGGCCTGCGCGGCCTGCATCTTCTCCTGAAACTCCTGCGCCTTGGCCATCATCTTGGCCATGTCGCCGAGTCCACCCAGACCCTTCAGCATGTCGGCTCCTTCCCGCGGCCCCTCCGGCCGCCCTCAGTCGTCGTCATAGGGGTCGACCGGCTCCCAGTCGGCCCAGTCCTCCTCCTCCGGCGGCTCTTCCGGCGCGGCGCCGGCCGCGTCCGCCGACGCGGCGGGCGCGACGCTCAGCTCGGCGCCGGGAAAGGCGGCGAGGGCCGCGACCACCAGCGGATGCTCGCGCAGCCTGGCCTCCAGCGCGTCGGCCTCGGCCCGACGCGTCTCCGCCAGCGTGGAGGCGCCGCCGCCGGAGACGACGGACACCATCCAGCGTGCGCCGGTCCAATCGCTAAGCCGCCGGCCGAGATCGGCCGCGAGAGCCGGCGGCGCCCCTTCGACCGGCGCGAACTCGATCCGGCCCGGCGCATAGGCGACGAGGCGAACGAACCGCTCCACCTCCGCAAGCAGCTTGGCGTCGCGCTTCGCCGAGATCAGCGCGACCACGTCCTCGAAGGTCGCATAGGCCGCCAGCGACGCCGGCGCGGCCTCGGCCGTCGCCGGGCGGGGGGCGGCTTCCTCGCGCGTCCCGGGCGCCGGCGCGGCGCGCGGCGCCTCCCGCAGGAGGGCGCGGGCGCCGGCGGCGGCCGAACGGCCGGGCCCGGCGGCCCCGGCGTCGGCCGCCATGCCCTTCGGGGACCCGGGCGCGGCAGACGGAGCGCCGCCACCGCCGGCGCGGCCCGGCCCGGCCCCGCCCGGCGGGCCCGGGCCGCCCTCGGCGCCCAGACGGCGGATCAGCTCCTCCGGGCTCGGCAGCTCGCTCACCAGCGTCAGGCGGATCAGCGCCATCTCCGCCGCCGCCGCCGGATTCGGCGCCGCGGCGACCTCCTCCAGCGCCTTCAGCAGCATCTGCCAGGCGCGCGACAGCGCCCGATGCCCCAGCCCCTCCGCGAGGGCCTTGGCGCGGGCGCGGGCGTCCGGCCCCTCGGTCGGATCGTCGGCCGCCTCCGCCCGGATCTTGGCGATGCTGATCCAGTGCGCGATCTCGGCAAGTTCGCGCAGCACCGCCTCCGGATCGGCGCCCTGCGCGTGCTGGTCGCGGAACTCGTCCAGCGCCGCCGCCGCGTCGCCGCGCATCACCGCCTCGAAGAGATCCAGCGCCCGGCCCCGATCGGCGAGGCCCAGCATCGCCCGCACCGCCTCGGCATCCGCCTCTCCGGCCCCATGCGCGATCGCCTGATCCAGCAGCGAGAGCGCGTCGCGGGCCGAGCCCTCGGCCGCCCGCGCGATCAGCGCCAACGCCTCGTCGGTCACCGCCGCGCCCTCGGCGTCGCAGATGCGTCGCAGATGCGCGATCAGCGTCTCGGGTTCGATCCGCCGCAGGTCGAAGCGCTGACAGCGGCTCAGCACCGTCACCGGGACCTTCTTGATCTCGGTGGTGGCGAAGATGAACTTCACGTGCGTCGGCGGCTCCTCCAGCGTCTTCAACAGCGCGTTGAAGGCGTTGGTGGAAAGCATGTGGACCTCGTCCACGATGTAGACCTTGTAGCGGGCCGAGGCCGCCCGGTAGCGGACCGACTCGACGATCTCCCGCACGTCGTCGACGCCGGTGCGGCTCGCCGCGTCCATCTCCAGCACGTCGACGTGGCGCGATTCGGCGATGGCCCGGCACGGCTCGCAGACGCCGCAGGGCGAAATCGTCGGCCCGCCCGTCCCGTCCCTCCCGACGCAGTTCAGCCCCTTCGCGACGATCCGCGCCGTGGTGGTCTTTCCGACGCCGCGGACGCCCGTGAGGATGAAGGCGTGCGCGATCCGGTCCGATTCGAAGGCGTTGCGCAGGGTGCGGACCAGCGCCTCCTGCCCGATCAGGTCGGCGAAGGTCTGCGGACGCCATTTCCGCGCGAGCACCTGGTAGCCCGCGCCGCCCTCGCCTCCGATGCTCCGATCCTCCGCCATGCCCGAGGGTCTAGCACGCCGGGCGCGCGGCGCCACGGGGGCGCGGGCCCGGCGTCACTCCGCGGCGCGGGCGGCGCCCACGGGCTCGCGCTCCGGCCCGCGCTCCATCCAGTCCCAATAGGCCGCGCGCAGCGCCGTGGCGACCGGCCCTGGCGCGCCGTTCCCGAAGATCCGGCCGTCCACCTCCGTCACCGCCGCCGGCCCGCCGCCGGTGGTGGAGAGGAACACCTCGTCCGCCTCCAGCAGCTCCTCGAGCGGGATCGCCCGCGTCTCCGCCGCGAAGCCCTGCGCCGCGGCCAGCTCCAACGTCACGCCGCGGGTGATTCCCTCCAGCACGCCGCGGGCGGGGGTGACCACGGTCCCCTCCTTCACCATGAACAGGTTGAAACCCGGCCCCTCGGTCACGTTCCCGGCGTGGTCGAGCAGGGCGCCGGCGTCGAAGCCCTCGTCCAGCGCCTCCATCAGGCCTTGGGTGAAGTCGCCCCAATGATAGTTCTTGGCGCGCGGATCCACGCTGTCCTCGGGGATGCGCCGCACCTCCCGCGCGAAGTGCAGGCGCACGCCACGCGCTGCGATCTCCGGAGGGATCACCCAGACATACGGCACGCACCAGGCGTAGGGCCGCAGCCGGGTCTTCCGCGGATCTCGCGTGCCGGGCACGAGCGGCAGGCCCCGCGTGCAGACCATCGCGACATAGGCGGCCTCGAGGCCCGAGGCCGCGACCATGGCGTGCAGCGCGGCGCGCCAGTCTTCAGGGCTCAGCCCCGGATCCATGCGCGCCGCCACGAGCGACGCGGCGAACCGCGTCAGATAGCGGTCGAGCCCCACGAAGGCGCCGTTCCAGACCGGCGCGACGTCGTAGACGGCGTCGGCCCGCACCAGCCCCCAGTCGTTGACGGGGATCGTCGCCTCGGCCATCGGCACGACGCGCCCGTCGATCCAGGCGGCGCCCGCCCCGCTCACGGCAGCGCCACGATCACGAGCAGCGTCGCCTCCGCCGCCAGCACGGCGCCGGCGACCCGGGCGTAGCCGGCAAGGGGCGAGGGAGGGGCCGGCATGCGGGCGCGCACGGCACGGCCGGTCCGGCTGTTGAGCCAGGCGACGGCGATCGCGGCCACGAGACCGAGCTTCAGGGCGACGACGACGGCTGGGATCATGTTGCGCTCCGCTGCGGGCCACGAGCGTCGCGCGCCGTGTCCGCCGGGTCAACCTTGCCGAAGGGGGAGGAGGGGTGAGAGGCTGAAACGCGACCCAGACGGGACTCGTTGCGGCTGCTTCCTTCCGGACCTGACCGGGTTGGCGAGACGCCTGCCCGCGCCAACCTCTCGCCCGCACAGATACGGCCGGGGGGCCGCCGCCGCAACCCCCCGCGCCGGCTCAGAGATCCGCGAGGACCCCCATCACGCTGAGCGCTAGCATGGCGAGCGCACCGAGGATCAGCATCCCGGTGAAGGCGCGCATGACCCGCGCGCCCTGCGGGTCCTTCTTCTCCGAAGGCCCGTCCGCCGGCTCCTCGCGCCCGCCTTCGCCGCGAAAGCTCCAGGCGAGCCAGGCGAGGATGAGAAGGGTGGCGAGGCCGGCGATCTTCACGACGGCGACGAGGCTCTCCAACATTTCCGTTGCGTTCCCATTACGGTTGCGTCGCGAGACAGATGCGGTCGGAAGCCGTGGCGCGGGAGGGGGCTGCGGCGCCGTGCGCAGCGGCGAGGCGCCGCATGAGCGCGCCGGGTCTTGCGCCGCCGGCCCGGCGCCCGTCGCTCCGGCCAGGCGCTTGCGCCTCCGCACGGCCCGGTCCAGAAGAAGCGGGCCGCCGGGGGCCGTCCCCCGCTCCGCCGACGCTCCCGGAGGATGCAGATGCCTGCCGACGCCGCCAGCCCGCCCGATCCCTTCGACGCCGTCTTCCCCGGCATCGACGAGGCCGAGGTAACCTTCGCCGGCGGCATGCGGGACCGGGCCGACCGGCTGCGCGGCGATGCGGCGGCGCTCGCGCGCCTCGCCGCCGCGCCGGAGGCGCGCGTGTTGCCGCTCTGGCGGGGCAAGCCGCTGTTCGACCTTTCGGGCCCGCGCCCCGGCCTCGGCTGGCTGAGCCTCGACGCACCCCCGATGACGCATGCCGCCGAAGGGCCGGTCCTGCTCGGCCTCGAGCCCCCGGAGAGCGGCGGCGCCGCCCGCTATGCGGCCGACATCTCCGCCTGGATCGACCCCGAGCATCCGGACGGCCCGCCGCGCAGCTTCTCCGACCCGACGCGCCAGCGCCATCCGGACCTGCCGGAGACGCTGAAGTTCATCGACCTTCGCGCGATCATGGGCGAACTCGACGGCGCCGTGGCGGCCGACGCCGCCACCGCCCGCGGCGTCCTCGAATGGCACCGCACGCACCGCTTCTGCGCGCGCTGCGGCGGCCCCTCGGAGATCGACGGCGCCGGCTGGCGGCGCCGCTGCGCCGATTGCGGGGGCATGCACTTTCCGCGCACCGACCCGGTGGTGATCATGCTGGTGGTGCGCGAGGGGCGCGCTCTGCTCGGGCGCCAGCCGCAGTGGCCGGAACGGATGTACTCGCTGCTCGCCGGCTTCATGGAACCCGGCGAGACGCCGGAGGGCGCGACCCGGCGCGAGGTGATGGAGGAGGCCGGCGTGCCCGTCGGCCGGGTCCGCTATCTCTGCGCGCAACCCTGGCCCTTTCCCGCCTCGCTGATGATCGCCACCGCCGGAGAGGCGCTCGACGACCGCCTCGAGATCGACCCCTCCGAACTCGAAAACGCCCGCTGGCTGACCCGCGAGGAGATGCGCGCCTCCCTCGCCGGCGAGCACCCTGAGGTCGCCGCCGCCCGCAAGGGCGCCGTCGCCCGCACGGTGCTCGAAGCCTGGGCCGAAGGCCGCATCGCCGGGCTCTGACGCTCCGGCCGAAGGCTCGCGAAAGCCCGAAAGGGAACCGGCGCAGGCTGGCGGGCGGGCCGGCGCCGCCGAAGGCGGCGCTCGGGGCGGCCGCCGGCCCGCCGGCGCTCAGAGCAGCGGCGTCGGCGCCGTCTCCGCGTGCTCGGCGATCAGCATCGCCCCCGGCCGATGGGTCAGACAGAACGCCGGCCGCGCGGCGCTCAGAGCGTTCTGCGGCGTCACCCCGCAGGCCCAGAACACGGGGACCTCGCCCGGCGACACCTCCACCGCATCGCCCCAGTCCGGCCGCCCAAGGTCCGCGACGCCGATCGCCGCCGGATCGCCGACATGCACCGGTCCGCCATGCGCCTGCGGAAACCGCTCGGTGATCGCCCGCACCCGCGCGACGTCGCCCTCCGCCACCGGCCGCATGGAGACCACCATGCCGCCCCCGAACGCCCCGGCCCGCCGCGTCTCGAGCGTGGTGCGGAACATCGGCACCGTCAGATCGCGCTCGACGTGCCGCATGGGGACGCCGGCCTCGATCAGCGCACGCTCGAAGGTGAACGAACAGCCGAGCGCGAAGGCCACGAGATCGTCCCGCCAGACGGCGGAGAGATCGCCGAGCGTCTCCACCGGCTCGCCATCCCGCCACAGCACGTAGCCCGCCGCGTCGGTCCGCGCGTCGGTATCCGCCCCGATCTGGGGCAGCCGCGGGTCGCCCGGCCCCGGCGACATCGCCACCAACGGACAAGGCCGCGGATTGGCTCGGCAGAACGCGAGGAAATCCTCCGCCTCCGCCGCCGGCAGGACCGCGAGGTTCACCTGCAGCCGTCCAGGCGCCAGCCCCGCCGTGTGCCCCCCATAGGCGCCCGAACGGATCGCCGCCCGCACCGCCCCGAAATCCGCACCGCTCAGCGCGGCATGCGTCACCGTCCCGCCGTCCATCGCCGTCTCCTCCGCTCGGCGCAGTCTCTCCCCGCCGGGCCCGCGCGTCCAGCCCCGCCGGGCGTCCGGTGCGCGCCCCGGCCCTTCCAAATCGACCTGCCGGCCATTACTTTCATGGAAGCGCTCCGCGACGCCTGCGTGCGGTCGTCGCGGGCCCCGCCGATGCCGCGGCCGCCCCCGGCCGCCAACCGAGGGAGACGAACCATGCTGCAGATGGAGGAGATCGAGCGCCAGGCGAAGCTCCTGTTCGAGGAGCTCGGCCCGAGCGCCATCGCCACCGCCGCCCAGCGCGCCTCGAAGCTGGAGGCGCAGGGCAGGGACGACGCCGCCGAGGACTGGCGCAGGATCGAGCGTCGCCTGATGGAGCGCCGCGGGCCCAGCCAGTCCTGACCGCTCCGGCGCGACGGGCCGCCGCCCCGGACCCGGCGTCAGTCCCGGATCGGCCCGTCGCCGCAGCGCGGGTTCGGCCGCCCGCCATCGGCGACGCCCATCACCAGCAGGATCTCGTCCGGCCGCGGCGCGTCGGCCACCATCACCGTCATCGTGTCGAAATGGTCGAAGCTCCACGCCTCGTCCTTGTGGCCGAGCGGCAGGTCCAGCGCCGCCCCCGCCGCGCCGATCCGACAGTTCGACGGGATCAGCGCCGCGCCGCCGCCGAGCGCCGCGCGCATCGGCGCGCCCAGTCGCGGATGGATCGTCGCCGCCCCGTGCTCGACCTCGCCTGCCACGCCCACCAAGGCGCCCTTGCCGTATGAGACCGGCGCACGGCCGAGCCGCGCCACCGCCTCCGGAAACAGCGCCGCCCCGATCTCGCGCGAAAGATCGAACAGCTCGCTCAGATCGTCCATGACGCGCCCGGCGAAGGGATTGGCCAGCACGGCCATCGCCGCGGCCCGCACGATCGGGGCGCAGGGACGGCCCGCCGCGTCAGCCGTCACCGTCTCGACCACGATCACGGTCTTGCGCACGCCCCTCACGCCGCCGCCCCCTCGGCCGGGCGTCCCGCCCGCGCCCGGTAGGGATGCGCCGGATAGACGCCGAGGATCTTGCGGAAGCTCGTGAAGAAGGCGAGCTCCTCCATCGCGAAGCGCACCCCCGGATCCTCGGGATGGCCCTCGATGTCCGCGAGGAACTGCGTGGCGGTGAAGCTGCCGCCGACCATGTAGCTCTCGAGCTTCACCATGTTGACGCCGTTGGTCGCGAACCCGCCCATCGCCTTGTAGAGCGCGGCGGGCACGTTGCGCACCTCGAACACGAAGGTCGTCAGCACCTTCGGCGCGGAGGGCTCGGCCTCCACCTTCTGGCGGCTCATCAACAGGAAGCGCGTGGCGTTGTGGGCGTTGTCCTGGATGTCCCGCGCCAGGATCTCGAGGCCGTTGATCTCCGCCGCGAGCTCGGAGGCCAGCGCCGCGACCGTCGGATCGCCCAGCTCGCCCACCTGCCGGGCGGAGCCCGCGGTGTCGGCCCCGATCACCGGGCGGATGCCGCGGGCGTTCAGGAACTCCCGGCACTGGCCGAGCAGCATGGGGTGGCTGCGCGCCTCGGTCACGCCCTCCGGCGTCGCGCCCTTCACGCCCATCAGCTGGATCGCCACCGGCACGAAGGTCTCGGCGATGATGAACAGCCCGCTGTCGGGCAGCAGCGCATGGATGTCCGCGACGCGCCCGAAGGTGGAGTTCTCCACCGGCAGCATCGCGAACTTCGCCGCGCCGGTGCGGCACGCGGCGATGGCCTCCTCGAAGGTCTTGCAGGGCAGCGGCTCCAGCGCCGGCATCGCCTGGCGGCAGGCGGTGTGCGAATAGGCGCCGGGCTCTCCCTGGAAGGCGATGCGGTCGGGCTCTGGCATTGGGGCGGGCTCCGGGGTGTCGATGGGGCCGGCTCCGGGCCGGGGCGGGGCGCCGGACGTCAGGTCGCGCCTTATACGCCTTGCGTCCCCGGGCGGGAAGCGTCTAAGTCCCGCCCCGCACCGGAGGGCGCGCGCGCCGCCGCGGCCGTCGCCGCGCCTTCCGCAGAAGGACCGCAGGCGACGCCGGAACGAGAGGTCGGGACACTCATGGACACGTTGGAGATCAACAAGATCGTGGGCGCCGTCGTCGGCGCGCTCCTGATCTACCTCGGCGCGCAGTTCTTCGCCGAGATGATCCTCTCGCCGGGACACAAGGGCGAGGAGTACGCCTATTCGGTCGAGATCGAGGAGGACGAGGGCGACAGCGGCGGCGAGGCGGCGGCCGAGCCGGAGATCGACGTCGCCGCGCTGATCGCCTCCGGCGACCCGTCGCGCGGCGAGAACGTGTTCCGCAAATGTTCCGCCTGCCACAAGGTCGAGCCGGGCGCGAACGGCGTCGGCCCGCACCTCTACGGCGTGGTCGGGCGGGAGATCGGCGCGGTCGAGGAATACTCCTATTCCGGCGCCCTCTCCGAACAGGCCGAGGTCTGGACGCCGGAGAACCTCTTCGCCTTCCTCGAGAACCCCTCCCAGTGGGCGCCCGGCACCTCGATGGGCTACGCCGGGCTCAAGAAGCCGGAGGATCGCGCTGCGGTGATCGCCTACCTCGCGGACGAAGCGATCGACTGACGCGCCGCCCTGACCGCGGAGCCGAAGCGACGACGGCCGGGCCCCGCGCCCGGCCGTCGGCGTTCAGGCCGGCCTCGCGGCGCGCCGGCGCCCGCCGCCGCGATCACGACGCCGCAAGCGAGCCCGCCGCCGCTTGAAACACCCACCCCCGCGGCCTACCCCTTGAAGGGATCGAGCCACGGGAGAGACGCCTCATGCCGACGCGGTCCGCCGCCCGTTCCGCCCCGCGCCGCGCCGCCGGGGTCCTCGCCGGCCTCGCCGCCGCGGTCCTCCTCGCCGCCGCGCCCGGCGCGCGCGCGAACGACGTCACCGTCGCGCACGGCATCTCCGCCTTCGGCGAGCTGAAGTATCCGGCGGACTTCGCGCATTTCGACTACGCGAACCCCGACGCGCCGAAGGGCGGCGTCTGGTCCGGCCGCGGCACCGGCGCCTCCAACACCTTCGACAGTCTCAATCCCTTCGTGCTGAAGGGCGAACCGGCGCAGGGCCTCTCGGCCACCTTCGACACGCTCCTCGTCGCGTCGGCCGACGAGCCCGACAGCTATTACGGCCTGCTCGCGGAGGAGATCGAATACCCCGACGACCGCGC
>Ga0102943_1000977_pt1 | contig 18332 bp, 21 predicted proteins | sample SalPonC_black_MG_FD_78174 | JGI IMG/M metagenome (GOLD analysis project Ga0102943, IMG submission 78174) | Salt pond soil microbial communities from South San Francisco under conditions of wetland restoration - Salt Pond MetaG... | ecosystem: Environmental > Aquatic > Marine > Intertidal zone >...
ACCTTCTCGTAGATGTTCATGATGTGCTCGCGCTCGCGAAAGCAGTAAATGAACACCGTCATGGCACCGATATCGAGAGCATGACAGGCCAGCCAGACCAGATGGCTCTTGAGACGGGTCAGTTCGGCCAGCAGGACACGCACCACCTGCGCCCGCTCCGGAATCGCGTCGCTCAGACCGAGCAGCTTCTCGACAGCCAGCACGTAGCCGAGATTGTTGTGCATGGGCGCAAGGTAGTCGAGCCGGTCGGTCAGGGGCAGGATCTGGTGGTAAGTACGATGCTCGGACAGCTTTTCGATGCCGCGATGCAGGAAGCCGATATGCGGAACGGCCTTGACGACTTTCTCGCCGTCCAGCTCCAGAACCAGCCGCAGCACACCGTGGGTCGAGGGATGCTGAGGTCCCATGTTGATGGTCATGGTTTCAACGTTTGCCATTTGTCTGCCTCATCTATGAAAAGGTAAACCTGATTTCCCGTGAACTACTCAATCCGACCCTGATAAGGCTCGCGGTCGGGCCCCTGGACCGGATAATCCTTGCGCAGCGGGTGACCTTCCCAGTCGTCCGGCATCAGAATGCGGCGCGGATCAGGATGATTGTTGAAGACGATGCCCATCATGTCCCAGCATTCCCGCTCCAGCCAGTTGGCGGTCGACCAGATGCCGCTGACCGTGTCGATGGTGGCATCGGCCTCCTCGACCGGAGCCTTGAGGCGCAAGCGCAGATGGTCGCCGATGCTGTACAGCTGGTAGACCACCATGAAGCGCGGCGCCTGGCCCAGGTAGTCCAAACTGCAGAGGTCGGTCAGGAAATTGAAGCCCAGTTCCTCCTTCAAGAAGGTGCAGACCGCAACGATCTCTTCCTTCTTGACGGTGACGGTCATTTCGCCGCGGAATTCGCGCTCATCCAATACCGTGTCGCCGAACTTGGCTTTCAGCTTTTCAACAACAGCCTGTAAAGTCATAACGGTTGCTTCCTGTCTTGGTAGAATTCGTTCTCCGCCGGATGCCGGCCGGAACTCAAATCAGATCAGATTTCACTGATGCGCTCGCCGATGCCGAGGGAGGCGCCGAAGGAATTGCGCTCCTGCATGATCTTCTCCTGCAGCTTCATGAGCCCGTAAATCAGACCTTCCGGGCGCGGCGGGCAACCAGGGATGTAGACATCCACCGGCAGATATTCATCGACACCCTGCACCGTGCTGTAGGTATCGAAAATGCCCCCCGAGCAGGCACAGGCGCCCATGGCTATGACATAGCGGGGTTCCGGCATCTGCTCATAGACCGTCTGGATGACAGGCGCCATCTTCTTGGTCACCGTCCCGGCTACAATGATCAGGTCCGCCTGCCGCGGCGAAGCACGGAACAGCACTCCGAAGCGGTCGAGGTCGAAGCGCGCGGCGCCACTGGCCATCATTTCGATGGCGCAGCAGGCCAGACCAAAGGTCATCGGCCAGAGTGAACGAGAACGCGACCAGTTGACAACCTTGTCCAGGGACGTAGTGATGACATTATTGCCCAGGGTTTCTTCTACTCCCATTCCAGACCTCCCTTTTTCCACTCATAGACGAAGCCGATGATCAGCACGAAGACAAAGACACCCATGGCAGCAGCGCCGTACAGGCCGAGTTCCTTGAAGACCACCGCCCAGGGGTACATGAAGACCACCTCGATGTCGAAGACGATGAAAGTCATCGCCACCAGGTAGAACTTCACCGAAAACCGTTCACGCGCTGAGCCGACCGGCGGCATCCCGCACTCATAAGGGGACAGCTTCACTGCGCTCGGCTTCTTCTGGCCAATCAGGCCGGAGAAGACGACCGAACCGATGGCGAAGCAGACGGCAATCACGATCAGGGTAAAAATCGGAAGGTAAGTATCCAGCATTAAAGGGTCCTCCTACCAATAAGAGCTTTGCCGAAAGGCAGCCACAATTCCAGTATCGGCGGCAATTTTGCCGACTGAACGTTAGGATAAGTAGCCACCCAATGTCAAGGAAAAAATACAGTATACTGTATGCAATACCGTGACCTGCAAACCCCCTTGTAACGGGGTTTTAGGTGGACTGAGGATAATTCTTGAGAAGGGATGGAAAAGGGTGGCGAATACCGCCTCTTAGAGGTGCTTAATCCCTCCATGGCGGGGTTTTTCGAAGAGGCTTTGCTTCACCGCCGCAGCCGCTCGGCGCGATTCATGGCTGCCAGCAGCAGTCCCATGGCAATGAACGCCCCCGGCGGCAGAATCATCAGAATGAGAGGCTGGTAGCCGGCGCCGAAGACCGCCACGCCCAGCAGGGTGCCGGCGCCGAACAGCTCGCGCACCGCGCCCAGCACGAACAGCGCCAGGGTGAAACCGAAGCCCATGCCGACCCCGTCGATCACCGACGGCAACAGGGGATTGCGGGAGGCGAACGCTTCCGCGCGGCCGAGGATCAGGCAGTTGACCACAATCAGCGGGATGAAGATGCCGAGCGCCTTGTGCAGATCGTAGAAGTAAGCCTCCATGCCCAGCTGCACCACCGTCACGAAGGAGGCGATGACCACGATAAAGGAGGGGATGCGCACCCGGGCCGGGATCAGCCGGCGCAGGCTGGCGACCACGATGTTCGAACAGACCAGGACGAAGGTGGTGGCAAAGCCCATGCCGAGACCATTGACGGCACTGGTGGTCACGGCCAGCGCCGGGCAGAGCCCCAGCAGCAGCCGGAAAACCGCATTTTCGCGCCAGATCCCTTTGCTGAATTCCCGGGTCAGACTCATGACTGCACTCCTCTGCCGGATGGTGCCATGATTTCGTCGCGATGCTCCTTGAAGAATTCCAGACCGCGCCGTACGGCGCCGACCACGGCCCGTGGGGAAATGGTCGCGCCGGTGATCTGGTCGAAATCGCCGCCGTCTTTCTTGACCCGCCAATCGGCATTGCCCAGGGACTTGCCCTTGAACAGCTCTTTGAACCAGGGTTCTTCGATCTTGTCGCCGAGACCGGGCGTTTCCGCATGATTGAGGATTTCGATGCCGGTTACCGTGCCGTCGGGGTCGACGCCGACCATGACGGCGATGTTGCCGCTGTAGCCGTCAGGGGCAACGACTGTAAAAGCCACCCCGTTGATATGACCGTCGCGCCGCCCCCGGTAAAAGGTCCTGGCCAGATCGCGGCCGCGCCGGTCCTGGCCGATGATCAGCTTGACGGTATCCTGGTCGGGGCTGTTCTCGTTCGGCGGCAGCACCGCGTTCAGGGCCCGCAGGGTCTCCAGGCGGCGCTGCTCGGCAATCGGCTCGCGGGTTGCTTTTTCCACCAGCGACAGGATCAGGCCCGCGCCGGCGGCGATCAGGGTCAGCACCAGGGCCAGCCGCAGCATTTCCTTCATTGCAGGACCCCCTTCCGGGCCACACCGAAGGTCCGGGGACGAACATAGCGGTCGATCAGAGGCGTGGCGGCATTCATCAGCAGAATGGCGAAGGAAACACCCTCCGGATAGCCGCCGAACAGCCGGATAATCACGGTCAGCACGCCGCAGCCGACGCCGAACAAAACCATGCCGCCCGCCGAGACCGGGGTCGTGACCATGTCGGTCGCCATATAAAAGGCGCCCAGCACCAGCCCGCCGGTCACCAGGTGAAAAACCGGGTCCGGATATTTGTCGGAGTCGACCAGCCAGAACAGGCCGGACAAAACCACCACGCTTGCCACGTAGGACAACGGGATGTGCCAGGTCAGGATCTTGCGCCAGAACAGGTAGACCGCTCCGGCGAGCAGGGCCAGGGCGGAGACTTCGCCGACGCAGCCGGGCATGTTGCCGACAAGGTAGTCCCAGGTCCCGCCCTGCAGGCTCTCCGGCATGCGGCCGGTAAGCATTACTGCGGTCTTCCACTCGCCGAGCGGTGTCGCCGCCGAGACGGCATCGAGCCCGGTACTGAGGGGTTCGGGCTTGCTCCAGGTGGTCATCTGCACCGGAAAGGAGATCAGCAGAATCACCCGGGCGACCAGGGCCGGGTTGAAGAGATTATAGCCCAGACCGCCGAAAATCTGCTTGCCGATGGCGATCGCGAAAAAGGCACCGAGCAGAGTCATCCACCAGGGACTCGAGGGCGGTAGGTTCAACGCCAGGAGGATTCCGGTCACCACGGCGCTGCCGTCGCTCACCGTCACCGGCTGCTTCATCAGGCGCTGGCAGACCACCTCGCAAACCAGACAGCCGAGTACCGACAGCAGCAGCACGAACAGCGCCGGCAGGCCGAAAAAAAAGATCGCTACCGCACAGGCCGGCAGCAGGCTGTAGATCACCGCCCGCATGATTTTTGTGGTCGAGCCGCCGGAATGAATGTGCGGCGACGACGAGAGGTAGACTTGCTGACTCACCTTAACCACTCCTCTTGCGGGCCATGATGGCCGCCTTGGCATAGCGGATGGTTTGCACCAGGGGAATGGCGGCCGGGCAGCTGAAGCTGCAGCAGCCGCATTCAATGCAGTCGAGAGCCCGATAGTCCTCGGCCTCCTCCATGCGGTCCAACCGTCCGTATGCTGCGATGGTGGTCGGCAGGAGGTTGGCCGGGCAGCCCTGGACGCAGCGGGCGCAGCGGATGCAAGGCCCCTCCTGCCGCAACGGCAGATCCTGCTCGCGCAGCAGCAGGACGCCCGAAGTGCCCCGGGTGGCGGGAATAGCCAGGTCGACCTGGGCGATCCCCATCATCGGCCCACCGAGGATGATCTTGCCGGGATCCTCGTCAATGCCACCGCAGGCTTCCACCAGGTGGGCAACCGGCATGCCGATCCTGATCCGCAGGTTCTTGGGCTCCCTGACCGCCGCCCCGGTCACCGTGCAGACCCGCTCGATCAGCGGCGTTCCCCGCAGCACCGCATCGGCGATCGCTGCCGTCGTACCGACATTCTGGACCACCACACCGATATCCATCGGCAGGCCCCCGGAGGGCACCTCGCGGCCGGTGATGGCCTTGATCAACTGCTTCTCCGCGCCCTGCGGGTACTTGACCGGCAGCGGTACCACCTCAACATCGCGGCCACTGCAACGCTGATTCAGCAGCTCGATAGCGTCTGGCTTGTTCTCTTCGATACCGATGACCACCCGGCAGCTGGCAAAGATTTTCTGCAGGACGGCGACGCCCTCCAGCAGGCGGTCGGCCTCCTCCAGCATCAGACGGTGATCGGCGGTCAGGTAAGGCTCGCACTCGACACCGTTCAGAATCACTGTGTCAATCGGTTTTTCCGGCGGCGGCGAAAGCTTGACATGCGCCGGGAAAGTGGCGCCGCCCAGGCCGACCACTCCGGCCCGGCGAATCAGGTCGATGATGTCCTCGGCTTCCAGAGCCGCGAGATCCTCCACCGCCGGCCTTTCCTGCCAGCGGTCCTCGTCGTCGGCCCGGATGACCACGGCCGGCAGACTGCTGCCGGCGGGATGCGGACGCGCCTCGACCGCCGTCACCTCGCCGGAGGTCGGCGCATGCACCGGTACCGAAACAAAGCCGCGCGCCTCGCCGATAACCTGCCCTTTCAGCACCCGGTCGCCGACCGCGACGCAGGGGTTGGCGGGGGCACCGATATGCTGGGCCATGGGCACCACGTACTCCGCCGGCAGCGGGCAGTCTTCGATCGGCTTGTGGGCCGTCGCCTGTTTCTGGTCGGGGGGGTGAACGCCCCCTGCAAAGGTCATCTGTCTCATAATCCGGCGCTCAGGCGGCATCCGATTTCACCGGCACCACGGCCGGCGGGTAGCTGCTGCCCGGAGGGTATCCGGCGACGAAATCCCGGATGCAATGGGTCGGGCACTTGTCCACCGCCGCTCCGGCGTTTCCGGCATTGTCGTAGTCGACCCGAGCCAGCAATTGCTCGATCACATAGGCCTCGGGCACAGTCTTCTCGCAGATATGGCAGCTGATGCAGCCGACCTGGCAGTACTTGCGCACCAGTGCCCCCTTGTCGTGACTGTTGCAGAGAACGTGAACGCTGGTCTTCAGCGGAGCCATCCGAATCACCTGACGAGGGCAGACGGAAATGCATTTCCGGCAGCCGGTGCATTTCTCGCGGCTGATCACCGCCAATCCCTTGGGGGTCATCTCGATGGCATCGAAAGGGCAGATCCTGGCACAGGTCCCCAGGCCGAGGCAGCCGCCGGGGCAGACCTTCGGTCCGCCGGCCAGTTTCTGTGCGGCGACGCAGTCGGTCAACCCCAGGTAGCGGTAGCGGTTGCTGGCGGTTTCATTGTCACCCTGGCAAAGCACGACCGCCACCTCCGGTTCGCGGATAGCGACTTCGACACCCAGAATGTTCGCCACCTTGGCCGCAGCCGCAGCACCGCCGGGAGGGCATTGGTTCGCATCGATTTCGCCGGCCACCAGGGCCTTGGCGTATCCGGCGCAGCCGGGATAGCCGCAGGCCCCGCAATTGGCGCCCGGCAGAGCCTCCAGGATTGCCAGCTCGCGCGGGTCAACTTCGACGGCGAAGCGTTTGGCGGCCAGGCCAAGCGCGACGGCGGCCACCAGGCCGATACCGCCCAGACTGAAGATAGCAGTCAACATCGTCTCTCTACCAGTTCAACTCTTGAAAAAAAACGCCGGCCCGGGGTTCCGGTCCTGGCCTCCCTGCAGCCTGTCCGCTCGAAAACGAAGAGGGCCTATCCCTTGACCAGACCGGCAAATCCCATAAAAGCCAGGGACAGCAGCCCGGCCGTGACCAGGGCGATGGCCGTGCCGCGGAAACTGGCCGGTACGGGACAGAGATCAAGCCGTTCCCGCAGGCCCGCAAACAGCACCATGGCCAGAGTGAAGCCCAGGGCGGCGCCGATCGCAAAAACGATTCCCTCGAGGAAAGTGTAGTCCTTCTGGATGTTCAGTACGGCCAGACCGAGTACGGCGCAGTTGGTGGTGATCAGCGGCAGAAAAATGCCGAGCGACTGGTAAAGCACCGGGCTCACCTTCTGGATGACCATTTCCACCAGCTGCACCAGCGACGCGATCACCAGGATGAAGGCGATGGTCTGCAGGTATTCGATGCCGAAGGGATTCAGCAGAAAATACTGGATAAACCAGGTGACGACGGTGGCGACCGTCATCACGAAGGTGACGGCCATGCCCATGCCGAGCGCGGTCTCCACCTTTTTGGAAACGCCCATGAAGGGACAGATTCCCAGAAAGCGCGCCAACACGAAGTTGTTGACGAAGATGGCGCTGATCATGATGAGCAAGAGTTCGGTCATCGATCCGGTTCTTCAACAGGTGGCAATTGGTCTGACCAGTGGTTATAAAACAGGACGCCTCGCGTGTCAAACGCTAATCCTGTTCCGCAAGGCAATTGATTGGCGACTATCTGAACACAATATTCAGTTCACTTGCAACCGGGACCCCGTCCGCCGGCAAAAAAATTGCCGGCGTGAGTATTAAAACAATTGAATTACGCCAATTTTGTGCTACATTTTCCAAATTCGTGCTACCGCCTTCCTTCAATTTCATTGAGATTGCCGATGTTCTTCCGCCTGCTGCCGCTCTATCTGGTTTTTGTCCTGCCTTTGACCGCTGCCGCTCACGTCAATGGCCACTCCCATCTCCCGGATCTCAGCCAGGGGTCTTCTCGGAGTGAGGCACAGCCGCCCGCATCACACGCACAGACGTCGCTGATCGAAAAGCGACCTTTTCCCGCTGCCGACCCGGAAGCTCTGGGGTCTCTCGCGGCAGGCCAGCAGGACATCCGGCGGGAAATTACACGCCTGCACCGCGAGATCGCCGTCCTGCGTGCCGAAATGGCACAGCCGGGTCTGACCGAGATTCTCGGAGGAATCGGCTACATCATCGGTTTTTTTGGCCTTTATGCCTGGTTTCGGGTTCGGCGAGGCGCTCCTGTGTGAGGCTGGTTGCTGCGACCCCGGACCGGCGCCCTGATCTCCGGAGGGTTCATGCATTTGTCTGACGGCGTCATGCCCACCACGCTCGCCCTCGGTTGCGCGGCGGCCAGTCTGGCCATCGCCGCCTGGAGCACCCGCCGCATCCCGGAGCGCGACCTGCCCCGGGTCGCCGTGATGACCGCCGCCTTCTTCGTGGCGACGCTGGTGCACGTGCCGCTCGGACCGACCAGCATGCACCTGCTGCTGCCCGGCCTGGTCGGCGTCCTGCTCGGTCCTGCCGCTTTCGCGGCGATCGGTTTGGGACTGGTGCTGCAAAGCCTGTTGTTCCAGTTCGGCGGTCTGACCGCCCTCGGCGGCAACGCCCTGCTGATGGGCCTGCCGGCCCTGGCCTGCGGCCTGCTGTTCCGCCTCGGCCGGCGGCTGAACCTGCGCCGCAGAATCGCCCTGGCCGTCGTCTGCGGTGCGCTCGGCACCTTCGGTGCAGCGCTGCTGATGGCCCTGCTGCTGGCACTTTCCGGCGAGGATTTTCTCGGCGTCGCGAAGCTGGCCCTGGCCGCCCACCTGCCGGTGATGGTCGTCGAGGCGGCAATGACCGGCTTTATTGTCGCCTTCCTGGCTCGCGTCAAGCCGGAGATGCTCGCGGCGCCGCTGCCGGTCAGGGAACTGGCGGATGAATATTGACCCGCAGGCCACCCTGGTCCTCTCGCCCCTGTGGCTGGTCCCGGCCGCATTGGGGATCATGCTGGTCGCTACGCTTGCGCTGCAGGCCCTGCAGCGACTTGTCGAGCAACCGCTGACCGAACTCGGCGCCGCCGCGGCCGGCGGCTCCCCCCTGCACCGTTGGGAGCCGCGCTGCAAGCTGGCGGCCCTGCTCGGCTTCGCCCTCTGCGCCGTCTCGCTGACGTCTCTCTGGCTGGTGCTGGCGGCCCTGTTGGCGGCAGCCGGCGGCCAGGCGCTGTCCGGCCTGCCCTGGCAAGGCCCGTGGCGGCGCCTGCAGGCGATCAGCGGCTTCCTGGTGATGCTGGTGGTGGTACTGCCGCTGACCGCCACAGTCCGGCCGGGCGATATCCTGCTGCAGTTCGCCGGCCTCTCCGGCCTGGCAATCAACCTGCGCGGTCTGGAACTGGCTCTGCTCATCACCGGCAAGGCCTGGACCGTCGCCCTGCTCGCCGAACCGATGCTGGCCACCGCCGCACCGGCGGCGACCCTGGCCGGACTGCAGCAGCTCGGTCTCCCGCGCCGGGCCGTCAGCCTGCTGCTGATCAGCCATCGCTACCTGTTCGTGTTCCGCGACGAGGCCGCCCGCATGCGCATCGGCATGCAGGCCCGCGGCTTTCGTCCGCGTCCCTCCTGGACCAGCCTGCACGACCTCGGTAATTTCTTCGGCATGCTTCTGGTGCGCAGTTACGAGCGCACCGAGCGAGTGCAGCAGGCAATGCTGGCGCGCGGCTACCGGGGCGTACTGCCGCAACCGGAAAAAATATCGGTCTTGCCGGCCGACTGGCTGGCCGCCGCCCTGGTGCTGGCCCTCGGTCTGGGTCTGCTGCTGGCCGACCGTCTGGCCGGAGGCTAGCGGCCATGCACCAGCTCGCCGCAACCCGCCCCTCCCACCAGGCTGTCTCCAGGCTGTTTTCGCTGCGGGATCTCGGTTATCGCTACCCGGACGGCACTCCGGCTCTGGCCGGCATTGACCTCGACATCTTTGCCGGCGACCGGCTGGCCCTGGTCGGCCAGAACGGCGCCGGCAAGACCACCCTGGCCAAGCACCTCAACGGCCTGCTCAAACCCGACCAGGGAGAGATCACTTATCGGGGCCAGCCGCTGGCCGGCGCGCACCTGACCCAGGCCCGCCTGGAGATCGGCCTGTTGTTCCAGGACGCCGACGACCAGCTGTTCTGCAACAGCATTCGGGAAGACGTGCTGTTCGGCCCGCGCAACCAGGGACTTGACCCGGCTGAGGCCGAGGCGGCTGCGGAGGCGGCGCTGGCTGATGTCGACCTCCTCGGCGACGCCGAGCGTCCGCCGCACACCCTCAGCTACGGCCAGCGCAAACGCGCCGCTCTCGCCACCCTGTTGGCGATGCAGCCCGAGGTACTGATCCTCGACGAACCGACCGCCAATCTCGACCCGCGTCAGGAGCAGCTGCTGCTCGATCTGCTGCTGAACTATCCCGGCACCCTCATCTGCATCACCCACAACCTGCTGTTCGCCTACGAACTCTGTCAACGGGCGGTAGTTCTCGCCCAGGGCAGGGTCCATCACGACGACTCCCTTCGCGAGCTGGTCGCCCACCAGCCCTCGCAGCGGGAGCACGGCCTCGATTTCAGCTTCCGCTTCGCCGGCGACCCGCCGCAGCCTGGGCAGGGGCGCCCCGCGGGGTCCCCGGCGAACCGACAGCCGCCCCTGCTCGCCATGACCGGTTACAGCTACCGTTACCCGGATGGCCGCCAGGCCCTGAGGGACCTGACCTTCGCCATCCGGCGCGGCGACCGGCTGGCGCTGGTTGGCGAGAACGGCGCCGGCAAGAGCACCCTCGCCGGCTGCCTGGCCGGTCTGCGCCTTGGCCTGGGGAATTTAACCCTGGACGGCCGGACCATCACCAGCCGCACGCGCCGCGAACTGACCCGGCAGGCCGGCCTGGTTTTCCAGGATTGTGCCGATCAGCTGTTCTGCCCCTCCTGCTTTGAGGAGGTCGCTTTCGGCCCACGCCAGCTCGGCTGGCCGTCGGCGGCGATCAACGCGGCCGTGACCGATGCCTTGCAGCGGGTCCGCCTGGAGAACTTTGCGGAACGCGTCCCGCTTCATCTCTCCGGCGGCGAGCGCAAGCGGCTCGCCCTGGCGGCGGTGCTGGCCTTGCGCCCGCAGATCCTGATTCTTGACGAACCGACCGCCGGTCTCGACCCGCAGGGCGAGGAACTGCTGCTCGACATCCTGAGCAAATTCGCCGTCACCCTGCTGCTGATCAGCCACGACCTGCATTTCATCCGCCGCCTGACCGAACGCACCCTGGTGCTGCACGAGGGCCGCCTCGTGCAGGACTACGCCACCGACGACTTCTTCGCCGACGCCGACCTGAACAGTCTCAACCAGCTGGACTACTCCTATCGCAGGGCTTCCGAGCTGCGGCTACGGGAGTTGCGGCGGAAAGCTGCCGAGGGATGACTGAAATTGCTTTTGGCAAATTTGCTTGTCCATCTTAAAAGAGGTTGAATCTGCAATGAAAAAAGACGTCCGCATCCTTGCCAATGCCGATATCAGAGACATCGTGATCGCCGCGCCGGAAGGGCACCAGCACCTGCGAACCACCATCACTCTGCACTCGGGCGAGATGATTGTCCTCCAGGAGGCAACCGTGGCCAACCTGGTGCGGGGCTATCTACAGGTCAAGACGCATCCGCAGAGGGAGACTGTGCGGATGGTGGGGTGGGAACTGGATGAAGGAGATCGGAAGAAGGGTTTTGCCCGCTGGCAGCTGTTGGAGGAGGATCAAGATGAATAGCTCCCGGCAGCCTCGTGAACCAGGATACTCCGGGGAAAAGCCTGTCACCGGATATTTACGCAAACCCTAAAAGTATTCCTCGGCATAATCGGGCACCAGATTAAACCAGTCGGGATGCTTCCGCCCCTGCTGCAGGGCGGCCTCGGCCTCAGCGATGATCTTTTGCCGGTCCTTCGGGTAGCTGCCCGCCAGGTTGAGGATATTGGAGACATGGTTGGATCGGAGGATCGTCCGCTGCGGGTGCAGGTGCCTGACGATCGCCAGGGCTTCCTCCAGGACCTCGCCGTTGCTCAGCGGGTCGATCTGGTTGAAATAGGTCTCGTTGTGCCGCCGGAACATGGTCAGCAGGGAAAAATACGCCGGTGACAAATCATTGATCCAGGCGGCGGTCGCCAGGGCATGTTGCCGGCTCCCGGCGCGCCCCGCCAGGCCGAGAATGGCCGTGATCGACAACTTCATGCCGGCCTCCTGGGCCTTCCGGCACAGGTGCAGCATCTCTTCAGGCCCGAAGCCCTTGTCGGCGCCTTCGAGAGTTGCGGCATCGCCGCTCTCCAGGCCGAAATAGACGATCCGCAGTTTTCTCTGTCGCAGCTGCGCAAGCTCATCCCCGGACTTGGTGGTCAAACTGTTCGGGGAGGCATAGGCGGCAACCCGCGTCAGGTTCGGGAAGGTTGCGGCCAGCTTGTCCAGGATTGCCACCAGGCCTTGATGCGGATAGACGAGGCCGTCGCCGTCGCCCAGAAAAACGCGTTGCACATAGGGACGATGGTGGCCGGGGACACTCTCGATTTCGGCAAAAATGTCCCGGACGGGGCGGATGCGGAAGTTCTTCATCTTGTACATCCCGCAAAAGCCGCAGGTGTTCTGGGAGCAGCCGATGGTGACCTGGAAAATCAGGGACCGGGCCTCGGACGGGGGCCGGAAAACAGGTTCATGGTAATCGAAATAGTAATACATCGTGGTTGCCGGTTACCGGCACCTTAGGGCAAGATTAAAAGCAACCGCCATGCGGAGCCGCCTTTGACCAAGCTGCCTGCATAAGGTAAATTGACCTGAGAGTTCAGCCAGCAAACTTTGTCGAAAAGGAGAAAATACTAATGACGGATCATCTGAAAGTCAAAGCCCAAGTCAGCAAGGAAGACAGTTTTTTCGCTCAGCATGCACAGGAACAGATCAAGGAACTGCGGAAGAAGGCCGCCCAGGAAGGCGATCGCAAATACCGCGAGGAGCATCAGTACCACTGCTTCCGCTGTGGCACCGAGTCCCTGGTCGAAATTCAGAAAGGCAAGGTTTCCGTTGACATCTGCGTCAATGAAGAATGCGGTGCCCTGCATCTCGATGCCGGCGAACTTGACGCTCTGCTGGAAGACAGGGAATTCGTCAAGAAAGCCCGCAAGAGTATTTTTGATATTTTCAAACCCTGATGCACGGCAAGAATTGCATCGGCAAGAATCCTGAGCATTGAACGGTGGAACGGGGGCACTTGACCAAGTGCCCCCGTCAAATGCCGCTTTCAGGGTCCCCTTCGATTAATGGGTTGCCTTCTCCCCCCAGATCTCCTGCAGCCGCTGATCGCGACCGCAATTATACCGGTAAAATTTGTAGCGCAGAGGGCTCTTCCGGTAATAATCCTGGTGGTAGCTTTCGTCCCCCTTGATCGGATAGAAGGTTGACGCGTCGAGAATGGGCGTGACGATGGTCCGGTCCGGAAACATCGCCGCCACCTTCTGTTTGGTTTGCTCGGCGATTTTCCTTTCTCTGTCATTGGCGACGAAAATGGCCGTGCGGTAGCTGGGGCCCCGGTCGCAGAACTGGCCGCCGGCGTCGAAGGGATCGATGTTGACCCAGTAGTGGTCGAGCAGCTCGCGGTAGCTGACCTGGTCCGGGTCGTAAGTGATTTCCACCGCCTCGTAGTGCCCGGCATGGTTGCCGTTGTAGGTCGGGTTTTCAGCGGTGCCGCCGGTGAATCCGGAAACCGCTTCGCTGACGCCATCCAGTTTTTCAAAATCCGCCTCCATGCACCAGAAGCAGCCTCCGGCCAGGACCGTTTTGGCGGCCAGGGCCGGGGCGGCGCACAGCAGCAAAAGAGTGAGCGGCAGAAGAATGCGCAGTTTTTTCATAAGACCTCCCCGGAAAACAGAGACAGGTTGATTGATCATTGATACTTTCGCAAGAAAGCAGATGATGGGATGGCTAAGCAAAAAGCGCCAAATGCAAGGCGCGCGATTGTCGAGCAATGAGACGTACTTACGTACGTCGAAGCAGCGAGAGCAATTGCAGCAACGTAGCAGTTGGCGAGTTTTTGCGACGCCATCATCATTCGTCGAACAGTTTCACGTACTCCCCGTAACCTTCCTGCTCCAGATCGGCTTTCGGGATGAACCGCAGCGCCGCCGAATTCATGCAGTAGCGCAGTCCTGTGGGCGCGGGACCGTCTTTGAACACATGTCCCAAGTGTGAATCGGCGTGCTTGCTGCGGGTTTCGGTGCGGACCCCGAACAGGCTGCGGTCCTCCTTCTCAACGATGTTGCCCGGCTCCAGAGGCCGGGTGAAGCTCGGCCAGCCGGTTCCCGATTCATATTTATCCTGCGAACTGAACAGCGGTTCGCCGGAGATGATATCGACGTAAATGCCGGCCGCATGGTTGTCCCAGTAGGCGTTGTCGAAGGGGGGTTCGGTGCCGTTCCTGCGGGTGACCTTGTACTGCAGCGGAGTCAACTTCTGCCGCAGTTCCGCGTCGTCGGGTATCGTATAGCGGGGTTTCTGGTTCATGGTCTGCTCCATCTCCTTCTTTTGTCTGTCCATATCGCCCGACTTCGCGCCCATATCATGGGCTTTGCGAGAGGAATGGTCCATGCTTACGCCCAAGCCAGGCATGACCAACGTCAGGATGAACAGGCTGAGTATGACAGTCTTCATTGTGGCCTCCGTCTGGACCCGACTCCCTCGGCAGCGAGCCGGGCTGCGATTATCGATGGCCTGATCTTAACCTAACCGCATATACTTATAATAAACCCTTTACAAAGATTACATAAAGTTCGATGGAATTTTTCGCCCGATTTGCCCCATGGGGCTCTCGCGAGCGACTTCCGTGCAAGTGCTCCCCTGGCTAGCCCCGAGACACATCTTATGCGATGCCGGGTCTTCTCGTAGCCGGCGCCGGAAACATGTTATCATTCTGCTTCAGGAAGAACCCTGAGTCCCGCTCAGGGTCGATACAATTGGCCGGTGCTTTGAAATTCGCAACCTCATCCCGGTCCGCACCACAGATTGCCAGAGATCGCCGGAAAGGAGCCACCATGAGCGACCACCTGGTTCGCATTCTCAGCAAGGACGGTGCGCTGCGCGCCGTGGCCGCCGACACCAGCCAGCTGACCCGCACCATCTGCCGACTGCAGGGGACCGATCCCACCGCGACGGTCGCTCTGGGCCGCCTGGTTTCCGGCGCTGCCGTGCTGGGCGCACTGCTGAAAGGCAAGCAGCGCCTGGCTCTGAAGATCGAGGGCAACGGCCCTCTGCAGCAGCTGCATGCCGAGACCGACGCCTGCGGCCACCTGCGCGGCTCGGTGAAAAACCCGGTGGCCGGGCTGCCGCCGAAAGAGGAGCGCTTCGACGTCGCGGGGGCGGTCGGCAAGGCCGGCTTTCTGCACGTCAACAAGGACCTGGGCCTGAAAGAGCCGTACCGCAGTACCGTCCAGCTCTATACCAGCGAAATCGCCGAAGACCTGGCCTACTACCTGACCGCCTCGGAGCAGGTGCCCTCGACCGTCGGTCTGGGCGTCAACCTTGACGAGACTCTGAGCGTCGCCACCGCCGGCGGCTTTCTGGTCCAGGCCATGCCCGGCGGCGACCAATCTCTGCTGCCCCTTCTCGAAGAGCGCCTGCAGAAGCTGCCGCCGATCACCAGCCTGCTCGCCAGCGGCCAGCCGCCGCTGCAGATCCTCGAACAGCTGCTGAACGGGATTCCTCTGGCCGCGCCTATGGAAACCGCCCTGGAGTTCCGCTGCAGCTGCAGCCGCCCGCAGGTCGCCGGGATCCTGCGCCGGCTCGACGTCGACGAGATCCGCGCTTTGATCGAAGAAGAACAGGGCGCCGAAGTGACCTGCGAGTTCTGCAAACAGACCTATGTATTCACCGTTGAGGAGCTGCAGGCCCTGCCGCAGATGCAGCACTGAATCTACCAGCCGCCGGTTTCCTGCCAGGGTTGCTGTCGGGGATGAGTTATCCCTGCGATCTTGGCGCCTGATCATTCTGAAGATTCAGGTGAAGGGAGTTCGTTAATGATTGAGAAATGCCGGGGAAAAGAGTCTTTGACGCATCACGGCCCCCCTGCTAATCTTGAACACCAAAAGGTTTCATAGCCGTATGTTATGCCTGACATGTCTGGGTTTTTCAGCGCCGCTAGCTCAGCTGGATAGAGCATCTGACTTCGGATCAGAGGGTCGGGGGTTCGAATCCTCCGCGGCGCGCCACTCAGCAGTCGCTCTATCGCTTCCGTACAGGAAGCGGTCTCGCCGGAGCAGGCGCAAGCTTTCGTCGCCGAGGTGAAAGCCGATTTCGCCGACGCCAACCACAACTGCTGGGCCTCCCTGCTCGGTCCGCCCGGCAGCAGCGACCGGATCGGTTTGAGCGACGACGGGGAGTCGCAGGGCAGTGAAAAGCGGGGGCCCTGCGAGTCTCGAGGATAAAACAGAGGGAGTTGACTTCCGCGGCCCCTGGCTTTTATTATTTACAGACAAGCAATAGACAGTCAGTATAATCCATCCGGCCCGGTCGCTGTCCGACCGGGCCATTTTCAAAACGGGCAAGCAAGCAATGGCTTTACTGCAGATCCGGCACTATCCCGATCCAGTCCTCAGCATCAAGGGAGAGGCGGTTACGACCTTCGACGCCGAGCTGCGGCAGCTGGCCGAAGACATGGCGGAGACCATGTACGCCGCGCCGGGCATCGGCCTGGCAGCGCCGCAGGTCGGCGTGAGCAAGCGGCTGGTCGTGATCGACTGCGCCGCCAGGGACGAAGAGCCGCAGTTGATGGTGCTGGTCAACCCGGAGATCGTCGCCGCCGAGGGGGAAAGCTGCGAGGAGGAAGGCTGCCTGTCGGTGCCCGATTTCTACGCGGTGGTACCGCGCAACAGCCGGGTGCACCTCCGCTATCAGAACCTGGAAGGCACGGAGCAGCAGCTGGATGCCGACGGCCTGCTGGCCATCGCCTGCCAGCATGAGATCGATCATCTCAACGGCATCCTGTTCATCGATCACCTGTCACCCCTGAAACGCAGCCTGTTCCGCAAGAAATGGCAGAAGCTCCAGGAACGCCAGCGGGAGGTCATGTAATGCAGCCGGCTGCTATCCGCACGGTGTTCATGGGCACGCCGGAGTTCGCCCTGCCGACCCTGCAGGGACTGATCGACGCCGGTGTCGACCTGGTGGGTATCTATACCCAGCCGGACCGCCCCAAGGGACGCGGCAAGCAGGTGGCGGTGCCGCCGGTCAAAGAGCTGGCGCTGAACCACGGTATCCCGGTATTTCAGCCGCCGAAGCTGCGCGCCCCGGAAGCGGCGGCCGACCTGGAAGACCTGGCGCCCGACCTGATCGTGGTGGTCGCCTACGGGCAGATCCTGCCCAAGCGGGTGCTCGACATCCCCCGCTACGGCTGCATCAACGTGCACGCCTCCCTGCTGCCGAAATACCGCGGCGCCGCCCCGATCAACAAGGCGATCATGGAGGGCGAGACCGAAACCGGCATCACCACGATGCTGATGGACGCAGGCCTGGACACCGGCGATATGCTGGTCAAGCGCAGCCTGGCCATCGGCCCGGACGAGACCGCCGGCGAACTCCACGACCGTCTGGCCCGGCTCGGCCGGGAGACCATGGAAGAAACCTTGCGCCAGCTTTGCGCCGGAGAACTGGCCCCTGAAAAGCAGGACGACAACCTGACCAGCTACGCGCCGATGCTGAAGAAGGAAGACGGCCGCCTCGACTGGAGCCGCCCTGCCGATGAACTGCACAACCTGGTGCGCGGCCTGGATCCCTGGCCCGGCGCCTATACCACGCTCAACGGCCAGCTGCTCAAGGTCGCCCGCACCCGCGTCGCAGCCGGCAGCGGAGCCCCCGGTTCCGTGGTCGCCGCTGACCAGGAGGGCGTTTGCGTCGCTTGCGGGGACGGTCTGCTGGTGGTCGGCGAACTGCAGCTGCCCGGCCGCAAGCGCCTGGCCGCCGCCGACTTCCTGCGGGGCCAGCCACTGCCTGCCGGCACCCGGCTGGGCGACTGACCCCCGGCCGCAAACCCGAATAAAAAATCGCCAGAATCGTCCGGTCCGCCCCTTGATTTTCCGGCGGGCCGTTCCTAAATTAAGTTGGCCCGGAAGCAACGAGGCCAGGCCACAAATCAATCATCTCTGCCAACACAAAGAGGAACCATGAACACACTGCGCACTATTTTCCTGCTCACTGTCCTGACCGTCGGCCTGGTGTTCGTCGGCGGCTTGATCGGCGGCAAGGCCGGCGCCCTGATCGCCCTGGTCCTGGCCGGCGCGATGAACCTCGGCTCCTACTGGTTTTCCGACCGCATCGTGGTTCGCATGTATCGCGGCAAACAGGTCTCCAGCGGCGCTCTTTACGACGTGGTCGAGGAGATCTGCCAACGCAACGATCTGCCGATGCCGCGCGTCTACATCCTGCCGCAGGCCACGCCGAACGCCTTCGCCACCGGCCGCAACCCGGAACACGCCGTGGTCGCCGCCACCGAAGGCATTCTCGGTACCCTGAGCCGCGAGGAACTGACCGGAGTCATGGCCCATGAAATGGCCCACGTCAACAATCGCGACATCCTGATCGGCTCGATCGCCGCCACCATTGCCGGGGCCATCACCTACCTGGCGCACATGGCCCAGTGGGCCGCGATCTTCGGCGGCGGCGATGAAGACAACAACCCGCTGACCCTGATCGGCCTGGCGATCGTCGCGCCGCTGGCGGCCAT
>Ga0102943_1000979_pt1 | contig 18316 bp, 14 predicted proteins | sample SalPonC_black_MG_FD_78174 | JGI IMG/M metagenome (GOLD analysis project Ga0102943, IMG submission 78174) | Salt pond soil microbial communities from South San Francisco under conditions of wetland restoration - Salt Pond MetaG... | ecosystem: Environmental > Aquatic > Marine > Intertidal zone >...
GAGCCGAGAGGCTTGACGCCAGCGAATCGAGGCGGCCCGAACGGGTCGCCTCCAGCGGCCCGCCTGAACGGGGGTCGCCGTGCAGCGTGCCGCGGGCGGTCGTCGACCGGCCGCGGCACGCTCAGCTCGTCGTCAGGTCGGGAAGCGACGCGCGCACGTGCGGCGTGATGGCGCGCGCCCGATCCACGTCGACGACGCCGTTCGTGACGAACAGGCAGGTCGCGCCCGCCGCGATCGCCGCCCGTGCGCCCGCCTCGCTGTCCTCGACGACGAGGCAACGATCGGCGGCGACGCCGAGGCGCTCGGCGGCCAACAGGTACCCGTCCGGCTCCGGCTTGCCGCGAGCGACGTCCTCGACGGAGATCCGCACGGGCAGATGCGCCGCCCAGGCGTGCGGCTCCAGCGAGGCGCGGATCATCGCGTGCGGCGAGTTCGACACGACCGCCCGCGGCACGCTCGCGGCCGCGGTCGCTTCGACCCAGGCCTCGGCGTTGGGCATGGCGCGGGCGCGACCGAGCGCCACGACGAGGTCCTCCACGACGCGCTCCCAGAACGCCTGGGCGTCGCCGCCGAGGCCGTAGCGTGTCTGCAGGATCGTCGTCGTCGTCGCGCGATCCGATCCGTGCAGCGAGGCGTGCGCGTCTTCGGGGAGGTCGCCGCCGAACTCGGGCATGACGGCGCGGAGCACCTCGAACCAGATCGGCTCGCTGTCGACAAGGGTGCCGTCCATGTCGAACAGCACGGCAGCGTACGCGCGGGGATCCAGCGTCATCGTGTCGGGCCTCCTCCTCGGGCGCTCGGGGCGCCCGGCTCGCCATCGTCGCTGCCGATTCGAGCCCCCGTCACGTCGAGCAGGAATCGCCGCACCGCCTCCGGATCGGACAGGTCGCCGTAGAGCACCTCGGCCGCCTGATCGTCACGCACCGCGACGAGGGCGGGGGTGGCGAACACCCGGAAACGGATCGCGACGAGCGGATCGCGAAGGACGTCGATCACCTGCGCGATCGTGACCGGAAGGCCGGCGTCGCGAATCGCTTCCTGGAGGTGGCTCCGGGCGCGGTTGGAGCGGGGGGCGTCGCCGGTGACGAGGAGGGCCAGCGGGCCGCTCTCGTCCGGGGCCACGGGGGGCGGGTCGGTGCGGCGGGCGTCGCGCATCAGTCGTTCCTCCGGACGTCGTCGCTGGACGGGTCGGGCGTCGATTCACGTCGCGTGCCGCCCGATCGCGCGCCCGGCTCGCGGCGTGCCACGATCCCGGCTTCGTGCTCCGCTTCCGCCTCGTCTTCGAGGCGATCGGCGCGGCGCTCGGCATCGAGGCTGCTTCGTAGCCGTTCCGCTTCGCGGGCCGCTTCCTGTCGGTGCGTCTCGGTCGCGGCCAGGCGATCCTCGAGGTCCCGCCGGCGCCGCGCGCGATCACGGTCGGCCTCGACCCGCTGGGCACGGGCCCGGTCCTCGGCTTGGACCCGGGCGGTGCCCATCAGGACGTCGCTGCCGTAACGGTAGACGCTGGCCAGCTCGATGCCCTCGTTCCCCAGGAGCAGCTCGCGGACCTGGTTCGAGTGCGCCGTGCCTCGCGACTTGACGATCGACAGGGCCCGGTTCCGCTCGCCGCCCAGGACGCGATAGTCCAGCGTGATCCAGGTGTCCGCGATCGTGCTGGTGTGGCTGAGCGTGGCCTCGCTGCTGGGCTCGTCGTTGTTCGTGAGCGACGTCATGAGCGTGGTGATGTTCCGTGAGCGCGTCAGGGACAGGACGTACTCGATCGCGAGGTAGGCGTCGTCGACGTGACTGGCCTTCTGCAGCGCCGAGACCGGGTCGATCACCAGCAGGGCCGGCTTCACCTCGTCCAGGAGCTGCTGTATCCGGATCACGTGCTGCTCGGCCGAGGACTCCCAGGCGGCCCTGAACCGGACGGCGACGCGCCCGCGCTCGATGTGAGGCGCGAGGTCGATCCCGACGGAGGCGACGTTGCGGACGATGTTGGAGGGGGGCTCGTCGAAGCTCAGGAACAGCGCGGTCTCGTCCCTCTCCGCGGCGGCCAGCGCGAACGAGGCCGCCAGCGTGGACTTCGACGTCCCGGGCGCCCCGGAGATGAGGAGCGTCGATCCGCGGAAGATGCCTCCGCCGAGAATCGCGTCCAAGTGGGGGATGCCGCTTCCGACACGCTCCACGCTGGCCACCTCGGGTGGGAACGTGGCGGTGAGCGGGAGGTGGACGCCGCCTTCGTCGACGATCATCGGGATGTCGTCGGTCGCGTGGGGCGAGCCTCGGTACTTGACGATGCGTAGGTGTCGCGCCAAACGCCGGCCACTGGACGTCGTGGACAGCGTGATCGACGTCGACAGCAGGAACTCGATCGCGTCGAGGTAGGCGCGACCCGACGTTCCCGTCTCGGTCCGCTTGCAGGTGAGCAGCGTCGCGAACCCCCGCTCCCGGCTCCACTCGTCGATGCGGCGGATCTCGGTGATCGCGGTCGCTTCGTCCGGCTGCAATGCCAGCAGCTGGTCGATTCCGTCGAGGACGATCCAGGCGGGGGCGCTCTCGGCGGCGAGGGCGTCCAGGACGGCAAGCAGCCCTTCGACGTCGAACGCGCCCGCGACGTGATCCGACAGCTGCGGTCGTCCGTCCACCAGCCGCACCCGATCCCCCATCGCCAGAGCGTCGCCCCACGGGAACGATCTGGTGTTGCGACGGAGCTGCTCGGGAGGCTCCTCGAACGACACGACGATGGACGAGCGTCCCTGCCGCGCCGCCAACGCCGCGACTTGGAGGGCCAGCACGGTCTTGCCGGAGCCCGCCCGGCCGCTCAGGAGGGTCGTGCCGATCCGCGGCAGGCCGCCACGCGTGGCGGTGTCCAAGCCGGGCAAGCCTGTCGGTGTCTTCTCGATGCCGAAACGCGTCGTCACGGGGCGTGCTCCTTTCCTGGGGGTCGTGGTGGTCGTCACTCCGCCGCCAACGGAAGCGGTACGCGCTTCTCGAGGAGCCATACGAAGTCCTCCTCGCTCAGCGGCACGCTGTAATGGTAGCCCTGGCCCAGCGAGCAGCCCAGCGCCAGAAGGGCGTCGCGTTGCTCGGGAAGCTCGATCCCCTCGGCGATCACGGTGGCGCCGGTGGACGATCCGATCGTGAGCACGGACGCGACGATGTCACGGCTGTACGGATCGTGGGGCAGGCCTTGCACGAACGTGCGATCGATCTTGATGTCGTCGAACGGGTAGTTCTTCAGGTACGCCAGCGAGGAGTAGCCGGTTCCGAAGTCGTCCAGCGAGAGCTTGACGCCCAGCGCGTGCAGGGCGTCCAGGCAGTCGCGGAGACGGGCGCTCTCGTCGACGAAGACGCTCTCGGTGATCTCGAGCGTGAGGCTGCTCGCAGGAACGCGGTAGCGCGTCAGGATCTCTTCGACGTCCGCCACGAAGTCGCGGTCGGACAGCTGCTCTACGCTGACGTTCACCGAGATCTCGACGATGTCCAGACCGTCGTCCTGCCAGGCGCGGAGCGTCCGGCAGGCGCGATCGAGGACCCAGCGCCCGATCGGCACGATCAGGCGGCTCGTCTCCGCGACGGGGATGAACGCTCCTGGCGAGAGGAGTCCCCGCTTCGGGTGGTTCCAGCGGATGAGGGCCTCGCCCGCGACGAGGCGACCGCTGGCCAGCTCGACCTTGGGCTGGAAGTGGAGCTCGAACTCGTCGTTCTTCAGCGCTTCGCGCAGCTCGTACGCGAGCTGCACCCGCCCGCGCGCCGCCCGGTCCAGATCGGCCGTGAACGCCTGACCGTTCGTGGCGGACCCGAAGCGGCTGGCGTTCAGGGCCACCTCCGCTTCTCGCAGGAGCCCATCGACCGGCCGTGGCTCCGGTCCGAGGAGGGTGTACCCGTAGTGTGCGGCGACGTCGAGCTCGAACCCCTCGATGAAGAACGGCTCGGCGAACGCGCCGTCGCGGCTTCCGAACAGCTGGGCGCTCAGCGACGTCTCGGACTCGTGATCGGGGAGGAAGACGGCGAAGGCGTCCCCGCCGGTCCGCGCGACCAGGCCGCCCCTGCCCGCGACGGCGGCGAGGCGGTCGCCGACGGCGGCGAGCAGGGCATCGCCGATCGGGAAGCCTTGCGCTTCGTTCACGCCGCGCAGCTCGACGAGGTCCAGGGTGACGAGGGCGGCCCGTTCCGGCCAGGGGCGCTGCTCGAGGTAGGCGGCCAGGTTCCGGGTCAGGCCGTCGCGCGACAGGTAGCCCGTGAGCGGATCCTCGTACGCGATCCGCTCCAGGGCCGACTCGGCCTGCTTCCGTTCGGTGATGTCGACGTGCATGACGACCGCGCCTGTGGGCCCGCCACCGGAGCGAAGCGGCGTGGCCGCCAGACGGAACCAGCGCTCCTCGCTGGGCGAATGGCACGGGTACTCGTGCACGAACGACGTTCGCTGGCCAGCGAGGATGGCGCGCAGCCCGGCCGCCACGTGGGCGCCCGAAGCGGCGTCCTCGCCCGCGGCGTCGTCGCAGGCCGCCAGGTAGTCCGTCCCGACGTGATCCTCGTCCGCGTCGTTGTCGCGTGCGAACGCCCGCCAGCGGTCGTTCACGCTGGTGATCACGCCGAGCGTGTCGAGGACCGCGATGTTCGCGGGCAGCGAGTCGATGAGCGCCTTGCGCGTCGCGAGCTCGCTCGCGAGCTCGCTCTCCTGCCGCCGCAGCCGCTCCATCATGTCCCGGCGCCCGGTCACGTCTCGGAGGCCGACGGCGAGACCCTCCTCGGTCGGGTCCGCCCAGATCTCCAGCCATCGGGCGCTGGTCGCATCGAACGCTTCGAAGCGGACCGAGACGCCGTCGCGCATGGCGCGGCCGATCTCGCTGCCGGTACGGGTCCCCATCACCCCCGGCAGAACGTCGTCCAGCCGCTTGCCTGCGACCGGCATGTCGCGCCCCGGTCCGGCCATGCGGATCGCCGCGGTGTTGGCGAACGTGATCGTCCAGTCGGCGTCGATCGTGACGAAACCGTCCGTGAGGCGCTCCAGGGTGGTTCGAAGGCGCTGGTCGAGGCGCTGCGCCCGGAGCTCGACGCGCTTGCGCTCGTCGATGTCCTGGAACGCGCCCTGCACGCCCGTGATCCGGCCCCAGGCGTCACGGACCGCCTCGCCGGCGGTTCGGACCCAGATCCGTCGCCCGGTCGCGGTGACGATCTGCAGCTCCTGGTCGTACGGCACGCCCTCGTGCAGGGTCCGCTCGAACAGGGCGCGGAGCAGGCCGCGATGCTCGGGCGCATAGTGGTGGATCCCCTCGTCCGCCGTGAGCTGCGTGCCGGGCGGCATCTCGTGGATCTCGCAGACCCGGTCGGACCAGACCATCCTGCGCGTCTTGGCGTCGACGTACCACCCACCGAAGCGCGCGATGCGGCCAGCGATCTCCATCACCCGGCGCTGCTCGTCGAGCGCCAGCTGCGCCTCGACACGGTCCGACACGTCTTGAACGACGCCCGAGACGTACATAGGGCGGCCGTGCTCGTCACGTCCGAGATCCCCACCGAGGTGGACGTGCCGAACGTCGCCTCCAGCGGTCCGCAGCCGAACCGTGTCGTACGCCGGCCCTTCCCCGCCCTCGACGGTGGCCTGGAGCGCCCGGAACCTGGCCGCGTCGTCGGGATGGATCATCCCCCGAAGCCGGGTCAACGTCGGCGGGGCGGCGTCCGGGGCGAAGCCCAGGATCCGCAACGCCTCGGGCGACCAGGCGAGCTCATCGGTGCCGACCTTCCGACGCCACGAGCCGATCCGGCCGATGCGCTGCGATTCGATCAGCATCGCGGCGTGCCTCTGAAGCTCCTGCTGTCTGTCCTGGATCTCCCGTTCCGCCGTGGCGCGCCGATCGAGCATCGCGTTCAGCGCGGTGCCGAGCCGCGCCATCTCGTCCCGACCGCGCACGTCGGCCCGTGCGGAGGCGTCGCCCTGAGCCACGCGATCGACCACGCGCACCAGCCCGGCCGCGGGACGACCGAGGCGCCGGTACAGGAACCAGGACGCGACGAGGCTCAGGAGCGCGAAGAGGACCGCGGAGCCGCCCAGCGCCCGAGCGACGGCCACCACGGTCGTTTCCGCTTCGGCGCGTCGGGAACGGAGCAGGTCCGAGACGACCGACTCGACCGTGGCGCCCAGCTCGGCCATGCGCGTCATCGTCACGGCCGCCGGTGCCGGCACGCCCAGCACGCCTCGTGTCGGGCCGATCGTGGCGCGGCGAGCGAGGCGGGGATCGTCGAACGCGCCGGCGGCGAGCGCCGCCATCTCGTCGAGAGCGTCGACCGCTCGTTGCACCGAGGGCGCTGCGGGGCGCATCTCGCTCAGGTCCGCCCGGACGAGCCGCAGCTCACGAAGGAACGCCTGGTACGACGCCTGGCCGACGGGGTCCAAGAGGAGCGCGTCGCCGGCCAACGACAGGTCGGCGGCGCGCTGCTGCAACGCGGCGAGCGGCTGGACCTGGAGCAGATGGCGTCGCGACTGCTGCGTGGACCAGGCGGCGAGCACGATCAGGGCGACGCAGCCGGCGAAGCTCAGGATCGTCAGGAGCCGGGCCGCCGCCGACACGCTGACGGCACGGGCGCCGCCCGGCGCCCCGGCGGCGGGACCGTCGCGGACCGTCGATCCGGCGTCCGGGCGTGACCGGCGCCGTGCGTCCGGCACGCGCGTCATGGGTCCGCCACGTGGCGGCTGGTCAAGCACGCGGGAGCCGGTCCGCAGCCAGAGGGGCCGGGCTGCCGGGCGGACCCCGGCCGTCTCCGCGAAGGCCGCGGCACGGTTCGACGCTGCCGATCGCGCGGTGAGAAGCGGACCTCGTCTGGGGTTCGGACGTCACGGACGACACGGCCGAGGCGGCGTATCGAGTGGCGAGTGATGGTTGAATCGCGTCCATAGCGGCCAGAGGATATGTGATCGGGTCACACAGACTCCTTACACGCGATACGAACGTTCAGGAGCCGATCGTCGCCGCGCGTCCGGCGCCCGGAGCGCTACGCGACGAGCGAGAGCCCGCGCCGCCGCACGCCTGGGAGGCCGCCACCGTCGCCCTCGCGCGGCTGAATCCACAGCCGCACCAGCTGCGGCAGGACCGTGGCGAGCAGCGCCGCGAGGCTCCCGATCACGAACAGCCACGCTGCAGAGGATGGCGCCTCGACCAGATACAGAACGCTTCCCACCAGGTAGAACCCGTGTCCGGCCACGGCCAAGCGATCCTGCACCCGTTCCAAGCGACGACGTTCACGACCACGCATCGGCATTGCGCACCTCCCGACCGAGAGGACGACGGTAGCAGTCGCCTCGCGGCCGAGGTGTCGGATGCGATCCCCGAACCCCGCCGAACGTCAGCCGCCCAGCCGGATGGTGCTGCCTTCCGACGTCAGCTCCAGGGTGACCGTAAAGCCGGCGAGGGGCGCGTCGGCGTCGATCTCGACCGCCACACGGAAGGTTCCGTGGTTGGGCGTCTCGTCGCCACGCAGCATGAGGATCGACACCAGCGTCTCGAGGTCGTCACGTTCGGTCAGATCCACGTTCAGCGCGTCCGTGAGCGCTTCGGTCCCGACGTACGTGTAGGTGCAGGCGTCCAGGTCGCATTCGCCGCGCGCGAACGGCAGCTCCAGGACGACGTCCCTCGTGAACGACACGGAACCGTTCACGTCGTCTCGGAGCGTCGCTGCCAGCACCGCGCGGCTGATCGTGAACGTTTCGGGATGGTCGGCGACCGAGCTGCCTGCCGGCCCGGTCAGCGTCACGCGATTCTCGAGCCCGGCGTTGGTGTGGAATCCGGCCAGGCTGAAGCCGCGAAGGTCCTCGTCCATGTCGGGAACGTCGAAGCTGCGGGTCTCGTCGAGATGGCTGACGCTCTGCGTGGCGAGCGTTCCGTCGTCGAGCGTGGCGGTGACCACCTGGCCGTCGACGCCCAGGGGATCGCCGACCGAGAGCGGCGGCACGAACGCTGCCACCAGGCCGCAGCCGGCGAGCAGCATCGCCACGCCGGCGATGCCGGACGAGATCGCGGCCAGGCGGGCGCGGCCCGCTCGCTTGGGTTGTCGTGCGGGGGTACGGATCATGGTGCCTCCTACGGTGGGAAGGTCGATACCACCGCGGAGGCCCGTCGTTCGCCCATCGGCTCGGAACGGGGTCTCTCCTGCGATGGCCGGTTGCGCTACTGGCTCCGCCTGCTCCAAGCGCCCAAATACGGAACAGGCTTCATCGCCGCCATCGAACGAACGTCCTCGGGGCCGTGCGGCGCCGAGATCGTCGGCAGGATACGCCCCGCGATCGCACGAGCTTCTTACGCCGAAGCGTGAACGGATGACCTCGTCGCCGCACGCCATGCCACCTCGGGATCCGAGCTCGGGTTCGTTAGTCTGGGGTGTCGTGCGCGACCCAGAGGAAAGGGACGAGGATGGCTGAAGAGGCGACGGACGCGGGGCGCCTTCGGCGCGAGCTGGGTACGTTCGGCGCCGTCATGATGGGTCTCGGCAGCATCGTCGGCACCGGCGTGTTCGTCTCGATCGGCGTCGCCGCGGGCATCGCCGGGCCGTCCGTCGTCCTGGCCATCGCGATCGGGGCCGCCGTCGCCACCTTCAACGGCCTGTCCAGCGCCCAGCTGGCCGCCGCACACCCCGTCTCGGGAGGCACGTACGAGTACGGCTACCGCTACCTCACGCCCCGCCTCGGCTTCACCGCCGGCTGGACGTTCCTCCTCGCCAAGAGCGCGTCGGCCGCCACCGCCGCGCTGGGGTTCGCGGGCTACGCGCTGGGCGCGTTCGGGATCGACGCACGCGCACCGCTGGTGCCGCTGGCGCTGCTGCTGGTCGCCGCCCTGACCGGCGTCGTCCTCGCCGGCATCCGCCGCTCCAACGCCACCAACATCGCCGTCGTCGCCGTCACCCTCGCCAGCCTGACGTTCTTCGTCCTCGCCGGCGTGCCGACCCTGATCGAGCGGGGCGGCGCGGCCTTCTCGCCGTTCCTGGACCCCGAGCCGGGGCGTGGCGGCCTGCCTGCGCTCCTCTACGCCTCGGCGCTCATGTTCGTCGCGTACACGGGGTACGGCCGCATCGCCACCCTGGGCGAGGAGGTCCGCGACCCCGCTCGCACCATCCCCCGCGCCGTCGTGACGGCCCTGGTCGTGGTGATGCTCCTCTACGCCGCCGTGGCGACCGTCGCCGTCGGGACGGCCGGCACGGGCGCGCTGTCCGCCGTCGGCGCCCGCACCGCCCCCCTCGAAACCGCCGCCGCCGGCTTCGGCGTGTCGTTCGCGCCCCACGTCCTGGCGATCGGAGCGGTCACCGCCATGGTGGGCGTCCTTCTGAACCTGATCCTGGGCCTCTCGCGGGTCCTCCTGGCCATGGGCCGACGACGCGACATGCCCGCCCTGTTCGCTCGCGTGAACACGTCGGGCACCACGCCCGTCCCCGCCGTCGTCGCGGTCGGCGTGCTGATCGCGGGGCTGGCGCTTCTTGGCGACGTCCGGACCACCTGGTCGTTCAGCGCCTTCACGGTCCTCGTGTACTACGCCATCACCAACCTCGCCGCGCTCCGCCTACCGCCGGAGGCGCGCCGGTTCCCTCGCTGGGTTTCGCTCGCCGGTCTGATCTCCTGCCTCACGCTGGCGCTCTTCGTCGATCCGACCGTGCTGGCGGTGGGCGCGGGGCTGCTCGTGGCCGGGTTGGCGTGGCACGAGGCGGCGCGGCGCCGCCGCCGAGGCTGAGCGGAACGACGCGAGCCGGTCGACAGGCCTGCGGCCATGCCGGCGGGCACGCCGGCCGTGCGCGGAGCCGACGCGGTGCCGGCCCACCAACCTCACTTCAGGGCCGGGGGAGGCGGCGGCGGCACATCGTTGCCCTTGCCGTCCAGGCTGCCGCGTTGCCGGCCGTCTTCGAGCACCACCCATCCGGCGGTGCGGTCCACGCCGTCGAGCGTCGCCTGGGCGCGATAGAGGCCCGCGTCACCGGTGGCGGCCGTGGCCGCGAACGGCTTCGACTCGGCCTCGCCCAGGCGCGCGACGCCGAACACGCCACCGCTGGCGATCGTGCCTTCGATCTCGATGACGCCGTCGTCCGAGGACAGCGTCACCTCGTCGCCGTCGACCTCCCCGTGCAGCCACACGCCCACCTCGTGGTTGCACACGTAGCCGCGGACCGTCCTGGCCTCGTCCGGTCCCGAGGCGTCGTCAACGACGACCGCGAGGAACAGCTCCTCGTCGACCGGGCCGACGTACGCGCCCGGCACTTCGGTCGCGTGCAGGGTCGTCTGATCGAGGCGCGCCTGGAGCGTATCGAGGTCGAGGACGAGATGGCCGCCGTCACTCGCGTGGACGGTCGTCATCAGGCCGACGAGCAGGGTGAACGCGAGGATGCGTCGTGTCCGTTCGAGCATGCAGAATCACTCCCCCATGATCCGGTTGGGCTCCTGAGTCGGACGCGTTCACGCTAGCAATCTGGGCGGAAGGGATGCAAACCGGGTGCTCCGGAGGTCGGCGCACCTGCGCGCTTCCGCCGCGTCATGGCGGTCAGGACGACAGCGCTTGATCGCAGCGACGATCGGGTGCGGGCCACGCGCGACGTGGCTGCATGTTCCCGACACGACGTCGATGATGGTGTCGCTCGCTACGTTGAGATCGACGTCGACGCCGCTTTCCCTCCTGTGAGGTGATGGCCCATGGACGCCCAACCAGACCGACGCGACCGCATCCTCGACGTCCAGGGGTTCCCTGGCCGATGGGAGATTCTGGAGTCGACGGAAGACAGCGACGGAGAGATTTTTCGGACCCGCTGGAGATCGCCGAGGCGGGGGAGCTCCCGCCGCACGTGCACCCGAGCGCGACGGAGCGCTACGAGGTGGTGTCGGGAACGCTGCATGTGCTCGAAGGTGACCGGTGGTCGGTCCTCTCCGCAGGCCAGTCGCACGAGGTCCCCCCGGGACCACGCACGCCTTCCAGGCGAAGGGTCGTGTGGAAGTGATCAACGCGCACGAGCCCGCCGTGCGATAAGAGGCCTACTTCCGGCGCTTCCACCGGCTGAAGGTCGAATGGGGCGTCCAGATGCCGCCTCGAACGTTTCGCGGTGCGGTGCTCCTGGGCATGCTCCAGGCCGCCTACGAGCCCGAGTTCATCGGGGTTCGACCGCCACAGGCAGCGTTCCGTTTCTTGGCTCGGCTCGGCGGTGTCCTGGGATACGAGCTGCCGGACTGACGTTGGGCCCTCGCCCCTCGCCGCATTCCACCGAACGGTGCACGGAGCCGTCGCGACGCGCGCCTCCGCACCGATAGCAGCGTGATGGCCATGGACGAGCGCACACCCATCACGGATCCTCTGTCGAAGCGGTGGGTCGGTGTCGTGTTCACGAACCCGGTCACCGGAGAACGCATCGAGGTGCTCGAGGTGCACCCCGACGGCCCGCAGAGCCGCCTCGAGGGACGGCTGACGGTCGCACCCGGAGGGATCGGGCCGCCCCGCCACGTCCACCCGAGCCAGCAGGAGAGCTTCACGGTCGAGAAAGGGCGCTTGACGCTCCATCGCGGTGACGAAACGCTCGAGGTGGCTCCGGGCGAGAGCGTGACGGTGCCCGCCGGAACGGCGCACGGGTTCGAGAATCGGTCCGAGCAGCCCGTGACGTTCACCGGGGCGATCCGTCCCGCCGGACAGCTGACGCACGTTCTCTCGACCCTGTTCGGCCTTGCTCGGGACGGCAAGACACGCGACGACGGCACGCCGCATTTCCTGCAGGCGATGGTCTTCGCCCAGGCGATGCAGGACGTTCTCTACCTGGCCGATCCCCCGCGGGCGGTGCAGAAGGCCCTATGGACCGTGTTCGGGCCGATCGGGCGAGCGCTCGGCTACCGAGCTACGTACGATCGCTACCTGCGACCCGACTTCTGGGCAAGGCATCTACAGGACGACCCGATCCGCTGACGGCGCCAGGGAGCGCGGACAGGGTCGCGAAGCTGCCCGACGGCCGTGAAGCCGCACTGGAACGAGTCGCTCTCGCACCCGCGGATCGGCTACCCTGGGGCTGGAGACGGCGGCGGGATCAGGCGAGCTTCCGTGCGCCCGGATCGGGCGCCGACGGCGCGGAGGTCGGGACGATGGGCGAGATTCGCTGGACGATGGCCGGCCCTCGGCCCGTGCACGCTGGCCGCGACCGCGAGGAAGCGCACGCTGGACGTCGATCGCCGATCGTACTCCTGGTCCTCGCGGTCGTGCTCTTCGCGGTCGTGCTCTTCGCGGTCGCTTTCGCCCAGCCCGCCGGCCAAGCGGATACGCGGCACCCGGTGGCATACGCCGTCGAGGGCCTCGGGGCTTGGGTCCGAAGCGAGGTCGACCCGGCTCGGCTCCGGACGCCCCAAAGCGCGCTGGAGACGTTCCTGGAGGCAGGCGAAGCGGAGCGATTCGACCTTGCGGCACGCACGCTGAACCTCTCCGACGTGCCCGCGGACGAATGGCGAGAGCGGGGCCCGCAGCTCGCCGAGAAGCTCCATTTCGTGCTCGCGCGAGAGCTCGCCATCGACTGGAGCGCTCTACCGGACCGGCCCGACGGTGCCGACGACCTGTCTCGGACGCGTTCGGCCGGGGATGGCCAGAGGGCCGCGAGCGTCGCGCCTTCGCCCCGGCGGAACCTTCTCGTCGGCAGCCTGAACGGGACCGCTCCGCCGGTCGAGGTGCGACTGGAGCGGGTGCAGTCGCCGGACCTGCCGCCCGTCTGGCTGATCGCCCGCAGCACCGTCGCTCGGACCGAAGCCCTGTACGACCGCTACGGCCCGGGCTGGCTGCAACGAACGGCCCCTGGCCGCGCGATCGAGCAGTTCGCGCGCGCTCCGATCTCGCGCTGGCTGCTGTTCGTGGCGCTGGTCGTCGCCGCGGCAGGGATCGGGTCGCTGCTGCAACGGATCGTCCAGCGGTCGATGGCGTCGTCCCAGCGGCCGTGGATGCGGGGCCTGGCCAGCGAGGTGGCGCGCCCACTGGCGCTGTTGGCAGGACTGGCCGCGTTCTGGCTCGCTTCGGCTGGCCTTCCGAGCCTGACGGGGCCGCCGGCGAGGTGGGTCGCGTCGATGCTCGCGGTCCTGTTCGTGGTGGCGCTGACGTGGTTGGGGACGAGCGCCATCGACTTCTTCTCCGAGTACGTCGGCAAGCATCACGTCGACAGCATCGCCGCCCACGACCAGCGCCGGGCGCGACGCCGGCTCACGTACCTGTCCGTCGCACGGCGCGCGTCGTCGTTCGTGCTGGTGATCGTCGGGGTCGGCGCGGCCCTGGCGCAGTTCGGAGCGTTGCGCGCGTTGGGGGCGTCCCTCCTGGCGTCGGCAGGCGTGGCCGGCATCCTGCTCGGCATCGCCGCGCAAGGGTCGCTCGCCAACCTGATGGCAGGCGTCCAGATCGCCCTGACGCAGCTCGTCCAGATCGGCGACACGGTCTTCTTCGAGGAGGAGTGGGCGTACGTCGAGGACATCACCTACACGTTCGTGATCCTGAAGACGTGGGACGAACGGCGCATCGCGGTGCCCAACCGGTACGTGATCTCGCATCCTCTCGAGAACTGGGAGATGACGAGCTCGCACATGGTCATGCCGATCCGGTTCTACGTCGACCACCGCACGCCGGTGGACGACGTGCGACGGCGCTACGTCGAGCTGCTCGAGGCTTCGGACGATTGGGATCGACAGCAAGAGCCGCGCCTTCAGGTGATCGCGGCGGGCGAGGACGTTCTGAAGCTGCAGGCGTTGTGCAGCGCAGAGGATCCGGCCACGGCGTGGCGCCTCGCGTGCCACCTGCGCGAGGAGCTCCTGGCGTTCCTGAGCGACTGGGAGGAGGGACGCTTCCTTCCACGCCAGCGCGTGATCGTCGAGGGGCGGGCGCCGGACCCGGCGTCCGAAACGCCAGAAGCCTCGTAGCCGCTGGCCCCGGAGCGGCATCGGCCCGGGACGGCATCGGCGCGGGACGGTATCGGTCCTCGATCGCACCGACGTCCGTGCGACGTCTTTACCCTGGCTTCACGCGGTTCCGCTACGCTGGCCGTACGTCCCGAAGCCGACCCGGCCCGGGACCCGGAGGAGACTCGCCGTGCGCCACGTCCTCATCTGCGATGCGGAACCGATGTTCCGCTACGGGCTCGCCCACCAGCTGGCGTGCCGCGGGTGGACGGCGAGCATCGCCGAGGCCGGCACCGTCGCCGAGGCCATCGCCCATGCGCGCGACGTTCCGCCTGCGGTGCTCGTGACGGACGACGTGCTCCCCGACGGGACCGTCGACGATCTCCTGGCCGACCCCTCCGTGCGCGCCGCGCGGCCACGCGTCGTCGTGGTCCGTTCCGACGTGCGCCGCGCCCCGCGACGCAGCGACCGGGTTCACGCCGTGCTTCCGCGCCGCACCACCGTCGAGCGGCTCGTCCGGGCGATGGGTCCCGACGTCGAGGAGGGGCCGTGCCTACCCGAACGCCAGCGGCAGGTGCTGGCGCTCGTCTGTCGCGGATGGTCGAACCGCGGGATCGCGGAGGAGCTGGGCATCCACGAGAAGACGGTTCGCAACTGCCTCACGCGAGCCTTCCGCCGCCTCTCGGTCGAGAACCGCACCCAGGCGGCGATGGTGGTCCTGCGGAGCGGCCTGCGTCCTGCCGCGCCGGCTCCTGTCGACGATCGTCACGTGGGACACGCGCCTCCCTGATCCGGCCCCCGAGGTCGACGCGAGCCGACTCGGTCGCCGAACCGAGCCCCGGCGCGTCGGCGGGTGCGGCGCCGCGTCACGCGTCGCGTTCGTGGACCTCCCGAAGCAGCCGGTCCACCTCGTCCTCGGGCGAGATCTCGACGTGGCGCTCCATGAAGTGCAGGACCGAGAGGAGCGGCGTGTCCCGAATGAACGCCAGCATGTCCATGCCGGCGCTCCCGTCCTCCCCGGCGCCCAAGGCTACGCTCATGCCGCTCGCCCACGCTGCGAACCGTGGCTCGGCGACCGCCCTGCCTCGGGGATCGTCGAGCCACGCCCGCACGGTGGACTCGCGGTGCAACAGAGAGGGAAGCGGCGGCGAGCCGCGCAGCGTGACCGTCGTGCGGAGGCGGATGTCGCCCGCGGACGCGCCGACCAGCAGCTCGACGTCGCCGTCCTCGGTGATCCAGCGTCCGTGCCCGGGGTGGTAGTAGGCGAAGGCGCGCACGCCGAGCTCGAACGTCACCGTCTGCGTCCGGCCGGGCTCGAGCGAGACCTTCGCGAAGCCCTTGAGCTCCTTCGGAGGCCGGGCGAGCCCGGCATCGACGTCCCGGACGTAGAGCTGCACGACGTCCTTGCCCGACCGTCTGCCGGTGTTCGTGACGTCCACCGACACCTCGAGGCCCCCTGCGACGTCGAACGGCGACGCCGGGACGCGTAGATCGCTGTACGCGAAGGTGGTGTAGGACAGTCCGTGGCCGAACGGATACGCCACCGGAAGCTTCTTGGCGTCGTAGTAGCGGTAGCCGACGTAGATCCCCTCGCCGTAGCGCACCCTTCCCAGCTCGCCGGGATAGTGGAGGAAGGCGGGGGTGTCGGTCAGCGAGCGGGGGAAGGTCTCGGCCAGGCGACCCGACGGATCGACGCGTCCGAACAGCACGTCGGCGACCGCGCCGCCGCCCGCCTGCCCCATCAACCAGGTCTGCAGGACCGCCGCCGCGTCGTCGGACCAAGCCTGCGTCGCGATCGCCGAACCGCTGCTCACGACCACGACCGTCCTGGGCTGGACCGCCGTGACGGCGCGGATCAGCGCGACCTGGTGCGGCGTCAGATCCAGATGGGGACGGTCGTACCCCTCGGACTCGAGCGTCGCGGGCAGGGCGACGAACACCACCGCCGTTTCGGACGCGCGGGCGGTCCGTACCGCCTCGTCGATGAGGTCTTCTCGCGCCTCGACGCCCTCGGGGTACCCCTCGGCGTAGCGCAGATCGGCCCCGCCCGCCAGCTTCTCGATCTCGTCGTAGGGGACGTCGACGCGCGTGGGCTGGACGTGGGAGCTGCCGCCGCCCTGGAAGCGCGGCTCCTTCGCCGCGCGGCCGATCAGCGCGAGGGCGCCGACGTTCTCGAGAGGCAGGACGCCGTCGTTCTTCAGAAGCACGATGCCCTCGGCAGCGACGCGCCGCGCCAGCGCATGGTGGGCGTCCCGATCGAACGCGCCTCCCTTGGGCGTCTCCTGCGCGGCGAACACCACGCGGAGGATCCGGCGTGCCGCCTCGTCCACGATCTCCTCGTGGAGCTCGCCGGCACGAACGGCGTCCACGACGGCCTGCACCCGTCGCTCCTTGGGGCCGGGCATCTCGAGGTCCAGACCCGCCCTGAGCGCCGCCACGCGGTCGTGCACCGCGCCCCAATCGGACATGACGAGCCCCTCGAAGCCCCACCGCTCCCTGAGGATCCCGGCGAGGAGCTCGCGATGCTCCGAGCAGTAGGTTCCGTTCACCTTGTTGTAGGCGCACATCACGGTCCACGGCCGCCCACGGGTGACGGCCTGCTCGAACGCCGGGAGGTAGATCTCGTGCAGCGTGCGCTCGTCGATCTCGGCGCTGATGGCGAACCGCTGAAACTCCTGATTGTTCGCCGTGAAGTGCTTCAGGGCGGTGCCGACGCCGCGGCTCTGGACGCCCTGGATGTAGCTCACCGCCAGCTCTCCCGACAGGTAGGGGTCCTCCGAGAAGTACTCGAAGTTGCGCCCGCACAGCGGCGTGCGCTTGACGTTGTTCGAGGGTCCCAGGATCACGTCGACGCCCAGGGCCACGCACTCCGCGCCGAGGGCCTCGCCCACCTCGCGGACGAGCGCCGGGTTCCAGCTGGCCGACAGGCAGGAGCCGCTTGGGAAGCACGTGGCGGGGAGGCTTCGCGAGACCATCTCGTCCAGGTCGGCGAGGCGCCGCACGCCGTGCGGACCGTCCGAGACGACCAGCCTGGGAACGTCCAGTCGGTCGACGGGCACGGTCGTCCACGGCCCATCGCCGGTGCAGAGGGCGGCCTTCTCCTCGAGCGTCAGCTGCGAGACGAGCGCGTCGAGCGTCGTGGTCATGTCGTCACGATAGCGAACGGCGCCTTCCGGGCGGCACGACGGACAGGACGGCCGCCACGAGCGCCGGCACGGCCGCGGCCAGCGGCGCCACGGCACGTCCCGCCGACGTCGCCACCACGCCGTAGAGCACCGGGCCGAGCGCGAACCCCGCCGCGATGCACACGATCGTGGCCGTGAAGCCGGTGGTGGGCCGGTCTGGGAAGACCTCCTGGCTCCACATCGCGATGAACGCGAAGCCGGTCGTGAACGCCACGCCGAACACCGCAGCGGACGCCAGCGCCCCTGCAGGCGTCCCCGCGACCGCCTGCAGCGAGGCCAGGGCCGCGGCCAAGGCCAGCCAGGTGACGGCCAACGGCCGACCCAGGGCGAAGCGATCGGCGATCTCGCCGCCGAACGCGCCGACCGCGAGCCCGCTCAGTCCCAGCGCGCCCCACATGGCCGCGCCGATCCAGGTCGGTAGGCCGGCCGCCTGCGCCGCCTCGGGCGCATAGGCGAAGTAGGCGCCTGACGTCATCGACGCCAGTGCCGCCACGACGAACAGCCGGACCGCCGCGGGGGCCATGAGGCCCGACCATCCCTGCCCGGCCGCGTTCACGCGGTCGGGCGCACCGGAAGGGAGCACCACCGCGTTCACGGCGGCCGCCGCCACGCCGACGAGGGCGAAGGCGACCCAGGCCAGGCGCCAGGAGCTTCCCGTGACGGCGACGAGCAGGCTGGCGATCAGGAGTCCGGCTGGAGATCCGGCGTTCACGAGCGCCAACGCTCGTCGCCTGCGCCCCTCCGGGACGCGCTCGGCGACCGCGTCCGAGAACGGGGCCCACGCCCCACCGGCGCTGGTGCCGGCCAGGATCACGCCGACCGCGAGAGGCACGGTGGTCTGCGCCGTGGCGACCAGCACGGCGCCCACGGCCAGCAGGACGCAGCCGGCGACCACGGGCAGGCGCGGCCCGAAACGCGCCTCGATCACGCCGGTCGCGACGGTCGCGAGCAGGTAGCCCAACTGCGCGGCGCCGGCCACGTAGCCGACCGTGTCCAGGCCGATCGTGAACTCGGCGCGGAAGTCGGGCACGAACAGGCCGTACGCCTGCCGCCCCAAGCCGTAGGTCGCAGCCAGGGCCAGGAGGCCGGCCAAACCGACACGGACGGTGGACCTCTCGGGCACGAGCGCTCCCGCCTGCGAGCGCCGCTTCCCGAACCCGCGGACGCTTCGCACCCACGAGCGTACCGCGCACGCTTCACGGCGGCGGGTGGAAGGCGACGAGGTAGAAGACGACGAGCAAGGCGACGAGCTTCACCTCGTCGCCTTGCTCGTCGC
>Ga0102943_1000980_pt1 | contig 18315 bp, 18 predicted proteins | sample SalPonC_black_MG_FD_78174 | JGI IMG/M metagenome (GOLD analysis project Ga0102943, IMG submission 78174) | Salt pond soil microbial communities from South San Francisco under conditions of wetland restoration - Salt Pond MetaG... | ecosystem: Environmental > Aquatic > Marine > Intertidal zone >...
ATGCCCTCGGCTATAGACAGTTATCTCTCCAGCCTGGAGATGGCGGAAGAGCGGGATGATACATTGGTCACCGCAGTGGTTCTTGATAACCTGGCTTCGGTAAATGTGGACCAGGAAAACTACGAGCTTGCCGAAGAATACCTGTTCAGGGCTTTAGAGCTGAATAAAGGGATGGGAAACCTGAGAAACCAGATAACCAATCACATTAGTCTCGGTGTTCTTTACAAGGAGTGGGATAAATATGACCTGGCCCGCCAAAATTATGAACGAGTTCTTGAAATTGCCGATCAGCTTGGAAATGTTATCAGCAAAATCCAGGCGATCTACAATCTCGGTGTACTTTACACGGAGACGGGGGATACCGACCGTGCACTTGAATCATACCAGGAATCACTCCGGCTCAGTCAGGAGAATAACATCCCAATTGGATTTTTCTATAATCATGCCGGAATGGGAGACCTCTATGTTGAGCTGGAGGACTATGATCGGGCCATTGAAAATTACCAGCAGGCCCTCGAAATTGCCGAGAAGGTCCAGGCAACCGATATGGTTAAGACCGGGCTTTTGAATCTATACGAAACAGCTGAAGAATCGGGCGACACAGCACTGGCCTTTACCTATTTGAAACGGTACTCAGCGCTTACGGATAGCCTTGCACAAACGGAACGTGAAGATGCTTTAGCACGGCAGGAAGCGATGCTTCAACTTCGGTCTGAACGTGAACGGTCTGAACTGCTTGAAGAAACCGTTGCAACTCAGCGGAGTAATACAATCATGATTTCTGTTTTAGGCGGTGTTATGTTGATTGCATCAATATGGCTGGTTGTACTCTATCGGAAAAAGAAGAAGGCCAATGATCTGCTGAAAAATAAAACCAAAGAACTGGAAGAGGCGAATAATGTAAAAGACAAGTTATTATCGGTGCTTGCTCACGACCTGCGTACACCGATCTCTAATATTCAAGGTGTGGTTTACATGATCCGTGAAAACATGCTTGATACAGAGGATATCGATACGGCGTTAAATCATATTGATTTTCAATTGCAACAGGGTATTAATACTCTGACCAATTACCTGGAATGGGCTCAGGATCACCGTGGGGGTATTTCTGCCGATATGGAGGATATCAGGCTCCTTGAAATTGTTAATACGGCTATTCATGAAATTCAGAAAAGTGCCGAGAACAAAAATGTTGAGATAAGCAACATGGTTAGCCCAAAAATTTCGGCACTTGCAGATAAACACATGATGAACGTAATTCTGCGCAACTTACTTTCTAATGCCATTAAGTATGTGGATACCGGGGATATCATTACCGTTAACGCATATGAAGCTAATAATACTGTTGAACTTTCAGTTAAAGATACCGGGAAGGGTATTCCGGAAAATAAGCTAAAAAACTTGTTCAAACCTTTTAATCGGGTAACCCGCGGCACCAAGGGAGAGATTGGAACAGGACTCGGTTTATCACTTTGTAAAGAGTTCATTGAGAAGCAGGGTGGATCTATTCGATGCGAAAGTGAAGTCGGAAAAGGGACTACATTTACAGTGGTGCTGCAAAAATCTGAAACCGCAGAAGGCCCGGAACAGGTTGCTGAAAAATCCGGCGCAAAGTAAGTTTACTCTGAATTTATATTTTTGGTAAACTGTAGTCATCGGATGAGTAATTCAACTGAAATTGTAGTTCTTGCCTTGGTTACTCATCCGATGACTGATCTATTCTTTTTACACCTCCCTCTTTAGCTCCTTGAGGTATTCTTCCATAAACTTCACGCGCCGCTTTGCCTCTCTTTTTGCTGCATTTGTATGCATCCTTTGGGAGAGCTTGAACAACTTTTCGTAGAAGTGATCAATCGTCCAGGTGCTGTCATCCGGCGCCCTGTATTCAGATAATGGATCTTCCGGATTATACAATGCCCGATCAAGTTTTCCGCCAACCATTAAACAGCGTGCAATTCCAATCGCGCCAATAGCATCCAATCGGTCGGCATCTTGTACAATTTTGGCTTCCATTGTCTCGGGAGTGATTCCGGCCGTAAAACTGTGAGCTTCCACAGCATGCTTTACCTCTTCAATTTTATGCGATGGAAAATCGATGTCCGATAAAAAGTCCCCAGCTTTTTTAGCTGCATAAGCCGATGCCCTCTTTCGATCGGGATGATCTTTCGGTAGAATTACACAGTCATGTAACCAAGCGGCGGGAGTCACAATCTCACTGTCGGCAGATTCTTCAGCGAGAATCTCTTTGGCATTCTTTACAACCCGCAGTATGTGATGGATGTCGTGAGCGGAATCGCTCTCATTATTTAGTTCTTGTTTGATGAATTCTTTGCAACGCTCTTCGATTTCTTCCAGAGACAATTTTTCTGTTTTTGGCATGGATCTATGAATCAATGCAGGGGTAATTCATGAACTACCCCTACATATTAATAATCTTATTCAACCATAGAATCTAACTATCGTCTCGGTACTTTGGCAGTAAATCGAGATAACATTCTTTCGTATTTTCAAGAACCTTTGAAAATTCTTATCTCCCTTTAAAAAGCGATTCTTACTGCTCAACTACGGAATCTTCTCTATTTCCATACTCCGCCCATGAAGCTTCATACGGACGAACGGAATCGTACCCCATCAAACGAAGGGTAAAATAGGCATGAGATCCGCGGACGTTTGTCTGGCAGTGTGGAATGATCTCTTTGTCGGGAGTCAAACCTGCCGCTGTATATAGTTCCTGGATTTCGCTTGCCGATTTAAAATAGGGTACTCCATCCGACTCAATCACGTTATTCCATTCCAAATTGATGGCATTGGGAATATGCCCGCTTTTCTCAGCTCGTTCAACCTCTCCTGTGTACTCGCCTTCCGAGCGAACATCAAATATAATTTTATCGGGATCGGATGAGGCAGCTACAACTGTCTCAAAATCACAAAAACGAGATTCTTGAACATTCGATGAAAAATTACCCTCACCGGAAATTTCAGCGGGTTCATCCACTGTAGGATAGTCATTTTCCATCCAGGCAGCGTATCCGCCATTTACGAGTGAGGCATTGGAAAATCCGTAGTACTCCAATGCATAAAACAGTCGGGCTGCCGCCAGATGATTACCTTCGTCCATGATCACCACGCGATCATCATTATCTAACCCGATTTCTCTCATCTTTTCCTGGAACAGATCCGGACCGATCATATAATTGGCTATTGGATGATCAGGATCTCCCAATTCCGGAACTGCAGCAAAATGTACCGCGACTTCTACATAGGGACCGGTTGAATCAGCCCGAGCATCAATCAACAGCAGGTTTTCGTCGTTTAGCATTGAATTCAAATCCTCTACGGAAACCAGCAGATCTTCATTGGGATAGGTTTCAAGAGTTGAGGTTTCCTCTTGAGGCGCAGAACAGGCCGACAATATCAGCCCGATAATCATTGAAATGAATAATATTCGTGTTTTCATGGCGAGTAAAATTGGTTGAATTTGATTGATTTAATTTTCGAAAATTTAAGAATTATCTTGTATTGCCAACAGAATGATTAACAGTCATAATTAGATCTGACAATAATCAGTTCCGCCCAAAATGGTAATCGGCAAATTTTATATACTGATCCCAATCATAGAGATCCAGGTCATGCTCCCCACTCCGAATATGATATCCGGTGTATGATTCAATGATCGGCTGATTCACAGCTGGCATATCCTCAGGAACGTTTACAGGAAGATGATAAATTTTTTCGTACACTTCCGATCCGTGTTTCAGTGCTAAAAATTCTCCTTTGGGGTCGGCCCCCAGATCCTCCTCCGCACTGCCAACATAAACCGGCCGCGGTGCGATGGATGCGATTAACATATGCTGATCGACGGGCAGATCCGCTTCACGATCATTATACTGCTCGAGATTATCGCAGAACCAGTGGGGACGTACATCGTTCAGAAGTTTTATGGTTTCGCTAAACTCCCGTTTGTAAAGAGCCGCACCACCGCAACCTGACTCATTCGAAACCACAATCGCAAAACGTTCATCATTGGCTGCCGTCCAGAGTGCGGATTTTCCACCCCGCGAGTGACCGATCAGAACTACCTGGTCTTCATTGATATCTGAATCTCGTTCAAAGTAGTCCATCAAGCGCATCGCACCCCATCCCCAGCCACCGAGTGCTTTCATTCCATCGGGTCGATTGAGTTGCTCTGGGTAAAGCTTGTCAACGATATCGTGATGCCAAGTCTCTTTGTCATCATCAGCTACATCTCCAACATGAAATGAAGCCATCGCGTAGCCTTTCGGAATAACTCTTTCTACAGGCCAAAAATCGGTTTGTACTGCACGGGTGGGGTCAATGTTTTCTGCGGGCCGATGATTGATCAAAAGAAAAGCAGGTGCCGCCCCTTCTACAGCATTTGGAATAAACAAGTTCATTCTGATTGTAACGCTATTGCCATTCCTTTTAATTGTTATATCCACCTCCTTTAATGTTGCTGTACCTTCAATTGCAGATGGATTTTCATTTATCAGATCAAATTCGATGGCATCGAAATGGCTAGGAATCTGTCCGTACACCAACTCCTCGTAAAGTCCCATAATTTCAGGGCGACGGGTGTTCCTCCAATCCCGAACCGTGGTAACCTGTTCACCTTCCTGGGTTTCCAGAATGAGCGGAAGTGTGTATTCAGGAACCTTGGATTCATCGTAATTGAGTTCGTAATCCTGTGCTAATCCTTTAAATGTTATTAAAGTGAAAAAAAGATATGTAAAAATGATATGTTTCATAGAGTAACTATTGATTATATGAATCGTCCGGCCTAATTATTACCATTTTGAGATTAATCAAGTCGGCAAACTCCGATGGATCGGCGTTTGCGCATTTACCTTTATGCTGAAAAGAGTAGATTCAGAACGTTGAGCAGATACATCCATGTAATTTGTCAATTTTTCTCGACACCTTCAGTATTATCTTTCCACAATTGAATTTGAAAGTAGATTTTCGTGTTAAATGACTCACAGATCACAGTTCTCAGGGTTAAACCACTGTCCTGTAATTCACTTGCAAATTGCATCTTCATCTAATGACATGATAAAGTCCTTTGATGTTCTAATTCTCAGATGCGGAATCGGCAACATCAGATTTTAATTTTCGAATTCCGAAAAATGCAATCAAAGCGCTGATTCCAAATACAGCAAACTCATTAAATGTGCTGCTGAATTCAATACTCAACAAGTTGATGCCCAACACGAAATATGCCAGGGCTCCGATCAAACCAATGGAAAGACTGCCGATAGTAGTGGCCAGAAATGTCTTTGGTTTATCTTTCAGTGTAAAGTATTTAGCAGTTCCCCCGAGAAATCCTCCGGCTAAGGAAAACAGGATAAATAGCCATGGAAAAATAAAATTGATTTGTAAGGTGTTGGATTGGGCATCAGAGGAAGTAGCAGTAATTGTAGCGTTCCCTAATCCTTCCGATCTCAGTTGAACGATGGCGGGCTGATTGTATGTAAGTTCTACAGAAGTAGGTGTGACGGTCCCCTGACTGGAGCTGATATTTACAACTTGCGAGTCTGTTGAGCTCGATCCTTTCCAATTAACCTGGATTGGAATCTCCTGTATTCCCAATCCCTGAAGGCGTTTCCTTTCTGTAAATAAGTCGAGCGCCGGTTCAACTTTTAAATACGTTTCGTAACCTTCTGCATTGGCCTCGGTAACGATCCTGATTTGGACCGAATCGCGAACACTGCTTGCAGAGATATGAACACTGGTGGATGGCAAATTCAGATGACCAATTTGCAGCCGGCTGGGATCAATACTTTCAATATTATCGGAGTGAAGCTCTAGTTGCATCGGGTTAGAAATATCACCTGCCGATTCATCCTGGCTCAACAAAAGAAAATTAAGAGTTGAAGTGAATAAGTTCTCCACATGATCATAGACAAGGGGCCTTAAAGAAGTAATCACAGGTTGGTAGACAATATTTCCTGAAGCGTCTTCTGCCGCTCCCCTGTTTTCAACATGAAGTTCCGGAAAGCTGAATATCTCCTGTGTGTTAAAACTTGCGAGAATCTCGGGATTCACTTGTGTAAATGTCCCTGAATCAACCCGGGAAATATTTCTGTCTAAATTTAGAACCGTTTTTTGACGCGGCTGAAGCTGTAGGTTGCGAAAATCAACATTATTTAAGAGTTCAAGGTTGCTCGTATCCTGTTGAAGAACATTTAACTCTATTTGATTCCGATTAATAACATCGAGAACTCGAGGATTAATAGCACGATTTCGATCTTGTGCTGACAGCAGCTGATTGCAGAAAGTTGTTATAACAATTCCTGCCAAAAAGAATGCTACAAAACGATTCAAATTTCCTGTACAGCTTGCACTTTTAAATAATCCCATATCTTCTCCCTGTTTATTTGTGAGACATTGATTGCGACAATGTATAACTAAGCAACTCATTTCGCCAATGAAATTCAACAGAGCATTATTTTATTTTAATATCGTACAAGTCTAAAAAGGCGGAATGGTGAGGAATGCTATGGATTAATACGGACTACTTTCAGAATTTAAACTGGCGCCAATACTAACACTGCAATCAAAAATTATACGGCTTCATTTTGATCGTTTTTTCAAACTCATACAGATTAGAGAACAGAGAATCCCTATATCGACTTATTTTAAAGTAATACAATCTGTTTCAAACGATCTGAGCATTTAATATCGTTATCATTAATGTAAATGGATACAAAATTTTTCTAAGTTCCATTTGTTACATTAGAAAAACTGATGATTGTGATGAGAAAAAAACTATTATTTCTGACATTTTTTACATTGATATTTGCAACCGTATATGCACAAAATAACCGTGCAGAAGTAGTTTTAAATGGTGTGAACATGGTACCTGACGTTCAAACCGGTGCTTCTGGTTCGGTTACAATTTGGGTTGAATCGGACACGCTCTATGTAAAAGGTGAATTCTCGAATCTTCAAAGTTATTATTTCGCCAGTAATATTCACTATGGTGGAGAGGGTGAAACAGGAAATCCCATCTACAAACTAAAACCGGATATTTCAGAAGATCATACAAGTGGCATATTCGATCCCGAAAAGAACAAGTTTAAGTTAAGTGATGCTATGCTTGAAGCATTTAATAACGGGAATCTATATATAACTGTAGCATCCGATGACAATCGCCGGGGCGAGATTCGCGGGCAGATTAATTCCTATTAAGAAATAGAAATTCGGATTTCAAAAACATCTAAGAAAATGAAGATCACCATTGTTGGTGCACATGGGCAAATCGCCATGCTGCTTCACCCAATATTAATTGAAAGAGGACACAAAGTACGAGGCATCATTCGAAAAGAGGAACAAGCAGACGATCTGCGAGATTTTGGAGTGGAACCTGTCGTTGCCAATATAGAAAAGCTGGATGATATTTCTGAAGCTGTTGGAAATGCAGATGCGGTTCTTTTTGCCGCAGGTGCAGGACCCGGAAGTGGGGCAGTACGGAAATGGACCGTAGATCGTGATGGAGCGATCAAACTGATGGAAGCATCTCACAAAAACGGAATTGATCGCTACGTGATTATCAGCGCTATGGGACTTCATAAACCCCGCGGCAGTGAAGTGTTCCGGGTCTACCAGAAAGCGAAAGCCGAAGCCGACGAAGCTCTGCGGCACAGTGGATTGGATTATACGATTGTAAAACCGGGAAGACTAACAGATGAAGAAGGTACAGGTAAGGTCTCCATAGGGAAAAATTTAGAACGTGGTGAAATTCCGCGTGAGGATGTAGCTGAGGTTTTGGCAAAGGTTTTTGATAATCCGGAAACAATTGGAATGGAGTTTGATTTGGTATCAGGCGACCAATCCATAACTGAAGCTATTTCTAAGATCATAAATAAGTGAACTTAGGTGGGATAATGAATAAAGAAACCTCATTGCTTATAATCTTTTGGAATAAAACTCTTAGGCAAAAATTATTCCTGTTTCGAATCTTTTTGATGCTGAATCTTATAGGGGTAGCCAATTTGCTGTTGCCGTTCAAGGTATACTCACGATTTTTAGGGCAGATCAATTCCGAGTCAACACAAAACCCCAAAAATGTTGACTGGACATACGTAGAGCAGGTTTCAAAATCTGTTAAAAATGTAAGCAAAGTGAGTCCTATTGAATTTAAATGTTTGGTGCAGGCAACAGTCGGGAAATATTTTGTAGCCCGGGAAAGAATTGACAGCACAATCTATTTTGGTGTAAAAAAGGATGAATCTCATCACCTAAAAGCTCATGCCTGGCTTCGAGTTGGATCAAAGATTGTACTTGGCGGAGAGGTTGCCGATCAGTATAATATAGTATCAACATATTCGTGAGCATTAATCAAACTATTCATGACACGGGATACAATTATCGTTCGAACCAACAAAGCACTGGTCTCATCTATCGAGGATGAACTGGTGATGTTTGATGTAAATGCCGGCCAATACTACGGGTTAAATAACGTAGCCACCGCCGTTTGGAATCATCTTGAAACCAAAAAAACGGTCGATGAACTTTGCCAATCACTCACCGGGGAGTTCGATATCTCTATGGACGATTGCCGAAATGAGCTTCTTGAGTTTTTACCGGAACTTGAGGAGAAAGGTTTGATCGAGGTTGTGGAGAAAGATTAATAACAAGCTCAAAAATTCAACCCTATAGAAACTATTTTAAACCATTCTCCGTTTTCAATTAATATTCCAATAAAATCGGACGGGTATGACCCTTAAATATCTCTTTACAGCTTTATTGTCCATCCTCTTTTTATCCCAGGTATCGTTTGCCCAGGATCTTAAAGAAGAGGTTGAAAACTCAATCGATAAAGATGAGATGCCAGCATCTGCACTGGATGCATTGGAAGATTTCCTGGAAGATCAAATCGTTACCGATGCCAACTATTATCGCGAAACGGATGGAGAGACCACTACATTTGAAGCTAAACTGTACTGGCAGGACTATCAATACAGTATTGAATTTACGGATGAAGGATTATTGCTGGATATCGAACAATTGATAGAATTCAATGAAATTCCTGAAGGGATTCAAGGTCGTATCACACAAATAATGGAAGAGCAGTTTTCCCGATTCAGAATGACACGGGTTCAACGGCAATATATATCTGATGAAGAGGACGAGGATGGCGAGGATGTAATTGAAGATTTTCTTGAGAATGATATGGACGACCTGATCGTTCGCTATGAAATCGAGGTTGAAGGCCAAAACCGAAGTGAGATGGGATCGTTCGAAATGCTCTTTGATCCTGAAGGAGAACTCATCCAAAGAAGAAGAATTGTAAGGCGTTCGATCGATAATATCTGGTAGTTTATGAGTTTTATTAGAATCACTTTTCTTTTTTTGGCGGTCTCTCTTTTGGCTGAAACGGGTTTTGCTCAATCCAACACAGAATGGATCTGGAGCCCCGAATACTCCTACTCATGGAAATCATCTGACCGGATGACCTATTCGGCAAAGGTCTCCATGTTCAATTCTGTTGAAAATATTGATAACCGTTCCTTCATTCAAAATATAGAACCTCAGCTTTCATTTGCCTACGGGCTTACTCCGCGGACAAAAATTGGCGGCGGTTATTACTATCGATGGTCATCACCACTCCTGGATGGATATCAATATGAACATCGCTTGTTGCAACAGGTCGGATTTATCAATTTTATCGGAGACCGGCGAATTGCGCATCGATTGCGAACCGAGCAACGGATTCGATCTTCATCTTACCAAAATCGGGTGAGGTATCGAATCAGTTACGATTTCCCCCTTGAAGGTGATCGACTCGATCCCGGAGAACGATACCTGATCTTTTCAAATGAGGTGATGTCGGCTTTTAATGCAAACGAAGCAGACGCTGAAAACCGTTTCTCAGCCGGTTTGGGCTGGTTCTTCAACCGTCAACAAAAATTTGAATTGGGACTTCAATACCGAACCCAGGATATCTTCAGCGGGGATGGTCTTTCGCACCTCTTTTTGGTGAGTACATCGTTTTATATGAACCGGTAATAGTTGCATATCAAGTCTGTTCCTAATAACTGCTCCTCTTCTTCTTTCAATTCTAAAAATACCAAAGGGTCACAATTCAAAGTAAATTGGCAAATCAAAAGAGAGAGGTGAAAATAATTTCATTATTATTTAACGGGCACAGAAAAAGCAACCTAAAAAAGTGTTATTATCTTACGATTGATCGATAATGATTTGCACTATATGCACTTTTTTAAATTTACCCTTTTGGGAATTGTCTCATTTCTAATAGCTCAAACTGGAATTGCGCAGAACAATACAGAATGGGTCTGGAGACCAGAGTACACTTATTTAGGGAGAGCATCCGATCGCCTGACATATTCAGCTAAACTTTCACTCTTTAACTCAGTTGATCATTTTAATGATCGATCCGCTGTTCTGAATGCACAGCCACAAGCTTTACTTTCATATCGATTCATTCCCCATATAAGATTTGGCGGTGGTTTTCTTTACCGTTGGTCAACACCCAATATGAATGGATCTTATTATGAGTTTAGAACAACCCAGGAAGTTGGATCTGTTAACTATAGTGCTATCCGCCGAATTGCCCATCGCCTGAGAGCCGAACAACGTTTCCGTTCCACATCCTATATTAACCGCATGCGATACCGTATCAGGTATAACCTCCCTCTGGAGGGGCAAATACTGAAACCGGGAGACCACTACCTGATCTTTTCCAACGAATTAATGTCCGTTTTTAATAAAAATGATACGAATGCAGAAAATCGACTTTCCACCGGTATGGGTTGGTTCTATAATCGATATCGTAAATTTGAATTAACACTCGAATACAGAACCCGAGACATTCTCAATAATGATGGAGTTGTTCACCTTTTCATGATGAAAACATCATTATTTACAATTCGGTGAAACCATTCGAACCAAATCAATCATTGTCACTGCCCAGGGAATAAACGGATTGAATGAAATAATGCAATCTCTAAGAATTGAGGGATGTCTTGTCTTACTACCTAAGCCACTGAACTTTTTCTAACAATGAGTGAATCACAAAGGACCATAAACAGCATCCCTGAACACTTTGTGTAACCGGCCATCAAACGGAAGCTTTTGGGTAAAAAAGACGGCTGTAAGTTCGTTTTCGGGATCAACCCAGAACAGTGTACTTGCTAAACCATCCCAGAAAAATTCTCCAACAACACCGTTGTTTTCTTCGGGCGACTGTGGCGGACGCACCCGGACTGCGAAGTCGATTCCAAACCCTACCTGGCCTTTACTTGGTAGAAAATGGCGCTCCGTAACTTCTTCAGACAGCTGATTCGTTGCCATCAGTTCAACCGTTTCGGGTTCCAGTATTCTTGTGCCGTTCAACTCCCCTTCATTCACCAGCATTTGGGTAAATTTCATATAGTCGTCCAGTGTAGAAGTATAACCCCACCCTCCGGGAGTAAGCGGCCATTGATTGGTATTGAACGAATGAGCTTGCTCATCGGGAACGCGCTGCAGTGAATCCCCTTCCGCACTTGAATAGACAGCTGCGAACCGGTCCCGATCTCTCTCCGGCACAAAATATCTTGTCTGATTCATTCCCAATGGATTCAAAATATTCTGCCATACATATTCATCGAACGGCACACCCGAGAACAGTTCCACCATGAACGCCTGCATATCTACCGACATGCCATAATACCACTGTTCACCCGGGTGAAAAACCAGGGGGACATTCCACAGCCTGCCTGCAAATTCACCCAGCGTATGTTCACGATTCATGGGATTTTCCTCCGCCAAAATCGGTCCCACATATTCAGCGTTCGGGTCATTCGCAAAACCGGTTGTGTGCCGGGTTAAATCCCGAATCGTCAATGGTCGGTTTGGTTCAACAAGTATTGGATTTCCCTCTTCATCCATTCCCTCATATACCGTTAATTCACCCAAATCCGGGGCGTACATAGAGATCGGATCGTCCAGCTCAAACGCTCCATCTTCATAAAGCTGCATCAAAGCAACGCCGGTAATCGGCTTTGTCATGGAAAAGATCTGAACGATGGTATTTCGTGCCATCTGAACTTCATTTTCACGATCGGCATATCCCTCCGCATTGAAATAGACCTCTTCACCATCTTCATAGATCAATGCCGAAACTCCCGCCACAGCTCCCGTTTCTACAAAACTTTGGAGGGTTGAATCGATACGAGCCATTGCGGTTTCATCAATGATTTGGTTTTCTTGTTGATTTGTTGAACAGGCGGTTAGTGCGAGGGTGAAACTTACCAAAATGTAGATGAGTCGACTCATTGATTTAGTTTGGATGATTATTATTTGATCAAAGAATGTACCGGTTCAGAATATATGATTAGAGAAGAATTTGCCAATTTATTTTGATTTTCTTGTAATCAACTCCCGAAAAGCCACCGCAGCCAGCAAACCCGTAATTACTGCACCAATTCCGAATACAACCCTGCCGATTACCTGGTTGGTGGCCTCCTCAATGAATGGAATCCCGCCCTGGATATCTTCCCCGTTAAATGCAGCCCAAAACCCAACGATTGATAAACCCAGGCAGATCACTCCGCCTAAAAAAGAGCGCCATTTTGCGGGCTTAGTTTTATAGTCGTGTTCTTTTTTGGTGATTTTTATGGGCATAATCGGATATTAAGTTCTTGTCATTTGTCATCCCCGCTTGATCCCATTTGCAATCTTCAAAGTTTAAGTGTCTGTGAGAAGCTGAGCTTTTCTTAAAAAAATTTACGGCACTCTTAGAAACCATAAAGATACTATTCTATTCATAATTCTTATCTAATTCATATATCTTTAATCGCAGACTATAGACCTTGAACATTAAACCCTTTGTGGGAATGCCGAAAGAAATAGAATCATATAAGCTTGGAAATGTCCAGGTGACCATCACAGAGACGGATGACCCAAAAAAACTTAGCGTGGATTGCAACGACGGAAACTACCATTCTGAATTCAAAGTAAGCCGATACGAGTTTAAAAATTATAAGCGGCATATGAATCAGAAGATCACCAAGGCGTATAATCGGCAATATGAGGAGGAGTAATTTCAAATGAATTAGTTTGTCATTCTGAGCTTGACTCAGAATCTCCAAATACGAAAAAGCGGACAGCGATCCTGAATTAAATTCAGGATGACTCTGTCAGTTAACACCTCACAAAATCAACATCGCATCGCCAAACGAATAAAACCGATACTTTTGCTCAACAGCATGCCGATAGATTCGCCTGACTTCTTCTAAACTTGCAAAGGCAGACACCAACATCAGGAGCGTGCTTTTGGGCAGATGGAAATTGGTGATCAAGTGATCTACGGATTTGAATTTATACCCCGGTGTGATGAAAATATCCGTCTCACCTGAACAAGCTTTGAAATTTCCTTCCTCTTTTGGAGCTGATTCCAACACCCGAACACTTGTTGTACCTACGGCCGTGATGCTTTTGGATTGATTCAGCGCATCGGCCTGATTTTTTGTTATTTGGTACCACTCGCTGTGCATGATATGATCATCAATCTTATCAGCCTTCACCGGTGCAAATGTACCGAGCCCAACATGAAGCGTGACCTCCTTCTTTTCAATCCCTTGTCTTTCCAGCTTCTCGATCAACTCCGGCGTAAAATGGAGTCCCGCCGTCGGTGCGGCTTTGCTGCCCTGGTCTTTGGCATACACGGTTTGATATCGGTCAGATAGTGATTCATCCCGTTCAATATAGGGTGGAAACGGGGTATATTTATGTGATTCAAGCAGCGGGGCATCCAGCGAATGCGAAAGTTTTATGATGCGTAGGCCATCTTCCGTAATCTCCAGAGTTTCTGCTGAGATTTGAACGGTTAACTCTGTCTTCTTTCCGGGTTTGAACTTTTTTCCGGGCCGAACCATCGCCTCAACCGTTTTGTCATCCATCGCTTTGGTGACGAAAACCTCCACTTTACCGTCATTGAATAGCAATCTACACTTTTCAACTTTGCTATTGTTGACTACAAGAGAGGTTTTCTCCGGCAGGTAATCACCGATATTATAGAAGTAATCGTCGGTAATTTTTTTTGATGCTCGGTCGTAAACAAGAAGACGTGAATGATCACGGGGAGTGGCCGGTTTTTGGGCAATCAGTTCTTCGGGAAGATCGTAATCGAAGTCGTCGAGAGTTAGAGACAAGGTAAATAGTATACTTAAATCTAATGTTGAAGCTTTTAAAATTGCCCCTTTGAAGGGGCTGAAATCGGCGCTCAATTAATCAACTGGGAGCATGTGCCTCAGTAATTGTGATGCCACTAAAGCACAAAACCATAATAAATTTTAGTGATTTAGTGTTTTTGTGGCGAAATAGATCTGACTGGCCTGAAAGGGAGACTCTACATCATTCCACCAAAACGCCCATCGCTTTTTTTACTTCGCCTATGATTCCATCAGGTCCGATGCCTACTTCATCATGGAGCTGTCGCTGGGTTCCGTGCTCAACAATCCTGTCGGGGACACCCATAATCTTCACTGGAACGGCAACACCTTGTTCGGCAACATACTCAGCAACTGCTGAACCGAATCCACCCAGTTTTGTACCATCCTCAATGGTGATGATTTTATCGTAATTTGCCAGAACATGGTCAATTAGGTCAGTATCCAACGGTTTGGCAAAACGCATATCGAAATGACCTGGCATGATCCCCTCTTTTTCGAGTTCGGTTCTGGCGTCTAATACATAATTTCCAATTGGACCAAAACTTAGAATAGCTATTTTTTCACCATCAGCAATGGTCCGTCCCTTTCCTAACTCTAAATCCCGAAACTCTTTTCGAACGTCCATTCCGGTCGATCTGCCCCGCGGATACCGGACCGCCCAAGCCGCATCGTTATATTTTGATGCGGCATAAAGCATATCGCGAAGTTCCTGCTCATTCATTGGTGAGGAAACCACCATATTTGGCAGAGCTCTGAGGTAGGAAATATCATAGAGTCCGTGATGGGTTGGCCCGTCGGCTCCAACAAGTCCGGCGCGGTCAATACAAAACACAACCGGCAGATTTTGGACAGCCACATCATGAATCACCTGATCGTATCCACGCTGTAAAAATGTAGAGTAAAGAGCAGCAAACGCTTTTTTGCCTTGTGTTGCTAATCCGGCCGCGAAAGTAACAGCATGCTGCTCGGCAATTCCCACATCAAACGCACGATCTGGAAATCTGTTCATCATCGGCCACAGGCTTGAGCCGCTTGGCATGGCCGGAGTTATCGCAACAATATCTTCATTTTCTTCAGCCAGTTCGACTAACGCCTCACCAAAAACATCCTGGTATTTGGGTGGCTGAGATTTACTCCTCTGGGAAGCCGAAAGCGGTTGGCCCGTAATTTTATCAAACGGGCTGCTCTGTGCATGCCATTTCGTTTGCTCGCGTTCTGCCGGTGCAAATCCTTTTCCCTTCACTGTTACGATGTGAAGCAATTTTGGTCCTGATACTGTTCTCAAATCTTCTAAATGACGGCGAAGTGCATCCACATTGTGCCCGTCAACCGGACCGTAATATTTAAAACCAAGTGCCTGGAACAGTGCGCCGGGAGTTATTGCTGCCGTCATAGCACGCTCCAGTTTAGAGGCAACTTTCCGCATCTTATCGCCGGCAGATTTAAAGTGCCCGAGGAGATCGTAAATTTCGTCGCGCATCTTGTTAAATGTCTTGCTCGTGGTGATCTCCGCGAGATATTCTTTAAGAGCCCCAACATTCGGATCAATCGACATATTGTTGTCGTTCAGCACAACCAACATATCTGATTCTAACGCACCCGCATTATTCAATGCTTCAAATGCCATTCCGCCTGTCATAGCACCATCACCTATCACAGATACAACTTTCTTATCACTCTTATCTAAATCACGGGCAATGGCCATACCAAGACCGGCGGATATAGATGTGCTTGAGTGCCCTACGCCAAACGTATCATATTCACTCTCAGACCGTTTTGGAAATCCTGAAAGCCCTTGATATTTCCTGTTGGTGTGAAATTCCTCACGCCGGCCCGTCAAAATTTTGTGGCCGTACGCCTGGTGACCAACATCCCAAATAATTTTGTCATCGGGTGTGTTGTAGGTATAGTGGAGTGCCACAGTTAATTCAATTACCCCGAGGCTGGCACCAAAGTGGCCTCCGTGTACGGATACCATATCAATGATAAATTCGCGAAGCTCATCACAAACCTGCTGGAGTTGCTCCGGTTTTAATTTTTTCAGATCAGAAGGGACATAGATATCTTTGAGAAGTTTTCCCGGTTCTGGTTTATATGGTTCTTCCATGGCGCAATTTATGCTTCCTTATCAGTATTTGTATATTGATCAATCTGCTCAATTTTAAGTGCGGCGTTTTCAAGTGTCTCCGAACAAATTTTTGAAAGCCGGAGACCTTCTTCATAAAGCTCAACAGATTTTTCGAGTGTAATTTCTCCATCGTTTAGTTTTTCAACAATGGTTTCCAACTTCTCTAAAGCCTCTTCGAAACTCGGTCGTTCCTTTTCTGTCATAATTATTTTCTATTAAAAGTAGATGCATCAAAAGTAAGCCTCTTATCGAATAGCATCAAACCAAAAGAGTATATCAAAAATACAAAGAAATGTTCATTGTTAGATGCTGTTTTTTACTGGGGTGTGATCAACATATTCTTTTTTTCTCGCTGAGTTTCGTGGAGTCAGACACAGTTTTTCGTTGTTTTCTCTATCTCTCAGCGGAACTCGGCGTTTCATCTGCGGAAATCTGCGAGACCTCTTCATAATCCATTTACAATTCTGGTAATTGAATTCTTAAGAGAGCTCGAATTGAAATTGATTAGTAATCAGAGTTACCTTTTTGATAGTTTTAAATAAGTGAGAAGCTATTTGTAATGGACATCCAATAACGCTTCTACTGATTTTATCTCCACAATAACTTTGCTATTCACAAGTAGATCCATACGAAAACCTTGTTCCATTTTAATCTCATCATACAGAACCGGTATACCTAGTTGAGTCTTCACTTCTTAATACCGTCGATTTTGTTTTCTCGCTGAGCTGCGCGGTGTTAGACGCTAAGTTTCGCAGATATCTTTATAAATCAGCGTAACTCGGCGTTTCATCTGCGATAATCTGCGAGCCCTCTTCATAAACCATTTACAATTCTGGTAATTGAATTCCTAAGAGAGCTCGAATTGAAATTGATTAGTAGTCCGAGTTTTCTTTTTGATAGTTTTAAATAAGTGAGAAGTTGTTTGTGATGAACATCCAATAACACTTCTACAGATTTTATCTCCACAATAACTTTACTATTCACAAGTAGATCCATGCGAAAACCTTGTTCCATTTTAATCTCATTGTACATAACCGGTATACATAATTGAGTCTTAACTTCTAAACCCTCCCGCCTTAGTTCATATGCTAATGCTGTTTCGTAAACGGACTCCAATAATCCCGAACCAAGTTCGGTGTGAACTTTAAATGCTGCTCCCCGAATTGCGTATGATATTTCGTTTTCATGCATTATTCTCCTTCTTTTAATTTGTAGTCATTTAAATACCGTCGATTTTGTTTCCTCGCTGGGTTGCGCAGAGTCAGTCCCATTGTTTCGCAGATATCATTATCTCTCAGCGGAACTCGGCGTTTCATCTGCGGAAATCTGCGAGAGCCCTCATTGCCTCCACTTTACTTTTCTGAATGCTTTCCCATCCGATTCATACATAATTGCACCACTCAAACTGGTATAATTTTGCACATCACTGTATTTATGCAATCTGGCGACTGTTTCAGTTCCAGGATGACGAAAGCGGTTTTCAAATCCCAAAGATGCTACCGTAATTTCAGGCTCAACAAATTCCATAAATCTTTCAGTTGAACTGGTATTACTGGCATGGTGACCTACTTTATACAGATCAGACTTTAAAAAATCACCATATACCAAAGCCAATTGGGTTTCCTGTTGCTTTTCAGCATCACCGCTAAAAAGGGCTGATGTATTCCCATAAACCAGTTTAAAGGCAAGCGAGTGGTTATTAATGTTTGAAGTTCCCGATGCGACAGTCGGTCCAATTACAAAAATTCTTAAGGATGGATCGATCTCAATAATATCCCCAGCTGCAGGATTCTTGATCGGGATACTTTCCTGTTTCGCTTTCTCCATATAGCGAGCAAAGAGCTGAGACTCATAACCTATAGAAGTTTGATAAATCGTATCGACCCCTACGTTCTCTATGATCTCTTGCATGCCTCCAATATGATCTGCATGCGGATGCGATAACAGAATACCTTCAAGCCTGTGAATACCTTTTTCCCCTAAATATGG
>Ga0102943_1000982_pt1 | contig 18304 bp, 10 predicted proteins | sample SalPonC_black_MG_FD_78174 | JGI IMG/M metagenome (GOLD analysis project Ga0102943, IMG submission 78174) | Salt pond soil microbial communities from South San Francisco under conditions of wetland restoration - Salt Pond MetaG... | ecosystem: Environmental > Aquatic > Marine > Intertidal zone >...
GCGATCGCGTTCGACAACTACCCGCTGGGCCAGCTCGAGGAGAGCCCCCTTCCTGACGACGTCAAGGAGCGCTACCTACGGATCGGTCATCCCGATCTCGTCGCGATCAGCCACGACCTGTACCGCGGCCTGAAGGACCGTCCGCACTGGGTGATGGAGCAGCAGCCCGGCCAGGTGAACTGGGCGCCCTCGAACCCCATCCCCGCCGACGGCGCGGTGCGTCTGTGGACGCTGCAGGGATTCGCGCACGGCGCCGAGATGGTCTCTTGGTTCCGCTGGCGCGCCGCCGTGGGCGCGCAGGAGACGATGCACGCGGGCTTGCTACGGCACGACGGCACGCCCGATCAGGCGCACGTGGAAGCCGCCGCGGTGGCCGACGAGCTGGGTCTCGTGGCCGTCGCGGCGGACGAGGACGCGCAGGACGCCGCGCCCGCGCGCGACGTTCGCGCCGCCTTGGACGTGGGCGCCGAGGCCCACGCCCGCCGCCGTCCTGCCGTCGCGATCCTGTTCGACTACGAGGACCTGTGGGCCGCCGAGATCCAGCCGCACGCCCGCGGCTTCGGCTACTGGCAACAGGTGTTGGCGTTCTACGCGCCCCTGCGCGCGTTGGGCCTCGAGGTCGACCTGGTGCCCAAGAAGCTGGCGGGACGTCCCGTGGGCGAGAGCGAGGGGGAGGGCGGTCGCGACCTGTCTCCCTACCTCGCCGTGATCGCGCCGGCGATGCAGATCGTGGACGACGACCTGGCCGACCGGCTGCGCGCCTGGGTCGCGGCGGGTGGCCGCCTGCTGCTGGGCCCGCGTAGCGGGGCGAAGACGACCAGCCTGCGCGCGCACGAGGCCGCGCCGGGGACGCTGCGCGAGCTCGTCGGCGCCCGCGTCACCCGCGTGGACGGGCTCCGGCCCGGCGTGACGCGCACGCTGCGCCTTGACGGGCACGACGCGCCGCTGACGTACGGCACCTGGGCCGACCTGCTCGAAGCCGAGGAGGGTGGCGAGGTCCTCGCCCGCTACGACGATCCCGCCTACCAGGGCGCGGCGGCGTGGGTTCGCCGCAGGTACGGCGCCGGCGAGGCGTCGCTGCTGGGCGCTTCGCTGGACCCTGCCGCGATGACGACGCTGCTGGCGTCGTGGCTCCGCGAGGCGGGTCTCGATCCGCGAGCGCTGCCCGACGGGGTGCGACGCTCGGGAGGCTGGTGGCTGAACTTCGGCCCCGACGAGGTGCGGATCGGCGCGCTGGTGCTTCCCGCGTACGGCGCCGTGCTGGCAGGGGACGACGCGGCCGACCCGCCCGAGCGGACGGCGCGGGGATGACGCGGCGCCGGCCCACCAGCGAGATGGTGGCCCGGCGCGCCGGCGTCTCGCGCAGCACCGTCTCGGTGGTGCTGAACCGGCGCACCAGCATCGCCATCGCGCCCGAGACGCGTCAGCGGGTGCTCGACGCCGCGCGGGAGCTGGGCTACGTTCCCTCCGCCGCGGCGCGTCACCTCGCGTCCGGGCGCGCCCGCACGATCGGCTTCGTGATCACGCACGCCGAGCACCTGACGGTGGACGCGTTCGTCCCCCGCGCGCTCTACGGCCTGAACGAGACCGCCCATCGACGCGGCTTCCGTGTCCTCGTCGAGGCGCTCGAGGACGTCACGAGGCCGGGAGCGTACCGGGAGCTCGTCCGCGGCAAGCAGATCGACGGACTCATCGTGCTCAACCCGAGACAGGACGACGAGCGGCTGCCCGAGCTGATCGCGGACGGCTTCCCCATCGTCGTGATCGGCGACGCCACCGCCGGCCCTTCCGTCGACATGGACGACTTCGACGCCGCCCGGGAGGCCACCCGGCACCTGCTGGGGCTGGGCCGCAGCCGGATCGCGCACCTGCCCTACGCGCCGCTCGCCTACCACTCCTCGCGCATGCGCCTCGAGGGCTGGCGCTCCGCGATGCAGGCGGCGGGACGCGACGCCGGCGACCGCTGGGCGGAGGCGGCGGATTTCACGGCCGAGAGCGGGGCCGAGGCGATGAGGCGCGTGTTGGAGCGGGTGCGCCCCGACGCCGTGTTCGCCGGCAACGACACGGTCGCCTTCGGCGCGATGGCCACGCTCCGCGACGCCGGCCTGCGCATCCCGGAGGACGTGGCCGTGGTCGGGTTCGACGACATCCCGCTCGCCGCGTACGCGTCGCCGCCGCTCACGACCGTGCGGCTGCCGGCGGTGGAGCTCGTCCGCGCCGCGGCGGAGCACCTGATCGAGCGGATCGAGCGGACGACCACCGCGGACCGGCAGGACGAGCGACCGCTCGTCCGCGAGTCGCTCGCGATCGAGCTCGTGGTGCGCGCCTCGTGCGGTGCGGCGACGTGCGGCCCCGCCTCGGGACGGCTGGACGAGCCGGCCGTCGGCGGCGGTACGCGCACGCTCACGAAGCCCTGACCGGCCGTTCCCGCTCCCGGAGTCCTGCGGCCCGTCAGTCGCACGTCGTCGGCGACGTCACCCCGGAGGCGATCTCCTTCATCCAGCGCACGGCGGGCTCGAAGCCCGCCGGCTTCGTATGGCGGTGACGAGCCCCGGCGATGTTCACGTACACCACCGGCGCGCCCGTCGCGCACAGCTCCTGCACGAACCGCTCCTGCGTCGGGTTCGTCGCGATCACGTCGTCGCTGCCCTGGATCACCAGCGACGGGACCCCGTGGCCCGTCAGCCCCGTACGGTTGGCCTCGAGCACGTCGTGGACGCCTGGGAACTCGCGCTCCACGGTCCCCGAGCGGAGCGCGTTCGCGAACCGCTCCGTGTACATCCGGTCTGCGTCGAACGGGTAGTACGTCTGCGCCTGGTCCACGCAGCGGGCGACCGTGTCCGCCACGACCGTCGGCACCCAGCGGGGCGCCAGGATGTCGGCGGGATCGAAGCCGTCGCCGTAGACGCTGTCGTAGGCGACCGCGATGTAGGGCGCGTAGTACGGGCCGTCGAGCAGCAGCCTGCCCACGTTCGTGGTGGCTCCGTAGCCCACGACGCCGCTCAGCGTCACGTCGGGTGCGTAGGAGGGCGCCATGTCGGCCGCCGCGAAGGCGGCGTGGCCACCCTGCGAGTAGCCGCCCACGAACACCTCGCCCGACAGCGGCGGCACGTCCTCGCGACCCACGACCAGCTGCCGCGCCGCCCGCACCGCGTCCAGCATCACGTGCCCCTCCGAGCGCGCATGGAAGTACGCCTGCACCTGGCTCGGATCCTCGAAGCCGAGGTAGTCGGGAATGATCGTCGCGAAGCCGCGTCCGGCGTACGCCATCAGGTACTCGCGGTACCGGCCCAGCGGCCGCCCGAGCTCGAACTCGCGCGACGGTGCGCACTGATCGCCGATCCCCGTCGTGCCCGATCCGAAAACGAACGTCGGCACGCCGGCGTCCGTCGAGCGCACCGGCAGGAACGCCTGCGCCGCGACGACGGCCGGAGAGCCGTCGAGACCGGTCGTGACGAAGCGGATCCGGTACGACGCGACCGGATTCTCGATCACGACCGGCCCGTAGGCGCCGAACGCGGGCGCGGTCTGGCGTTGCACGTCGGCCGCGGAGAGACGCCCCTCGGCGATGACCTCGACGAGCGTGCCCGGTAGGCCGGGGGGCGCGGCGCTCGGGGCGACCGAGCGAAGCGCGTCCGCCTGCGGAGCGGCGGGATCCTCCGCGTCCGCGCCCTGCGCCATCGCGCCGCCCGCGACGAGCAGCGCGACGAGGAAGAGGAGCCGGAGACACGCGACGTCGCGTAGGCGCCGGGGGGCGGGCGCGACGCCGCGTGCGCGCGGGTGGGTCAGGGTCTGCTGCATGCTTCGGTCCGTCCGTGGAGATGCTTGCGGAACGGCACGCGACGGGCGTCGCGAGCGCGTCCGGATCGGGGGCGGGGTCCCCGTCGTGGGCGGGGGCGTCATGGGCGGGGGACGTTCGCGCAGTCCGACGGCGCCTCGGAGCCGCCCGCCAGCGCGCGCATCCAGTCGATGGCCGGGACGAAGCCCAGGTAGCGCGTCTCGTGCCGCGTCCGTAGGTAGTTAGGGTAACGAACGCGACTTCCGGCGTCGCACATCGCCGCGACGTGGCGGTGCTGGTCGTCGAGCGGGACGACGGGATCGTTGACGCCCTGCAGCACCATCACCGGAAGCCCGTGTCCGCTCAGGCCGGCGTCGTTCTCCGCGAACAGCTCGGCGAGCTCCGGATGCGTCTCGTCCAGCGTTCGGGCCTCCAACGAGGCGGCGAACTCGGGCCGGAAGACGTCCTCGGGCGTGGGCGGGTAGTAGCGCTGCACGCCACCGATGCAGAAGCGCTCGGCGTCGGCCGTCAGCCGATCGGCGTAGACGTCCAGCAGGATCTCGGACGGATCCACGCGACCGGGGTAGAACGTCTCCCAGGCGTAGAGCACCCACGGCGCGACGTAGGTGAACGCCCGGAAGAGCGTCGCCAGGTCGCCGCTGGGTCCGAAGCCCAGGACGCCCCGCAACGGCAGCTCGGGAGCGTACGAGCTCGCCAGGTCCGCGGCGGCGAAGGCGGCGTGGCCGCCCTGGGAGTAGCCGCCGGCGAACACGTCGTCCACCCCCTCGCCCACGCCCAGCATCCGCAGCGCCTCGAGCGTCGCACGGGCGGCGTCCAGCACGACCCGTCCCTCGGCCTGGCGCACGAAGTAGGGCTGCAGGGCGCCCACGTCGAAGAAGCCAAGGTAGTTGGGCATCACCGAGACGATGCCCTGTCCGGCGTAGGCCAGCGTGTATCGGCCGTAGGTCTCGAAGCCGCCTCCGTCGGCGAAGGCGGCCGAGGGCGCGCACGCCTCCACGAGCCCCGTCGACCCGGGAGCGAACACGAACACGATCCGCTCGTCGCCCACCGTCTGCGGCACGTTGAGCTGCGCGACGGCCTGCGCCACGCTCCCGTCCGGCCAGCGGCTCTCGAACGTCATCAGGTAGGTGTCCACCGCGCCCCGGGCCACCGGCGGGTCCTCGCCGTCGGTCAAGAACGGGCCGTCGACGATGGCGTCGAGCTCCGACGCCGAGATGGTGCGCACCGGGCGCAGGTCGATCACGCTGCCCGGCTGCGCCCAGGCCGAGGCCCACGCCAGCAGCGCGCACGTCACGACGGCAGCGACCTGGTAGCTCCGCAAGAAACCCCTCACCAACCCACCTCCGGCCAAGCGTATCGCTCGGGAACCTCCCATACGATCACATCGGGAGGGGTGGAACGGTACGCCTCCCCGCGGAGATAGCTCCGCATCGGCTCGAACGGCCCGGCGCCCTCGCTGGCCGCCACCAGCAGGTCGGCGCCCAGCGCCCCCCGCAGGGCGTCCGCGAAGCCCCAGCGCTCGTCGGCGCTGTACGAGGTGCCCACCAACGTCACGGGCAGGTCCGGATCGCCGAACAGGTCGCCGCCCGCGCCTCCCTCGCGCACGGCGCCGAAGGTCGCGATCCGGTCGGGCGGCGGTCCGACGGCGTCGGCGAACGGCCCCAGCGGCACGAACGCCAGCAGGTCGCCCTCCACCTCGAGCGTCGCCTGCGACTCGATCCGGTACGGCGTGCGTCCCAGCCAGGGGGCGCCCGCGGCGACGCGAGCGATCCGCTCCGCCGTTCTCTCCGCCACGGCGCGTGCCGCCGCCGGCGTCCAATGGGTGTCGGTGCGAAGGAAGCGCGGGTCGCCGGCCGGCACGCCCGTCATGGCGTCAGCGCCGTCGACGACGCGCACGCCGGCCCCACGCAGCGTCGAGCGAAGCACCAAGTAGCGCGCCTCCGCGTCGGGCGGCAGCGCGTACCTTCCGAGCGACGCGTCGTGCACGCGCGCCTTCGCCGGCACCAGCACCACGAACAGCTCGACGCCGTCGTCCGACAGCCGCTCCTGCACCGACCGGATCTCCTCGATCGGCGCCGGCGTCGTGAAGCGCTCGTCCACCTCGCTGGCGGCGAACTCCTCCGTCGTGAACAGCCACCCCTCGCTCCCCACCAGCACGCCGGGCAGGCCCTGACCGAACACGGCCAGATCGATCGCGCCCCAGACGGCCGTCGCCGCCGAGCCCAGGACGGTCTCCTCCATCAGCTCCACCTCCAGCGCCGACGTCCAGGCGCCGTCGAGGACCGACGCCTCGGGCGGCGACCTCAGCGCCGGGCTGGAGAGGGTGGTCAGGAACCCCGCGGCAAGGACGATCAGCAGAGCGATCCCCGGGACGAGCGGGCGCGCCCGGTACGCCATGCCACCGCCGGCGGCGGCGCCGTCCGATCGCTTGGTACGTGACTCGTCGTGGGCCATGCGTGCCTCCGGATCAGAACTGGAAGTACAGGAACGGCGAGGCGGTGTCGGCGAGCGTCCGCAGGATGCTCAACGCGAACAGGGGCATGATGCCCCAGTCCGTGGCCCGCTCACGTGCCGCGGCCAGCGCTCCGCTCACGCGGCCCGACGCGTCCCGAGCGGCGCGCCATGCGGGCACCCGGTAACCGGCATCGTCGTAGCGGGTGCGGGCGGCGGGCCAGAAGATCACCACCAGACCGACGAGCAGCGAGGCGAGTCCGCGGTTCGGAAGCTGCCAGGCGAGCTCCGCGGAGAGACCGGCGCCGTGGACGAACGCCATCCCCAGTAGCATGGTCCACGCCTGGCCGATGCCGTCCGCACGGAACAGCACCCACCCGAGCATGACCAGCAGAAAGGTGGCCGGCACCCGCCAGGCACGAGCTCCGCCACGCGCGGGCAGCCCTCGCGCCTCGCGCCGCTCTCCCAGCATCCGCTCGAGCGCGAGCAGCGCACCGTGATACGCGCCCCACACGGCGAAGGTCCAGGCGGCGCCGTGCCAGATCCCTCCCAGCACCATCACGGTGGCCAGGTTGGCGTACGTGCGGCGGCGGCCGAGCCGGTTGCCGCCCAGCGGGAAGTAGAGGTACTCGCGGAGCCAGCGCGACAGGCTCATGTGCCACCGCCGCCAGAACTCGGTGATGGAGGCCGACAGGTACGGCCGGTCGAAGTTCTCGCGGATGCGGATGCCGATCATGCCTCCAAGCCCGATCGCCATGTCGCTGTAGCCCACGAAGTCGAAGTAGAGCTGCACGGTGAACGCGATCGTGCCCAGCCAGGCGTCGGTCGCCGTGGGCGAGGAGAGCGCGAAGGAGGCCTCGACGACGGGCGCGACCGCGTCGGCGATCAGCACCTTCTTCGTGAACCCCAGCATGAAGCGCCGCGCCCCCTCGCCGAACGATCGCCACGAGGGCACGGGACGCAGCAGCTGCGGCGCGACGTGCTTGAAGCGCAGGATCGGCCCGGCGATGAGCTGCGGGAAGAGCGCGATGTACGCCGCGACGTGCACGAAGCGGGCTCCCTCGGGGCCGTCCCTCCGCCACAGGTCCACGAGGTAGCTGATGCTCTGGAAGACGTAGAAGGAGATGCCGATCGGCAGGATGACGTCCGGCAGCGGGATGCCGCGTCCTCCGAACGTCGTCAGCAGGGCGTTCAGGCTCTCGATGCCGAAGTCGGCGTACTTGAAGTACGCCAGCGCCAGGAGCTGCAGCCCGACGCCGATGCCCAGCGCCCAGCGTGCGCCCGCCGGCCGAGACTCCCGCCAACGTGCGACGAGCCGCCCTGCTGCGAACGCCGCGACGGTGGAGCCGACGAAGAGCGCCAGGAAGTCGAGCCGCCACCAGCCGTAGAACGCGTACGACGCCAGCAGCAGCCACCACGGCCGCGTCCGGACCGGCAGCGCGTGGAAGACCGCCAGGAACGCCGGCAGGAACAGGAAGAGGAACGCGGCGCTCGTGAAGACCATCGGCTGCGGGTCGGCTCAGTCGGCGGCGGATGCGGCGACGTACGACACCGCGAGGCCGTCGGCTCCCTCGCGCACCAGGATCGTGTGCGCCGCCCCGCGACCGTAGGTACGGGTCTCCAGCCCGGCCACGATCTCGCTCGTCGCGGGATCGACCACCTCGAACGCCGCCTCCGCCTCGGTGATCGTGCGGGAGTCCGGCGTGTCCCCGACCTCCTCGAAGACGACGGTCCCGTCGCTCGTGCGCAGCGACAGCGGCGTCCCGGTCGCGTTCACGAACACCAGCAGTCCGCGCGAGATGTCGCGCAGCACCTCGTCCTCGAGCACGCGGACGTCGTCGTCCGTGACGAGAAGCGTCGCGAACGCCTCCGGTCCGAGCGTGGGCGACGCCGTCTCGGACGCCTCGGCTCCGGAGCGCGTGACGTCGAAACGCGCCTCGTCCGTCGGGACGGGTGCGTACGGCGTCCCGGCGCCTGGCGGCAGCGCCGTCGCCTCCCCACCGCCGACCGAGGCGTCGACGCTGCCGGACGATGCGTTGAGGACGCGCAGGAACGCGACGTCGGCGGGCGCCTCCGGTCCGTACAGGGAGCCCTGCGCCGCCGCCGCGCCGATCGCGAGGAGGACGATCGCCGCGAACAGGAGGACGACGAGAACCGGCTTGCGGGGTGCGCTCGGCGGACGATCGCGAGGGAGCTTCGGTCTCGGCGACATGCCATACGGTATCCGAACGGCGCGGCCGCGCCACGCCGGTACCGGACGTTCGCACGGCACGACGCCCTGGATGCCGCACGCGGTGAGGCACGGCGTGACGCACGGGTGAGGCGCGGGAGACGAACGGGCGACGCACGGGTGAGGCACGGGTGAGGCAGTTGGCTGCGCCCCGCGTCCCCCGCCACGGTGCGGGCGGGCGACCTGGTCTACGATCGAGCGAATGAAGCGCGTTTCCGCCTCGCTCCTGTTCGTCGTCGCGGTGGTCGTCGCCGCCCTCTCCGGCGTGGCCGTCGCTCAGGCCCAGCCCGAGGGGGCGAGCGTCGAGATCCCGTTCATCTGCCCCGGACCGGACGAGCCGCGACCGCCGCCGGCGACGGAGGCCGAGGCGCGCGAGCGCGAGATCCGCGCGCGCTACCGCGAGGTGTTCCCCCTCTACGTCGCGGCCGCCGGGCCGGAGATCGACACGGCGCTGCGCCTTCCCGTCGACGGTCTGCGCGTGCGTCAGATCGCCGACACCTGGGGCGGACCGCGCAGCGGCGGACGCCGACACGAGGGGCAGGACCTGTTCGCGCCGACGGGGACGAAGATCCGAAGCGCGACCGACGGCTGGATCTGGCGGATCGGCGAGCGCACGCTGGGCGGTCTCACGATCACCGTCGTCGGCGGCGGCGGGCGGCGCTACTACTACGCGCACCTATCGGCGTACGCGGACGTGGTCGAGGGGCAGCGCGTCACCCCCGAGACGGTGATCGGATACGTGGGCAACACCGGCAACGCGCGCTCGACCCCGCCGCACCTGCACCTGGGCGTGTACGCGAGCCAGGACCCCGAGGACCCGTGCGGCTGGGACGCGATCGATCCGCTGCCGCTGCTCGTGGACCGGGACTGACGCCCGACGCCGGCCGGTCGGCCCGCCGCTGCGGCCGGCCGACCCACGACCCGTCGACGAAGCACGACCGCGAGGGACGAAATCCCTCGCGGTCGTTCGTTCTCGGATCGCGCCGAGGCGTCCAGGAGCTGCGCGATCCGGCACAGCAGCAGCGACGCGGTCGTCAGTCGCCCACGATCCGCAGGTCGTCGATACGCACCGGCGCTCCCGCGGCGAACTCCATCGCCAGGCCGGACACCCGCTCGAGGCCCAGGCCGTCGTTCGGCGCGCCGGCGGGCTGCTCGTCCGCGCGCACGAATGCGTCGAACGGCAGGTCCACCCGGCGCCAGCCCTCGACGTCGTCGGTGAAGGTCGCCTCGAACCGCTCGGCCACGTCCGCCGGCTGCAGCACGCGGACGTAGTCGATCTCCATCGTCTGCGGGAAGGTCGTGGTGTCGTCGGGGTAGCCGGGCCAGTTCCCGCCGACGGCGATGTTGAAGATCAGGAAGAACGGGTGGTCGTAGACCCACTCCGTCCCGGTCGGGACGTCGTCAGGCGTGACCGTCGAGAACAGCTCGCCGTCGACGTACCAGCGCAGCGCGCCGGGCTCCCACTCGAGGGCGAAGACGTGGAAGTCGTCGGCGAAGCGCTCGCCCTCGGACAGCTCGTACGGGCGTCCGATGGCGTTGCCGCCGGAGTAGCCGGGGCCGTGGATCGTGCCGTGCACCATCGACGGCTCGCGTCCGACGTTCTCCATCACGTCGATCTCGCCGCTGGCCGGCCAGCCGACCTCGGCGACGTCCGCGCCCAGCAGCCAGAAGGCCGGCCAGATGCCCTGGCCGAAGGGCAGCTTCATGCGCGCTTCGACGCGGCCGTAGGTGAACTCGACCTCGTCGAGCGTGATCAGGCGGGCCGAGGTGTACGCGCACGGACCGCCGTAGTAGCACTCGGGCGCGTCGCCGTTCGAGGCGCGTGCGGTGATGACGAGGTTGCCCTCGCCGTCGTGCGCGACGTTTTCGGACCGGTCGGTGTAGGCCTGCAGCTCGTCGTTGCCCCAGCCCGGGATGTCGTTCGCTGTGCCGTCGCCGATCTCGGGCGTCCACACGCTCCAGTCGGGCGAGGTGCCCCCGGGCGCATCGAACTCGTCGGCGAAGAACGGCTCCCAGCCGGCCGCCGAGGCGTTCTCGTCCAGGACGTCGTCGAGGGTCGTCACCGTCACCTCGGAGCCGTCTCCACGCCCTTCGTACCAGAACGCGAGGGCCTCGCCGTCGCTCCAGTCCTGCCGGTAGGCGAGGTCCGCCGTCAGGCGGAAGGGCGCGTCGCCGCCGTCGGCGACGAGCACGTTCTCGAAGCGCTCCTGGTCGGGCCGCGCCATCGGCGTCGTCGCGAGGAGCTCCGCGGTCGTGAGCTCCGCGTCGGCGGACGTGAACGGGTCCGTACCCGCCTCGAAGTCGGCGACCTGGCCCGGGACCGGCGGATCGTCGTCAGCGATCACCAGGATGGCGCGACGCTGGAAGCCCAGGTCGGCGCCGCGCTGGTTGCCCAGCGAGACCAGGGCGCGTTCGTCCGCCTCGTGCTTGCCGTCGTCGATGGCGCGCACGGTGAACGACACCTCGGTCACTCCCGGCGGGAAGACGAGAAGCTCGCTGCGCGTCACGATGTCGCGCATCGCCGTGGCCGTGTCGGCCTGCACGAAGACGCGAACCGACACCGCCTCCTCGGACGGTGCGGACAGCTCGAGCCCGACCTCGACGTCGCCGCTCTCGGGCAGCCGGAACACGGGCGACGCGAACTGCACGGTGACTTCGTCGGCCGCAGCGCCACCGCTCGTGCCGTACGCTTCGACGCCGTAGACGTAGCTCACGCCCTCGCCCGGCGGGAAGCCCAGCGCCCAGCCCCACGATTCCGACACGGTCAGGCCGTCGTCGGGCGCGCCGCCCGGCTGGAAGTCGGTCCGACGGAACAGCTCGTCGAACGGCACCTCGACCTGCCGCCACTCGGTCGTGTCGTCGACGAAGCGTAGGGCGTAGCGCTCGGCGCTGTCCCCCGGAAGCTCCGGATTGCGGTTGTCGAACAGGTCGAACTGCACCGTGCCGCCCCGGCCGTCGCCCTTGTACCAGAAGCGGATGCCGTCGTAGGCGCTCAGGTCGCGAGGCCGCCACGCCGTCGCAGCGGCGTCGGAGAAGGCGTGCGTGAAGCCGCCCCACGAGTCGATGTCGTGGAGGACGCGGAGCACCGAGACGGCCTCTTGCTGGGCCGGCAGCGCGAGCTCGCCATCGACGGCGACCTCCTCGGCCGTCAGGTCCAGGGTGGACGACCCGTCCTGCCAGACCTGGAAGCCGACGTCGTTGCCGGCCGGATCCTTGCCGACCGGTACGCCGTCCGCGAAGTCGTGCAGCGGCAGGACATCCTGCGCGGTGGCGACGCCGAACGACGCCAGCACGGCCAGGAGCAAGGGGAGTACGCCGAGGCCGATCGCTCTGCGGCGTCGCTCGGAGGAGGGGCGGTTCACCGGGTCGCCTTCGTGACCGCGTCCGTCACGAGGCCGTGACCGATCGTCCAGACGGGATCGCCCGCCTCGGGAGACGGCATCGCGCCTCCGAAGGGATGCAAGGGGAGCTGCTCGTCGGAAGCAGGCCACTGGAAGCGCAGCTTCGCGTGGTAGCCGGTCCGTCCGAACAACGGGTCGGCCACGCCTGCGGATTCGCTGCCGGGCAGCCACGCCGCCACGATCGCGTCCGCCGCGTCGAGCGCAGGACCGAGGACCAGCGGACGACCGCTGACGAGGATCACGACCAGCCGGTCGACGCGCGCGCGAACGCGTCGCACCATGGCCTGTTGGCCGTCGTCCAGGCGCACGCTGTAGCGGTCGCCCAGCCCTTCGGCGTACGGCTCCTCGGCGACGACCACGACGCCGACGTCGGCGCGCGCGGCACCGTCGCCGTCGGGCTCGTAGACCACGTCGGCATCGGGCGCCAGCTCGCGCACGCCGTCCATGAAGGTACTCCCGGGCGTGATCGCGCCGGCCGACCCCATCCAGCTGATGGACCAGCCGCCGCACGCCAGACCGACGTCGTCGGCGGCGCGGCCCGCGATCAGCAGGCTGCGACCGCTCGTCTCCAGGGGAAGAAGGTCGTCGTCGTTCTCGAGGAGCGTCTGGCTGGCGGCAGCAGCTTCGCGCGCTAGGGCCCGGTGCTCCGGCGCGCCGACCAGGTCGAGATTCGGGCGTTCGTCGCCCACCTCGAACAGGCCCATGCGCAGCTTGACGGCCAGGATGCGCCTGACGGCGTCGTCGATCCGGGAGACCGGGACGCTGCCCTCCTGCACCAGGCGTTCGAGCGCGTCGATGAAGCGCAGGTAGTCGAACGGGACCATGTACATGTCGACGCCGGCGTTGATCGACGAGGCGACCGCCGCGTCGTAGTCGGGGCCGAGCAGCTCGATCCCTTCCCAGTCGCTGACGACGAAGCCTTCGAAGCCGAACTCGCCCTTGAGCACCTCGGTCAGCAGCTCGTGGTTCTCGTGCATGCGCGTGCCGTTCCAGGCGCTGTACGACGCCATCACGTTGAGCGCGCCCGCCTCCAGGCAGGCCTGGTACGGCGGCAGCACGACCTCGCGCAGCCAGGCGTCGCTGCCCTCGGCGAAGCCTTGATCGATGCGCCAGGCGCCCGCCTCGACCAGGCGGCGGAAGCCTTCGTCGACCTGCGCGTTGGCCATGGTGCGGTCGTGGACTTCCTGGAAGCGCTGCAGGCGCGTCGACGTGCCGAAGCGCGTCGCCCCGTCGGCGACGTAGTGCTTGACGGACGGCAGGACCGCGTCCGGCGCGGACTCGTCGTCGCCGCGCAGGCCTTCGACGAACGCCACGGCCAGGCGCGAGACCAGCTCCGTGTCCTGCCCGTAGCCTTCGTAGGTGCGGCCCCAGCGGACGTCCAGCGGGATGCTGACGGCCGGCGCGAAGTCCCAGCGGACGCCGGTCGCGGCGACCTCGATCGCGGTCGCTCGGCCGATGCGGCGGACCAGGTCGGGATCGCCTGCGGCGCCCAGGCCGATGTTGTGGGGGAAGATCGTGGCGCCCACGACGTTGTTGTGGCCGTGCACGGCGTCGACGCCGTAGATCATCGGGATCCCGAGGCGGCTCTGGCGCGACGCCGTATCGAACGCGGTCACCATCGCCGTCCAGCTCTCGGGCGTGTTGGGCTCGGGGTTTCCGCCGCCGCCGGACAGCACCGAGCCGATGGCGTGCTCGCGCACCTGCTCGGGGGCGATGCTGTTCTTCTCGACCTGCGTCATCTGGCCGATCTTCTCGCGCAGCGTCATGCGCGACACCAGCGCCTCGGCCCGGATACGGGCGTCGTGGAGGTCGTGGGCGGATGGGGTGGTCACGATGCGCTCCGGTCAGGCCTCAGGAGGCGGGGGACAGGGCGGAGAGGGGTAGGTCGACGTCGATGCGGCTCACGGCGCCGCTCCGGTCGAAGACCTCGCGGCTCGTGGCGGCGTCCAGCGCGGCTCCCTCGACCTCGTCGGTGGTGCCGTCGCGGCGGGTGATGCGCGTCCGGCCGGGGCCGTCGCTCAGCGTGTAGACGACGGGCACCTGGCAGACGGTGAAGGCGAGGCTGCCGGCCGGCAGCGCGAGGCGCTGCGGGCCCGCGACCGTGCGGGCCTGCGCGTCGAGCGGTTCGGCGAGCAGCTCGCCGCGCTTCAGCAGGCCGGGCGCGAAGCCCAGCCGGCCGCCGTCGACGACGACGCCCAGCTCTCCGATTCGGGTGAGCACGTCCTCCTTGACCTGGCCGGTCATGCCGGGCTGCTGGGCGCCGGCGTGGGCGGGGGTGTGCGAGTAGGGGTCCGTCGGGAAGGCGCCGTAGGCCTCGGGGGTCTTGTGGAAGCCCAGCCCGGCTCGGACGTCGTAGTACGCGTCGGCGAGCGCCGCGACCGTGGCCGGGTCCTCGCCCGCCCAGGCGGCGCGACGCCAAGTCTCCAGCACCGCCAGCTGCAGCTTGGAGACCATGTGCCAGTAGATGCTGCCGAGCCCTTCGTAGGCGAAGAAGGTGCCGGAGCGACCGGTGAACGAGGCGTGGTCGAAGACCTCTTCGAACAGCGCGACCAGCCGCTCCCCGTCGGCGGCCACCCTGTCGGCCAGGTCGTCCTGCTCGGCCAGCCGAGCCAGGACGCCCCGGACCGAGCGCGCGTTGGCGAGGTCGCCCGCGAAGTGCAGGCCGCCGTCCACGTCGCGCACGATCAGGCTCCGGTCGCCGCGTTCCAGCAGGGCCGCCACCAGGGGCAGGTCGGCCACCGCCCCCGTGGGCAGCCGGTTCTTGGCGAGGAAGCCGGGCAGGTCGCGGTCGGGGTAGAGCACGTAGCTGTGCTGGTCGGGTCGGTAGAGGCGGCTGGCGCGGAGCGCGGTCAGGAGGGCGAGCGCTTCCTCGCTGGACAGCAGCCCCGACGACAGCGCCGCGACCTGTCCTTCGAGCATCTCGTAGAGGTTCGCGACGCGCGCGACCCCGTCGTCCAGCACCAGCAGGTTGTAGGCGTGGAAGAGCGCGTCGCCGCGCCGGTTGGCGCGCAGGGTGTGCTCCAGCCACGCCTGGGCTCGGGCCAGGAAACGGTCGAGGAAGGCGCCGTCGGTCTCGGCCGTGCGCGGCGACGGTCCGTCGCGGTAGAGGGCCTCGCGGTAGGCGCTGCCGGCGCGGCCGAGCGCGTCCATGACCGCTCGGCGCCGGGCGTCGTCCAGGCTTCCGGCCAGCGCGCCCTCGTGGGTGACGAGCACCTCGTCGACGGCTTCGAGGAAGGCGGCGACGTCGCTGGACAGCGCGACCCGCGCCCCGGCGCGCGCCAGGAGCGGTCGCACGAAGGCGACGTAGCGGACCAGGTACGCGATCGTGACGACCGACAAGCCCTTGCCGACGAGCGCGTTGTTGGCGTCGTTCCACTCGGGCCGCTGGGTGTTCATCCACAGGCCGCCCTCGGGCACGAGGTTGGCGAGCTTGACGAGCAGGAGCAGCAACAGCTTCTCGGCCATCGTCACGTGGCGGGTCGCGCCGTCCGCGTCCCGCACGAGCTTGGCGTCGCTGCCCTCGCGGGCGACCGCGTCGACGATCGCGCGGTGGCGCGCACGGTCGAACGTGATGGTGGCGTACGGGTCGCTCAACAGCTGCTCGTAGCTCGCGATGCGGTAGGGCACGTCGGCGTGGCTGAAGATCCTGCGCGTCAGCAGCGCGTCGAGCTCGCCGGGGTGGTGCGCGGCCCAGACCTCCAGCAGCTTCTGCAGGTAGACGATCTGGTGGTCGCTCCAGTAGCCGATGTTGGCCCACGGGCTGTCCGGCTCGGGAACCTCCCACTCGATCCCGTCGCGCGTCAGCCGGTAGGGGTTGTAGCCGTCGGCCGTGGTGGCGTTCAGGAAGGTGCAGATCATGCCGCTGGCGTAGTCGGGGAAGGCGTGGGCGAGGGCCTCCCAGTTCTGGAAGATGTCGCGCCAGTTGCCCTGGTAGTCCAGGCGCGGCCGGCCGCCCGGGTGCCGGATCCGGATGGCGAAGCGGTTCCACGGCCGGCTGGGGTCGCCGTGGCGACGGCTGAAGGCGAGGGGAAGATAGCCGCGACAGAGCCGCTCGAGGTCGGCCGACCCGGTCGCGGCGGCGGCGTCGACCAGCCGCCGGTAGCTCAGCCGCTCGGGCAGGGCCGCGAGGAAGTCGCGGTGACGGTCCGCGACGGCGCGGTCGCGGGTGCGCACGAAATCGATCAGGTCGGCGCGGTCCACGTCGTCGGCGGGGAAGGTGCCGCCGCGCATGACGTTGAACAGCACGCTCGCCAGATGCCGGGTCGTCGCCTGGCGATCGGCGGTCCACTGCTGACCGTCGGCGCGCGCCACGATCTCGACCAGGGCTTCGTCGCCGCGGCGCAGATCGTCGTCGAGCCGGGCGGCCAGACCCACGGGATCGTCCTGCAGCTGCCGGCGTAGGGAGTGCACCTGGGCGTGATCCTGCTCGACGTCCGCCACCAGGCTCCACGTTCGCGACCCGCCCGGCGGTAGCGGGATCGTCGCCTTCGCCAGGTAGGCGCCGCGGCGGCCGCGCTGGTCGTGTTCGTCGTGCATCGGCTCGCCTCGGGTGAACGCATCGAGCTGCTCGGAGCTCAGCAGCTGCGCGTCGGGCGTCAGCCCGGTCTGCCAGACGGTGGTCGCCCGAAGCGATTCCGACGGCTCGGCCTGGTCGGACAGCGTCGAGCTGAGCGTGAACAGCCCGAGCCCCGTCGCGGCGTCGAGCTCGGAGCGCTTGTAGGCGTCCAGCAGGTTGCTCATCGTCGACTGCAGGGCGGTCGTGACGCCGGCGGGAAGGACGTTCTGCAGCCCGTCGAGCAGCTCGACCCGGCACGCGTCGGCCGCGAGGTTCGTCAGCCGCGCGGTCCGGACCACGCCGTAGCGGTCGCTGAAGCGCCAGGCGTAGCGGAACGCCAGGCCCAGATCCTCGTTGACCTCCTCGAACACGAGGACGCTGCCCAGGTCGTTCTTGTACAGGTTGCGCTCCGTACGGTAGAGCCGCCCTGAGCAGTCGCCGAACGGCTCCCACGCCCAGCGACGGCCGTCGCGCTCGACGATGGCCCGCGTGACGGGACCGGTGGTGCCCGCGGTCTCGATCAGCTTGTCGTGCGTGGCGTAGGGGAACAGCGCCGACTCGGCGTCGACCCGGCCGGCGGTCAGCCCACCGTTGCTGGCGACGAACATCCACAGATCCGAAGCGCCGAGAAGCGTCATGAAGAACGTCGGCATGCGGTCCACGTTCGCGATGCGGTAGAAGCGCTGGCCGTCCAGCTCGACGGTCTCGCCTCGGACGGCACGCGAAGGGTCGCCGGTCCCGGTCTGCTGGACCGCGGCGGCGAGGTGGATGGCGCCTCGCGCCGTGACCCGCTCCTCCTCGGCACCGGATCCCGAGCTCGCGGCCCGGGCCGACCTGCTCACTTGTCGACCCCCGTCACCACCACGCCTTGCATGAAGAAGCGCTGCGCGAAGAAGAAGATCAGCAGCGGGATGATCATGGTCATGACCGACGCCGCCTGGATCAGTTGCGGCTCGGTGGCGTAGAGGCCGTTGAAGCGGAACAGTCCGACGGACAAGGGCTGCAGGTTGTCGTTTCCAGCCAGGTAGATCAGCGGACCGAAGAAGTCGTTCCAGGCGAAGAAGAAGTGGAACAGCGACACGGCGATGAGCGCCGGCACGGCCTGCGGAAGGATGATCTGCACGAAGGTTCGAATCGGACCGGCGCCGTCGATCCTGGCGGCCTCCTCGAGCTCGGTCGGGATCGTGAGGAAGTACTGCCGCAACAGGAAGACGTTGTAGGCGTTGCTGAAGAAGGTCGGAATGATCAGCGGCAACCACGTTCCGACCCATCCGAACTGGAAGAACACCGCGTACTGCGGTACCAGCGTGGCCTGGGACGGCAGGATGATCGTCGAGATCAACACCATGAACAGGAGCCCCTTCAAGGGGAAGCGGAAGCGCGCGAACCCGTAGGCGACGATGGCGGCCGAGGAGGTCGCCGCGAAGGTCGTGACGATGGCGTAGAAGAGCGTGTTCCTGAGCAGCTGCAGGAAGTCGATGAACTCGAACGCGGTCGGGTAGTTGCCCCATTGGAAGGCGAGCTCGTACACCGGATCGAGGGAGCGCCAACGGCCCTCCCAGCGGATCTCGCCAGCGCCGGGATTCTGCGGATCGACGAAGAACGCGTGATCGCGACGGCGGACGGTGAGGGCGAGCTCTCGCGTCTCCCCCTCGATCGGGACCTCGTAGACCTCGTAGCTCTCGCCTTCCCAATCGAACGTCACGCGTGCGGAGGGAAGCACGGGGGCGTTGACGTCGGAAACTTGGCTCTTGCTCTTGAACGAGGTGATGAACGAGTAGCCGAGCGGCATGATGTAGAGCAGCAGAATGACGAGGACGAACGACGTGAACAGGATCTTGACGATCAGGCCGCGGTAGGCGGCGGCC
>Ga0102943_1000983_pt1 | contig 18288 bp, 10 predicted proteins | sample SalPonC_black_MG_FD_78174 | JGI IMG/M metagenome (GOLD analysis project Ga0102943, IMG submission 78174) | Salt pond soil microbial communities from South San Francisco under conditions of wetland restoration - Salt Pond MetaG... | ecosystem: Environmental > Aquatic > Marine > Intertidal zone >...
GCCGGCGCCGACGGAGCCGGCGGGAAAGCGCTCATCTTCAACACCATCACCGTCTCGGACGGCATTTCCATGGGCTCGCCGGGCATGCGGTACTCGCTGGTATCGCGCGAGGTCATTGCCGATTCCATCGAGACCGTAGTGGCGGGAGAAGGCTTCGACGGCTTCGTCGCCATCGGCGGCTGTGACAAGAACATGCCCGGCTGCGTGATGGCGATGGCGCGGCTGAATCGCCCGTCGGTATTCGTCTATGGCGGCACCATCCGGCCCGGCGCCGGCCGGAGCGACATCGTGTCGGTGTTCGAAGCGGTCGGCGGGCACGCGCGCGGCGCGGTCTCGGCCGAGCAGCTGGCCGAAGTCGAGCGCACCGCCATTCCGGGCGCTGGCTCCTGCGGCGGCATGTACACGGCGAACACCATGGCCTCCGCCATCGAGGCGCTGGGGCTCAGCCTGCCCAACAGCTCGGCCCAGGAGGCCGTGGGCGAGGCCAAGCGCGACGACTGCCGGCGCGCCGGCGCCGCCGTGCTGGCGCTGCTGGAACGCGGGATCCGGCCCTCCGATATCCTGACGCGCGAAGCTTTCGAGAACGCCATCACGCTCACCATCGCGCTGGGGGGCTCGACCAATGCCGTGCTGCACCTGCTGGCCATCGCCGACGCCGCCGGCGTGCCGCTGTCGCTGGACGATTTCAGCCGGATCGGCGCGCGTGTCCCGGTACTCGCGGACCTGCGTCCGAGCGGCAAGTACCTCATGTCCGAGCTGATCGAGATCGGCGGAATTCGTCCGCTGATGAAGATGCTGCTGGACGCGGGACTGATGCACGGCGAATGTCTCACCGTCACCGGCCGCACGCTTGCGGAGGATCTGGAGGCGGTCGGTCCCTATCCGGGCGGCCAGCAGATCATCCGGCCGCTGGACAAGCCCATCAAGCGCGACAGCCACCTGGTCATACTGCGGGGCAACCTCGCGCCGGACGGCGCCGTGGCCAAGATCAGCGGCAAGGAAGGCGAGCGTTTCTCCGGGCGCGCGCGGGTTTTCGACGCCGAGCAGGATGCGCTGGACGCCATCCTGGGCGGGTCGATCGTCAGCGGCGACATCGTGGTGATTCGCTACCTCGGGCCCAAGGGCGCGCCGGGGATGCCTGAAATGCTGTCGCCTACCGGCGCGATCATCGGTCGCGGCCTGGGCGACTCCGTGGCGCTGATCACGGACGGGCGCTTCTCCGGCGGCAGCCATGGCTTCGTGGTCGGCCACGTCGCTCCCGAAGCGGCCGCGGGCGGGCCCATTGCCGCCATCCGCGACGGTGACGAGATCGAGATCGACGCGCGCGGCCACGCGATCACGCTGCGGGTGGACGCCGCCGAACTCGCGGAGCGCCTTGCCGGCTGGCGGCCGCCGGCCGGAGAAAAGCGCGGCACGGTGCTGGACAAGTATGCGCGGCTGGTAAGCTGCGCCTCGAAGGGCGCCGTGCTCAGCTGACCGCCGGTTAGCTGAGCGGCGGTTAGCTGACTGCCGGTTGGCTGACTGCCGGGAAAACGCCGCCCCCTCACGATGCACGGGTCACGCAAATCCGCATTCCCCGGCGGAATGGCACCAGAACTGTGACCGATTACATTGGCCATGGAGCGGCCGGCTGAAACAATACGCAAGCTCCTGAAGCCACAAGAGAAATCACCTTGCCGGCCGCTACCCCCAAAGAGGCCGAACGCGTCTGCCCCGAGCCCGGCGGCGCTTCTTGCCCAAATGCCTGGCCGCCCGGCCCCCGGTCGCTGGCCCTGCGACTCGCGACGGCGTTCGCGGTGCTCCTCGTCGCCGGCTGCGCGCGCGCTCCCGAGCCTCCCGAATGTGCTTCCCTGGTGGCCGAACTCCGTCCGCTGATGACCGCGCAATGGTCGGACGCGGCCGCGGCAGACGGGCTTTTCGGGACGCTGAAGGCCGTCCGGCTGGCCATCGAACGGCAACTGGTCTCACACGACGAGTGGACGCGACTGGGCTGGTGCGAGTACCGCGCGGAGAACTTCCAGGCCGCGGACCGGGCCTTCGCGGAGGCGCTCGCGCGAGTGCGCCACTCGCCGAACGCGGCCCTGGGCCGGGGCTACATCGAGCTCAGGCTCGCCAGGCCGGGCGAAGCCGTGCGCTGGTTCGGGGAGGCGCTCGATGGCGACGCCCGCTCGGAGGGTGCCGCCGAAGGATTGCGGCTAGCCGTGGAAAGGCTGCCCGACAACGACCCCGCCGCCGGCGCCGCGGCCGCCTTGATCCGCCAGCTGCTGGAGAGCCGTCCCGCCGACCGGGCGTTGCTGTATGCGCAGGCCACGGCCCAGCGCAAGGCCGGCGGCAGCGGCGAATTCCGCCTCGGGCAGGCGACAGCACAGACCGCGGCGCCGGCGTATTTCGCGCGCGCCGGCCGAGACTACCTCGAGTTGCGCGAGCCGGCCGGCGACTGGCAGCCGCTGTTCGTCAAGGGCGTGAACATCGGCCCGGCCCGCCCCGGCCGTTTCGCCACCGAGGCACCCCGCGACGAGGCGACCTGGCGGGAATGGCTGGACGAGATCGCCGCACTGGGCGCCAACACGGTGCGCGTCTACACGCTGCAGCCGCCCGCCTTTTACCGGGCGCTGGCGGCCCACAACGCGGAAGCAGGCGGGCCGCGCCTCTGGCTGATGCAAGGCGTCTGGGCCACCCTGCCGCCGGGCGACGATTTCGATGAGCCGGCATACCTGCAAGCATTCCAGGACGAGATCGCGCGGGTGATCGACGCCGTGCACGGCGAGCTGGTGCTGTCGGCCGAACGCGGCCACGCGCAGGGGGTCTTCGACGCCGACGTGTCGGCGTACACCCTTGCCTGGATCGTCGGCCGCGAGTGGGAGCCCTTCGCGGTCGTGGCCTACGACGCGCTCAACCCCGGCGCCTGCCGCTACGCCGGCGAATTCGTCGCCGTGCAGGAGGGCCGCGCGATGGAGTGCTGGATCGGCCGCAGCCTGGACTTCGCCGCGGGCTACGAGGCGCGCCGCCACGGCCAGGCCCGGCCGCTGACTTTCGCCAACTGGCCGACACTGGACCCGCTGGCTCACCCGACCGAGGCCAACCGGGCCGAGGAAGACGCCTGGCGCCTGGCACTGGAAGGCATCCCGGTACCCGAGTACGCCGATCCCGCCTGGGACGACGATGCGATCGCCGTGGACGCGACCCGCCTGTCGGGCACCCGCAAGCTCGGCGCCGGCGTGTTCGCTTCCTACCACGTCTACCCGAATTTTCCCTATTTCATGAACCTGGAGCCGGCCTTCGCGGAGGCCGCCGACGAGATGGGCGTCAATCGCTATGCCGGCTACCTGCAGGCACTCAAGGCTTACCATGGCGAACAACCCGTGCTGATCGCCGAGTTCGGCATGTCCACCAGCCGCGGCATCGCGCACCTGCAGCCGGAAGGCCTGCACCACGGCGGGCACCACGAGCCGGAGGCCATGCGCCAGAACGCGCGCCTCGCCCGCAGCATCCATGCCAGCGGCATGGCCGGGGGCATCGTCTTCGAGTTCATGGACGAGTGGTTCAAGAGCACCTGGTCCAGCGCGCCCTTCGAGGTCCCTGCAGACCGCCGGCCGTACTGGTTCAATGCGCAGAGCCCCGAGCAGTCTTATGGTTTATGGGCCAACCGGCCGGCGGCGCCGGTCGGGCTGGTGGGCGATCCGCAAGACTGGGCCGGCGTAGCGGTCCTGGCGCGGCCTGCAGAAGCCGCAGGCGAGTCGCGCGCCAGCGGTGCGAGCGGCGACTGGAGCCGGCTGCGGGCGCTGCGCGCGACCTACGACGCCGGCTATCTTTACGTCCTGCTGGAAACCGACGGACGCGGAACCATCGACTGGTCGCGTGTCGCTTTCGCGCTCGGCATCGACACCTATGCCGCGGAGCGCGGGGAACGCAGCCTGCCGGCCCCGGTCGCATGCCAGACGGCCAGCGGCGTCGAATTCCTGGTGCAGCTGCAGGGCGCGGACGACAGCGCTCTCCGTGTCACGCCGCCCTACCTGCCTCGGCACCCGGGGCAGCTGGGCGCGACCCGCACGATCTACTCCCCGCTGGAGCCGGTCGGCCGTTTCGAGCTGCCGACCCTGGTGACCAACCGCGCCCGCTACACGCGCGACGGCACGCCTATCGCGGCGCGCCAGGTGGAGACCGGCCGCTTGCGCTTCGGCTCGCTCGATGCCGATTCGCCCCGCTTCGACACGCGCAGCGACGTCGTCGTAGGCACTGAGGCGGGCATGATCGAGATACGCCTGCCCTGGGCGCTGCTGAATTTCGGCGACCCCAGCAGCAGCCGCGTGCTGCACCAGGTCGAGCCGGCGGACGATTTCGCCACGGTGCAGAGCGAGGGCCTCAGGCTCTACGCCTGCGCCTGGAATCCCGCCGAACCCGAGCGCGCGAGCCGCCTCCCTGGAGACGGACGGCTCGCCGCCCTGTTGCCGCTCCAGCCATGGACACTGCCGGATTATCGCTTCGCGCCCAAGGATGGGCTGGAAGAATTCGCCCGCGCCCTGCGCGCGCTGCCCGCCGTGCCCCGCTCCGGGCCGGCCCCCGAACGAGAACTGGATTCCCGATGACTGACAGACGCGCCCGCACCTGGTTGCTGTTGCCATTCCTCGCACTCGTGCTGGGCGGACCGCTGGCCGTCGGCGATGCGCTTGGCGCGCAGGCGGCCTCGCTCGACGAGCGCGTGCGCGCGGCGCAGCGGCTGTCGTGGGACGAGCGCTTCGACGCGGCGCTGGAAATCTATGAAGAAGTGCTGCGGGCGGATCCCGGCCACGTCCTGGCGCGGCGGGAACGCGCCAAGGTCCTGTCCTGGGCGGGGCGCTACGAGGCTTCCGCGCAGGCCTTCCGCGCGCTGCTGGCGGACCGCCCGGATGATCTTGCGGCACGGCTGGGCCTGGCCCGGGTGCTGTCGTGGTCGGGCCGTTACGAGGAAGCCCGGGCGGTCTACCAGGACGTGCTGGAGGCGCATCCCGGCCAGGCGGATGCGTTGCTGGGCATCGCCCAGACCTGGGCCTGGTCGCGTGACTTCGAGCAGGCCCGCACGGCCTACGGAGCTGCGGCGCGCGCCGCCGACGACCCGGTGCTGGCGGAGACGGGCCTCGCCTACCTGGATCTCTGGGAAGGCGCATCCGCCGAAGCGCGGCGACGCGCCGAGACACTGGCCGAGCGCTACCCCGAGCAGCCGGAAGTGCTCGAGCTGTTGTCCGCCGCCCGCGCCGCCACCGCGCCCTGGGTGAGCGGCAGCTGGGAGCAGCTGGACGACAGCGACCGCAACCTGTTCACGACCCGCATCCTGCAAGCCGGCACCACGCTGCAGGCCGGTCCCGGCCTGCGGCTGCGCTATGCCGATTACGACGTGCGAACCTTCGGGCGTCGCGGCGACATACGATCCTTGCAGGGCTTCGTCGACTGGATGCCCAGGCGTGGCCATACGCTGGAAGCCATGATCGGCCTGGACCGCATGGAAAGTCCCGGCTTCGACGATCACGACACTCTCGACTGGGGACTGCGCTGGTCCTTTCCCCTGCCGGCCGCCTGGAACGGCACGCTGCACGCGTGGCGCGAGCCTTTCCGTTATTCCGTGCCGCTGATCGACAATCGCATCGTCATCGAGTCCCTGAACTTCGCCGCCAACGGCTCGCTCCCGGCGCGCTGGTGGCTTTCCGCCGACCTGTCGGCCTGGGACCTGTCCGACGGGAACCGGCGAATCGCCGCCGATTTCAGCCTGCGGCGCAACGCGAGCCGCGGCGAACACCAGCTGCAGGGCGGCTTGAATCTGCGGGTGCAGGACTGGGACCGGGACCTGGACAACGGATACTTCGACCCCTCGAACTTCCTCGCCTGGGGGCTGATGGCGCGCGCCTTCGGGCCGGTGGCGGGCGTCCCCCGGCTCGACTACGACGTCAGCGCGGAGCTGGGACTGCAGTCCTTCGACAGCGCGGGCTTGCGCACCTCCAATGACCGTTACTACCTGCTGGCCGCGCGCCTCGGCTGGCAGCTCACGGAGCGGCTGCGACTGGAAGCCTGGGCCGACGGCGGCTCCTACGCTTCCCAGGGCGGCGCCGAGTGGAGTTACACCCGGGTCGGACTGCGATTCCGGCACCGCTTCGGCCCGGGCGACTAGCATGCGCACCTTCGTGGCCATAGCGATCATGCTGCTGGTCGGGCTGCTCGCCGGGCTGATGATCTACCTGCTGGCTCGCCGCCTGGTCACTGGTTGGCTGGCCGCGGTGGAGGCCCGGCGCCGCGCTTCGCTGGAAGAAAAACTGTACCCGTGGTTCAGCGGCGCGAGCGCGCAGACCCCGCCGGTCCTCCGGCGCCTGCGGCGCTGGCCCGACCGCCGCCTGTTCATCGAGCTGTGCCTCGCGTGGCTGCCGGAGGCGGACGCGCCGAGCCGCCAGCGCCTGATCGACTGGCTGGAGGAAAACGGCTACGTCGACCAGTGGATCGCGCAACTGGGGCATCGCGATCCCTGGAAGCGCGAGCGGGCGGCGCAGCTGCTGGGGGTGGCCAGGTCCGAGGAAGCGGTCGAGCCGCTGGTGGAGGCGCTCGACGACCCGGCGCTGGACGTGCGCATGCGCGCCGCCGCGGCCCTCGGCGCGCTCGGCGGCCAGGCGGCGCGCAGCGCGCTCATCGAGGCGCTGACCGACCAGAACCGCTGGTCCACGATCCGCATCGCGGACCTGCTGTCCGAGATGGGGCCCGAAGTGGGCGAGGAAGTGCTGCAGGCTTACCCCCGCATGAGTCGTGGCGCGCAGCTGGCGGCGATCGACCTGCTGGCGCGCATCGGCGGGGCCCGCACCGGCGCTTTCTTCAAGGAACTGCTGATCGACCCGGACCGGGACATCCGCGCGCGCGCCGCGGCGGCGCTCGGGCGCACCGGCTACCGCCCGGCCGTGCCCTGGCTGCTGGAGGCCCTGCTGGACGAGGCCTGGCCGGTGCGCGCGATGTCGGCCAAGGCCCTGGGGGCGATGCGCGTCGAAGAGGCGATTCCGCGGCTGTGCGCGGCGCTGCGAGACCAGGAGTGGTGGGTCCGGGCCAACAGCGCGCAGGCACTGGACGCAATCGGCCCGGCCGGGCGCTTCGCGCTCGAGAGCATGCGCGATGATGAGGACCGTTTCGCGCGCGACCAGGCGCATGCCGTGCTCGCCAAAGCGGGAGTGCAGGAATGAGCTACGAATTCTCCAGGTTCCTGGCCGAGCTGGTCACCGGCTACAACCACTTCATCCTGGTCTATTTCATACTGATCAACCTCGGTTACCTGGTGATCTTCATCCTCTCGCTGCGGGCGCTCTGGCAGTTCGTCAAGCGCAGCTTTTTCCCCGACTACGAGAAAATTCGCGAATCCGACCTGGCGCCGCCGATTTCGCTGCTGGTGCCGGCGCACAACGAGTCGCGCAACGTCGTCGAGAGCATCAACTCGCTGCTGCAGCTGAACTACGGGACCTACGAGATCGTGGTGATCAACGACGGCTCCACCGACGACACCCTGGCGGTGCTCATCGAGGAGTTCGATCTGCGCGAATCGAGCGAGCCGGTGCGCGTCTCGCTGCCGAGCAAGGAGATTCATCGCATCTACCGGTCCCTGGCGCACAAGGACCTGGTGGTGCTCGACAAGGCGCAGGGCGGCAAGTCGGACGCTCTCAACGCGGGCCTGAATGTCAGCCGTTACCCGCTTTTCTGCTCGATCGACGCGGACTCGCTGATCGAGGAGAACGCGTTGCTGAGGCTGGTGAAACCCTTCGTGGAAGCGCCGCGCGAAACGGTCGCCGCCGGGGGCATCGTGCGCGTCGCCAACGGCTGCACGGTGGTGGACGGCAGGGTCGCCCGCGTCGGCCTGCCGCGCAGCCGGATCGCCCTGATGCAGGTGGTCGAATACCTGCGCGCTTTCCTGGCCGGGCGCGCCGGATGGAGCGCCATCCAGTCGCTGATGATCATCTCCGGCGCCTTCGGGCTCTACCGCAAGAAGGAGATCATCGAGATCGGCGGCTATACCGAGGACACCGACACCGAGGACGCGGAGCTGGTGGTCAGGCTGCACAAGGCCATGGCGGACGCCGGCCGTCCCTACCGCATCATCTTCATACCCGACCCGGTGTGCTGGACGGAGGTGCCCGAGACCTGGCGGGTGCTGATACGCCAGCGCTCGCGCTGGCACCGCGGCCTGCTGCAGACCCTGTGGAAATACCGCGAGATGTTTTTGCGCCGCCGCTACGGCTCGGTCGGCATGGTCGGCATGCCCTGGTTCGTGCTGTTCGAGCTGCTGGGGCCGGTGGTGGAGATCCTCGGCTACCTGACGATCTCGCTGGCCTGGTACCTGGGCATCCTGGACCGCAGCTTCGTGCTGATGTTCCTGGTGGTCGCCTTTGCCGTGGGCGCGCTGCTGTCCGTGGGCGCGCTGCTGCTGGAGGAAATCGCGTTCCGGCGCTACCCGCGCTTCCGCGACCTGCTGCGGCTGCTGGCCTACGGCTTCCTGGAAAACTTCGGCTTCCGCCAGTTCATGTCGCTGGTGAAGGTCAAGGCGCTGGTCGAGCTGGCGTTCCGGAAGCGGGGCTGGGGCAAGATGGACCGCCGCGGGTTCGAGCCGCATGAGCCGCATGAGCCGCCCTTCCCGGCCGAGTCGTCCGGGTCAGCCGGCCGGCACGGCAAAGACAGCGCCTGAGAGCCCGTCGAAACCCCGGCTCATCGCGCCCGGTTCAAGGCCGCAAAAATCACTTGCTCGCGGGTCTCCGCCACGCTGTACCAGAGCCGCTCGCGGCCGCGGTAAAGCACCAGGGTTGACTGGTATTTGGCTCCCAGGGCCTCGACCGCCGGCTTCTGGGTGTCGAAATCGATGCTCAGCAGGACCAGGTCCACCTCGGGGTGAAGCTCCCGATAGCGTCGCACGATCTCGCGCTGGCGCCGGCAGGTCACACACCAGGTCGCGTGGATCTCGACGAGAACCAGGGCCTCCTCCGCCTGCAGGGCCGCGAAGCGCTCCGGCGTGAACCGCTCGGCCTCCCGGCTGACGGCACCGGCGCCCAGATACAGGGCGATCGAGAACAGCAGCAGCGGAACCGCCCAGAGGGCGAGCTTCTTCATGGCCCGGACCCTCAGGCCTCGTGACAGGCGACCAGGTGATCGCCGACACGGCGCAGTTCGGGCGTCTCCCGGGCGCAGCGCTCCACCGCGATCGGGCAGCGGGTGCGGAAGGCGCAGCCCGAGGGCGGATCCACGGGTGACGGCAGTTCGCCCTCGAGCGGCGCATGCGGCTTGTTGCGCTCCTTCTCGGGGTCCGGGATCGGCACGGCGCGGATCAGGGCGCGCGTGTAGGGATGTGCCGGATTTTCATACAGCGCGATGCGATCCGCGACCTCCGCGACACGGCCGAGGTACATCACCATGATGCGGTGGCTGATGTGGCGCACCACCGCGAGATCGTGCGCGATGAATACCAGCGAGAGGTTCATCTCGGCCTGCAGGTCCATCAGCAGGTTGACGATCTGGGCCTGGATGGACACGTCCAGCGCGCTGACCGGCTCGTCGCAGATCACCAGCTTCGGCTCCAGCACCAGCGCGCGCGCGATGCCGATGCGCTGACACTGGCCGCCCGAGAACTCGTGCGGATAGCGGTTCACGTGTTCCGGACCGAGCCCGACGCGCTCAAGCATGGCCGCCACCTTGCTGCGCACCTCGGGCCGCGGCATCCGCGGGTAGTGCGTGCGCAGCGGCTCGGCCACGATGTCTCCCACCGTCATCCGAGGGTTCAGCGACGCCAGCGGATCCTGGAAGATCACCTGCATGTCGCGCCGGTAAACGCGCATGGCTTTCTTGTCTTTGCCGGTGATGTCCTCGCCGAGCAGGACGACGCGGCCGTCGCTGGGCGTGACCAGCCCGAGCACCGCCCGTGCAAGAGTCGACTTGCCGCAGCCCGACTCGCCGACCACGCCCAGCGTCTCGCCCGGGTGAAGTTCCAGGCTCACCCCGTTGACGGCCTTCAGCACGCGCGAGCGCGCGAACAGCGTTTCCGGGGCCAGCTTGAAATGGACATGCAGGCCCTCGGTCCGGAGCAGCAGCGGCGCAGTGCGATCCGGCTCATGGCGGGCAGGCATGGCTGCATGTGCCTCTGCGGCGCCCGTCGCCGGCTGCGCTTCGCCGACCGCCGCGCCGCTGGCATCGACTGAGGCGAGCCTGCGGATTTCCGCCTGGTCCAGCCGCGGCACGGCCGCCAGCAGCTTGCGCGTGTAGGGGTGCTGCGGCTGGTAGAAGATGCGATCGACCGGCCCGGATTCCTGTTCCACGCCGTTGTGCATCACCAGCACCCGATCGCACAGGCCCGCCACCACGCCCAGGTCGTGCGTGATCAGGATGATCGCCGTGCCGAAATCGCGCCGCACGTCGCGCATCAGCTCGAGGATCTGCGCCTGCACCGTGACGTCAAGGGCGGTGGTCGGCTCGTCCGCGATCAAGAGGTCCGGGCGGCAGAGCATCGCCGAGGCGATCATGACCCGCTGGCGCATCCCCCCGGAGAACTCGTGCGGATACATGTCGATACGCTTCGCGGCTTCCGGGATGTGCACGGCCTCGAGCAGTTCGATGCAGCGCTTGCGCGCCGCTTTCCTGGCGACCTTCTCGTGGTGCACCAGCACTTGCGCCATCTGGTCGAAGACAGTCATGAAGGGGTTCAGCGAAGTCATCGGGTCCTGGAAGATCATGCCGATACGCCGGCCGCGCACCGTGCGCAGCATCGGAACGGGCATCCCGATCAGCTCGGTGCCGTCGAAACGGGCGGACCCGTCGGCATAGCCGTTGGAGGCCAGCAGGCCGATCAGGCTCATCATCGACTGGCTCTTGCCCGACCCGGACTCTCCGACGATCCCCAGCGTCTCGCTCCGCTCCAGCGAGAAGCCGAGGTCGCGCACCGCGTGCACCTCGCCGTCGGGCGTGCGGAAACGCACATTGAGCTTGTCCACTTCCAGCAGCGCCATCAGCGGTCCTTGGGGTCGAGAGCGTCGCGCAGGCCGTCGCCCACGAAATTGAAACAGAACAGCGTCAGCGCCAGGAAGAACGCCGGGAACACCAGCATCCAGGGCGCCGTGCCCATCTCCTGCGCGCCCTCGTTCACCAGCGCGCCCCAGGAAGTCATGGGTTCCTGCACGCCCAGCCCCAGGAAGCTCAGGAAGCTCTCCACCAGGATCACCTGCGGGATGGTCAGGGTGACGTAGACCACCACCACGCCGAGCAGGTTGGGCACGATGTGACGGCGGATGATGTTGAAGGTGGCCACGCCCTGCGCCTCGGCCGCCTCGATGAACTCCTTGTGCTTGAGCGACAGCGTCTGGCCGCGCACGATGCGCGACATGTCCAGCCAGTTGATTGCGCCGATGGCGACGAAAATAAGGATGATATTGCGCCCGAAGAAGACCATCAGCAGGATCACGAAGAACATGAAGGGCATGGCGTAGAGAATGTCCACGATGCGCATCATGACGTGGTCCACGCGACCGCCCAGGTAGCCGGCCGTGGCGCCCCAGCTGATGCCGATCAGCAGGCTGACCAGCGTCGCGACCACGCCGATCAACAGCGAGATGCGCCCGCCGTGCAGCGTGCGCACGAACAGGTCGCGCCCCAGCGCGTCCGTGCCGAAGAAATGCCGGCTGTCCAGGTCGGGACCGATGGAAACATTGTCCCAGTCCGTCTGGTCGTAGTCCCACGGCGACAGCCAGGGGCCCACGATGACCATCAGCGCCATGACGAGTATGAGCGCCCCGGCGACCACGGCGGCGCGGTTCCGGCGCAGCACGTTCCAGGCGTCGACCCACAGGCTGCGTCCCTTGACCGGCTGCGGCGCGCCGTCGGCCGGCGGCACGGTCTGGCTGCGGCCGATCACGAGTACTTCACCTTGGGATCCAGCCAGGCATAGACCAGGTCCACGAAAAGGTTGAACAGGATGATGAGCGTCCCGTAGAACACCACCACGCCCATCACCAGCGTGTAGTCACGGTTCAGCGCCCCCTGGACGAAATAGCGCCCCAGGCCGGGCACGCCGAAGATCTGCTCGATGACCACCGAGCCGGTGATGACCGCGGCGGTCGCGGGCCCCAGGTAGGACACCACCGGCAGCAGGGCCGGCTTGAGCGCGTGTCGCAGGATCACGGTGCGCTCGGGCAACCCCTGGGCGCGGGCGGTGCGCACGAAGTTACTGCGCAATACCTCGATCATGCTGCCGCGCGTGAGGCGCGCGATGTACGCGACCTGCGGCAAGGCCAGCGAGATGACCGGCAGGATGATGTAGCGCAGGCTGCCGTCGCCGATGCCGCCGGCCGGCAGCCAGCCCAGGTAGACGGCGAAGAACAGGATCAGCAGCGGCGCCATGACGAAGTTCGGGATGGAAATGCCGGTCATGGAAACCGCCATCACGGCATGATCGGTGCGCGAGTTCTGGCGCAGGGCCGCCACCGTGCCGGCGGAAACGCCCACCAGCAGGGCCAGCAGCATCGCCGACCCGCCCAGCTTGAGCGACACCGGGAAGCCGGCTGCGATCAGCTCGGTGACCGTGTAGTCCTTGTACTGGAAGGACGGCCCGAAATCGCCGCGCGCCAGGTTCAACACATAGCGGCCGAACTGCTGGTAAAGCGGCTCGTCCAGGTGGTAGGCCGCGCGCAGGTTGGCCTCGATCTCCGGAGGCAGCGCCTTCTCCGCGTCGAAGGGGCCGCCGGGCGCGGCGCGGATCATGAAAAACGCGATCGCGATCAGGATGAACAGGGTGGGAATGGCGCCGAGGAAACGGCTCAGCGAGTAGCGCAGCACGGCCGCCTCCCGCCGGAATCCCCGCCGACTGCTGCCCGGACGCCCATCAGTGTTTCAGGATCTCGAGGTCTTTGGTGTAAATGGAGTCCTGGATGTGTGGCCGGTAATTGCCGACCCAGGGCTTGACCAGGCGCTTCGTGACATAAAAATACACCGGGATGACCGGCATTTCTTCCAGCAGGACGCCCTCGGCCTGGCGCATGATCCGGGCGCGGCGCGCCAGGTCGTTCTCCTGCGACGACGCTTCCAGCAACTGGTCGTAATTTTCGTTGTCCCAGCCCGAGTCGTTCAGCCCGCTGTCGGAATGCAGGATCTCAAGAAAATTGTAGGCGTCGTTGTAATCGCCGATCCAGCCCGCCCGGAACACCTGCGTGTCCTGCTTGCTGCGGCGCGTCTCCAGGTAGACTTTCCATTCCTCGTTGACCAGCTCGGTCTCGATGCCGAGCGTTTCCTGCCACATCGACGAGATCGCGACCGCAATGGTGCGATGATTCTCGTGCGTGTTGTAGAGAATCTGCAGCTGCAGCGGGTTGTCGCGCGAGTAGCCGGCAGCCTCGTACAGCCGGCGCGCCTCCGCCACCCGCTCCTCCTGGGTCCATTCCGCCCATTCCGGCACCACCTGCTCGTAGTTCGCCGCGCCGGGCACGTAGCCGTAGGCCGGGATCTCGCCGGCGGTGGTCACCTGGCGGGTCAGGATTTCCCGATCGATGGCGAGGTAGAGCGCGTGGCGCAGCGGAATGTTGTCCTTGAAGGGCGGCCGGGTGACGTTCAGCCCGTAGTAATAGACGCCCAGGTACTCGCTGATCACCAGCTCGTCGGCGAGGTTGCTGCGAATCCATGACAGCTGGCGGAAAGGCAGGTCATAGGTCATGTCCAGCGCGCCCGCCCGGTAGCGCTGCAGCTCGGTGGACTGGTTCTCGATGGGGTAGTACCAGACCTCGTCGATGGTGGTGTTTTCGTTGTCCCAGTAATAGGGGTTGCGCTCCAGCACGATGTGCGACTGCATCACCCAGTCGCGCAGCCGGTAGGCGCCGTTCGACACCAGCCGCCCCGGCCGCGCCCAGCGATCGCCGTAGCGTTCCACGGTCGGCCTGTGCACCGGGTAGCTGGCCGAGTGGGTCAGCACGCCGAGGAAATAAGGCGTGGGCCCGTTCAGGCGGATTTCCAGCGTCAGGTCGTCGATCGCCCGCACGCCCAGCGCCTCGGGCGGCATTTCGCCGGCGATGATCGCCTCGGCGTTCAGGATCGGCCGCAGCATGATGCTGTAGTTCGAAAGTGTCGCCGGATCCACCGAGCGTCTCAGCCCGTAGACGAAGTCATGCGCCGTGACCGGGTCGCCGTTGGACCAGCGGGCGTTGTCGCGCATGTGGAACACGTACACCAGCCCGTCGTCGCTGACGGTCCATGAGCTGGCGGCGCCCGGCTCGATGCCGCCGTCCGGCGAATCGTTCGTCAGGCCCTGGTAGAGATCGCGCTGCAGGTGGGCCTCCGGCACGCCCTCGCTCTTGTGCGGATCGAGGGACTGCGGCTCGGCGCCGTTGCCGCGGTGCAGCACCTGCCGCTTGGCCAGCTCCGTGCCGGAGGGGCCGCCGATCTGCTCATTGTTCGCGCGGTCGGACCGCATCCCCGCGTCTCCGCAGCCGGCGGCCAGGGATGAGAGCAAAGCGAGGACAAGCAAGCTTGGGTAACGGGGCATGAGGCTCTGCGTGTCAGGGGGTATCAGCTGCGGGAAGGTATCACGGGACGGCCGGGGCCGCTAAATCCGCGCGCCCGCCGGGCGAGGGCCATGCGCGCCCGCCCCGCCCGGTGAAGCCTGAGCTACACTCGAGGCCCAACCCGGGTCTCGTCCCGGCGGGCTCTCGATGACCGGAAGCGCTGTTAACGCTGTTTCAACCACCCTTGACCGGAGCAGGAACATGAGCAAGGGCCAGGACCGAAAAAAAGAAAGCAAGAAGAAGCCTGCCAAGACGGCGGCGGAGAAGCGCGCCGAAAAGCGCGCCAAGAGAGGCCATTAGACGCGGCCACTCCTCCATCGGGGACTTGGGCGAAGCCGGGCTGCGCGCGACCGCGCCCGCGGCGGAGCGCGCCGCTGCTCAGCGCGCTCTGCGCCGGCATCCTATACTTGTACGCGTATCCCGCCGTCGCCCGTCCCGGGAATGGCGCACCACGGCGCCTCGCTGGCATAGCGTTTCAGTGGATCAAAAGGCGCCCTGAGAACCTAAGGAGGCGACATGCCGGCATTGCGAGCGCCGCGCATCTACAACCTGTTTCCCCTGCTGGCCGGACCGATGTCCAGCTGGGCGGAGCACTTGCCCCGGATCGCCGCCATGCGATTCGACTGGCTGTACCTGAACCCCTTCCATTATCCCGGGTTCTCGGGAAGTCTTTACGCCATCCAGGATTTCGATCGCCTTCACCCGGTGGTCGCGGGCGGCGATGGCGAGCCGTGGGATGCCCGTCTCGCGGACTTCTGCAAAGCCGCCGAGGCGCACGACATCCGCGTGATGCTCGATCTCGTCGTCAACCATGCCGCGCGGGACGGGCGTCTCGTCCACGAGTTTCCGGAGTGGTTCCGGCGCCATCCCGATGGCGAGATCGCGAGCCCCGGCGCGCTCGACCCCTCCGACCCGCATGGCATGGTCACCTGGCACGATCTCGCGGCCATCGACTACTCCCGGGCGGAGCACCGCGAGGCGCAGCTCGCGTTCTGGAACGACCTGGTCCGGCGTTACCTCGCGTGCGGTGTCAGCGGATTTCGATGTGATGCGGCTTACCAGGTGCCCGCCGATTTCTGGCGGGAACTGATCGCGGCCGCGCGTTCCGGCGCCGACGCACCCGTGTTCGCGGCGGAAACACTGGGCTGCCCGCCGGAGGACAGCGAGGCGCTTGCGCCAGCGGGCTTCGATCTCATGTTCAACAGCGCGAAATGGTGGGATTTTCGCGAACCCTGGCTGCTCGACCAGTACCAGCGGCTGCGCACCGCCGCCCCGAGCGTCGCGTTCCCCGAGAGCCACGATACGCCGCGGCTCATCAGCGAACTCGGCGACATGAACCCGGAACAGGCCGCGGCTCACTACGCCTTCCAGTACGACTGGACGGCCTGTTTCTCGGCGGGCGTAATGATGCCGATGGGCTATGAATACGGCTTTTCACAGGCGCTGGACGTCAGGGACAGCCGCCCCGGCCAATGGGAGGCCCAGCGGGCCAATGCGCCTTTCGACCTGAGCGAACACATCGCCGCGGTCAACGAGTTCAAGCAGGAACAGGCACTGTTCGGCGCGGAAGTGCCGCAACAGCGCATCAACGGGCCCGATGCGCGACCCGTGCTTTTGCATCGTCGCTGGAAAGACGACGAGGCGGTCCTGCTGATCAATCCGGATTCCCGGCGGCCGGTCGCCATCGACCCGGGCGTCGTCGCGCAGGCCACTGGCGCCGCCGCATGGCGGGACGTCACGCCCGGCAGGAAAAGCGACGCCCTGCAGGCCGGGGTCCCCCTGGAGTTGCCGCCGTGCAGCGTACGGGTCTGGCAGCTGGGCCCCGAAACCTCTCGAGCAGCACGCCGACCGGGCCGCGCCGCCCAGCTCGATCACCTGCAGGCGCTTGCGGCCGACCGCATCGCCATAGAAGCGCTGCAGCCCGAGATCGACGGGGGGCGCTTTCCCGTCAAGCGAATCATTGGCAGCCGCGTCGAGATCGAGGCCGACATCTTCGGCGACGGCCACGAAGTGCTCGGCGCGGCGGTGCAGTACCGGCCACGGGGCAGCCGCACGTGGCGCGAGGCGCCCCTCGTCCAGGGCGAAAACGACCGCTGGCACGGCGCCTTCACGGTCGATCGGCTGGGCCGCTTCGAATACACGGTCATCGCCTGGCGCGACCGCTTCCGCACCTGGCGGGAAGAGGTCACCAAGAAAGTCGATGCGGGCCAGGACGTGGCGCTGGAGACCTGCGAAGGCGCAGCGCTGCTCGAAGACGCCGCCGACGCCGGCAAGGACCCGGCAGCGCGCTACCTGCGCCATCGCGTCGCCGCAATCAAGGAGGTGGCCTCGAGCAGCGAACGGTTTGCGCTGCTGATTGAAGAAAGCCTGCTGCGGCTGGTGGATCGGGTGGGCCCGCGGGCCGATCTTTCCACCTACCCGCACTGCCTCGAGGTCGACGTGGACCGCCCGGCCGCCGCGTTCGCCGCATGGTACGAGATGTTTCCGCGTTCCCAGTCGCCCGAGCCGGGACGCCACGGGACTTTCCGCGACGTGATCCGGCGTCTTCCCTACGTGCGCGACCTGGGCTTCGACGTGCTGTATTTCACACCCATTCACCCCATCGGCCACACCCACCGCAAGGGCCGCAACAACACGCTCGTGGCCGGCCCGGACGACCCCGGCAGCGTGTATGCCATCGGCAGCGAGGAAGGCGGGCATACCGCCATCCACCCGGAACTGGGCAGCCTGGAAGATTTCCGCGCGCTGGTGCAGGCCGCCGGCGAGCACGGGCTGGAAATCGCCCTGGACATCGCCGTGCAATGCTCGCCCGACCACCCCTGGTTGAAGGCGCATCCCGAGTGGTTCGACTGGCGGCCCGACGGCACCATCAAGTACGCCGAGAATCCGCCCAAGAAGTACCAGGACATCGTCAATGTACACTTCTACCGCGACGCCATCCCCGGCCTGTGGTTCGAGCTCAAGCAGACCTTCGAATTCTGGATCGAACAGGGTGTAAAGACTTTTCGCGTCGACAATCCGCACACCAAGCCCTTTCCTTTCTGGGAATGGCTCATCGACGAGATCAGGCGCGTTCATCCCGAAGTGATCTTTCTCTCCGAAGCCTTCACCCGCCCGAAGGTCATGCTGCGGCTGGCCAAGCTCGGTTTCACGCAGTCCTATACCTACTTCACCTGGCGCAACAGCAAGGCCGGCATGAAGGCTTATCTCGAAGAGCTCTCCCGGGGCGACGCGCGAGAAGTCTTCAGGCCGCATTTCTTCACCAACACGCCTGACATCAACCCGCCCGTGCTGCACGGCAACGAGCGGCCCGCCTTCGAGATGCGGCTGGCGCTCGCCGCGACGCTCTCGGGCCTGTACGGCATCTACAACGGCTTCGAGATCTGCGAGGCCACGCCCCTGCCCGGCAAGGACGAGTATCTCGACAGCGAGAAATACGAGATCCGGCACTGGGACATGGACCGTCCCGGGAACATCCAGCCGCTGATCCGGCGGCTCAATGCCATCCGCCGCGAGAATCCCGCGCTGTGGACCCACGACAACGTGCAGTTTCTCAACGCATGGAACGACCAGCTGCTGTATTACTTCAAGGCGACGCCCGCGCGGGACAACTGCCTCCTGGTGATGGTGAACATGGATCATCGCCATGCGCAGGAAGCCCACTTCGAAGTCCCGCTGTGGGAGTTCGGCTTGCCCGATGACGCCAGCGTGGAAGTCGAGAGCCTGCTCGACGGGCGGCGCTTCAGCTGGCACGGCAAAGTGCAGCACA
>Ga0102943_1000984_pt1 | contig 18283 bp, 18 predicted proteins | sample SalPonC_black_MG_FD_78174 | JGI IMG/M metagenome (GOLD analysis project Ga0102943, IMG submission 78174) | Salt pond soil microbial communities from South San Francisco under conditions of wetland restoration - Salt Pond MetaG... | ecosystem: Environmental > Aquatic > Marine > Intertidal zone >...
AGGCCAGCGGTGCCTCGGCCCCGATCCACTTGGCGCAGGCGAAATGAAAGAACGGCGCCAGCGGCGCGCCCTCGCCGCCCAACCGGATATCGGCGCTGCGGAAATCCCAGACCACCGGCAGGCCCAAAGCCTCGGCCAGCCGCGCACCATCCCCCAACTGATGCGTGCCGCGCCCCTGCGGCTCATGCGCCAGTGTCTGACCGTGAAAGCCGACCAGCGCGGCCCCTGAAAGACTGCCCAGCACCTGCAGATGCGCGCGCTCGACCAGCGCCTCGGCCTCAGCCAGATCCTCGCCCGGCCATTTGCCGAGGGCGGCAGCCAGTACCGCCTGCTCGTCCGGCAGATAGGCGCGATAGGTGCTCGGGCCAAAGCCAAAAATCACCTCGCCATCGGTCTCGACCATGGCCGCATCCACCCCGTCGAGCGAGGTGCCCGACATCGCCCCCAAAGCCCAAAGCCGCCCCGCCTTCAACATGGCCTTTTCCTTCGCCCAATGACTGCATATACATGCCGCGCAACGACAAGCGGGACAAGCCTTATGACCTACCACCCCAAATCCGATTTCATGCGCGTGATGATCGAGCGCGGCTATCTCGCGGATTGCACCGATTACCAGGGGCTGGACGAGGCGCTGACCAACGGCACAGTCACCGCCTATATCGGCTATGATGCCACGGCAAAATCGCTGCATGTGGGGCACCTGCTGAACATCATGATGCTGCGCTGGCTGCAAAAGACCGGGCATCGGCCGATCACCCTGATGGGTGGCGGTACGACCAAGGTCGGCGATCCCTCGTTCCGCTCGGATGAACGGCCCCTCCTCGGCCCCGATCAAATCGCCGAAAACATCAGCGGCATGAAACGCGTCTTCGCGCGCTACCTCGTCTATGGGCAGGGGCCCTCCGACGCGCTGATGCTCGACAATGCCGAATGGCTGGACGGGCTGAACTACCTCGAATTCCTGCGCGATATCGGGCGGCATTTCTCGGTCAACCGTATGCTGTCGTTTGAGTCGGTCAAATCACGGCTCGACCGGGAACAATCGCTCAGCTTTCTCGAATTCAACTACATGATCCTGCAGGCCTATGATTTCCTCGAACTCAACCGCCGCTACAGCTGCGTGTTGCAGATGGGCGGCTCGGACCAATGGGGCAATATCGTCAACGGCATCGACCTTACCCGCCGGGTGATCGACCACGAGGTCTACGGCCTCACCTCGCCGCTCTTGACCACCTCGGACGGGCGCAAGATGGGCAAATCGGCGGGCGGCGCGATGTGGCTCGATGGCGAGATGCTGAGCCCCTACGAATTCTGGCAATTCTGGCGCAACACGACCGATGCCGATACCGGGCGGTTCCTGAAACTCTATACCGAGTTGCCGGTCGAGGAGTGCGATCGTTTGGGCGCCCTAGCGGGGTCGGAGATCAACGAGGCCAAGATCATCCTCGCCAACGAAGTGACGACGCTCCTGCACGGCGCCGACGCGGCCCAGGCCGCCGAGACAACCGCCCGTGAGGTGTTTGAAAAGGGCGGCGTGGGCGACGATCTACCCACGGTCGAACTGACACCTGCGGAATTGGGCAGCGGCCTCTCGATCGTACAATTGATCGTGCGCAGCGGCCTCGCCAAAACCGGCAAGGAGGCGAAACGCCTGATCGCCGAAAACGGCGCACGCCTTGACGACACGCCGCTTACCGATGCCGGGCTGATGATCGAAGCCACAGCCCTCGCCACGCCGATCAAGCTTTCAGCGGGCAAGAAACGCCACGCCCTGATCAAGCTCATCGACTGACCGCTCTACAGGCCAAGGGATTTTGAAATCCCTTGGTCAAGCCGCTTTCAAACGCCTTCCCCTTACCGATCTCGGCCCCGGCGAGTCAGTGCATCGTCGAGCACTCCGCGCACCGCCTCGAGGGGTACATCAGAGGTCACGAAAGCATCACCGATTCCGCGCGCGAGAACAAAATGCAGCGCCCCATCGACGACTTTCTTGTCCTGTCCCATCAGCGTGACAAGCCCATCCGCGTCCGGCAATTCTCCCTCTATATCAGACAGATCAACCTTCATCTTCATGTCTCGAAGATGGGCGCGTACGCGGCTCGGCTCTTCCTGCGGACACAGCCCCAGCCGCGCTGACAACTCGAAGGCCAGCGCACAGCCGATCGCCACCCCCTCACCATGCAAAAGCCGCGCGCCGTCATAGCGGGTCGCCGCCTCCAGCGCATGACAGAAGGTGTGACCAAGGTTCAGCAACGCCCGGTCGCCTTGTTCGGTCTCGTCGCGCATCACGACCTCGGCCTTCATCTCGACCGAGCGTTTGACGGCATGAATGCGCGCCGCCATATCGCCCTCTGCTGCACGTGAAGCATGGCCTTCAAGCCATTGGAAAAATTCTCGATCTCCCAGCAAACCATACTTCACCACCTCGCCGTAACCGGCAAGAAAATCGCGCTCCGGCAGGCTGTCCAGCACTGTCGTGTCGGCCAGCACGAGGCTCGGCTGATGAAAGGCACCGATCAGGTTCTTCCCCTGCGGCGCATTGATGCCGGTCTTGCCACCCACCGAACTGTCGACCTGTGCCAGCAGGCTTGTTGGCACCTGCACGAACCGCACCCCACGACGCAACACGGCGGCGGCAAAGCCCACCAAATCGCCGATTACACCACCACCGAGGGCCACAACCATGTCGTTGCGTTCGACTTTCTGCGCCAGCAGCCATTCCACTGCCCGCTCGAAATGGGGCCAGGATTTCGTGGCCTCCCCCGGCGGCAGGCGCAGGGCGACCGATGAAATCCCCTTGTCCTCAAGTCCGGTCTGAAACGTCTCGAGGTGTAGCGCCGCGACCGTTTCGTCGGTGATGATCGCCACACGTGGCCGACGTAACAGCGGGCCGATCAGCGCCCCGGCCTGCGACAGTAGACCAGGACCGATGTGAATGTCATAAGCTCGTCCCTCAAGACCTACATGCACGATCTCACTCATTTCACTGCCTCCAGAACATCGCGGCGCGTGGCCAGGGCCGACTCGACCTGTGCGGCCATGTCGTCGATCGAATAACCTGCATCGGCGGCCACATTCAAATCGGCTTGCCGATAGATCGGCACCCGCGCCTCGTAGATCTCACGCAAGGTTTCATATGGATGAGTTGTGCGAAGCAAGGGCCTGGTATTTTTGCCTTTGACCCGCGACCAAAGGAGATCGAGATCGGCGTTCAGCCAGACCGAAACACCTTTTTCGGACACGATCCGACGGTTGCGTTCGGACAGGAAGGCCCCGCCACCCGTCGACAGGATACCGCGCTGCGTGTCCAGCAGTCGGTCGATCACCTCGCTTTCGCGCGCGCGAAAGAATGCCTCGCCATCGCGTTGGAAAATCTCGGCAATCGTCATGTTGGCGGCTTTCTCGATTTCGGCATCCGAATCCAGAAAAGGCACTGACAGACGGGCGGCCAACGCCTTGCCAACAGCGGTCTTGCCTGCACCCATCATACCCACAAGCACCACAGTTTTCTTCAGATTCCAATGCGTTCCGCCCGACACGCTCGGCGCTCCCCTGCCAATTCACACGGTTTTTCACTCAATGACGTGATCTTGCGCAAAAGGCCAGTTATAACTTGGTCAAAACTCACATCCGAGCAGACAGAGGTTTCCATGTTGCGATTGATCAAGTGGCTGTTTTATCTGGCCATTCTGGGTTTCATCGCCCTGGTGGCCTATGCCTATATCGGACCCTTCTTCGGGGCCGACTTCTCGCCCCCGAAAACCGAGATTCGCGAGGATGTCATTCTTGAAACGCAGTAGCCTCACGCTGCTTGCCACGCTTTGGGCAACGCTCGGTACGGCACAAGAGCCACTCTCGGCGATTGACTGGTTGAACGACGCCGAAACCGTGGCCCTCGGCAGGCCCTATGCCACGCCAGACGAACCGCCAGCCGCGGATCGGGTCGTGGTGCCCGGCGTCACCGTTACCGCGCTCGATGCGCCTCGCGCCGACACGGTCGGGCTCCTACCGGGCTCGACCACGGGACTGCCCTCCACGCTCTGGCAAGACAGCGCGACCGACGCAATTCTGGAGCGAATCAGAGATCTTCCGGACGTACCGCTGCCCGCCGTCCAAGCCCTGTATTACACGCTCCTTCTTGCAGAGGCGCACGCTCCTGCCGATGCTGGCAACAGCGCGCGCTTTCTCTCGGCACGCCTCGCCGCGCTGCGCAGGTTCGGGGCGGTGGAGCCCGCCCTCGCCCTGGTTGAGAGGGCCGGTGGGGCGACACCGGCGCTCTTCGATCAATGGCTCGACCTGGCGCTGCTCGATGGCAGCGAAGATCAGGCCTGCGCCGCGCTGAGCGCGGCACCGCATCTGAGCAAACAGCTCGCCACGCGCATCTATTGCACCGCACGCACCGGCGACTGGGACACCGCTGCACTGACCTATCACGGTGCCACGGCCATGGATGGGCTAAACGATACCAATGCCACCCTCCTCGCCCTATTTCTCGACCCCGGGATGATCGAGGATATCGCCCCACCCGAACCACCCGCACAGATCACACCACTGCAATTCCGCCTGTTTGAGGCGATTGGCGCACCGCTTCCGACACGGAACCTGCCACGCGCCTTCGCAATGGCCGATTTGCGCGGCACTGCGGGCTGGAAAGCCGAACTCGAGGCCGCCGAACGCCTTGCCCGGACCGGTGCCTTACCGGGCGCGCAGCTTCTCGGCCTCTATACTGCACGCAAGCCGGCCGCCTCTGGCGGGGTGTGGGACCGGGTCCTAGCCGTGCAGCGCCTCGACAGAGCCCTCAGCGATGGTGATTCCGCCGCCGTGGCACGGGCCATCCCCGCCGCTTGGCAGGCTGCGCGCGCGGTGCGGCTTGAGACGATCTTTGCCGAACTCTTTACCGAACGTCTTCTGAAAATAGATTTGCCAACCGAGGCCGAGGCCCAAGCCTTCGATATCGCTCTATTGTCCAGCGTGTATGAATCGGCGGCACAGACACTCACACCAACCAACGCCCGCCAGCGATTTGCCGCAGGCCTTGCGCGGGGCCTCCCGTCCGAGGCTGAGGCCACGTCCCCTGTCGCGCAGGCCATCGCGCGCGGTTTTACCCATGTTGCCGCTGCGCCCGCACATCAGGCACTGATCGACGAGGGACGACTGGGCGAAGCAATTCTGCTTGCGGCGCGAGAGTTGGACAGCACCGCAAGCAGCGGACGCGAGACGCTCAGCGCCGCTCTTGGGACGCTGCGTGCCGTCGGGTTAGAGGATACAGCCCGGCGTGCGGCCCTCCAGATGCTCTTGCTGGAGCGCGCAAGTTGAGCGGTGCAACCCATTGGATTTCCAATTTTCTAGAGGCCCAGGCTGCGGAACTCGGTGCCGCCGCCAATACCCTGTCGGCCTATCAGCGCGACCTGCGCGATTTTGAGGCATGGATGGGCGGGCGGGCACATGACCTCTCCTCGGCGACGCAGGACGATATCGAAGCCTACCTGATCCACTGCGATGCGCAGGGGCTTGCGCAATCGACCCGGGCGCGCAGGCTCTCGGCCATCCGGCAACTCTACCGTTTTGCTTTCGAGGAACGGCTGCGCAGCGACAATCCGGCAATCCGCATCAAGGGGCCGGGACGCGCGCAACGCCTGCCCAAGACGCTGAGCGAGGACGAGGTGAGCCGCCTGCTCGACACAGCGCCGAAATTCGGTCGCAACCCGGCGGACCGCTGCCGCAATGCCTGTCTGATGGCCCTGCTGTACGCCACCGGCATGAGAGTAAGCGAGCTTGTCTCACTTCCCCTTTCTGCCGCACGCGGCGACCCAAACATGCTTCTGGTGCGCGGCAAGGGAGGCAAAGAACGCATGGTGCCGCTTTCACCGCCCGCACGGCAGGCGCTCGCCGATTGGTTGGCGCTGCGCGACGCACAAGAAGAGGCCATGCGCGCCAAAGGCAAGCCTAGCTCAGCCTATCTCTTTTCCTCCAGCGGTACGGCCGGGCACCTTACGCGTCACAGGTTTTACCAATTAATCAAAGGCTTGTCGGTCGAGGCTCATGTCGATCCGGACAAGGTGACCCCCCACACCCTGCGCCACGCCTTTGCCACCCATCTTTTGGCCAATGGTGCCGATCTGCGGGTGATCCAGACGCTCCTAGGTCATGCCGACGTGGCGACGACAGAGATTTACACCCATGTACTTGAGGCACGATTACAAGCGCTGGTGCAGGACCATCACCCGCTGGCAAACGCCGCGCGGCGCAAAGCGGGTGGAAGCACTTCTTCCGAGGGCCAATAGCCTGCGCCAAGCGCCGTATGATAGCCCTGCGTCAGCCCCGCCGCCCGCATCGCCGCTTTCGCACCTTCGTAATCGTAGTGCAATCGGTGCGGCGTCGCGCGCCCTGCCTCCAGAGTGGCGAAGGCGGTTTCCGATCTGCCGTCATTGGGGGGCATGCCGACCGCACCTGCATTGACCCAGTCCACCGGGCCGATCCGCCGGGTGAATGCAAGGCCGCAATGCCCCGCCAGAACACATGAAATACCGCCAACAAAACTCTGTATATAGTCAATTTCCTCGATGAATTCGTCATCATGCGACACCGGCCAGAGAAAGCGGCTGATGTCGCGGGTGCCACCATGAATGACTGCATGTCGTCGCCCGTCATGGGTAAAGGTGATCATGTCCGGCAGTGCCGCCATCCAGTCACGCGCGTCGTCGCTGATCGCAGCGTCGGCCTGCGCATACCATCCGGCCGAAAGCCTGTCACATAGCGTGCCCGCCTCGAAGCCACAGCCGCAGTCGCCGGAACGCGCGGCCAGTTGCCGCTCGCAATTGCCAGCAACCACGGCGCAGCCCAATTCACGAATGGCAGCCACCGTCTCGGCAGGCTGCGCACAATAGGCCACGACATCTCCGGTGCAGATCATGCGCTCCGGCGCAATGCCGCGCCGCTCTGCCTCGACAATCAACGCCTGCATGGCGTGCAGATTCGAATATGGCCCACCGAAAATCAGCAACGGGCCGTCCAATTCGCCCAAATCCCGCACCTGCATCACGCCTGCTCCCTTGATTGCGGGCCGATCAGCCCCCATAACCCGGTCAAGCATAAGGAATATCACGCAAATGGAAGCGACGCATCCCGTTCTCGACCTGACCTTCTGGATCACGGCAGGCTCCATCCTCTGCCTGCTGGTCCTGTCCGGGTATTTCTCGGGCAGTGAGACCGCCCTCACCGCCGCCTCGCGCGGCAAGCTGCGTGCGCAGGCCGAAAAGGGCTCTCGCGGGGCGGATACGGCGCTCAAGATCACCGAGGACAACGAACGCCTCATCGGCTCGGTACTCCTGGGCAACAACCTCGTCAACATCCTCGCTGCCTCACTCGCCACGGCGCTCTTCACCCGGCTGTTCGGCGAAAGCGGCGTGGCGCTGGCGACGCTAGTGATGACGCTGCTTGTGCTGATCTTCGCCGAGGTACTGCCCAAGACCTACGCCATCACCAATGCCGAGGTTGCAGCCTCGCGGACCGCCCCGATCATCGTCTGGGTGGTCAAGGTATTCTCCCCCGTGGTCTCGGCGGTGCGCTGGCTCGTGCGGCTGATCCTGCGCGGCTTTGGCGTGCAGACCGATCCAGACAGCCATATCCTTGCGGTGCGCGATGAAATCGCGGGCGCGCTCTATCTCGGTCAATCCGAAGGCGTGGTCGAGAAAGAAGACCGCGACCGTATCCTCGGCGCACTCGATCTGGGCGAACGCGCGGTCGAAGAAATCATGCTTCACCGTTCGCGGATCGAGATGATTGACGCCGAGGCCGATCCCGAAGCAATCCTCGATCAATGCCTCAAGAGCAACCACACCCGCCTGCCTCTCTATCGCGACGATCCCGACAATATCGTCGGCGTGGTTCACGCCAAGGATCTCTTGCGGGCGATGCACAGCCTTGTCACCTCTTCCGAGGAAGGTGCCGCCGAAGCGTTGCGCGCCTTTGACGTTCAGAGCATCGCGCGCGAGCCCTATTTCGTGCCCGAAACCACCACGCTTGACGACCAGATGCGGCAGTTTCTGCGCATGCGAAGCCATTTTGCGCTGGTGGTGGATGAATACGGCACGCTGCAAGGTCTAATCACACTGGAGGATATTCTCGAGGAGATCGTCGGAGAGATCACCGACGAATTCGATCCCGACGCGGAACATCCCATACGCAAGACCGAGGACAACCAGTTCCTGATCGATGGGGCGATGACCATCCGCGATCTCAACCGCGCGACCGATTGGACCCTGCCAGACGATGCCGCAAACACCGTGGCGGGGCTGGTGATCCACGAGGCACAGATGATTCCGGCGATTGACCAAGCCTTCATCTTCCACGGTTTCAGGTTTCAGGTGGTCGCGCGCAAGGACAACCGCATCACCAAGCTGAAGATCCGCAAGCTGTAGCCACCTCGGGGCGCGGCGCGGATCAAGCCCCTTGCGCGATGGCTCGGCTCGTCTCTGACGTACGGTTGCCTATACCTGTCAGCGAACGGCACCCGGTTTGGGCCATGGCTGCGCTCAATTCGGTGCTCAGCACGTCCCACAGACGCGTCAGCCCTTCCTCACCTGCCGCCGCGATAGCGAACTGCAGAATGCGGCCCAGAAAGGTGAAATCCGCCCCCTGGCTCATCGCCTTGAGCACATCCTCACCCGAGCGAAGCCCGCTGTCGTAGAAAACCGCCATCTCCGTTCCGACAGCCGCGCGGATGCGCGCCAGCGCCTCAATGGGCGGCGGCGCGCTCTCCAGTTGTCGAGACCCGTGGCTGGAGACCTGAATTGCATCGACCCCCCAGGCCTCCAGCCGCAACCCGTCCTCGACATCCAACACCCCCTTGACCACAAGCTTGCCCGGCCACATCTCGCGCAGCCGCGCCAGCGTGTCCCAGGTGGCGCGCGCCCGGCTCTCGGTGCGATCAAAGGCATAGCCCGGCATCTGGAAATTCGCCATTTCGGGACGGCCATGAACAAGCGTGCGCAGCGACCACCTTGGGTGCAGCGCGAAATCGAGAAATTGTCGGGGACCCAGCCTGAACGGCATGGTAAAGCCGTGGCGCAATTCGCGCGGGCGGCGGCCCAGTTCCGGCACGTCCACGGTGAGGATCAGAACCTCGTAGCCCGCATCGCGCGCGCGCTCGGCCAGACGAAAGGTGCCACTGCCATCGCCGCTGAAATAGAGCTGGAACCACGCCTGCCCCTCGGCCACTTCAATCAGCCTTTCCAACGGGGTAGAGGCCACAGTTGACACGCCCAAAGGCACGTTTTCCCGCGCCGCAAGCCGCGCCAGCATCAGATCCGCGCCGGGGCCAGAGAGATTGCACATTCCCATCGGCGCGATGCCGAAAGGCCGCCCGGCCTGCCCCCCGAACAGGGGCACGCTCAGGTCACGCGCACTTACATCGCGCAGGATACGCGGGGTCAGTGGGATTGCATCCAAGGCCGCGCGATTGCGCGCCGCCCCGGTCTCGCGCCCCGCCGCGCCGTCGATATAGTCGAACACCATCCACGGCAGATGACGTCGGGCCAGACGGCGCGCGTCCTCAGCGCTGTGGATATGCGTGACGCGCCCCAACAGATCAGCGCGTCACATGCACCGCGCAGGGCGCATGCCGCACGACCCGTGCGGCAGTGGAGCCGAGAAAGTAATCCCGCAGCCCCGGCTTGTGCGACCCGATGACGATGCAATCGGCCGTAATTTCGGTGGAATAGTCCACGATGGTCCGATAGCTGTGGCCCTTCTTGAGTACCGCCTGAACACCCGGGTGCTCCGCAAGTTTCTCTGCCATGCGCGTGCGCGCCATCTCGAACCCGGCGCGCACCATCTCTTCATCGAGATAGGCCCCCACTGCGCCGCTTGGCGTCTCGTAGACATGCAGAGCGACGACCTCCCCACCCTCCTGCAACAGCGCACGGGCGATTTCCAGGGTTTCCGGCGAAAGTCCGTGATCAAGCGCCATCGGGACGAGAATACGTTTATACATGCTGTCGGCTCCTTTTGCAGATGTCCCGCGCTATGCAGCGGGGTCCAGAATGATCTTGGGCACGGCAACCCGGCCCGCGCGCAGATCGGCAAAGGCGGTGGCCCCCTCAGACAACCCGCGCGCCTCGGTCCAATCGAGCGGGCCAAGCCTTTCGTCGAAGATCGCCTGAGCGGTGTCGCGAAAGTCCTGCGCCGTATAGGTATAGGTGCCGATGAAGGTGATTTCCTGCAAGGTCATGCGCCGGATATCGAGCCCGCCTGCATCCTCGCCCAGCCCGACATGCGCGATCACACCGCCCGGCGCGGCACAGGCCGAGGCTATGGCACGGGTTGCGGCATAGCCCACGGCGTCGATCACCAAACCGAACTGCCCTGCCGCCTCTTCCACCACTTGCGGTCCGCAGCGCGCGGCCAGATAAGCCCGGCGCGCCGGGTTCGGCTCGGACAGGGTAACATCCGCCACGCCCTGCGCCGCCAGCGCCAGCGCCGCCGCCAACCCGATAGCCCCGCCACCGATCACCAATGCCGCCCCCGGCGCGCCCTCTTTGCGCGCCTCGACCGCAAGCCGCACCGCGTGCCAGCTGACTGCCAGCGGTTCCGCCAGTGCGGCCTTGACAAGCGATACATCGGACGGCACCGACACTAGGTTACGCGCAGGCATCGCGACATATTCGGCAAAGGCCCCCTCGCGCGGCGGCATCGAGATGATCTGCCGCGCCGCGCACAGGTTCTCGCGCCCCGCGCGGCAGGCGTCGCAGACCCCGCAGGTCACCAGCGGATTGATCGTCACCCGTTCGCCCGCGCGCGGCCCGCCCACGATCACGCCTGCCGCCTCATGCCCAAGGATCAGCGGTGCGGGACGGCGCGCGTCATGGCCCAGATAGGCATGCATGTCCGAGCCGCAAATGCCCACGGCGGACACCCGGATCAGTTCCTCTCCCGCGCGCGGCTCCGCATCCGGCACATTGCGCAGCACGACGGCTTCGGGGCCTTCATAGATTAACGCCTTCATTTCGCGGTGAATCCCCCATCGACCATCAGAACCTGACCCGTCACATATCGCGACGCCTCGGAGCACAGAAAGAGCAGTGGGCCGTCCATATCCGACAGATCGCCATTGCGCCCGATGCAGGTCTGCGCCGCATTGCGCGCCGCGCGTTCCGCGTCGCCAAAGACCGCCTGCGTCAGTTCAGTGGGGAAAAATCCCGGCCCTATGGCATTGGCGGTGATCCCGTCGCGCGACCAGGCCTCGGCCATGGCGCGGGTCAGTTGCGCGATACCCGCCTTGCTGGCCCCATAGGCAATTCCGCCGGGAAAGGCGCGCGTGGTCTGGAGCGACGCGAAGTTAACCACCCGCCCCCAGCCACCGGCACGCATGCCGGGCACCAGAGACTGCGTTAGAAAGAATGGCGCGGTGAGGTTGAGGGCAAGCGTGGCATCCCAGCCTTCGGGTGTCACCTCATCCGCACTCTGCCGAGTGTTCACACCCGCCGCGTGCAACACGATCTGCGGTGCACCAAAAGGTGCGCGAATCGCGGCCACGGTTTCCGGCAGCGTGTCGCGGTCGGCCACATCGGCCACGACATAGGCCGCATGCTCGCCGACTTCCGCCGCCCAGTCCCGCAAAGCGTCTTCGCGCCGCGCCACGCCAACGACGTGCGCACCGGCACGCGCCAACATCAGCGCAGCATGCCGTCCCAGACCTGAACTCGCCCCGGTGACGCAGGCGATCCGGCCCTTAACGCTGAAGAGGTCGTCAGCCATTTGCGGTCAGATCAAAGGTCTCATCCGGGAAATACTTGGCCAACCGCACATCGGCGGCACGGGCATGCCCTTCCATCCCTTCAAGGCGCGAGATGCGGGCCGTCGCCTCGGCGATGGATTTCGCACCTTCGCGTGTGGCCCGCTGCCATGTAACGATCTTCATATACTTATGTACGCTCAGCCCGCCGGTATAGCGCGCTGCACCAGAGGTGGGCAGCACATGGTTGGTGCCGGCCGCCTTGTCACCATAGGCCACCGTCGTTTCCTCGCCCAGAAACAGCGAGCCATAGCAGGTCAGCCGGTCGAGCCACCAATCGAGATCCCCGGCCTGCACCGTCAGGTGTTCGGGGGCGTATGCGTCGGAGGTCGCCGCCATCTCCTCGCGGTCGGCACAGAGGATCACCTCGGCATAATCACGCCACGCGGCGGCGGCGTTCTCGGCATTCACCTCCGGCAGATCGGCGATCAATCCAGGCACGCGGGCCATCACATCCTCGGCAAGCGCGCGATCATCGGTCACCAGCCAGACTGGAGAGTTGTAGCCATGTTCCGCCTGACTCACCAGATCGGTCGCCACGATATGCGGATCGGCGCTGCTGTCGGCGAGGATAAGGCTGTCGGTCGGCCCCGCGATCATGTCGATCCCCACCCGGCCAAAGAGAATGCGCTTGGCCTCGGCGACAAACTGATTGCCCGGACCCACCAGAATATTGGCGCGCGGCAGGCCGAAGAGGCCAAAGGTCATCGCCGCCACCCCCTGAACCCCGCCCATGGCCAGGATCTGATCCGCCCCGCAGATATGCGCGGCATAGACAATCGCCGGATTGACGCCCACATCCGGGCGCGGCGGCGAACAGGCTGTGATATGACGGCAGCCCGCGACCTTGGCGGTGGTCACGGTCATGATCGCGCTCGCGATATGGCTATACCGCCCGCCCGGCACGTAGCAGCCCGCCGCGTCCACCGGGATCGCCTTTTGGCCCGCGATCATGCCCGGCACCACCTCGTGCTCGACATTGGCGACGGTTGATTTCTGCATCTCGGCAAAGCGGCGCACGTTGTCATGGGCAAAGCGGATATCGGCCTTGAGTTTTTCGGGAACCAAGGCGCAAGCGGCCTCGATCTCGGCTTTGGTCATCAGGACGTTGCCCTCGTATTTGTCGAACTTCGCGGCATAGTCCAGCGCCGCCGTGTCGCCGCCCGCCTCGATATCGTTGAGAATGGCGATCACCGTGTCGTGCACGTCGCCCGCGTTCGAGCCGGAGGTAAGGCTAGCTTTCTTGAGGTATTCCAGAGCCATGTCACAAAGGTCCTATTTGTAGATGTCAGGCAGAAGCGTGGTAGAGACGGCGGGCACATAGGCGATCAGCAGAACGACCACGAACATGCCCAACACAAAGGGCACCGCGCGCCACGCGATCCGCAGGATCGACTCGCCGGTGATGCCCGAGACGACGAAAAGGTTAAGCCCCAGAGGCGGCGTGATGAAGCCCACGCCAAGCGCCGTGATCATCATGATACAGAACTGGATTTCGTTCATGCCGATGTTGTCGGCGAGCGGTTTCAGAATCGGTGCCAGAATCACGATATTGGGCGTGGTTTCCATCACACAGCCTGCCGCGATCAGGATGCCGATCATCATTAGGATCAGCAGCCACGGCTCATCGGTCAGGCCGGTGACGGCGGTGACAAACCCCTGCGGCACGCCCATGATCGCCAGCGCCTCGGCCAACGGGGCCGAAAAGGCGATGATCGGCAGAATCACCCCGTTGACCTTGGCCGAACTCACCAGCATCGCCGGGAAATCCGCAAGGCTCAGCGTGCGCAGGATGAACCCCATGAGGAACGTCACCACGACCGCCGTCGCCCCCGCCTCGGTCGGCGTGAGCCGCCCGGAAAAGATGCCGTAAAAGATGATCCCAGGCACGATGAACGCATACCAGCCCGAAGCGAGCGCGCGCCCCAGATTGCTCAGCCATTCGCCAAAGGACAGCATGCCGCCACCCTCGTAATCGTAGATCCGGTTGACGATGATATTACTCACAAGGATCGACAGAAGGATCGCAAGCCCGGGAATGAGTGCTGCCATGAAGAGGGTCGAGGCCGAAATCCCCAGCACGAGGCCGATGATGATATACGCGATCGAGGGCGGGATGAGGATGCCGGTGCAGGCGCCTGCCGCCACCAGCGCGCAGGCATAGGGGCGCGGATAGCCAGATTCCACCAGCCGGTCGATGGTCATCCGTCCGACCGCCGCCGCCCCCGCCGCGTCCGACCCCGAGATCGCCGCGAACATTCCGCAGACCAGCACCGTGGCCGAGCCGAAGCCCCCCTTGGCAAAGCATGTCAGCGCCTCGGCCACGTCGAGGAACTTTCGGCTCAACCCGGTGCGCACCAGCACATCACCGGTCAGGATGAACAGCGGCACGGCGGTGAGCGCAAAGGCGTCGATGCCGGTGAACAGGCTCTCGCCCACAAGGCTGAGCGGCAGATCGCCCGACATCACCAGCATGATGATTGCAGCCGACCCGATGGCCGCCCAGACCGGCACCGCCAATGCGATCAGGCCGACGAAGATCAGAACCGGAAGGTAGAAATCCCACCCCAGTTCGACCGTTTGTTCCATGGCACCCCAAAGCATCGCGCGCCCTCAATCAAAGAGTTTGTCGCCCTCGAAGACGGGCGTGCCGTCCCGAAGCGATCTGAAATCCCGCAGCAGCGATTGCACGAGACGAAACAGCATCAGAGAAAACCCTACCGGCACGGCCATCAGGAACCACACCTTCGAGATGCGCAGACCGTCGGTGACCGACCCGAACTTGGCCGAGACATGCACCGTCTCCAGCGACCAGTAGAGCGCCACCACAGCGACCGCGACCATCACCAGATCGCCGAAGATATAAAGCAGCGCCTTGAGCCTTGGCCCGAGGTAATGCATCACTACGTCGATCCGGATATGGGCGCGTTCCTTGACCGCCGCAGCAGCCCCGATCCAGGCCAGATAGATGAAGGAATAGCGCACGATCTCTTCGCCCCAAATCGAGGAATAGGCAAAGATTTCGCGCCGAAGCACCTCAATCGCCATGGTGGCGACGAGCATCACGTAGAACACAAGCAGCAGCCAGCGTTCGGCGTCCCGGTCGATACGGCGCAATACGGACATGGGGGCATCCCTTCTTTTGGGTCAGGGCACCGGGGCCGCGCGATGCGCGGCTGCGGTCCCTGTCCTGACGGGGTGGCGGGGGCGAGTGGCCCCCGCGCAGGGCTCAGGCGTCGTGAACGTAGTACTTGCCCTGCGTCCCGGCGGCCTCTTCCATCTTGGCGAATGTCTCCATGGACCCGGCCAGTTCAACCTTGAACTCGTCCCACTCGGAGCGCTGATAGCCGCCCGCGTCCTGCCACTCGGCCAGTTGATCGTCGCTCAGCGAATGGAACTGCACCCCCGCCTTGACCAGTTCGGCCATGGCATAGGCGCGGGCCGACGGCACCTTGGCGAGGTTTTGATGCGCGGTCAGCTCAGAGCCCCACATGATCCCCTCTTGCACGTCGCCGGGCATCGAATTGAACCATTCGAGGTTGCACGAATAGACTTGGCTGTCAGGCACGGCCTGCGTGAATGTCACATGGCTGAGAATGTCCTTGAAGCCAAAGACAAAGAGGGCGCCGACCGACGGATCGAGTGCATCCGCCACGCCCTGCTTGATCGCCGAGGGGGTCTCGCCCCAGGCGACCGGCGTCGGATTGGCCCCGACCATGCGGTAATATTGCTGCAACATCTTGGAGCCGGGCACGCGGAACTTGATCCCCGACATGTCGCCCGGCGTCATCACCGCGTTGCCACCCTGCCGCACCGCCACGACGCGCGGGTCGATATTGACGTAGAACAGCGCCTTGAACCCGGCAGCTTCGACCTTGGGATGCACTTCGGCATTCCAGAAATCGGAATTGACGAGATTGGTGAACCGCTGGTTGGAGCCACACAGATAGGGCATGTTGATCAGGTCCACGGCACTGGCGAAGGGCGCGAAATTCGACAGCGAATGCTGTGCGGCCTGAATCGTGCCGCCCTGCACCTTCTGCACAAGACTGCCGCCCGCGCCCAGCTGTCCACCCGGGGCCAGCTTGACATAGACCTTGCCGTTTGTGGCGTTCTGGATGTTTTCCTTGAGATCCAGCTGCATGATCGGATAGCTGCGCGACGCGCCCACCACATAGGCGGTGGCCACCGTCATCACGTGATCCGCGGCCTTTTCACGCTCGTTTTCCTCACGCGCGGTCTGTGCCACGGCCTCGGTCGACCACAGCGTGCCCGCGGCCCCGGCCACAAGGGCCGCGGTAAAGCCACCTGTGCTGGCCAGTTTCAGGAAATTCCGGCGCGTGGCAGACTCGAGGTCTTTGCGTTCGTTATCCAAGATCATCTCCTCCCGTTTTGACGATCAGCCGTCTGACTTGTTCCGCCTGTCGGCCTCTTTTTTCAGGATCGCCACGACGAAAAACGCCGAAGCGGTCAGCAGAACCAGCATCTCTCCGACATCGCCAAGCGGCGCGCCCACCCCCGATGCGCCAAGCGCGACATTCGCGGTAAAGGTGGCGAAACTCAGGATCGCAAGCACGAGCGCCATGGATGTTCCTCCCGGACGGAATCGGTTCTTGTCTGATGTAAGCGCTTGCATTAAGATATTGCAAGCGCTTTCATTTGATTTTCACGTGAACCGGGGCTAGAGGCTGTTGGTTCATGAACTCCGTATGAGGACTTTGGAAAAGCCGAACATGGCCTCGATCAGAGCCCCTCGCCCTGCCCCGACACTCGAAGATGTCGCCCGCGCCGCCGATGTTTCGACGGCCACGGTCTCGCGCTGCCTCAACACGCCCGGCAAGGTCTCCGACGACACCCGCCTGCGCGTTCTAGAGGCCGTGGCCGCACTTGGCTATGCCCCTAATTTCGGCGCGCGCGCCATGGTCTCGCGGCGTACGCGGACCATTGGCGCAGTCATCCCGACGATGGAAAACGCCATTTTCGCGCGCGGACTTCAGGCCTTTCAGGAGGAATTGCGCACGCTCGGCTATCAGTTGCTCGTCGCGTCCTCATCGTATCGGCAGGAGGTGGAAGAGGAACAGATCCGCTCTCTGGTGGCGCGCGGTGCCGACGGGCTCTTGCTGATTGGCCATGACCGCGCGCCGCAGGTGACCGAGTTTCTGCACCAGCGCGGCCTGCCGGTGCTGGTGACATGGGCTTATGATCCGGCGCAGACGGGCATCTCGGTCGGCTTCGACAACCGTCGCGCGATGCGGGTGCTTGCCGAGAAAACCCTTGATCTGGGGCATCGCGATATCGCGGTGATCACCGCACCCGTGGCCGACAATGATCGCGCCCGCACCCGGGTCGAGGGTATCCGCGATGCCATCGCCGCGCGCGGACTGCCAGTGGCGGCGTTGCAGGTAATCGAGACCGACTACGGGATCGAGACCGGCGGCGATGCCTTCGAGGTACTGATGCAGAGCCTGCCCAGACCCACGGTGGTGATGTGCGGCAACGATGTGCTTGCGGTCGGCGCGGTGAAGCGCGCCCGCGCGCTCGGCCTGTCGGTGCCGGTGGATGTGTCGATCACCGGTTTTGACGATATCGACATCGCCTCGGTGGTCGATCCCGCGCTGACGACGGTCCACGTGCCGCACCGCGCCATGGGGGCGGCGGCAGCGCGGCTCTTGATCCGAATGATCGAGGGCAACGGCCCCCTCGTGTCAGCAGAACTCGACGCGCATGTGACATGGCGAGACTCGCTAGCGGCACCGCCTGGATAGAAGCTTTGCGTTTGCAGGTCTAACAGGTGTGACGTCGCCAGATATGCGCCATACCGGCACAAAACCGCGAAAAAATCAGGAAAAGAGGCCGCGACTGATCCAAACGTCCTTAGCCCCAGGCAGTGCGGACAGGCTCTGGCAGCCGGGGCGATCAGGCGTTTGCACTGTGCCACGCGGCGGCGCCTTGAAGCCACATGGACGCAAGAGAATAAGGAAAACCCAAGCCAATGCCCGTCGCTCACATCTCGTCGAACTGCGCGTGCTGCCGGGCCGACCAGCGAACGGTGAGATCAAAACCATCCTCGGTCTGACGCTCTTGTTCGACCAGATCCTTTTGAAAAAGCCATGCCCGCTTACGCCCCTCGCCGAAGCCCAAATGCACCTCGCTGGGATACCGCACCTCAACGAGCGCCTCCGAGATTGCAGCGACCAGATCGTCGATGCCCTGCCCCGTCACCGCCGACAGCGCCTGCACCCCGTCCTGTCGGGTCGCCTGCGTCAAGGCCGCGGCGCGCGCCTCATCCTCCAGCTGGTCGATCTTGTTCCATATCTCGATCTGCGGCACCGTGTCCTTGACCCCAAGACTTTCGAGGATCGTCGCCACGTCGCGCGCCTGTGCCGCGCTCTCGGGATGCGAGATGTCGCGCACATGGCAGATGAGATCGGCCTCCAGCACCTCCTCCAGCGTGGCGCGGAACGCCGCCACCAGTTCGGTCGGCAGGTC
>Ga0102943_1000985_pt1 | contig 18275 bp, 17 predicted proteins | sample SalPonC_black_MG_FD_78174 | JGI IMG/M metagenome (GOLD analysis project Ga0102943, IMG submission 78174) | Salt pond soil microbial communities from South San Francisco under conditions of wetland restoration - Salt Pond MetaG... | ecosystem: Environmental > Aquatic > Marine > Intertidal zone >...
CACAGCTTATTTTTTGAATCAGACTTATGTATAAAGATCAGAGTGTCTACCCAGCTGCATCCGCATGGCTGCGTTGGGCACTGCTATTTTTTAGACCTGAACAATTCTGCTTCGATTCTGGTGATTCGGGCTAAACGGCAAAAAGAGGGCATTCCCGCCGTGTTCACCCCGGGTTGCAACGCATTGATAATTATCACACTCTTCGTCGGCTATGCTTGACACTGCCAGCGATAACAAAGATACCATTCACCATGCCAGTACCAATCGCCCAAGCTTATAAAGTCGCCTCTTATGTGTTGAGTCAAAAAATCAAGCGGGTTGAACGTTACCCACTCGTATTGATGTTAGAGCCGCTGTTTCGGTGTAATTTGGCGTGCGAAGGTTGCGGCAAAATTCAATTTCCCGAACACATTTTGAAAAAACGTGTATCCGTGGAGAAGGCATTGGCTGCTGCTGAAGAATGCGGAGCGCCAATGGTCAGTATCGCAGGTGGTGAGCCATTGATTCACCCCGAAATGGACCAAATCGTTGAGGGCTTGATCGAGCAAGGTCGGTACATTTATCTCTGCACGAATGCACTCTTGCTGGAACGTGCATTGAGTAAGTTTAAGCCGCACAAACAATTGACATTTTCTGTTCACATGGACGGGCTTCGTGACGAGCACGATAAGTCTGTTTGTCGCGAGGGAACCTACGATACTGCGTTGGCGGCCATCAAAAAAGCAGTCGACATGGGATTTCGCGTAACGACCAATACCACGCTGTTCAACAGTGCAGAACCGGAACAGGTCAGGGCGTTTTTCGATGAAATGATGACAACGGGTGTGGAAGGCATGATGCTGTCGCCTGGATACCCCTACGAAAAGGCCCCTGAACAGGAAATTTTCCTGGAACGCAATCGAACGAAGACCCTGTTCAAACGTATTTTGGGAGATGCCAAAAAGCACTGGCGATTTAATCATTCACCTAACTTTTTGGCCTTTTTAAGAGGGGACATCGATTACGACTGCACGCCTTGGGGCAATCCAACTTATAATATCTTTGGTTGGCAAAAACCGTGTTACTTGCTGGGCGATGGCTATGTCAAAACGTTTAAAGAGTTGATCGAGGATACGGATTGGGCGCGTTATGGACAAAAGGGCACCGACGAGCGCTGCAAGGATTGCATGGTCCACTGTGGCTACGAAGCGAGTGCCGTCCAGGATACGTTTTCAACCATGGGATTGTTCCGGTTCTTTCGTTCGGCTTATACATTTGGCCGTCATGCCGAATTTTCGCGCGAAGAGCGGGAACACATGGCCACTGAACCTGCTACGCGCAAAGCGGCTCCAGGGTGTCACACAAATGGCTGCCAGGATCCATCGACAGACACAGCACAGCGCGTCAAAGACGACGTTTTAGTCAAATAGCCTTGCGCGAGAAGGTGGGTTGTTTCACTCTTTCGCGTGCTCCGTTAACATTTGCTCAGGCGTTTGATCGACAAATTCAATCACCGCCTGGGTCAAATCCTCGCGGACTTGTTTGAGGGGCTGCAAAAAATTCCTGAGTTCTTGCACCTTACCGGGGTGGCGGACTAAGTAGCGAACCAGTTTTAACGGGGTATAGCGGCCTCGTCCTTGATCATAGCAGTGCGTCAGAATATCCATCGGTAAGGCCTCATCGGCCAGGTCGCTGACTGCCCGCACTGCAGTGCATTTGAGTCGGTAATTATTGGCTGTCTCGGCGATGTAACTGCCTTCCATATCGACGGCTTCACGGCGGGTTTTTGCATAAATGGCACTTTTTTCTGCTGGGGTACCGACTAGCTTTTCAGAGGTGTATACGCGGGTTTGATGGGGATCGATGATAATTTCTCCGCGTTGTAGATAGGGGCTGAGGGCACCCACAAACCCTGCGAGCACAATATCGGTGGGTCCTGTCTTACGGATGAATTTATCCGCCCGATCGATTGCGTGCGGAGGGCCCATGCCAATGATGGCGATCGAAATGGTCTTATCGTTTAATTCCCCCAGGTAACAGTCAATTCCATCCAATTCATAGTGGATAGCGTTCTGCATGTTCTGCAAAATTAATTTTGCTTCAAATTTACTTGGGATGAGGATCGATCGCATAGATAGACAGGTTTTCATATCAGCTAACGGAAAATCAACGCCGAATTCTAAATATTATTGCGCAAAGGGTTATATATCGCCAGGGTGCAGGACATACAAATAAGTATTTCAATCAAGTTTTAAGCGTTTGGCTATGGATGCACTTTCAAGTGAAGCTTTGCTTTCGAGCACCAGAGAGGTCGTTAAAAAGATCCAGGATTATTTGTTGTCGATACAAGATCCGGATGGCTACTGGGAGTGTGAGTTGATCGTCGATAGTACGGTGGTCTGCGATTATGTTCTGTACCACCGATGGGCCAGAGACGTGGATGCAGCGATGGAGCAGCGGTGCTTGCAGCACATCTTGAGCCGGCAACTGGCAGACGGTGGCTGGCCACAGTTTCCCGGTGGTCCTGCGGAGCTCAATGCCACGGTAAAGGGGTATTACGCCCTCAAGTTAGCCGGAGAATCGCTTAATGCGCCGCATATGATCAAGGCCCGCGAGCAGGCTCTTACGCTGGGCGGAATCCCGAAAATGCACACTTGGGGAAAGTTGTATTTGGCCATGCTCGGCTTATTTCCATGGAAATACTGTCCGTTGATTCCAGTTGAAACCATGATTTTGCCCAAATGGTTTCCCATTCATATTTACCGCTTGTCGAGTTGGACGCGGAACATGTTTGTGCCCCTGGCTATTATTAACCATTACAAGCCCGTCCGCATATTGGAGGAGTGCCCCGATTTAAATGAACTCTACCCAAACGGAACCATGGAAGGCGACTGGTCATTGCCCTACAGTGAACGGTTTTTCTCGTGGAAAAACTTTTTTCTCGGGTTGGATAAAATCGGTCGTTTTCTCAACTATTTGCCGGAGGCGTGGTTCCGGAAACGGGCTCTGAAAGCGGCTGAGGGATGGATGTTTGACCGTATTGGTCAAGGATCCGACGGTCTGGGTGCGATCTTTCCCTCGATGATGAACGTATTGATAGCCATGGAGTGCATGGGCTTCGAGAAGACACATCCATTATTCGTAAAGGCCAAACAAGATTTTGAGGGTTTAGTCCGGGGAGATGAAAGTGACCTGCGGGTAGCACCCTGTTATTCACCGGTGTGGGATACCGCGATCATTGCCATGGCGCTGGCCGATTCAGGCTATGATTGCTCAGATCCACGCATGGTTAACTGCGCCGATTGGCTGTTGGAACGCGAAATCGGTATTCGTGGCGATTGGCAGGAGAACTGTGATTTCTCCGAAGCTGCTGGCTGGGCATTTGAGTTCAATAACGACTGGTATCCGGATGTGGATGATTCTTTTCAAGTGATTATGGGCCTTCAGCACTTGACCGCCTCCGATGAAACGCGTCGTCAGGTGGCCATCGATCGCGGCATGCGTTGGTGCCGCGCCATGCAGTGTAAGGAAGGCGGATTTGCTGCATTTGACAAGGATGTCAACGATGAGTGGCTCAACCATGTGCCATTTGCTGATCACAATGCAATTTTGGATCCGCCGTGTTCGGACATCACCGGACGTGCATTGGAGATTCATGGACGATTGGGGTACGATAAGAACGATGCTGTGGTCACTGCAGCGCGCCGATTTTTGATCGATACCCAGGAGCCTGACGGCTCGTGGTTTGGGCGTTGGGGGATCAATTACATCTACGGTACGGGACATGCGGTGCGGGGGTTACAGGCAATTGGCGAAGACATGACCCAACCCTATTTGCAGAAAGCGCGCAACTGGTTGGAAAACTGTCAGAATGAAGACGGCGGCTGGGGCGAGTCAGCCTGGAGCTACCACGATGCGACGACCCGGGGCGAGGGCCCCTCGACGGCTTCGCAAACAGCGTGGGCGATGCTCGGCTTACTCAGTTTTGGTGACCCGCATCGGCCTTCGATCCGCCGTGGAGTCGATTATTTGCGTCGCGAACAAAGAGCGGATGGCTCCTGGGCCTACGACGCTTTTACGGGAACGGGATTTCCACGGGTATTTTACTTGAAATACACCAGCTATCAATGCTCATGGCCGCTGGCTGCTTTGGCTGCCTACATTAAGGCAGTAGAGGCTGCGGAATAAAGGTGGCAGACGAGGCCACTTTGCTACCCATTTTTTTTCAGCTGCCTGCATGCCGAAGGTGGCGCTGGTACCTGAATCGAGTTGCACAACGACACACTCAGCCACTGGGTGTACCCTAACCAGTGTTAACGGCACTGCCTGGAACCAAACCTTGGTTTTGGGCGAAATTAAGGAAAGTCGTAATCCTGGTCTGAAATCCGGCGGACAGTAGACTCCGTTGTTGGTTGGGCACTAGCCGATGTGGACCCGGCGCCGTTCAATCAGTCCAGCCGATCCAGCAGCCGATCCGATACGGCATGCTCCAATGCTTCTGCTTCGTCGTGAATTTCGGACCAGTGCATTTTGAGGGTTTCTACCAAAAATATTCCACTAAGCGAAGGCGTTTCGTTTGCATGAAAAAAATTCGCAGCAAATGCTTACAAGCTCAGGATGATACCCGTGCACTTATCGCTCAAAAAATTCCAGGGCCGGTTGGTTTGACCAGCAGCTCAAGCGAATTTCTCAACCGCGCAAGCGCCCGTAATTTAATCTCAGCAACTGTTCAGAAGGAAGCAGACGGAGCAATTGCGCGGAAAGCTTTGGACGCATTAGGTAAAAAACATCCTTGTAAGGGACTGTTTTATCGGCTGTCCCGGTGTCTACCTAACTCGACAAGGTTGGTTAATTGGGAGCTATCGCAACCTGTGTGATTTCAGGGAAAAGCTGAAAAAGGATCAGATAGGATTGAAAGATTTCGAGAAACTACGGATAGCGACCTTACAAAAGGGGCTCTTTGAAAAATTCTGGAACAACCATCGCAACAGGTTACGCAGCGAATGCCAGAAACTGGATAATGTTGTCCTGCTTCGTTTCGGTTGTCGCCCTGAGGATATATTATCCATCGATGAATTTATCACCGTGGTGGGTAACAAGACACAAACAAAGTTAAATAAAAGAATAACGAGTCAGGAACAGCACAATCTTCTCGAAACACAAAAAATCAATTTTGCAGAAAAAAACGGCAAACTTTCTTTAAAGGTAAATGTAACTGCTCAGCCTGCTTTTAGGCAAAAGTGTGCGAACTTTGCATAGCTTGAGTTAATGCCTGAAGTACATTGATTCACGATGAGCTTTACCAACATCCAGATCTTGCTGACATTCGCATGATCTCACATGAGATTATTCGACTCTTATTTAAATAGTATTTGAAGTTCTGGTCGGAATGTATCTCCGGCCCAAAAGTCTCAAGTCTATAGGTTATCAAGAATTGTCTCTGATCTTTTCGAAAAAATATTCACACCATAGAGTAAGGTTACCAAATCCTGCTTCCTCTCTATACTTGAGGGTGATGTTTACGGCGATTTTTCTGACCACCGTTACAATAATCGACCCATATTTTTTCAGCTGCCTGAATGCCGAATGTGACGCTGGTACCTGAATCGAGTTGCACAACAACACAATCAGCCACTGGATTCACCTCGACCAGGGTTAACGCACTGCCTGGAATCAAGCCTTGGTCTTGGGCAAAATTTAGGAAAGTGGTATCCTGGTCTGAAATCCGGCGGACAGTGACCCGGTCGTTCGCCTGGCACTGGGCAATGTGCACCAGGTGCCGTTCAATCAGTTCGCCATCGGCGGTGGGTATGGGGTCCCCGTGTGGGTCGTAGCGAGGTTCGCCCAAAAATTGGGCCAGACGATCCAACAGTCTGTCCGATACGGCATGCTCTAATGCTTCTGCTTCGTCGTGAATTTCGGACCAGTCCATTTTGAGGGTTTTTACCAAAAAATATTCCACTAAGCGATGGCGTCGCAGCACTTTAAGCGCAAGTGTGCGCCCCTTGAGCGTTAAGCGCACGCCCGTTCTCGGCTCATAAATAACCAGTCCTGACTTTGCCAATGCTTTGACCATACTGGTTGCCGTTCCAGGGACCACATTCAGTGCCTCTGCCACGCTGCCCATCGGCACCGTGTCACTCGCCAGTTCCTGGGAGGTGAGAAATATCTTTTTCGTATAATTTTCAACTGTGCTCGAGTGTGTCGCCATGAGTCGGTGGAAACCCCGGTAACTGCACCGTATCCAGCTGGTTTCTGCAATCTTAATTATTACAGGTCCGACATCTTTTCAGGAAAAATAAGAAAGGATGTATGGGTATAAGAGCCTAAATATTATTTTTATTTACGTTATTTTTATTGAATATATACCTTTAAACTGTATGTTTACGCATCCCAAAAATTTTATACTTTGCTTACCCCAGCAATCTATAGCTCCCTGAAAACACGTATAATCTTCTGCGCGCATCCCTTTATTTTTCTATGAAAAACTTCTTAAGGAATTTGTACAAAGCAAGTTTTGTATATCATGACCATTTCTTTCTAACAGCGAATCGAATCAAGGAAATGGTGCCGCAGCGCCATCTGGCCCTTGGATAGGTGTGGATTTGGATGGAACGCTGGCGCATTACGATTGCTGGCGTGGAGTTAAGCACATTGGCAGGCCGGTGCCGACTGTGCTGGCACGCGTGCACGCCTGGCGTGCGCGAGAATTTAGAGTAAAGATTTTTACGGCTCGTGCCAGTCAACCGCAACTCATCCCTCCGATTGAAAAATGGCTGGCGAAGCACGGTCTTGCAGGCCTTGAGGTAAAGAATTGCAAAGACATGGATATGATCGAATTGTGGGATGATCGCAGTGTTCAAGTGATTGCGAATACCGGTTTTCCTGTCAGAAGCGCTTCGTTTTCATCACATCCGCGAGCGCCTTTGATGGAAGCATCCGTGGAGGCCGCGATGTGTTTCTGCGCAGACACAGCGGTTGTCGAGCAAGCATCATAGCTGCATGTATTTGGGGTGGGGCGCTACGAAAGTAGCCAGTAGTCAGTCCGTTTCATTTGATAGACGGTTTTGTCCTTTCATTGCTCACTTTGAAGTCGGTGGCCTTCGATCGGGTTTGGATTTGGAGTGAAGGATGGTACGCGTTACAGGGAGAGCCACAAAGGGTATTGATATGTTGCAAGGGGTGCGCTAGGTTGCTTCTGATTATGCGTGGTCCGTTGTCGATTCTCCTGATGAGTTTAATCTCTAGCCTGCCCTGTAAGGGGCAAGAAAGCTGGGTATTCAGTCTTTTTTTTGAAAATGACTTATTTGCGAATACTGATGAAAACTACACGAACGGTACGAAATTGTCGATGGTGTCACCGGACCTGGGTCGTTTTGAAGAACAGATTCCGGACTGGGCCGCCGGTTTTGCTGGTGTGTTACCCTTTGTCAATGTGGCACCTGTCGAGGGAGAGGTCGTGCAAAAAAATGTCGGCATATCGTTGGGGCAAAAAATTTTTACGCCCGGAGATATCGCAACGTCTGATTTAATCGAGGATGATCGGCCCTATGCGGGATGGTTATATTTAGGATTCGCGTTGCATAGTAAAACGGAAACCCAGCTGGATACCGTTGAACTCCAGCTAGGGATTGTGGGGCCAGCTTCCTTCGCCGAGACGGCACAAAAGTTTGTCCATGAAACGCGTAAACTGCAAAGGCCAAATGGGTGGCATCATCAACTGGGTAATGAGCCGGGAATCAATTGGGTGTATGAGCACAAACGTCGCCTGTTTTACACAGACAACATGGGAGGTGGATTGGGCGGAGATTTTATTGGGCGGGCAGGCTTCTCATTGGGCAATGTGAGTACGTATGCAAACGTGGGAGCCGAAGCGCGTTTGGGCTGGAATTTGCCCAAAGATTTTGGCACCCCCACCCTTCGCCCGACAGGCAACATCATGGCAGCTCGCAGACCTGACCAGCGTTTTGCGTTTTCTTTCTACTCATTTGCCGGAGTGGAGGGGCGGGGCGTGCTGCGCGATATCTTCCTCGACGGTAATACATTTTCCGACAGTCATAGCGTCAATCGCAAGCCTTGGGTTGGAGACCTGTATGCTGGCTTTAGTTTTGATATAAAAAAAATTAAAATATCATACGCACAAGTGTTCAGGACCAAGCAATTTGAGGAGCAGGATGACGAACATACCTATGGTTCGATTACAGCGACTTATTTTTTTTGAGGCGGCCCGTTCGGCGGTTAGCCGGAAAACAGTTCGGTGTGTAATTTAAACAACGCGTTCAAGGTGATAGTATGGGTAATTTTGCCGGTTTTTGCCATTTCCCATACGTGTTCGAGAGGGGCTCGTTGCATTTCAATTTCTTCGTGCTCATCGAAAGAGGGTGCAGCAATCGGTGCACAGTCTTCGACTACAACGAAATGGCTGCGGTTGGACAAAATTGCGGGGTTGGCGTAGACCCAGCCGATATGGCGTGCGCGTTTCCCTGCGTAGCCAGTTTCTTCCAGTAACTCTCGTTCACCGGCCACAACCGGATCCCCATCCGCATCGTCAATAATGCCACCAGGGACTTCCCACGAATGTGCCTTACTGCCATAACGAAACTGGTTCACCAGCAGTAATTCACGCTTCGCCGTCAGTGCCAGGACTTGCACCCAGTCATTACAGTCAATTACATAAAAGTCACTTTCCCGCCGATCTTGGCTGTGCCGAAAATGCTTTTTATAAACCTGGAACACGCGGCAATCCGCCAGATGTTCTTTACTGAGTTCTTCCCAAATGGCTGGAGACATGGTGATGACGTTGGAAGTTTGACGATTAGATCCACTCAATCAATGTATTGAGGTCAGAGGTCGGTTGCTGGCACTGAGTGCCGACACATAATTGATAGCCTTGGGGCTGGTCTGTATCGTTGACGGTTTGAATAAACAGTTTGCGCCACGGCTTGCTGGCAAGGGCTTGGCGAAGAGGATTTAAATCTTTGATTCCAGCGACTTTGATTACGGCGATGCCCATTGCATCCGCTGTGTAGCCAGCCAGCGCGTGGCTGATGGCGTTCGGCACTCTGCTGGCGATACCCGGGTACGCTTGGCGTTGAGACTGCATTTCATGTGCATAGCGTTCGTCACCGGTCAATGCGTATAATTCACTGCAGGCATGCACCAGGCTCGAATTGCCAGACGGTATCGCATTGTCAAACCAGTCTTTTTTCCGTGTGATCAATTCTTCATGATCATCGGAGGTGAAGAAGCAACCAACGGCGTGTGGGTCAGCAAAATGTTGCAGCACAACGTCCATCAATTGCTGCGCGCGTTGGACATAAAGTTGGGACGTGCCTGGGTGTAACCAATCAATTTTACTGGCAATTTTAAGTAATGATTCGATGTAGAAAGCGTAGTCATCCAGGTAGGCATTCAACTGTGGAACCCCGGCGTAATTAACTGAAAGTAAGCGATTGTCTGCAGTGCGCAGGTGCTCCCAGATGCGATCGGCTGCAGCGCGTGCGGTGTCGAACCACTCCGGACGGTTAAAGGTAAAGCCGGCTTCAGCCATACCGCGGATGATCAGGCTGTTCCAGGCAACGAGTTGTTTTAAATCCTTACCGGGTGCCACGCGTTTCTCACGCGCATGCAGGAGTTTTTGCCGCAGCGGTTTTGCCGCTCGCCGCTTGTCGATTTCGTTGTAGACGAGGATGGGAAGGGTGGTGCCGTCTTCAAAGTTACCTTTGCTTGCCACCCCGTAGAGGTCGCAAAAGGTCTGACTGTCTTTTTCACCGAGGATGGCCTCAATTTGTTCAGGTCGCCAGACGTAGTATTTGCCTTCTTGACCTTCGCTGTCCGCATCGATCGATGCGTAAAACAGGCCGTTGCTGTCGAGCATGTCGCGCGACAACCAGTCGACCGTTTCTGCTACGATATCCTCATAAAGCGGATTTTGGTAACGGTGGTAGGCTTTCGTGTAGATGTCGAGCAACAACCCGTTGTCGTAAAGCATTTTTTCGAAGTGCGGGATAACCCAATATTTATCGACACTGTAGCGTGCGAAACCACCGCCGATTTGGTCGAAGATGCCGCCATGTGCCATGCCCTGCAACGTGGTTTGAATCACTTGATCGATGCGGCTGGCAAATGTCGGGTTGCTTTCGCAGGTCTGCGTGGCGCGGATAGCGAGGAGAAAGTTCAAGGTCATCGATGGAGGGAATTTCGGTGCTTCGCCGAATCCACCCCATTCATCATCGTGGGTTTGGCAAATGGCATGTGCTGCTTGGACCAGGGTCTCGTTGCTCAGACCGGTGCCATCGGCACCCATTGGCTCATTGGTGTGGGCCATGTTTTTCAGGATATTGTCCGCATTCTCTTCGAGTTCAGCCTTGTTCCTTTTGTAGTGGTCCGATATGCGCATGAGCAACTGTGGCCAGGGGGTGATGCCGTGGCCGCGATCTTTCGCGGGAAAATAAGTGCCGCCAAAAAACGGTTTACCATCAGGCATGAGGAAGGCATTCAGGGGCCAGCCACCGTGATGGTTGATCATTTGCACGGCTTCCATGTAGATTTGGTCAATGTCGGGCCGTTCCTCGCGGTCGACTTTGATGCAGATGAAATGCTCGTTCATCAATCCGGCGATGTATGCATCCTCAAAGGATTCGTGTGCCATTACGTGGCACCAGTGGCATGAAGAATAGCCGATGGAAACCAGCACCGGTTTGTCTTGTGCACGTGCCTGCGCGAATGCTGCTTCACACCAGGGCCACCAGTCGACGGGATTGTCGGCGTGCTGGCGCAGATAGAGACTTTTTTCATTTGCGAGTCGATTAGCCATGGGCGCAGAGGAAAGCAGCATTGTTAAAAAGGCAAGCGAATATGAAACTGTGTGGAGGCAGTTGCCAACAACAGCTGCTGTGGATTTTCAGGTTGTTGATGAAGCTTTATTTCGAAAAGCGATTATGCAGCCTCCGGTTGCAAACAATCAAAAAACTGTATACGACTACCGGGATGCCGACTTGAGTGAATTGTGCGCCCCAGATGTGCTTCCTTCATTATGGCCAGAAGAATAATGATAGCCAGGAAAACCAATGAAGAGATGGTGAAGGGCTGCTCCATCCCTTGTGCGCCTTCTGAGGGCCTTTTACGTCCCCCTATCCCTGCAGCCACAGCAGCAACTGACACATCAGGCCCAGAATCTTGGCTTTTGGTTGTTTAAGGACCCGGACGAAATCCGCGCCTTCAAGTGTCAGCCCTATCTCAAACATCACCGCCATTAAAGCGAGCGGAAGAAGCACTTCTTTAATCAATTGATCAACGGGCATCTCATTGACTCCAAAAATGGTGCTTCAGCGTATTATTATTGGGTGCGAGATCCACCGAATTTCCCCCGCCGTCGTCAAATAAAAAGATGTGCATGACCACCGGTAATAAATTTTTGTAGAGCTTGTAATAGCAGATCCGACTAGAAGAAAGAGTTTATGAAATGTTCGAGAAAAAGTCATTATCTCTGGGTAAATCAATTATGGATGAGATACCGCCTGAACCTGAGGCGCATTTTGTTTGTCAGATGCGAAGCTTTGCAACAGGTTCCACCGCATGGCGAAATATCTTTTAGTCGATGGTTACAATATGGCGTTCAGAGCGTTTTACGCTTTGCCCGAGCTTGCGCGTTCCGATGGGTTTCCGACGGGTGCCCTGCACGGTTGGGTAAAAACGCTGTGGAAGTTGGAAGATATGGAGAGCCCTGAAGCCGTATCGGTATTTTTCGACAAAGGAGGCTCCAGCCGCCATCAAGCGGTGCATGCCGACTACAAAGCTAACCGTGCAGATACGCCCGAGCCTTTATTACAGCAATTCCCGCTTATCGAACAATTGACGGGGTTAATGGGCTACCCGGTGCAAAGCCAGGAAGGTATCGAGGCAGATGATTTAATCGCATCGGCGGCGCTACAGTTGCACGCGCAAGGGCACTCAGTGGTGATCGTGAGTGCCGATAAAGACCTCGCGCAGTTGGTCCAACCGAATATTACGCAGCTATTACCCGCACCTACTGCGAATCCGAGAATCGGTTGGAGAAAACTGGACGAAGCCGCTGTTTTGGCTAAATTTGGCGTGCCACCGGAAAAGATCCCGGATTACCTGGCGCTGGTGGGGGATCATTCGGATAATATTCCTGGCATTCAGGGCGTGGGTCCGAAAACCGCCGTAAAGTGGATTCAGGAATATGGCGATATTGCAGGCATTCTGGCACATCGCTCTGAACTGAAACCGGTTCGTTTTCAGGATAAGATCGCAGCCTGTGAAGATACCTTAAAGCGCAATCTGGACATGGTTACCTTGCGCACAAATTTTCCAATTTCCGGCAGCGAGCGGCTGCCGGTGCAGAACAAAGAATTGGTGGCGCTACTCGAATCGATGGAAATGAAGCGGGCTGCGCAGGATGCCTGGGCTCGGTATGGGCTCGGTATTTGAAGCTTAATCCGAATCGCTCCAGGTATCTACTTCAGTCAGATTCTACACTGGCAGACTGGGGGCTCAATTCGAGGGCGGGATCCGCTGTCTTAAAACGATTTGCAATCGGTTCTAAGCGGGCAATGGGTCGGGAGGTATAAGGGGGTTCGCCAACCTCGTTGGCTTGCTTGAAATGGATGTGATCTGCACGCAGTGAGTGGATCTGCTTGCGCATTGCTTTCATCTCAGCACGCAGTCCTTTGCCAATGCGCAATATCCATTCTTGCTGTGCCTCGTTGACCTTATCGAGGACGCTGCACTCATGGGTTGCTTGGGTTGCAAATGCATCCTGGATGATCTGGGTCGTTTCAGCTCGATGTGAATTAAATGCGGCTTCGAGTGCGTCGACGAGCTGTGTATGCAGGTGCTCGTTCTTGGCCTGATCGCGGTTGAGGGTATCCAGGACAAGGTTGCTATGCTGTTGCAGGGTGCTGTTTATTACATTTACGTGCTGTTCGAATTGCGCGAGGGCAGTTCCCAGTGCTTCCTTGCAGGCAGTTTGCAGGGTTTGCTCAATCTCTGGCTGCGTGGGCGACGAACGTGTGTCCTTACTGGCGGTGGCTATCTGCTGCATCTGCTCCTTGATTTCAGCAATTTCAGTGGCCAGATGCGGCTGCTGGTATGCATGGAGCTGTTCTTTGAGGGTGCTGATCGCTTGCTGCATCGCATGGGAAGTTGCCATCAGGTCGTCTTCGCGGGACTGGCTGGCAGTGTGAAGGTTCTCCAGCAGCGTATGCAGTGCGGTTGCATCCCGATCGGGATCGGGTGCGGGTGTGTTGAGCTGCGCGAGGGCAATGGTTTTTTTAAGATGCTCCAGTTCGCTGCGAATGGGTTCAAGGGCTGACTCGACATCCATCGCAGTTGCGGATGGTTCGAGCTTCTCAGTCGAATCAAAAGAGCTGATCGGATGTTGGCCGTGATGGTTTTTAATCTCGGCTAACGTCTGCTTCAGCTCATCGAAAAAGGGTTTCAACAACCGTTCATCCAAAAGGTTTTTGGTGACCCATGCATCGTCGACGCGTTTGATTTCTTCTTCGAATAGATGGGCCAAGCGGGCGCGTTTTTGCGGACCTTCTTCCTGGTTGCTGTTTGTCCAGTTTGCCAGTAACGGAGATAACCGATTCTCCATTAATTGCATGGCTTCCTGGTCGCGCCCTTCGCGCCGTAGAATACATATCGTTTGAAATTGCTCCTGAATCTCTTGCCACTCTGGATCTACTTCGGAGAAAAACATATCGCAATAATGTGCCTAGGGTAAATGAATACAGCGAAGCCCGTTCGCTCCAATTGAATAACCAAAATAAACCAAAATATCCGAAAAAAATCGATGCTATTCACAATAAATATCTTATTTAACAAAATTTTTACAAAAAATTGTGAATTAACTGTGAGTTGTGTGAATAAGTGTCAAGCGGTTTGTTTATTCAGGTATTTGGGTGTCCGTGAGGGGGCGTTTCGCGCTGGTCACTTCGTCTGGCCGTTGCCGTAGACGGTGTATTTATAGGTGCACAGTTCTTTGAGTCCCATCGGGCCACGAGCGTGCAATTTATCGGTTGAGATACCGATTTCTGCCCCCAACCCGAATTCGAAACCATCTGTGAACCGGGTGGATGCGTTCCAGTAAACGGTCGCTGAATCGACGGCTGTCATGAATGTTTGAGCTGTCGCCGCATCTGCGGTGACAATGGCATCACTGTGTTTACTGCCATAGCGATTGATGTTTGCAATCGCATCTTGTACCGAATCGACAATTTTGACGGCTAAAATGAGGCCCAAAAATTCTGCCGCGTAGTCCTGTTCTGTCGCCAGCTTAGCGGCGATGTCCTGTGTTCGTAGAATTGCCTGGGTGCGTTGGTCTACGCGCAATTCTACGCCCTGCGCGACCAAAGCTTGAGCGATGCGGGCAAAATGAGTTTCAGCGAATTGGGAATGCACAAACAGATTCTCGATGGCGTTACAGACGCCCGGCCGTTGGCACTTTGCGTTGAGGGTGATCGCTTGCGCCATGTCCGGATCGGCAGCTGCATCGATATAGACCGAGCAGACACCCGTGTAGTGCTTGATGACCGGAATGGTGCCGTGCTCTGCAACAAAACGAATGAGCCCTTCACCTCCTCGGGGAATGATACACTGAATGTATGTATCCATTTTTATCAAATGCGTCAATGCCTCGCGATCGGTGACGGGGATGAGTTGCACAGTTTCTTCTGGCAGGCCGTTGGCACGCAACGCCAGGGTGATCAGATGAGCCAGTGCTTGATTCGAATGAATCGCCTCTTTACCGCCGCGTAGGATTGAAGCATTCCCCGATTTTAAACAGAGGGCCGCACAATCAATGGTGACATTGGGGCGTGATTCGTAAATGATACCGATAACGCCGATAGGTACGCGGATTTTGCGGATATGGATGCCGTTGGGGCGAACCTGTTCTTCAATCGTTTCGCCCACCGGGTCGGGCAGTGCTGCGACTTGGCGAACGCCCTCAGCCATGGCTTGAATGCGTTCGGGGGTAAAGGTGAGGCGATCGAGCATCGGTGTGCTCAGGCCGTTCTCGCGGCCTGCGACCAGATCTTTGTGATTTTCTGCAACCAGAGTGGATGCATGTGCTTCGATAAGCTCGGCAAGTTTCAGCAAGGTATTGTTTTTAGTTGATGTGTCTGTGGTAGCTAAGGCCAAGGCTGCCTTGTCGGCCTGTTGGGCGATGGTTTCGACCAATTGGTAAATATCCGTTGTTCCCATAAGGTCGGGATTGGATATTAATTGAACCCTTCAATCAAGAATTTACTCACGCAGCATATCCAGTCGCTTGGCCAATTCACAACAAAGTTCGACCATGCCTTCGATCTGCTTGCGGTCATCGTAGGTATACGGCAGACCGAATTGAATGTAGGTCAATAATTGGTCCTCGAGGGTCAGTAATCCCGATTGTTTATGCCATCGATTGACCAACAGCATTTGCAGTGCAACATCATCAAAGGTTTTGGTCACACAGGCGCGATTGCTGTGCAGCGAAAACTTGCGATCAAAACTAGGTTTCCCCATAGGCTGCTTTTGTAGACGCCCGACTTGACCGAATTTGCTCAGCATGTGTTGCTGTCCAAAAGAGAATTTGAGGTCTTTTGGAGCCCGGGTTTGCAGGCGAATCGCAGTGTCCGTCTGCCGGGTATTGTCCAATCCATAGCCATGCGCATAAATGGATAATTCGCGCTTTTTGCAGTGACCGTACAGGCTGGGGGGACGACGCATGAGCCCTTTGAATGCGGGGGGATGTTCGGTGACTTCCAATCCGAGTGTGTCCGCCAGCTGTTTGAATTGCAGCGTCAGCTTCTTGTGTAGACGCAGGTTAAAAGCGATTGCCGCCACGCACATGCCGATAAACAGAGCCAACATCCCGACCAGCAAACTTATCTCAGAAAACGTCATATCGTGCACACATTAAAGGTCAGGGTTGAGGATAGCCAATCTTGTCGAGAAGTTGCTGTTTGGACGTTTGCAGTGAAGCGCGGGTGACTTCAGCAAGCGATGCGCGTGCGGCGTCGTATTGGTCGAGCTCGATGTGCACGCGGGCTTTCTGCAATTCGATGATTTGCCGTTCCACTTCGTCGCTGGGATTGGTTGCGAGTGCCTGCCATTGCCGCAGTGCTGTGCGCCAATCGGGCTGAGCGGCGTCGAAAAAAGCCTCTGCATAGCGCATCTGGAAAGTACGATTATCAGGATCCAGTCGCGCGGCATTGGCAAAGGCATTGAATTGTTGGCGGGCAACGACGTCTGCGGCCAACTCACCCCCGGCGACGAACGCGTTGCGATAGGTGTGCAGCAATTCACCGAGTTGGAAGTGGTAGAGAGCGACCTTCGGTTCGAGATCGATGGCACTCATGAAATACGCCAGCGCAAGTCCATACTCGCCTTCTTCGGCGAGATAATTGCCGATTTGTTGCTTGATGACGGCGTAATCTCCTTCCAAATCGTTGGCTTTGACAAAAATAACATTAGCGGTTTCAAAGTCACCGATAGCGCGCAAAAATTTGCCATAAAGGATATAGCCGTAAATGTATTCCGGATTATCGAGGATGAACGAACGATAGGCGGTGTCGACTTCGTTGATCTTTTGCTGCTGCTCGAAGGTTGAGGCTTCGCCCAAGTCAGCGCTCAAGTCATTCAACAGTTTTTCTTGTTTGGTGAGGATGCGCTCCAGTTGAGTTTCGGCCAAGGTTTTGCCTGTTCGATAAGGACCGGTGGCGTCAACCGAGCGCGTTTGCCAAATGCGCGGCAAGCTGCAGCCGGAAAAAATGACGGCAACTGTAGCCAACAATGGCAGGCAATAACGATTGAAGCGCGCGAATTTCAAGCTGGTTTGGCTTCTATAAATTGCAGGGCCCCTGAGGGTTTCCACAACCGCAGCCAGGTCCCGTGTGAACGTGGTCATCGGCAGCTTTGCCATTGGCAGAGAAGACCGAGAGTTTTTTTTCCAAGTGCTCACTGCTACAATGCGGGCAGGCGGGAATGGCTGAACGGTGGATCAGCAATTCGCTGTCCCGGTTGCAATCTTGACAGGTGTATTCGTAGATGGGCATGATGGTAAACGATAGAGATAGATGCTCCCGTTTGGCAACCCCGTTTCATGTAGCGCACGTGAATAACGGCCATGCGCAGAGGGTCGTAAAAAATGCATCGTTACCCAAATCTCCGTCTGGATCATTTATCGGACACACACGTCTGTTGTGTTGCGAATTCGCTTTAAAAGCTCAAGGTGGATCGGGTGAAAGTTTGCGCTACAAACTATCTAAAAAATCACTTTGCAGTGGCTTTTTCGAAGTTGGCTTGAGTGCTTTAATGAGTTCAGGGCTGTCATTTTCAGGGTGGTTCACTGCAGTCGATACCGGATAGCAGTAGAGGGCACCTTCGCTTGGTGGCTTAAGCAAGTGGGCTATTTTTTGCGGTTGTTGAACCGTCGTGTCGAGCCAAAGGGCAAAGTCAGTAGCGTCAATGATGACCGGCATGCGGTGATGGACAGGGGCCATGGTTCTATTGGCACGGGTGGTGAGCAAGGAACAGGAGTGGATTTCGGACCCATCGGCACTGCCCCAGTGTTCCCACAACCCTGCCAGAGCGAAGAGGCTATGATCTTTTTTACGGAAAAAATACGGTTGTTTTTGCCGGTCATGCCTTTGCCATTCGTAAAAACCGCTACAGGGGATCAAGCAGCGATGGTGGCGCAAGGGGCCACGGAAAGCTGGTTTTTGCGCAGCTGTCTCAGCGCGGGCATTGTACAGTTTGTGGCCGATGTGGATGTCTTTTGCCCAAAATGGAATAAGCCCCCAGTTCAAATACGTGCTCAAGCGCTCGTGCGTGTGCTCATCTTCCAGTATGGCTAGAATCGGTTGTGACGGTACAATATTGTAGCGCGCTAATAGTTTTGGGAGCGTGTTAATTGCGAATTGTTTTACTAAGTCCTGTTCTTTAGCAGCTAAGCTGAAGCGGCCACACATGTCTGGAAACATAACGACGAATGGTGAAAGATGACAAGTCGATAAGACGATAAGTTAAATCCAGCCTGGCAGCCTGTCGGATTTGATTTCCAATTCGAACAAATCTGGTACAAACTTAGTGTCATGCGTGTTGTAAATGTTGACCGAACCACGCCGACGCTGCTGCCGGTGGACATGCGTGAGTGGGTGGCGGCAAATGACACGGTTCATTTTATACTCGAAGCGGTGGAACATGTGGACATGCAGCACTTCAAGCTAAAGCAAACCCGTTCAGGCAAAGCCCCGTATCCGCCTCGCATGATGCTTGCGCTGTTA
>Ga0102943_1000987_pt1 | contig 18244 bp, 14 predicted proteins | sample SalPonC_black_MG_FD_78174 | JGI IMG/M metagenome (GOLD analysis project Ga0102943, IMG submission 78174) | Salt pond soil microbial communities from South San Francisco under conditions of wetland restoration - Salt Pond MetaG... | ecosystem: Environmental > Aquatic > Marine > Intertidal zone >...
ACAAATATTCATGCAGTGTGAACATCCGATACACTGTTCTTTTTGTATTTTTAATGCATGATGGAAAATTTTATTGTCCATAACTTATAAATTTTTCAAATATGCCACAATCTTTAACTCTGTACCCTCTCCTACTGTACTGTTTAATTCAAATTCATCCGAATTATTTTTAATATTAGAAAGCCCCATTCCGGCACCAAATCCCATTTCCCTTACTTGTTCGGATGCTGTTGAATAACCATCCTGCATAGCCTGTTCAATATCTTCTATTCCGGGGCCTTTATCTTTTACCTGAATACTTATTTTATCGGTATCAATATCAATAATAACTTTTCCTGAATAGGCATGGGCAACTACATTTACTTCGGCTTCGTACATAGAAACTACAATTCGTTTAACAATCTTATGATTGCCTACCAGCTGCTTTAATGTTTTTTTCAACAGACTGGAAACATTTCCTGCCTTTGAAAAATCACCCCCTTCTATGTCATATTCAAAATGCATAATCATTAAAATACAGGCTTTATACCGGCTTTATATAACTCACCGGCAGTTTTAAAAACAGAACATGCACATTCAATTAACACCATTTGATTTTCTTCTGCAAGTTCAATCATCTCTTTAGAAACTCTCTTATTTCTTGCAAATATAATACAGGTAATATCTGACATCTCTGCTGTCCGAATAGCCTGCAGATTTGCTAAACCGGTTATAAGCAAGATATTATCGGTATCGAGTGTTAGTACATCACTCATTAAATCAGATGCAAAACCTTTTTGTACTTCGGCATCTATCCAATCTTTACCGCAAACCACCGTACCTTTAACAATATCTATTACCTCTTTTATTTTCATTTAAATTAGTGAATTAAATGGTGTTAAACAAACATTAAAAACATCATTTTTAATTTCACTGCAAATATAAAAATTTATTTGTTAATTTTTTAACACTGTGAATTAATTAACAATAAAAAAACCATAACAAATCAAGTGGATAGTTACTAATACTTTAACAATCAACACATTAAGCCGCTGTATTCTTCAATATGTTTTACAACGTATTTTATACAACATATTTTTAAGGATTGTTTACGATATGCCTTACAGCAGAAACCCACAAATCCGTTGCATTGAGGCTATCAACAAGTGTTAATCGGCCTCCTCCATTAGCCTTAAACAATTTATTATATTCATCGTCAATTTCAACTATTGTTTCCAGGCAATCTGTAACAAATGAAGGTGCAATAACCAAAACAGAACTGTTTCCTCCCATTGCAAGGTGAGTTAAAACTTCATCGGTAAAAGGCTTTAACCAATTTCTCGAAAGTCTTGATTGAAAAGCCACAGAATAGTTTTCTTTTTTTAAACCGGCTTTTTCTACAATTAATCGCGCGGTTTCATAGCAGGTTGCTTTGTAACAATAATGCCCATGTTCAGGCAATTCTGATGCGCAATTACAGTTCTCCGGATGTATCCCAGGATGTGATTTTCGGATATGTCTCAACGGCAAACCGTGAAATGAAAAAACTATATGATCGTATTTATCAGGTTTATAATCTTTCACTCTTGTTACAAAGGCTTCTACAAACAAAGGATGGTTATAAAACTGCTCAATGTACTTTATTTTATCAGGAAGGTTCAATTCTTTAGCTAACTTTTTACAATATTTAATGACCGTCCCGGTTGTTGACGATGCATATTGCGGAAACATTGGGAACACAACAATTTCATCATAACTACCCTTTTCAATTTCAGCAAACACATCACGAATCGTTGGATTTCCATACCTCATGGCATAATAAAAATTTGTACTGCCATCCTGTTGTTGGTTCAATTTTTCTAACAGTTTTTCTGTATAAACAAGCAAAGGCGAGCCTTCTTTGCTCCATAGTTTTTTATATAACTTCGTTGATTTACCCGTTCTAAAAGGAATAATGATAAAATTAACCAATATATACCTAAAAAAAGCGGGAATATCAATTACCTCCGGATCGTTTAAAAATTGCTTTAGATATTTTTTAACTGATTTCCTGTCCGGACTATCGGGAGTACCAACATTAATTAATACTACTGCTATTTTTTTAGTATTCATTCATTAATAATTTGGTTTGCAATATTTTTTGCCTGTTTAACCCGGTCAGCCATACCAATTCCATCTCTTATATTTCCTGCTAAAATCAGTCCGGGATATTTATTTTCTATATTTTTTATGGCTGCTAATTTGATCTTAGTAAGATTATCGTATTGCGGAATAGCATATGGATATTTAAAAACTTTCATTAAATCGGGTTCATTTTGTGCCTGTAGCAATTCCCGGACTTCCTTTTTGGCAATTTGAATAATTTGTTCATCGTTTAGTTTAACCAGCTCCGGCTTTTTTATTCCGCCCAAAAATACGGATAACAAAGCTCCTTTCTCCGGTGCACGGCCGTTAAAAATAGAGGAAGGAAATAAAATTCCCAAAATGTCCTTTCCTTCTTTCGAAGGTACAAGTCCGCCAAACGCCTGAATGGGTATTCCCTTCCAGTTTTTAAATCCCATGGCCACCTGTGCAACACCGGCATAATTCATCGATTGAATATCTTTCCAGTCCTGCTTTTTAATCGAAGGAAACAGGTTAGGTAAAGCATAACTTCCGACAGTTGTAATAACCTTTTCAGAGCGAACTATCAAAGACTCTCCGGCTTGTTGTGTTTTGGTTATAAAGTCATTGTGCTCCTTGTATATTTCTGTTTGCTGACAACTATATAAAATATTTTCTGATGATATCCCTTTGGTTAATGCATCAATAAGATTTTGCAATCCTCCTTTTACGGAAAAAACTTTTTTGGTCGCTCTTTTTTCCAATGCTGTTTTAGGCTCCTTTTTCTTTTGTATAGCACCCCGAATAAAACTGCCATAGTCCTGTTCCAGGTTATATAACTTAGGTAAAGCAAAACGAGTTATCAACTGTTCCGGATCGCCGGCATAAATACCCGAAATAAAAGGATCAACTGCATATTCAAGATACGATTTCCCCAATCGGCGGCGAACCATATTCGCCAGGCATTCATCGGGATTGGTTCCTCGTTTACGAAAAGGCTCACCCAAAATACGAAACTTATCATTTAACGAAAATAAGGGTGTAGTTACAGCACTCAACAAACCTGTAGGCAAAGCCTTCCATGAACCATTTTTCAAAACCAATCTCTTCTCTGCCTCATCGTTGGCTATCTCCAGTTCACATAAACCTTTTAAATCATCAAAAAGCTCCACTAATTCCGGTGTAGACAAAACACCTGTATTCGGTCCTGCTTCCAATACAAAACCGCCCGTTTTTAAGGTTTGTATAACCCCTCCCGGTCTTGAATCTTTTTCAATAACAGCGACTGTTTTTCCTGCTTTTTTTAAATCATACGCCAGGGTAAGCCCTGTTAATCCTGCGCCTATTATGGTTACATCTTTTTTTAACTCTTTCATCATTAAACCGATTTTGAATATTTTTTTAACTGTTCTTTATATTCCGGATCAAGGGTTGCTGTAATATTCCGGATAAACAAGCTTCCTTTTTCTGTAATCTTCAGTTCACGATCATTCATTACAACCAACTCATCTTTAATAAAATCAGCAAACATTTCAGGATTAAAATTAACTGACTCTTTTAATTCTTTAACTGACTGGTTCAACTTTGCAGCCATATTTTCCCAATGCAGGTATTGATTACACATCAGAGCATTAATTACTTCCTTTATCGTTTTTTCGCGGGGCGATAATTTATAGCCCCTTTCCACGGGTAATTTATTAAGCTTAAGATTATCAGTGTATGTTTTTACATTTTTTGTATTTTGCATATACCCATCTTCCATCTGACTAATGCCCGAAACCCCAAAAGCATAAACCTGTCCTGTAGTCCTTCGGGTACAATATCCCTGAAAATTTCGATGGAGCTGATGATTATTTAACGCTTTAAACAGCTCATCCTTGGGTAATACATAATGGTCTAATCCAATATTCTGATAGCCTGCTGATTTTAATAATTCATAAGCCGACAGGAACATTTGTAATTTCTGAGCTGCCCCCGGTAATCCTTTTTTCTCTAATATTTGTTGATGTTTCTTAATCCAGGGCACATGAGCATAAGAGAAAGTCACCAGCCGGTCGGGTTTTAGCTCAATGGCATGTTGTATGGTATGTAAAAAACTTTCTACCGTTTGTCCGGGTAAACCATAAATAAAATCCAGGTTTACAGCCACGTCTTTATCATCCTGTTTTAATAATTCAATAACCTTTTCAATAGGAATTTTGGAAGGATCACGATTTACATTTTTCAGGATATGCTTATCGAAATCCTGAATCCCAATACTAAACCGGTTAAATCCTGCATTGCGTAAATCGGAGATATACTCCACATCCAGGTTTGCGGGGTTACATTCAAGGGCAATTTCCGGCTGTGCTATGGACTTGAACTTAGAAACCAACAATTCTTTTATTTCAATAATATACTTTGATGAAATAGCATTGGGTGTTCCACCGCCAAAATGAATTTGCGACAACAGCCGTTCAGGATTAATTTGGGCAGTAACCATTTCAATCTCTTTTTTAACTGCTGATATATATTCATCAACAGCTCTCTCGTTAACCATTGGATTCGTATTACATCCACAGTAAAAACATATTTTTTTACAAAAAGGAATATGGATATAAAACGATAATTGCTCCGGTTTCCCTTTATTCGAGCATTGAATTAAATCAACATAATCTTCTTCATTCAAATCACCCCGAAAATGATTTGCTGGCGGATAACTCGTATAACGCGGTACCGGGATATTATATTTATCGATTAACTTTTTTGAGATATCCATTTTTTATTTTTTTGATAAATAATCAACATCAATAAGGCAAATAGGCCTACAAAAATTTCAACACGAAACAAACCTGTATAACCTAATTGATCGCCAAGGCGACCACTTAAAACAGCAACAATTAATCCGCTCAGATGAGTTAACACGATTTGCATGGTAAAATCGGTTCCTTCACGCCCTTTACGAACCACATCCATTGATGTGGTATAAATAGCTACAGAAGACAAGCCATAAGCACCCCACAACATACATATTCCAAAATAAATGTGCACCAACGAAGGGGTATCCAAAGATATGTACCTAAAATAAACCGCCACCAGGACATTGATGATTAAAAATACATACATACTGATTTTACGCCCAATTAATTTAATAATATAACCAGCCAAAAAAGAAAATCCGGCGGCTACAGATGTTCCTAGAATACCGGACATAAAACCAATTTCTTTTACAGAGTAACCCAAATCAACCAGGTAAGGCTTAAGCATGGCTAAAATTCCAATAATTCCTGCATAATAGGTTAATAAAACCAGCAAGCGCTTTTTCATTATCCTTGTACGGAAAAAAGAGACAACATCGCGCAACGAAACCATTGCATGATGATTTTTCACTACCGGATTTTTTCTTTTATAAATAAAAACCGGCACCAATGCAAAGATGGTAAATGCTGATAGAAATGTTAATAAGACAGTCCATCCCAAATAATAATAAACTACCAGTAAAACGCCTGTACCTGCCAACGATCCAATAAAACTACCAGCTGATTGCATACTGTTACCCATACTCCGTTCTTTATGTTTAAGAATAAGGATAGCATATGCATCGGTAGCAATATCCTGTGTGGCAGATGCAATAAAGGCTACCACCATAAATATTATAATCAGGGTAAAATCGGTTTTAAGGCTAAATAAACCAATGGACAAGATAACCAGTCCATAAAAAAGCTCGGACAAAATAATCCATTTTCTAAGGTCACGGGTTGAACGGGTTCTTTTATCCACCATCGGAGCCCACAAAAATTTAAATATCCAGGGCAATTTTACCAACTGTAATAACCCAATGGATTCGAGCGAATAATTTTCCTGCCGCATAATTACCGGTACAACGGTAGAAAAGAAGCTCATTGGAATCGATTGAGCAATATACAAACTAAAAAGTACTGAGAACTTTTGCCAGCTTTTCTCCTGCATCTAAAACTTTATTTTAAGGTTAATACCAAAATTTACCGGCCTCCCTGTTTGCACAAAATCATTATTATACACCGTAAAATAAAAAGCATGATAATCGTTATTCAACATATTGCGTCCCCACAAATCGAGTACTAAATTATTCTTCACCAATGATAACTTTGTATTGATGACGCTGTAAAAAGACTGGGAAGCGGTATTTTCTTCATTCCAGTAAATCTTACCCAAACCTTTGTAAAGCAGGTTTAACCTGATTTCATCGAGCCAGTGCGAATCTTTTAAATGGTAGGTTTTATTCAATTGTGCAGAAAGTGTATTACTCGGAATATAAGGTAAAAAATTACCATTATAATTTTTTTGCTCATCTACCTCATATTTTATAAATGTTGCGTGTGTATAACCATATCCCACCGATAGATTATATCCGCATACCGGAACCGCTTGCAATGATAACTCCATTCCTTTACTTACGGTTTGGCCTGCATTGGTTAACCGTGAGCCATAACCACTGGGATTGGTTTGGTAAATCTGTTGATTATCCCAATCGATATAAAATAAAGCCATATCAGCATAAATTTGTTTATTGAGCAAAGCTGTTTTAATACCTACTTCGTAATTCCAGCTGTATTCAGGATCAAAAAAACGGTCTTGCGGACGGTCATCATCAAAGGTTGAATTAAAACCACCGGTTTTATATCCCTTAGCCACAGTAGCATAAATATTTCCATTTGTTGTTTTGTAATTGAAAGCAACTTTTGGGAGCACAACAAAAGATTCCAGCGTGCCGGAAGTATCTTCGATATTGTTAAAATTACCGCCAATACTCCTGTCGTAGAGGTAGTCTTCGGTGTCATTTTCAAGGTCAAGTCGCAATCCTGCTGTCACCGATAAGTTATTAATCAACAAATCATTAAAGGTTGATTGATGAAAAATTGCACCACCATAAATAGTATGGTCATACTGTTTTATCACTTTCAAGTTGGCTGTGTAGATATCCACATCGACCTTTTTATCAAATAGCTGCATAAAACCATACCCTCCAAAAAGCCATTTGTACTTCGATTGATTGGATGAGCGGACAATAATCTCCTGCGATACCAAATTCTGAACCTGATCTTGTTTGGCAAACAATACCGAATCGGCTGTAAAATCCTGGTCAATTTCTTGTAAATCATCTAATAATTGGTACGAAGTGGTGGATACCACATTAATATTTGCTCCGGTGTATTCAAAAATCAGTGCATCGGAAAACATCTTGCGGTTATAACTACTGGGTTGGTTGTAACTTACGGGCAAACTTCCGGCCTGCAAGCTATCGTACTGAGCATAAGGATAACCTCCTTGTTTACTCGATTCGAACGAAGCAATATTTTTTAAGGTGGCTTTTTCGGTTATTTTCCAGATAAGCTTATTACGTAGTCCCAAAGAATTTAAATCATCTGCTTTATTTCCCAGGTAATTATTATCATAATATCCACCATGATTTATATAATTAGCTGATAAAGAATAACCCAATTTATGGTTGATATCATTATAATGGTTTGCGCTAATTTGATAGGCATTGTAAGTTCCTGCAGAAATCCTAAAATCGGTACCCTGATGTTGAAAAGGCGATTTTGTCCGGATATTCACAATACCTCCCATTGTATTTCTTCCATATAATGTACCCTGTGGACCTCGCAGTATTTCAATACGTTCAATATCAAAAAAATCAAAATTAAAAGCAGCTTTTTCAAAATACGGAACCTGGTCGACATACAAACCTACTGATGGGGCATTAATTCGCGAACCAATACCACGTATATAAACCGGAGAGGTTAACTTCGAACCATAATCTGGCATAAAAAAATTGGGAATAGTTACCGAAATATCGGGTAAAGCCAATACCTGATTTTGCACTAGTCTTTTTTCGGTCAGGAAACTAATGGAAGCAGGCATTTCCTTTAAAGTCAAATTGTCTTTCGAAGCACTAATATAAGCTTCACTAATTTCTAATTGAGGAATTTTTGTACTATCTTTTAATACGATAAAGTCCTGAGCTGAAACACTATGGCACAAAATTAGTAACCACAGCATTACAATCATTTTTTTCATTTTTAACAGATTATATTAAAGATTGTTTCGTTTTAAAAATATATAACAACACTAACAAAGGAGTGAAAATATATCCCATGCCTTTTTCAAAATCAATAAATCATTTTACGAAACAATTACAGGGGGAGGCCTTGAAAGGATACTCTGAAAATAAGGAGTTTTTAATTTACCTACATCATCAATAACACGATAACAGCTCTTTCCATTAAAACAAAATAAAAAATCTGAGAAAGAATGTTTACTTGTAGTTTTTGTATTACATTCTTGAAAAAAATTGACAGAATTATGTTGAGTATAATCGTTAGCTTTTAATTTAAGCTGTGTGGCTGTATAAGTATAATCTGATGCATTATCATTTTGAATTGCATGATAGCCCAATAGTCCAATATAGCTGACAGCAAATATCAGGTAAGGAATAAATGTTGAAAACAATCCAATTTGAAACATAGTTTATAAACTCTTATTACAAAGAAAAAAATATTCTGATAAAAAACAATCATTCAATTGCCAATATTATGAATAATCAAACTTTCGCTGCTTATAAAAAGCAAAAACTGCTAATGCAATTACAATAACAACAGACATATAAACAAATGCAGGTACCGGAACAGGATCTCCACCGGCATATGAATGTAGCCCAGATAGGTAATAATTAACGCCAAAATAGGTCATTAATACAGACGAAAATCCCAAAAGAGCCATGGCATTGAAAGCAAAAAATCCTCTGAGTCCAACTATATTTTTAGAATGGATAATAAAGCTGTAAACAATAATTGTTATGAGCGACCATGTTTCTTTCGGGTCCCATCCCCAGTAGCGCCCCCAGGATTCATTGGCCCATATAGCACCTAAAAATGTTCCGATAGTAAGTAAATACAGGCCTATGGTTAATGATTTATAATTAATTACGGTAAGATCTTCGATGGTAGCCAGAATCTCCTTTTTATTTTTTTGAGAAAGCAATACATAAAGAATAAGCACAATAATCCCGATAATGGCTCCCAATCCCAAAAATCCATAGCTACTGGTTATCACCGAAACATGTAATGTTAACCAATATGATTGAAGAACAGGGACAAGATTGGTGATTTCTGGATCCATAAAGCTTAAAAGAGCAACCAGTAAGGTAAACCCGCCTAAAATTGCCGTTGCAGCCAACACAAATAACGACCGGCGTGAAAAGATAAAACCTGCCAATAGGGTTACCCACGAAATAAATATCATGGTTTCGTAGCCATTGCTCATTGGGGCATGACCCGAAACATACCATCTAATAGCTAATCCCAGGGTATGAAATAAAAATCCAGCTAAAAGTAATAATTTAAATATTTTGCCTAAATATTTAGGGTGTTTCTGACGTGAAATTACCAGATAAATCAGAAAAAACAATAATACCACACCCACAGTAAGATAAAAGGGAAATAGTTTTTCGTAGATTTTTACTTTATGATAAAATATCTCGGCTTTTACCTGGAGTTCTGCAGGCAAATCATATTGCGCTTTTTGTTGCTGATACTTTTGTATGCTACCAATTATTTCTTTAGCCTTTTCCGTATTTTGAGCCTTTAATTCAGTCAAGAATTCAGGGATAGCAGAATGTACAAAAGCTGAATCTTCATTATCAGAAACTACTAAATGGGCATTCGTTGGATTGTACCAACGTTTTAAAGAATCTTTTACCGGAAAAATTTTTAAAAACTCTCCTGTATAAATCATAAAACAGATATTTAACCGCTCATCTATCTTTATAACTTCTTTGTCGAATTTGGTTCTTGTATTAACCGGTTTAGAGTAGGCTTTATCTACATACGGTCTTAGTTTATATGAATTTTGATTGATATCAACCACATCTGCAAACGCAAGGTAATCGGAAAAAACACCCGTAACCTGTTTAATTCCTGTATTATCGTTTTGTATCAATGGGTAATGTTGCCATTGCTCAAAATCAAAATACAATCCTAAAAAAATCTGCATCGGAGAATAGTTTCCGACTTCTGTCTTGTGTGCCAGTTTCCTTAAAATATCATGACTTAATGTATACAAAGGTTTAGTCCTCCCTTTCTGATCTTGTACTAAAATTTTACCAAATTCATTGGCTATTGGTTTTTCTACGACCATTTTATTATCCTGCGAAAATGTGATCCGACCAAAAAGACTAAAAATAAAAATTAGAAGCAGTGTTTTAATAATTCGAGAACGAAAAAAATCAGGATTGACCCTTCTGAATAACGAGTTTTTATTAAGCATAGAAAGAATAATAAACAAAAACAACGAAAAATACCCGGCATAAGTAACCATCATCCCTGCCCGGTCTTTATTTACAGATAAGATAGTTCCTTTTTCATCATTATCGTAAGATGACTGATAAAAACGCCATCCTTTATATTTTAAAATATGATTCATATAAATGGAATAAGGCAAACGTGTGTTATTATCTTTATCGATTAAAACCACATTACTTTTATATGAGGAAGGACTGCTTGATCCGGGATACCGCTCAAGTATAAATTTGTTTAGTTTAATCGAAAAAGGTAATACAATGGTTTTAGGCCGATAACTTACTTTAATAAAATAATTATTATCCTGATGTTCAATACTATTTTTGGCATTTTCACCAATCCAAAGCATCAAATCAAAATTTTGACGGCCATCGTTTAAAACAAAATGTATTACTCCCATCCCGTTGGGTGAAATCTTATAATCCATCAACTTTAATTCGTATTCCTTATCATTAGCGGTTAGTTTTTCGTGATAGTTATCCCATGACACAGCTGTTACTGCAAGTTTTTGCAAGTCAGAATCAACAATCTTTTCATTTTGGTCTGTTATACTAAAGTGAAGATAATGATCAGTTGTAAGACATTTGTTTTGCGATTCACCCTCACGGATATGCATGGTTCCTTCAAAACCAAAATAACGGGTAATTGCGGCACCGGTTATTATCATGACAAAAGAGAGATGAAGTAATAATATTGTAAGTTTCTTTTTGTGGTAAAGCTTATAATGAAATATCTGTCCAATAAAATTTACAATCATTAACAAAAAAATAAGTTCAAACCATTTGGTATCATATACTAATTTACGGGCAGCCTGAGCCCCAAAATCATTTTCAAAAAATGTAGCAAAAGCCATTGCCATGGCAAATACAATAAACAAAACTCCCATAAGCCAGGGTGAAAACAAAAAGAAACTTTTTTTATGCTTCATACATTAAGAGTTTAAGGTCTTCATTGTGAAAATACAATAAAAAAGGATAGCAACCCCGATAATTATCGGGGGCTATCCTTTAATAAATTTGAACAATTTATATTAATGTCTCTTTCTTGGTTGATAATGAGTATGTAGTAACTCATGCGACTTGTGGCTAAGTGGCTCGCCAAGAAAATCTTTATAGATTTGCTGAATTTCAGGATTCTCGTGCGATTTTCTAACAGGCATTCCTTCATCTTCGCGATAAATAACTTCGGCACGTTTCTGACGAATTTCGGGAGTTGTTGGTATAGGTTGTCCACCACCACCAAGACATCCTCCTGGACAAGCCATAATCTCAATAAAGTGCCAATCAGCTTTTCCGCTTTTCACAGCCTCCATTACTTTATGGGCATTAGTCAAACCATGAGCAACCACTGTTTTTAATTCTACGCCTTCCAAGAAGTTCCATTCAGGTTTTGTATTTTCTATTTTAATCGCTGCTTCGCGAACACCTTCCATACCACGTACTGGAGTAATATTTAAATTATCGAATGGTACTTCGCGACCGGTTACTATTTCGTAAGCAGTACGCAATGCAGCTTCCATAACACCTCCGGTAGCTCCAAAAATAACAGCTGCACCAGAAGAATCACCCATTAGACTATCAAATTTCTCATCGGGTAATTTTTGAAAATCGATACCAGCCTGTCTAATCATAACAGCTAATTCGCGTGTAGTAAGCCCTAAATCTACATCCTGATATCCGCTATCACGCATTTCAGGTCTGTTCGCTTCATATTTCTTAGCCGTACACGGCATAATAGATACACTAACAACTTTAGAAGGATCTATTTCTTTTTTCTGTGCATAATATGTTTTTGCAAGAGCACCAAACATTTGTTGTGGTGATTTACAGGTAGAAACATTTTCAAGGTATTCGGGATACATATGCTCAATGAATTTAATCCATCCTGGTGAGCATGAGGTAGTCATTGGCAATTTTACAGATGTATCTTTGTCTACCAATGCTTTTTTCAATCGGGTTAGCAACTCAGTACCTTCCTCCATAATGGTTAGGTCAGCTGTAAAATCTGTATCCAGCACAGAATCGAAACCTAATCGACGTAAAGCAGATGCCATTTTACCTGTTACAATACTTCCAGGCTCCATACCCAGGTCTTCACCTAAAGCAATACGGGTAGCAGGAGCTGTTTGAACAACTACATGTTTATCTTCATCGTAAATAGCTTCCCATACCTCATCCAAATAATTTTTCTCGATAAGTGCACCTGTTGGACACCGGTTAACACACTGTCCGCAGTTAGTACAAACCACATCGTACATTGGATTTTCGAAGAAGGTAGAAATCTTCATCTGGTCACCTTTATAAGCAACACCCAAAGCACTTACATGTTGTAATTCTGCACAAGTTCTTACACAACGTTGACAACGAATACATTTACTATCATCTTTAATGATAGAAGGCGATTGTTGATCGGTGGTATAATTTTTACCAGGAACCAAATCAATAAACATAGGTTCAGTAATTACCAACTCGCTGGCAAGATCTTGTAACTCACATTTTGTATTTTTATAACATTTTGTACAATCTGCATTATGTTCAGACAATAATAACTCAACGATATGTTTCCTTGCATTGCGAACTTTATGCGTATTGGTATTTATCACCATTCCTTCGGCAGCCGGTGTGGCACAAGAAGCAACAAGGTTTTTAGCACCTTCTTGTTCTACTACACATACGCGGCAATTTCCGGCTACACATAAATCTTCGTGATGACAAAGCGTAGGAATATGTATATTTAATTTATTTGCAGCATCAAGTACGGTTTTCCCTTCCTCAACACTAACATCGATTCCGTCTATTTTTAAATTTATTGTATTAGCCATGTTTTTATCTTTCATTTAATTTTTACAATACGATTAATTAGTAAATCATCTCTTCTTTAAAGTTATCTACAATTGAAGAGAATGAGTTAGCTACAGACTGTCCCAGTCCACATTTAGCAGTAACTTTCATGGTTTCAGCTAATTTTTGTAATGTATCAAGATAGGCCGCGGATTTATCACCTCGTTTAACTGCTTCAATTCCATGTTTTAGTTGTTGACAACCTACACGGCAAGGAGTACATTGACCGCATGACTCTTCTTCGAAGAATTCTACATAATTCTTTAACACATTATACATTGATCGAGAGCTATTAAAGATCATCATCGAACCTCCTGTGGGGACACCTTCGAAACCGATAATTGTATCTTTAAACTTTTTACGTGGCACACAGAATCCTGCAGCACCACCAACCTGAACTGCTTTGGTATCGCCATCGCCAAATTCTTCTACGAAATCTTCTAATGGCATTCCCAGCTCTAATTCATAAATTCCGGGTATTGGAGTATCTCCTGAAACAGAAAAAACTTTCGAACCTCTTGAGTCGGCAGTTCCCAGGTCATGGAATGTTTTTGCACCAATACGTGTAATCATAAATGAGTAAACCAATGTTTCCACATTATTAATTACCGTTGGTTTGTTTCTGAATCCAGCAACGGTTGGATAAGGGGGTTTATTACGAGGCTCTCCTCTTTTACCCTCCATAGATTCAAACAAAGCACTTTCTTCACCACAAATATAGGCTCCTGAGCCCATCAAGATATGAATCTGAAAGTCAAAATCCATTTCTTTCAGGTAACTATGAAATTCATCCAGCGCTTTTTGTAAGTCATTTTTAAGAAACTGATATTCACCTCTTAAATATAGATAACCATGTTTTGCACCAATAACTTTAGCACACATAGCCATTCCACCAAATACCTTTAGAGGAACTCGTGATAAAATTTCTCTGTCTTTAAATGTTCCTGGTTCACCTTCATCGGCATTACATACAACATACTTCTCTTCAGCTTTTTCCTGAGCAGTAAATTTCCATTTTAATCCTGTTGGAAACCCAGCTCCGCCCCGGCCTCGTAAACCAGAGTCAAGTATTTCGTTTAATAACTCTTCATTCGATTTTTTTAACCCGTCAGCAAGTACATCTTTACAACTGCACTCTTCGCTGAAAATAAGGTCTACTCTTTTTAGTTTTTTATCTGGCATAATTTTTTTTCTCCTTTAATTGATTAAAAACTACTTTTTCATATATTCACCGATAATCTCATTAACCTTTTCAGGAGTGAGATCGGTGTATATTTCATCATTAATAAGCATAGCAGGCCCTTTATGGCACCAACCAAGACAATTTGTCTCTAAAAGAGTAAACTTGCTATCTTTAGTGGTTTCACCAACGTCTATTTTTAACAAATCTTCTAAAGTTTTTAAGATTTGTTTTTTCCCCTTCATGTCGCATGTAATTGTTCGACATAAGCGTATTACAAACTCTCCACGAGGTTGAGTGTCTAGGAATGAATAGAATGTTGCTGTACCATAAACAAGTGCAGCAGACATATCAAGCTCGCGTGCAACTTCTGTCATGGCAAAATCTGAGACATATCTCTCCTCAGATACAATGCCCTGCAAAATGGGAAGTAAACTTTCTCTTGTTCTTCCGTGTTCGTCAGCTAATTGCTTAACTAGTTCTTTAATTTCTGGCATGTTGATCTCGTTTAATTTAGTTATTGTTATTTTTTTAACAGTGTTAATTAAATAACACAAAAATGGCTTTTACTTTATTAATATACTTGAATAAATATAGAATTCCTATAAGCTCAAGAATATGACATTTATTATGCATAAACATGATAAAAATCATGTTTATGTGTTTTCTTATCGGACATATAGTATACAATATACTATATATCAAAACAATGGCCAATCTCAGGAACAGTAACTACTGTTTCAATAGAATGATTCCGGATTACATTTTTAATCCATAATTCTAATTCTGAGGGATTTAGAATTGACTCATCATAATATTTTGCATCCTCATTTCCGCTATAATGCATAAAAACAACTTGTTTGGGTTCTGTTTTTTCAATAAAACTCAAACAATCAAAAATAAAATGGTGTAGCGTAAAATTATTTTCCAGAAAAAAATCAAAATAATTAGAATAAGATATTGGAGCGTATGCTTTTGAATGAGGTGTTAAAAGCAATCCTAACGAATGGCTATTTATAAATTTTTTTAAATAGTCTGTTTTCACTCCATTTTTTTCAGATATTACGCTCCAATGATTACATTCGGGATAAGGGAAGCGATTATTAGCATCGGTTACCAATAGATCAACGCCTTTTAATTGATTGAAATCATCTTCTTTTAACAGAGGACATAAAAGATCTCCTGAGAAAAGAACTTTTTTACCTTCAACTTCGAATAAAAACATAGCGGCTCCTTCGGCACTTTGACCATGGTAAACCGGGTAAGCAGTTATCTGAACGCCGGGAATATGCTCAACAATTGTTGATTTACACGGCTTAAGTTCATGAAAATCAACCAATAGCTCAAGTTGAGGAAATGCTTTTAAAATTTTTTTCCAGGTTAAAATAGTAGCATAAACTGGATAAGGTTTCTGACTAATTTTGGAATAACTTTGGATTATCCAATCAATGCCTAAAAAATGGTCAATGTGTGGGTGGGTTATAAAAACAGCTTCAGGAATGCGATTACTATTTTGTAATAAATATTGTACGGTACCATGACCGGCATCTATTAAAAGTTCCCATTGAATTTTATTTTTTTCGTTATTATCAGTTTTAAAGATAGAACATGAAGCATTGGCTAAATCCTCATACTTTTGTCTGTTATAGAAAGGATGTTCTTGTCCAAGGAAAACCGGCCAGGCATTACCTCGTCCGTTGATTCGTATTTGTACCTGACTCATAACGAAAAAGATTTTATTTATGGCTACTAAATTTACAAATTCTTAAGGAAATAAAAAAGAGCCTGCTTAAGTAAACAGGCTCTGAATGAGATTTTCTATTCTATTTTTACTCAACAATGGTCATCTCATCAATTAAATGAGTTGCACCGGCATATTTATCTATTAAGAAAAGAACATAACGAATATCAACAGAGATATTTCTGCTTTGCTTAGGGTCAAAAATCATATCACTCATAATACCTTCCCAAACACGATCAAAATTTAACCCTATTAAATTTCCCTCTGCGTCCAGAACAGGGCTTCCTGAGTTTCCTCCGGTAGTATGATTGGTTGCAAGAAAACATACAGGCACTGTTCCATCTACCTCATATCTACCGAAATCTTTCGTTTGATAGATTTCTTTTAACCGATCTGGTACATCATAATCATAAATTTCCGGATCATCCTTTTCCATTACTCCGTCGAGGGTAGTATAATACTGATATTTAATTCCATCGCGCGGGTAAGAACCACTAATATCTCCATAAGATACACGCATGGTAAAGTTCGCATCAGGAAATAAAATTTTGTCATCTTGCATCTCCATTAAGCCTTTCATGTAAGATCGATAAAGGGTTTGTGTGACAGAATTTAACGAATCACGTTTCGGCTTTATTTCAGACTGATAAACCTGATTAAAAAGCTGATAGAATTCGTAAATTGCATCCTCTTTTAAATCACTAAGCTTATCAATATGATCTATACTCAATATTTCATTTAATTCTTTAGGGTTATCAAACACAGAATTTTGATACAAATTTTCGACAAATTTTTCATAATCTCCTGAAAAATCTAAAACATCTAAATCGGGATGAAATTCACGAGATACATTGTCATAGTACTTAGGTAGCAGCTTATAAAAAATCTCGCAGTCAATCTTTTGCACATAATCCTTAAAAAATCGTTCTTGTAATTGTTTCAGACTTTCTACTTCTTCTTCTAACTCTTTTTTATCGGCATCCAATTCTATCATTTCAATAATCTCTTCAAACCGCGAAGCAAAACGGACAATTTCAACAGCTCTAATGGCCTCACTGTAGTAATCATAAGCAATATCATATTTCTCTACATCTCTATAAATAGTAGAAAAATTTTCGAGCAGCCCCACATATTCATTAGCATTGGATTCTGCCCACTTTCTGAATTGATATTCGAGCTCCATTTTCTTTTCTACAGCATTTAATCTTTCTAAACCAATAATTTCTCCTTTCCATCGTTTCCATGAGTTACTTACACCTGCATTTTTTGAGGCATATTTTATACGAATAGTATCATTATTTTCCATATATCTATTCATTACCTCTAACCGAATATCGCGTAATGCAACTTTATTGGGATTACTGATATTTTTAATCCATTTTATCTCATCAGAAGTGACATAATAAGAAGTACCTCCGGGATAGCCAAGTACCATGGTAAAGTCTCCTTCATCTATACCTTTAATAGAGATAGGTAAGTGTTTTTTCGGCTTATAAGGGACATTCTCAGATGAATATTCGGCCGGTTGATTATTTTTATCGGCATAAATTCTAAAAACCGAGAAATCGCCGGTGTGTCTTGGCCACATCCAGTTATCGGTATCACCACCAAATTTTCCGATGGCCGAAGGAGGCGCTCCTACCAAACGTACATCTCTATATACTTCATAAACAAACAGAAAATATTGATTCCCATAATAAAACGAGCGCACGGAGGCATTATAATGGTTATCTTCTTCTGCCTGGGCTTGTATTTTTTTACTATTCTCACGAATCTTTACATTTCGTTCTTCCTCGGACATATCTTCGGTAACTCCTTCCAAAGTTTTATCCGTAACATCTTCAATTCTTTTCAAAAAAGTAGCTGTTAAACCCGGATTAGGCAACTCTTCTTCTTGCGACATAGCCCAAAAACCGTCGGTTAAATAATCATTTTCAATTGAGCTGTGTTTCTGTATTGCTCCATATCCACAGTGATGATTGGTAAGAATCAATCCCTGGTCAGAAACCAACTCACCAGTACATCCACGGCCAAAAATTACAATAGCATCTTTTAAACAATCCTGATTAATACTGTATATATC
>Ga0102943_1000990_pt1 | contig 18201 bp, 15 predicted proteins | sample SalPonC_black_MG_FD_78174 | JGI IMG/M metagenome (GOLD analysis project Ga0102943, IMG submission 78174) | Salt pond soil microbial communities from South San Francisco under conditions of wetland restoration - Salt Pond MetaG... | ecosystem: Environmental > Aquatic > Marine > Intertidal zone >...
AAAATCTTAAAAGGTTTCATTCAGTGTGTTTTTTGAAACCTAAATATATCAATATTTCTTTGAAATGAAAGTTTTATTAGTCCAAAAAACAACTTTAAAAATTATGGTTATTTGTTTTTAAGTTTTCTAATGATTCTAGGATTTGTTTTTCATAATTGCTATAGAATCCAATGATCATTTTGTTTTTATAGTTTTCGATAAGTTTTGCCAATTTTTTTGCTTCTCCATTTTCTTTATAATGATGAGCAAGAATCCAGAATGGTGATTTATAGGTGTTTAAAATTTTTGAAACACGGGGTTGGTTATCATCCAACACTTTTTTATAGTTTTGGTACGAAACGTCAAAAACGAGTTTTTCCAGGGCCATAAAATCAAACTCCCAAACTGTTCCATCCGTTTCAAAGGGTAATAATTTTGAAACTAAACCACCATGCTGAAAATTTTTATCTAATCCGGCTAAATAGAATTCTTCAAAACCTGCCGTAAAATATACCGGTCGTTCCCATTGGTTGGTTTCTATAATATTCAAAAGCATTGCCCGGTGGGCACTTAAATAAGTCCTGGGTTTAGCTTTCTCGCTATTTATTTTATTAATGATTCGGTTGGTTGTAAAATCGGGATTAACGAACCATTTCATTTTAAAATCCAGAGGGAGGTTGTATTTTTTTTTCAGTGATTCAGGTACATTAATCTGTATTAACGTAGAATCCCACTTATAAGGATGCATATCTATCAGTTGATTTTTCGTAACACTCATGTTAACATTTTTGAAAATGCTTCCTTTTTTTAATGCTATGGCAAACCATGGTCTGTCCATGAGTGCTAATGGAATTACCGAGATATCGGTTCGGTAGTTTTCAATGAATTGCAGATACCAACAAACATTTAATATAAAGTCTCCATGAGTGAACAATAGGGCATCCTTGTCACATAAATCCAATGTTATCTTTCCATATTCAAGGGCCCAGTCAGGAAATGCACCTTTATTGTATGCCTTTTGATAATAAAATTTAAATTTTTCAGACCTTCCGGTTCTTACTGTATTAAGTGCTGCTGCACCGGCTTCTGCTGCATAGAAATATTTTGCATCACCATGATTTGGGTTTAACTCAATCGCTTTATCCAGGTAGTTAAAAACAGTATCCGAATATGAAGCATTGTACCCTTCAAGGGGACGCGAATCGTAAGCATTATAGTGGGTAAAAAAACCAAGATAGAAGTATATGTCCGCATCATCAGGGTTTTCTTTTAATGCACTTTTGATTATTTGTATCGCTTTTGGATAATTTTCATTTTTAAATTCTTCCATAGCCTTATCTTTTAAATGGCCTGAATCCTGAGCATTTAAGGTTAAAATATAACCAGAAAAGATAAGTATTACCGTAAAAAAAAATTGTTTCATTTTTTGAAAAAATTATAAGTACTGACTCACTAATCCTCCTTTCAGTGGTAAAAGCTTCATAAGAATTTATGAATATATCAGGCTAAGTTATTTTTTTATTTGATGTTATCCAAACAAGCTTAATTGCCCGTGATTTTTATCCGTTTTTTTGTAATCGATTTTGGTTTGTTCCGCAAGTTGTTTTTCGATAAGATTGAGAAACGGGCTTTTGGGCAATTTAAATTCACGGCCCATAAGAAAACGTTTTTTTGCATGCGTTAAATAAAGCATTGCTTTAGCCCGGGTCATACCCACATAAAGCAGCCTTTTTTCTTCGTCGTTATCGGTTTTTTGTTTTTTAAAAAGCGAGTAGGGGAGCAATTGGTTCTCACATCCGGCTATAAATACACATTTAAACTCCAGTCCTTTTGCTGCATGAATGGTCATTAAGCTTACCTTTTCAATTTCCGGTTGGTACAAATCTGCCGGCTGGCCTAAGGTTATATGTTTAATAAAATTCTCTGTGTCATTGGTATATTTCGCTGCCAGGTGTTTAAATTTGTCAAAAATTTTGTAGTCTTCTTCGGTTTTATTTAAGATAAATTCTGTCCATAAAAAATTCAGATATTCCTGTAATTGTAAATTTCTGTGTTGGTTGTGAATCTTATCCAGCAATATGGGATTGATATTTAGTTGACTGATTATTTTATTTCGCAGAAATAAATTTTCCGGTTCGCAGCTGTATTTAAGCAGGTTGATTAGCACGCGGGTAATTTTGTGATGTAGAAAATCATCTTCATTAATCTGTTGGAATGGAATGCTATGGTCGTTCAAAGCTTTTTCAAGAACTCCCATTTGCGCTTTGGTACGGCACAATATGGCAAAATCCGATAAACTCTCAATTTCGGTATTTTTTTCTCCGCTCGATACATTGCTATCCATAGAGAAAAAGCGTAATCCGCCGGATAATTTTTCTATTTCGCGGGCAATAAATTCAGCTTCACTTTTATCGGTTGGTTGGGTTGATATTTTTATCCGTATACCGTCATCTAATCCCAACAAAAAATTATCTTCCTTTAAAATATTACCCGAAGCTTTTAATATGTTATTCGTACATCGGTAACTCAGGTTGAGTTTGTAAATTTCTGCTTTTGGGTAATCTTCAATAAACCGGCTGATGTATTTGGAGTTTGAACCGCGAAAACCATAAATAGCCTGGTTCGGATCGCCAATTACCGTTATATTTTTACTTGTATGGCCGGATAATGTTTTAATGAGTTGATATTGGGCATCGTTAATATCCTGGTATTCATCAACCATAATCCAATGGAACCGTTGCTGCAATTTTTGCAGAAGCATTTTGTCTTTACGGAAAATTAGCAGAGGCATATAAATCATATCTTCCAAATCGAACAGATGGTTTTTTTGGAGTTCTGATGAATATTGCTCGAACATATTACGTATGGCTTCATCTTCGATCTCATCAGAAAGTAAAACTTTTTGCTTAATTTCTGTAATCACTTGTTTCCAATGTTTTAGTTCTGTTTTTTTCTTCTCCGGAAACAGGTATTGTAGCATGAATAATTTATCCTCGTCATCGATAATATGGATGTTGGGTTGATTTTTTTGCCGGTAATAGTTGCTTAGTATTGAATACCCCAGTGCATGAAAAGTAGAAATATGTATGTTTTTTATATCAAACGGTTGTTCCAGTAGTTTTTTTGTACGTGAAAGCATCTCCTCGGCTGCCTGATTGGTAAAAGTTACGGCTAAAATATTTTCAGGGTTTACCTGCTTTTCCTTTACCAGATAAGCTATTCGTCGGGTAAGTACATTGGTCTTTCCTGTACCGGGTCCGGCCAATATCATAGCCGGCCCTTTATCATGTTGTACCGCTTTAGCCTGTTCTGGGTTTAAGCCTTGTAATATACCCTTTTTCTCTCCGGTATACTGAGTTTCAGGTTCAGTTGCTATATCAGTAGGCTCGTTTACTGTTTTTAGTTTTTGGTATTGATGCAGGTCGAAATTAAGGAGTTTTCGTTGAGGTATTTCCGGCAAATTTGATATTTCAAATAAAGCTGATTTGTCTTCAAAAATTTTTGATTCATCGGGGCGGAAAACTTTTATCTCACCATATTCTCCGTCAAAACCTTCTTTGATGATTATTTGATGGTTTCGCATTCTTCGAATAGCTTCACTTAGTACTTCTCCACCAATTTCTTTGATTTTATCAATGGATAAAAAATGTAAAATATTGAATTCTGAGCCTGCTTTGGCGATTAGCTGCTTATACTGTTTTTTTATTTTTTGTGATTTTTCTCCAACACCTTCTATCCCGGCTAATATTTCCGGAAGGGGGATAATCGAGTAAAAAGGTTTCCGGTTGGGCCGCTCATCAATATTTACTCTGTCGGATAATTCTACAATTCGGTTTACAACGCCTACCGTAACCTTTTTACCACAAACAGGACAAATAGTATGATGTTTTATGGTTTCCACAGGGTCCCAGCAAACTTTGCATTTCCGGTGTCCGTCGTAATGATATTTTCCTTCCTGCGGAAACATATCAAAAGTTCCTTTAAATCTTTCATCACCGGTTTTTAGGGCATCGGTTATCGAGTAGTAGTTAATGTCTGTATCGAAAAGGTTGGCATTTCTGCCCAATTTTTCCGGTGAGTGAGCATCGGAATTGGAAACCAGGGTGTACCGGTCGAGGAAACTACACATCCAGTTTAATGCAGGGTCGGTTGAAAGCCCGGTTTCCAGTGCATAAATATATTTCGATAAGTCCTCGAAACATTCTTCAATAGTGTTAAATCCTGATTTGGAACCTAAAGCTGAAAACCAGGGAGTCCATATGTGTGCCGGAATAAAAAAGATATCCTCCGAGATTTCCAGACATATTTCTAACAGATGCTTTGCGTCTAACCCAAGAATTGGACGCCCGTCTGAAGTAATGTTGAAATTCAAATGGCTAAGCTTCTGTTGAATTTTATCCACTACCTCAAAATTGGGAGCCAGAATTACATTATGTATTTTGCGTACTTTTCCATTCTTTTTATAAATGTTACTTATTTCAGCGCTTAACAAAAAGCGTGGCGCATTGGTGTTCGTTTCCTGAATCGGATTTTTGATTTTAAATTCATCTTTCAATTTAAACAGACCTGGTTCTGCCGGTTCAACTTTTTCTTTCAATTCGTTGGTCCATCCGGGATGAGAAAAATCTCCCGTTCCCACAATTTTGATTCCTTTTAGCTTAGCCCAATAGTCGAGATGTTCGGGGGTTAGTTTTTTGCTGGTCGCCATCGAAAAATGCGAGTGGATATGTAAATCGGCAATAAATCTCATGTATTTGGTATTTTATCATAAAATTATTGAAAAGAATACCGAAACAAAAGAAGAAACTTTATTTGTTATCAACTTTTGTCTGTTATTTCTATTTATTGAAAAATACCTGCTTTACAAATTAATTTTTGTGTAATAAATTAATTTTTATAGTGTCATAAACATGAACATATTTATATATGTATGTGTGATAATTAATAAAAAAAGAATTGCTATGAATTGGACAAAAATTTTATTAACTACATTAGTTTTAGCGAATTTAACAGTTTTTAGTTTTGCTCAAAAAGGAGTAGGGAATGCTGTTGGAATTGCGCAAGAAGGTATCCAGACTCAAGTGAATGAAATATCAGGAAGTTTGATTGAAGTACTTGATGAGCCTTGTACAGAGACTACGGGTAAGTATGCAATGGGCACCCATTTGCTTATTAAACACAATATTAATAATAAGGAACAAGTTGTAAATATTCATTTAGGCCCAACTGCCCTTGTTTCTGTAATGGTTGATAATTTAGTGCCCGGTAGGGAGATTAGCCTGAAAATATATTATGCAGAAGGCTTGCCCGAAAATCATTATGTTGCAAAAAGTTTCTCTTATGGAAATAATCAGTATAAACTCAGAGATGCTAATTTAAAACCATTTTGGGCTAATAACGGCAAAGGAAGAAGGAGAAAAAGTTAGTAGTGTTTATTTTGTAATTTTAAAAAATAATATTTAGGCCTGCCGGTTTTACTTAATGCTGTTAGCCTCTATGTTAGTGTTTTTTATATAAAAGAACTGATATAGAGGCAATAATTCTCTATTCAATATTAACTTTTGGGTTTGATTTTAATATATTGGCCGGCTTTTAGTGATTTTCCGCTGGTCATATTATTTAGTTGCAAAATCTCAGTTTCTGTTACTCCGGGATATTTCTTAGCAATTTCCCAAATGGTATCTCCTGAACCAACCTTATAATAGACGTAATTATCGTCTTTAGTCTGGCTGATGGTCTTTTGGGGTGTAGAAACAGTTTTACCTATCCTTTGTTGCTTTTCAGCAAAGGATAGTTTGTTGATATCAGCATATTTAGCAGCAGAACCTTTGGGAACATAAATATTTAATTTTTGCCCAACCCGTATCATGTTGCCACGGATATTATTCCAGTAGCGAATTTCTGAAGCACGGACATTATACCATTCGGCAATGTAGCCCAAATTATCACCCGATTTTACGGTATAAAACAGTTTATCCCTGTTTGTTGGGGCAGGAGGAATATAGTAAGAGCGTTGAGGATTTCGTATGGTATTGTCTGCGCTAAAAAATATCGAATCTTTATAAGCAAATATTGAATCCTGTAAATCAATAAATTTACCAGAATACTTCATGGGCAGGGTTAATCCAAATTCTGTTCCTTTAGCAGGGATGATATCCAGCTTATATTGTGGATTTAGATCCCTCAATGCTTTGAGTGGAATATTTAAAACTTCAGATACTTGTTTTAAGTGCAGATTATCATTAATTATAATGGTATCTGTAGCAATGGATATTTCAGGGTACTGAGGATTTAAATGGTGTTCATGATAAAAATTCATCGTGTAAGCAGCAGCAATAAAAGCCGGAACATACCCTCTTGTTTCGCGGGGAAGGAAATAGTAAATTTTCCAAAAATCTCTGCTTCCACCGGTTCTTCGGATGGCTTTGTTTACATTTCCCGGACCACAGTTGTATGCGGCAATTACCAGGGTCCAGTCGTTAAACATGCTGTATAAATCTTTCATAAAAAGTGCAGCAGCATGAGCTGATTTGATGGGGTCACGCCTTTCGTCAACAAAAGAGTTGATAGTTAGATCGTACATTCGGGCAGTTGCATACATAAATTGCCACATTCCGGTAGCTCCTACACGGGAGACGGCACGTGGATTTAATGCTGACTCAATAATGGCCATGTATTTTAGTTCGGTGGGTAATCCGTAGCTCTCGAAAATTTCTTCAATTTTCGGGAAATAATAATCCGAAAGGCCAATCATTGCTTCAACACTCTCGCGTCGTTGCTTGGTGTAAACATGAATATAATTTCTAACAATTTTATTGTATGAAAGATCTATAACCGATGGTATGCTTTGCAACCTTTGAATATATATAGAATCATGGAATTCTGGAATGATTGAGTCTGTTTTTTCATTACTTGTTGAGTAGTCTGTTTTTATGGCATTTTTTAAATACCATAAATGCAAAAGACTATCCAGGTTCTGATCAAGATTGGTTTGTATTTCTATTGTGGTTTCAAGACTGTCTGTATTCTGTACAGCTTGTTTTGAAAAACCAGTAAAAATGAATAAGAAAGATAATATGATTGAAAGGGTAATATTTTTTGTCATGATTATTGTTTTGTGTAAAATCAATATTTACTGAGAGTTCAAAATAACGAACAAAAGATTAAAAAATGAAATAATAATTGTTATAAAATGTTAACCAAAAACTCTGTACTTATTGTTTATGGTATGGTAACTGCTGATAAATTTTTTGATTAAACTGAGCAAGTATTTGTTTCTGATTGATTTAAAATGATAACCGACAGGTAAGTCCTAAAGCATTTTGTTGATTAATATTACGCATCATCGATGGTTGAATATTTAATGATAAATCTTCGCTAATATCATAATTAAATAAGTGTGCATCAACGGTGGCATCAATAATATTAAGCATATAAACTCCGGCCAGCAGAATAACATTCAGATCTCTGTTACGCCGGTAATTGTCTTTTAGCCTGAGAATAATCTCTTTGTTAGTGTATCCTTCAAATTCAACTCTTTCTCCAGTATCAAACTCGGCATAAGCATTTTTATATTTATTATATTGATTATTGTTAAAATCAAAAGCATAAATAAAAACGCCTGTTAATCCATAGATAACGGGTAGTTTCCAGTATTTTTTGTTATATATCTGGCCTAACCCGGGTACTACAGCCGAATACATGGTGGCTTTGTGCGGTGAGTGTACCTGTTGTTCTTGTAGTAAAACCTTTTGTTGCTGTTTGTCGCCTGTTTCTTGCGCCCAACTGCTATAAACAGAACAAAAAATGATAATTACTGTCAGAAAAAAAACTGATACGGGTTTATAAATGATTTTTCCCAGCAAAATATTCTTTTTTATGTTTCTCTGGCTGCAAAATTATTTCATTTTATCAATAATTCCCATTATTCTTTCTAAATCTTCATCCGATTTGAAGGGGATAATAATTTTGCCACTCCCTTTATTGTTTCTTTTAAAGTCCACTTCCGATCGAAAATGGTTTTTCAGGTGCTTTTGCAATTGCTGGTATTCTTCAGGGAGTCTGACTTTCTCTTTGGAGTTTGTTTTCTTTGGGCTGTTAATGTCGCGTATAATATCTTCGGTTTTTCGTACCGATAACCCATCGTCAATAATTTTATAATAAATTTTTAACTGGGTTTTAGCATTTTCGATATTAACTAATGCCCGGGCGTGGCCCATCGAAATATGTTTATCTCTTATTCCCAGTTGAATTTCGGCAGGTAGTTTTAATAATCGTAAATAGTTTGATACGGTTGAACGTTTTTTCCCAACTCTGTCACTCATGCTCTCCTGGGTAAGCTTACATTCTTCCATTAATCGCTGATAACTGATGGCAATTTCTATAGCATCAAGGTCTTCGCGTTGGATATTTTCTACCAAAGCCAGCTCAAGCATTGCCTGGTCATCGGCAAAGCGTACATAAGCAGGGATTTTTTTTAACCCGGCAATTTGAGCTGCCCGATAACGCCTTTCGCCTGTAATGAGCTGGAATTTAGAGTCATCGACCTTCCGTACGGTAATGGGTTGAATGATTCCCAGTTGGCGGATGGAGTCTGCTAACTCGTTTAATGCTACTTCGTCAAATTTTGATCTTGGCTGAAAAGGGTTGGTTTCTATTCTGGTAATGTCAATTTCGTTTACAGCATCAGCCGTTACTGTTCGTTCTTGTCCTGCATCGTCAATTAATGCTCCTAATCCTCGTCCTAATGCATTTCGTTTGGCCATCTTTTTATCGTTAATGTTTGTTTTTTTAGTCAACTATTTTATCGGCATTTGCCATTTTCGTTTGATCGTTATTTTGTAATAGCTCTTTAGCAAGATTCAGGTAGTTCATAGCTCCCTTAGAAGCTGCGTCATACATTACTACTGGCTTGCCATAGCTGGGTGATTCACTGAGTTTGATATTACGTTGAATAATGGTTTCGAAAACCATATTCTGAAAATGTTTTTTAACTTCATCAACAACCTGGTTAGATAAGCGTAACCGTGGATCGTACATGGTTAATAGAAAGCCTTCAATTTCAAGTTCTTTATTTAATCTGCTTTGAATTATTTTTACAGTATTCAGTAATTTTCCCAATCCTTCGAGGGCAAAATATTCGCATTGAACAGGAATAATAACCGAATCTGCTGCAGAAAGCGCATTTACTGTGATTAAACCCAATGATGGTGAACAGTCAATTAAAATGTAATCGTATTCATCTTTTACTCTCTCAACTACATGTTTTAACATATATTCCCTGTCCGGTTTATTGAGCATTTCAATTTCGGCACCTACCAGGTCTATATGCGAAGGAATGATATCTAGCCGTTCCACCTCGCTGTTAAGTATAATATTTTTAGGATCCTGATCTTCAATAAGGCATTCGTAGATACTCGTTTTTATAGCCCGTATATCAAATCCTATCCCGGATGTAGCATTGGCTTGTGGGTCAGCATCAATAATTAATACTTTTTTTTCTAAAATAGCTAAACTGGCTGCCAAATTAATGGCGGAAGTGGTTTTCCCAACGCCGCCTTTTTGGTTTGCTAATGCAATAACTTTTGCCATATATTTGATTTTTTTGATTTTGCAGTTGTAAATAGACGATTTTTTTAAAAAATCAGAAATTCAAAAATACAATTTTATCCCATTGATAATTTTTCGTGCGATAAGAATTGTAAACATTTTTTTTTGAGTTATAAACATTTTATTAACAAAATGAAATGATAAATATTCAAGGGGCTGATTTATAATAAATAGCTTCAAAGTATATTTAACCACCATATTTTGCTAACGTTTCTTTAACCAGTTGTTCTTTATTTACCGGAACAACACCTACTTTTTCGCATACCTGCCCTCCGGCAAGGTTAGATATTGTTGCAATAGTTTCGGGTTCTAATCCTGCAGCAAGGCAAAGACTTGCCGTTCCGATAAGAGTATCTCCGGCACCTGAAACATCGGCAATGTCTCTTATTTCAGCAGGGATTGTTTTGTAGCCATCATTATTGCTAATAAACACTCCTAACTCTGATAGAGTAACAAAAATATATTTTGCTGATAATTTCTTATGCAGGAGTTTTGATGCTTCATAAATACCTTTATAATCTCCTTTTTGGATATCAATTTTTGAACCTTCTATCAATTCTTTGAAATTTGGTTTGAAAAGAGTAACCTGCTGATAATCCATAAAATTCCTTTTTTTAGGATCTACGAGCGTAGGAATTCCTGCTTTGTTAGCATAATTAACTACAGAGTGGATTACATCAGGTGTTATACAACCTTTATCGTAATCTTCAAAAATTATGGCGTGAATGGTCTGGTTTGCAAGGATGTCCAGGATATGAGTGATAAAACGGGATTCGGTATCTTTAGCTAAGGCTTCATCTATTTCTTCGTCAACCCTTAATAAATGCTGGTTATCGGCAATTATCCTGGTTTTTACGGTTGTTTTTCGCTTTTCGTCTTCAATAATTCCCAACGAAGTAAGTTTGCGCTTTTTTAGTAAGCTGGAAAATGTTCTTGATTTAGTATCTTTCCCAACCACTGCACACAATATCGGATTAGCTCCTAATGCCTGCACATTTAGTGCAACATTGGCAGCTCCTCCCAGTCGATTTTCCTGTTTGGAACTCATGATAATAGGTACAGGGGCTTCAGGCGAAATTCGGTTTACTTTTCCCCATAGGTATGAATCAATCATTACATCGCCAATAATAAGGATATTGAATTGATTAAATGAATCAAAAATGGATTGTATATCTGTCTTTTTCACCAGTTTAAATTTTAAAATTTAAATACAAAGATAAGAAAACGACCGGAAACCTTAAATGTATTCATTAAATCTTATCATTTTGTGCTTTGCTCACCTAATCCCGGATTACCCGTGTCAAGAATAAAACGCCATTCTCCCTGGTTGGATTTTTCCCAAATAGTACAGTAAGTACCTCGCTGTATATTCCCTTCTTGTTTGCCACTGGTTACTTCCAAAAGATAAATTCCAAATGTATATCCTAAATCCCCGGAATTGGCAATTTTTGCATAGCTGGGTTGCCAGGTTAGCCGGTAATTGGTATCGGTTAACTCTGCATATAGTTTTTTTAAGGCCGGTTTCCCTACAATAGGATAAGAGTCGGGTTTTAATAGAACCACATCAGGAGCTGCATATTCTAAAAAAGCCTGGTGATTTCCTACTTCCACCGAACGTTTGGAAAAGTTAATATCTGTTTGCAACATGTTTTGTTTCTCTTGTTTTAGATCTACAGAGGTATTACAACTCCAAATAAATAATAAAACTAAGGGGAATATTTTTTTCATGAAATAGCTATTTAATTTTTTGACGGATTATTGCATTTTTTATGGCTGCCTTAGCAAAGTTTGATGTATTTGTAGCCCCGGAAATAGCATCTAGCTCTAAATGTTTTGTATTTTTAATCTTTGTTTCAATATCCTTTTTGCTCAAATAACCAGGGGTATGAAACATTTTTTTGAATCTCAGTTTTTTTATCTTATTATTCTTAATGGTAAACTCAACATGTGATAGCGTTATTAAATTAAAAACTTTAAATTTTCCCTGGTAAAAACCATCGGATAATTGAGTGGTGTTGGGATGGAAATTTTGTGTAAATTGTTTGGCTTCTTCATTTGCTTTTTTTATTACCAGTTTCCCAATTAATGGCGTAGCAATGAAAGCTATCAAAAAAACAATAAGGTAGGGTAGCAGCTTTTGTATTTTCATTTTTTTTATTTCATTTTTTTCAAAAGTAACAAATATTAGTTATTTACATAGGATCTACATCAATGGATATTTGGATGGTTTTGTAGGAATCTGTTGTAACCAGTTGAATGATTTGTTCATCCAATAATTTTTTAGCTTTTTGAAAGGACCGTTGTCGCTCAACTTTTAGTAGTATTTTTTTTATATATAAATTTTGTATTCTTGATATTATAGGAGATTCCGGGCCTAACACCCTTTTGCCGAAAATTTTTTTTAAGTTATCAGCTAAATGGTTGGCAGAATTTTCTACTAAATCGGCTTTTTTGTGTTTTATACTGATATAAATCAACCGGCAAAAAGGCGGATAATTAAAATTTTTACGTTCGTACAATTGGGATTTGTACATTTCCTGGTATTTATTATCCAAAACAAACTGTAAAATCGGGTGTTCAGGATGACTTGTTTGGATAATAACTTTGCCTTGTTTGTTTTTTCGCCCTGCCCGTCCGCTTACCTGAGCCATCAATTGGTAGCTGCGTTCAAAAGCCCTGAAATCGGGATAATTTAACATATTGTCAGCATTTAAAATGCCTACCAATCCAACATTGTCAAAGTCTAATCCTTTAGAAACCATTTGGGTGCCAATCAGAATATCAATTTCGCCTTGCTCAAAACCGGTAATGATATTCTCGTAAGCATATTTAGACCTGGTAGAATCTAAATCCATACGTTTAACTTTTGTATCGGGGAAAAAAATTTTTATCTCGTCTTCAATTTTTTCGGTTCCAAAGCCTCGTGTCGTTAACGAGGTGTTTCCACAGGCTTTGCATACTTTCGGGTTTTTGATGGTATATCCACAATAGTGGCAAACCAGCTCATTATGTTGTTTATGATAGGTCATGCTTACATCGCAATGGGTACAATAAGGTATCCATCCACAAGTATCACATTCTAAAAAAGGAGCAAAACCGCGTCTGTTTTGAAATAAGATGATTTGTTCGTTTTTTTCGAGCGACTCATTAATACTATCCATCAATAAGGGGCTAAAATGCGATTTCATCTGTTTCTTTTTTCTTGCCCGTAAGGTGTCGCTTAAAATAATTTCGGGCAGTTTTATATCCTGAAATCTTGAGATAAGTTCTACAAGCCCGTATTTACCTGTTTTTGCATTATAATAACTATCAATAGAAGGTGTTGCTGTTCCCAGGAGTACTTTAGCCTGGTGAATTTGTGCCAGTACAATGGCACTGTCACGGGCATTATAGCGTGGTGCAGGATCGTATTGTTTATAGGTGTTTTCGTGTTCTTCGTCCACAATAATTAATCCCAGGTTAGAAAAAGGCAAAAACAGAGATGACCGGACACCCAAAATGATATCATAATGGTTTTCTTTATTGCTTTTCAAAACATTCTGATAAATTTCAACCCGTTCGCCATCGTTAAATTTTGAGTGATAGATTCCTACCCTGTTGCCAAATACCGATTTCAGGCGATTAATAATTTGTGCTGTCAGAGCTATCTCCGGTAACAGATATAAGACCTGTTTCCCTTGTTCAATTTGTTCCTGTATCAGTTGTATATAAATTTCTGTTTTTCCGCTCGATGTTACACCATGCAGCAATACCACCTGTTTTTCATTAAATTGTTTCTGAATGGATTGGTATGCCTGGTCCTGAGCTATTGAAAGTTGTTTTGCCTCTTGAGCATCAGCAGATGAATATTCGAGACGGCTGGCCTTTTTCTCGTATTCGGTTAAAATGTCTTTTTTAATTAATGATTTGATGATTGAATGTCCTGCCCCCGATTTTTTGATTAAAACCTGCTTGCTGACTTCTTCAGTTTTCTTTTTTGTTAATTTACCCGATAACTGGATGAAACTTATTAGCACATCCAGCTGTTTGGGTGCCTTTTTTAGCGAGTCAAATGCTGCGTTAAGTTGTTTTTCGTTGGTAATTGATTCATGCAGACCAATATAAGTTTCTGTTTTTGGTTTGTAACTCTCTTTTAGTTTTTCTTCCAGCATTACAGCTTTTTTTTCCAAAAGCGATTTGATCACCGGCAAAGCATCTTTTTTATTTAGCGCCCGGGTAATATCATTTACACTTGCAATGTTTGTTTTTTCTAAAAAATCAAGCACTAAAGATTCTGTGCTGGTAAATTTTTTATTATCAGTATTTTCTGCGTTGTAAATAACTTTGGTCTCCGATTCTAGCTTTAGACCTGATGGCAGGGAGGCTTTAAAAACTTCGCCTAGTGAGCACATGTAATAATCTGCAATCCATTGCCAAAGTTTTAATTGCGATTTGTTTACTATCGGATAATCATCTAATATGGATAAGATGTCTTTTGTTTCGTAATTTGCAGGCTTCTTTTGATGAATGGTGTGAATAATTGCTGCATAAATTTTGCGTTTGCCAAATTGGACAATTACTCTTTTTCCCGGCTTTGCCTGCTTCTCCAACGATTTTGGAATGCTGTACGTAAACAGCTGCTTTAGGGGAAGCGGAAGTATTATATCGGCAAAAACAGGGGAACTGCTCATATTAAAAGCAAATTAAATATTTAAGAAATCCAGAATTTCGAGCAACTTATTATCCACATCTTTTTGGTGCTTGATGGTTTTATTAAAAGGAACATGCACAATTTCACGATTCATCATTCCCACCATAATGCTTTGCTGATCATCAAGCAGTGCTTCTACCGCTGCTACACCCAACTGGCTGGCAATAACCCGGTCAAAAGCTGATGGAGAGCCTCCACGCTGAATATGGCCGAGTACGGTTACCCGGATATCATAATCTTTAAAATCATTTTTTACTTTTTTTGCCATAGCATAAGCACCACCACTTTCATCGCCTTCGGCAACTAAAATAATGTTGGATGCTTTTTTACGTTTATACCCGGATTCGAGATATGCCTTAAGGTTTTTAGAGTCGGTTTCACTTTCGGGGATAAGGATTGCTTCGGCTCCGCATGCTATACCACTTCTAAGTGCTAAAAATCCTGCATCCCTTCCCATTACTTCAATAAAAAACAACCGGTTGTGTGAGCTTGCAGTATCTCTTATTTTGTCTACAGCCTGAACAATAGTATTAAGAGAAGTATCGTACCCGATAGTATAATCGGTGCCATATAAATCATTATCAATGGTTCCCGGAATTCCTATAAAAGGGATATCAAATTCTTCGGTAAATTTACGGGCTCCCTTAAATGTACCATCACCACCTATAACAACTACTGCATCAATTCCTTCTTTTTTTAAGTTCTGATAGGCAATTCTACGGCCTTCAAGCGTTTTGAATTCCTCGCTCCGGGCTGTTTTTAATATTGTGCCACCCTTTTGAATAATGTCACTTACCATGAAGGATTTTAGCGGTTTAAAATGACCTTTTATAAGTCCCTGATAACCATGCCAGATACCAATAACTTTTATATTGTTAAAAATAGCTGTTCTGGTTACTGCACGAATTGCAGCATTCATTCCGGGAGCATCACCTCCTGATGTTAGTACTCCAATGGTTTTTATTTTAGCCATAATATTTTTTTTATGATTTTGCTATTTCACTAATTGCTGTTGCAACCCTTTCCATCAACCATCTGGGGGTTGATGTAGCACCGCAAACACCCACCGATGAAGCATTCATGAACCATGTCTTTTCAAGTTCCGTATGTTTGGAAACAAAAAAAGTATTTTGATTTTCAGCTTTACAAACGTTGTATAACATCTGTCCGTTAGAGCTTTTTTTGCCACTTACAAAAATAACCACATCGTGCTTTTTTACAAATTCGCGAAGTTGTGGCTGACGATGCGATACTTGTCTGCATATGGTATCATTTGCTATAAAATGAACATCTTCGGTCCCCTGAGTGGCTATCATTCGTTTTTTTATCTCTTTTTGTATTTCATAAAAACCTTCGATACTTTTGGTAGTCTGCGAAAAAAGGTTTACCGGTTTGCTAAAATCGATTTTATCTAAATCGTTAAGCCCCCCAATAACTGTTGCTTTTCCATTGGTTTGACCTACCAGTCCGTTTACTTCTGCATGTCCTTCTTTCCCATAGATAACTACTTGTCCCCCTTTTTTTAAAAAGTCGTCAAATCCTAGTTTAATATTATTTTGTAGTTTTAGTACCACCGGACACGAAGCATCAATTAGCTGAATATTTTTTTTCCTGGCTATTTCGTAAGTCTCAGGAGGTTCACCATGTGCCCGTAACAATACTTTGCAGTTTTCTAAATCCTTAAACTGTTCGTGGTTAATAGTAATTAAACCATTTGATTTGAGGCGCTCTACCTCTGCGCTATTATGAACAATATCTCCCAGACAGTATAAAATATCATTGTTTTTTAGCTCTTTTTCAGCCAGCTGAATGGCATTAACCACTCCAAAACAAAAACCTGAATTATTGTCGATTTCTATTTTCATAATATAAAATGTTTTAAGCCGTTTTATTCACCTTCTTATCTATGAGACTTAAAACCCACTGTAATTGTTCTTCTTCGGTCATGTTGCTATTGTCCAGTTCAATAGCATCATTGGCTTTTTTTAAAGGGCTTTCTTCTCTCGTTTCGTCCAAATGATCGCGCTTTTTTACATTATCCAGAATCTCATCATAGCTTACTGAAACATTTTTTTCTCTAAGTTCTTTATATCGTCGTTTGGCTCGGACTTCTGCTTTAGCATTCATAAAAATTTTAATTTCAGCATCCGGAAAAACTACCGTTCCAATATCTCGCCCGTCCATAACAATCCCTTTTTCTATTCCCATTTTTTGTTGAATACGTACCATCCTGGCTCTTACAAATTTTAACTTACTTACAATACTAACAGCATTGGATACTTCCATTCGGCGTATTTCATCTTCTACATTTTCCTGATTAAGATACGTTTCCTGTCGGTTTTTCTCGGGATTAAAACGAAAATTTATGTTAATTTTATCAAGTAAAGATTTTAGTTTTTTTTCATTTACCTGATGATTATGTATATCAACTAAATTATTTTGCAGCGCATATAGCGTAACTGCACGATACATGGCTCCGCTATCAATATATTTGTATCCCAGATCTTTGGCAATAGCTTTGGCTAAAGTACTTTTTCCTGAGGATGAATACCCGTCGATGGCTATGATTATTTTATTTTTTATGTTCATTTTGTAAAAATAATAAAAACATCAAAGGTAAATCCAAAATTGTCCATAGACAAATTTTAGCTATTGGAGATTGTAAGTTTGTATAAAAGTAAAAAATATTACCACCTCTCCCCCAATTGATCTAAATTAGTAGTAATTGAAAAATGGTCGGTAGCCCCTGCTAAGTGATAAGTTGAACGACCATAGCTGATTTGGAATTTGGAAATTTTTACGCCAAAGCCCCACGAAAAACCAATGGTTGAGGTCTTCGATTCAATGAGCATTTCTTTTCGGCGGCGATAGTTATATCCGGCTCTAATATAAAGATTTTCGAGCGGACTAAACTCAATGCCCAAAATTACATGTCGCATCACCTGATCGGCTATTTGATCTATTTTCGATTCTTCGGGCTCTTCAAAAAAAGGATCTGTGGAACTTTCACTTTCCGGAACATCATAGGTTAAATCGGGCTTTTCCAAATGGTCTAAAGTTACCGAGAAACGTAATGGTGCATGTCTTAACTTCTGGGAAATTCCCAGCTGTATATTGAAAGGTAACTTTTCTTTTTCGTTGGTATATCCTTTTAATTGAGTTCCCAGATTTTTAATTACCAATGCTGCGTTAAATAAATTATCATCATTTTTATATAATATCCCAAAGTCTGCAACAATACCTATGGAAGTATATTTTTCGAGGGTTGAAATTATGGGTTTAACATTTGTTCCAATATGGAAAGAACTGTCAATAGACTGCGAGTAAGTCAGGTTGATAGCATACTCTGCAGCTTTAAATTCCCCGGTAACAATTCCATTTTCATTAGCAGCAATAAATTTTCCATAATTAATATAATGAATTCCGGTAGAGAACATTCCGCTGTTTTTTAATGATGTAGCGTAAGAAACATATCCGTAATTAATATCCGTAAAATAGTTAATATAATTGATGACAAGGTCTTGTTTCATTGCTGGATTTAAGAGTGCCGGATTGTGATAGGTTAGGTTTAAGTCATTATCATTAATAGCGATTACATCGCCTCCGAGAGAAGCTACACGTGCCGAATTGATTAAATTTAAAAAACTGTAAGTATGGGTACCTCCAATTTGTGCAAAAGCCTGGATGGTAAGAAAAAAGATAAAAACAGTTAAAAATTTTTTCATTGGGTAAAAATACAAATAATGATAAAACCTTAGTTATTGATAAAAATAAAGTTTTATTAATAACATGAATGAAACGTTTTTTTTTAAAATCTTAGTATTTTTTTATCAAGAATAAGAAATTTATTTTATTATATTTTTTTTAAGATTAATTTTTTATCATTAATGTTATAAGTATTTTTGTCAGGTTTTATTTTTGAT